>Ga0209580_10000937_pt1 | contig 14181 bp, 9 predicted proteins | sample Coa_R1_5_FD_187153 | JGI IMG/M metagenome (GOLD analysis project Ga0209580, IMG submission 187153) | Surface soil microbial communities from Centralia Pennsylvania, which are recovering from an underground coalmine fire - Coalmine... | ecosystem: Environmental > Terrestrial > Soil > Unclassified...
GTGTGGAACGAAGCGAACTGGGGATGGCGTACAAGGACGCAGCGGATCTGGTGAAACGCCAGCCCGGCAATGCCTGGGCCCATTTCTTCCTCGGCTACGTCCTCCGTTACGCCGGCTTGCTCGACGAATCGGCGCGGGAGTGTGAAACCGCTCTTTCGTTGGCTCCTGGAAATTTCGGCTTCCGCTCCTGTTCCTTAACCTTCAAGTCGATGGGGAACCTCAGACGCGCGACGGACTTCTTGCGTCTGGACGCGGGATCAGACTGGGCCAACAGGAACGCAGTTCCATTTTTCGCGGCCGAAGGCAAACTGTCGGAAGCCCGCGACGCCCTTCAAATGCTGACCCCGGACCATCCGCTGACCAAGTTCTGGACAGCTTGTCTGAATCGCCAGGCGACGCCGTCCTCTCACCCCGCGTCCGAGCTTGTAAGCAGCGACGTCGTGGCGGCACTGGAGAGCAACCCTGATCCCGAGAACCGCTATCTCTTCGCAGGAGACATGGCCTTCTGCGGTGAGAAGGCCACTTCACTGCGACTGCTCAAGACGGCCATCGATGGTCGCTTTTGTGCCTACCAAGCCATGCAGAAGGACCCTATGTTCGCCTCGCTCCGCGGCACGCCAGAGTTCGCACAGTTACTTTCCTCCGCCAAACAGTGCCAGGACACCTTCCTCGCCGAACGAGCCCAGCTTTCTCGTTGAGTGTCGTGTGGCGCGGGCGCTCTCGCCCGCGAAGGTCCCTAGGGCGGAGCTTCGCTCCGCGGACCGCCGACGGAGGCTGTCCCCACATACCCCATCCACTGCGGAACTCCCACAGACACCTCTCCGTATCTTGGAGTAGCATTAACCGTCCCGAAGGAGACATCCCTCCCCTCATGAGAAAAATCGATATTCTTCTCTGCTCAATCCTCTGCCTCACCCTGCTCTATTCGGTCTCGTTAACCGCGCAAAAGAAATCCACCAAGCCTGCAAGCGCGCAGGAAAAATCCACGAAGGCTCCGCCGGCCGAAGATACTCCGAAATACAAGAACGCCGCGCTTCCGATCGATGACCGCGTCGCCGACCTGCTCTCGCGCATGACGCTGGAAGAAAAAATCGGTCAGATCGCGCCTGCCGGGGACAACCGAGTCCACGTCATCGACCCGACCGGCACCTACACCGATCAGACGGCGAGCGCTGCCATTAGCCGCTGGTGGGACGCAGATCTCGTCTTCCCCGCCCGTAAAGCTGCCTTGCTCCGCAATGGAGTGCAGCGCTATCTGAAAGAGAAAACTCGCCTCGGCATTCCCGAGCTCTTCATGGGAGAAGCCCTCCACGGATTCATGGAATACGGCAGCACCAGTTTCCCCCAGGCGCTGAGCCTCGCCAGCACCTGGGACCCAGATCTCGTCCACCAGGTCTTTACCACCGCCGGAGACGAAGCCGGTTCCGCCGGCATCGGCCAGGTCTTTAGTCCCGTTCTCGACATCGCCCGCGACCCGCGGTGGGGGCGCACGGAAGAAACCTACGGCGAAGACCCCTTCCTGGCCTCGCGCGTGGGCGTAGCGGCCATCACCGGCCTGCAAGGCGACTCGTTCGCGATCGACCGCCACCACGTCGTCGCCACTGCAAAACACTTCGCCGTTCACGGACAACCCGAAGGCGGCACTAATACCGCTCCCGGCAACTATTCAGAGCGCATCATTCGTGAAAATTTTCTCGTGCCGTTCCAGGCCGCCATTGAAGAGGCTCACGCCGGCAGCGTGATGGCCTCCTACAACGAGATCGATGGCGTTCCATCGCACATCAATCACTGGCTGCTCGATAAAGTCCTGCGCCAGGAGTGGGGATTCCGCGGCTATGTCACCTCCGACGGCAACGGATTGCAGATGCTTACTGAGACCCACCACATCGCTGCGAACAATGCGGAGGCCGCGCGCATGGCGCTCGCGGCAGGAGTCGACTATGACCTCTCCGACGGCTCCGTCTATCGCACGCTGCTTTGGCAGGTGAGGCAAGGAACTGTTTCGGAAGCGATGGTCAACCGTGCCGTCGCGCGTCTGCTGGCGACCAAGTTCCGTCTTGGCTTGTTCGATAATCCTTACGTCGATCCCGACTACGCTGAGAAGACCACCAATAGCTCTGACCATCGCGCGCTCGCGCTGAAGACGGCGCAGAAGGCAGTCATCCTCCTCAAGAACGACAAGAACCTTCTGCCGCTCGATCTCACGAAACTCAAGACCATCGCCGTGATCGGCCCCAATGCCGATGGCGTCCACCTCGGCGGATACAGCCGCGAACCCGGGCACGGCGTCAGCATCCTGCAAGGCATCAAAGACCGAGTTGGAATAAAAGCAAACGTCGTCTATGCCGAAGGCTGCAAGATCACCGACGCCAAGAACGACTGGCATGGATGGTTCGCCAATAACGTCAAACTGATTGATCCCGTGACGCAACAGGAGAGTGTGAAAGCCGCCGCCGAAACCGCAAGGAAAGCTGACGTCGCCATCGTCGTAGTCGGCGAAAACGAATCGACCAACCGCGAAGCCTGGGCCGAAAATCACCTCGGCGATCGCGATTCCCTCGAACTTCTCGGCGCGCAGAACGATCTGGTCAAGGCTGTCGCCGAAACCGGCACGTCCACGGTCGTCCTGCTGATCAATGGACGTCCGCTCTCCCTCAACTACATCGCCGAGAAAGTCCCTGCAATTCTCGAAGGATGGTATCTCGGCCAGGAAGGCGGCACCGCCGCAGCGAACGTGATTTTCGGAGACGTCAACCCCGGCGGCAAACTGCCGATCACCTTCCCGCATTCCGTCGGCGATCTGCCTGATTTCTACAACCACAAGCCGTCCGCCAACCGAACCTACGCGTTCAGCACGCGCAAACCGCTCTATCCCTTCGGCTACGGGCTGAGCTACACAACGTTCGCGTTCAGCAACCTCCGCGTCGAGCCCGCGCAAATCATTTCGAATGGAACCGCAAAAGTCAGCGTCGACGTCACCAACTCCGGCTCCCGCGACGGTGACGAAGTCCCGCAACTCTACATCCACCAGCGCGTCGCCGAGGTCACGCAACCCGTCATGCAACTCCGAGGCTTCCAGCGCATCACACTGAAGCCCGGCGAGAAAAAGACGGTTGAGTTCACGATCACGCCGGACATGCTGAGCATGCTGAACATCGACATGCACCGCGTCGTCGAACCCGGCGTCTTCGACATCATGGTCGGCCCCAGTTCCGATCAAACCAGCAGCGTCGCGCTCACGGTGCTGGGCCCTCACGGCGAGACCGGCAAGCCCCTCCCGCCGCCTCCTCCCGCGGGGTCGGAATCGGGCGTCGTCAGCACCTTTGACGACGGCAAGATTGGAGCCAACTATGGTTCCTGGACAACCAGTACGGACGAGGTTATCGGCGGCAAGTCAAAATCCTCGCTCGATATCTCGCAACCCGGCGCGAACGGCTCGAACGGCGCTCTGAAAATCAGCGGTGAAATCATCCCCGGCAGCGGCCAGTTCACCTTTGCCGGAGCCATGTTCACCCCGGGCAGCGCACCCATGGAGCCCGTCAATCTCTCAGGCAAGAAGGAAATCAGCTTCTGGGCCAAAGGAGACGGCGACTCCTACATGCTTGTCGTCCTCACCGCAAGCCGCTCCGGACAAAACGGCATGCCGGCCATGACGCAGTTCGTCGCCGGTAAAGAGTGGAAGCAATACACGTTCCCGTTCAGCACGTTCCAAACGGATGGAATCGACTTAAGCGCACTGATATTCGCCGCCTCTCAACCACCAGGAAAATTTGCATTCGAAATCGACGACGTCGAGATCAAATAACCGTAGAGACGTTGCTTGCAACGTCTCTGCCGGCGCCATCTTTCATCCATGCGTTCGAGACGCCGCCGGCAAAGCCGTAACAATCTCCGCCGACTATTCCCCGTTGCTACAATCGTTCCTTGCGAATCCTGATCTCTGCCGGCGAAGCCTCCGGTGAAATGTACGGCGCGCAGCTCATCGAAGCCCTGCGCCGTGCCTATCCTCATGTGGGGACAGCCGCCATCGGCTGTCCGGCGGAGCAAAGCTCCGCAGCCCTCGGACTGTCCTCAACCTCCGACCTCACCTTCTTCGGCGTCGGCGGGGACCGCATGCGCGCCGCCGGCTGCGACACGGTCATAGACGCCAAAGACCTTGCGGTCGTCGGCATCACTGAGATTCTGAGCCACCTCCCGAAAATTCTCGGCCTTTACAAGAACCTCATCCGCGAGGCCGACCGTCGCAAGCCCGACCTCGCCATCGTGATCGACTCTCCCGCCTTCAACTGGCGCGTCGCTCGTCAAATGAAAAAGCGTGGCATCCCCACGGTCTACTACGTGGCCCCGCAGTTCTGGGCCTGGCGCCAGGGACGCGTCCGCCTGCTGCGCGACTACATCGACAAAACGCTAGTCATCTTCCCGTTTGAAGAAAAGTTCTATCGCGACCACGGCGTGGATGCCACCTTCGTTGGCCATCCCCTGGCTGAGCTCCCGAATCCGACGATCACCCGCGCCGACTACGCCGAGCAGTTCCATCTTGATCCAAGGAAATTCTGGATCACACTCATGCCCGGCAGCCGCGTCAAAGAAGTGCGAATGAACCTCCCCACGATCATGGAATCGGCGGCCCTGCTCGGCCGCAACTACGAATTCTTACTTCCCGTCGCACCCACCTTGAATCGCGACTTTTTGCGCACCTTCATCACGCAGCCGAAGATCACCTTCGTTCCTGACGCTCTCCCCGCACTGTTTCATTCGCGCGCGGGCATCGTCGCCAGTGGCACCGCAACCGTCGAAGCCGCCATGATGAACACTCCCTTCGTGATGGTCTACCGAGTCTCTACCCTCACTTACATGCTCGGAAAGCCCAGGGTTAAAATCCCGCGGTTTGCCATGGTCAACCTGATTGCCGGAAAAGAAGTTGTTCCAGAGCTCGTGCAGAACGATTTCACCGCCGCCACAGTAGTGTCCTGTATAGAAACCATTTTGGCTGACGGGCCGGCCCGCCAGCGCATGCTGGAAGGGTTGGCACATGTAAGAACCGGGCTCCGTGGGACCACAGACGGCAATCCGGCCACGCACCCGGCAGACCGCGCTGCCCAAATCATTCTGACTCTTAACTCGCCGGACGCATCTATACCATTACGGCAGTAATTCGAAACGACCTCGTCCGTCGTTCATAGTTAACTGAGAGCTCAAATTCGTGGGGTAGCGCCTGCTCGCGTGTACGTAGAAAAAAGTTTCCGCTTCCAAGAGGTATGAATTTCGTGGCGAGGATACTAACGAGCGGTCGGGGACAAGCCAGCCACAGCATCGAAGGCGCAGGTCATCAACCCGCGTGCTACGCTTCTCGCCGCCTCAGGAACATGGCATTTGTCTTCACAGCCTTTGCCCTCTTTGCAGTCTCGTCGTTCGCCCAATCGCAATCGACACCTTCGCCTGCCGGAACGGACGCTTTCCGTTCCGCTCCTGACACCGCGGCCAAAACGGGGGCCATCAGCGGAGCAGTCGTCGATAAGGATGGCGCAGAGATCCCTAACGCTGCTGTCGTCCTGACGGAGGGGTCGTTCAGTCTGCAATCCGTTTCAGGCGGCGATGGAAGTTTCGCGTTTAAAGACGTTCCCGCAGGATCGTTTGACCTCTCAGTTTCGGCCTCCGGCTTCGCCACTCAACATCAATCGGGCGTCCTTCAGCCCGGTCGGCAGGAAGTCATCCCGCCCATCCAACTTGTGGTGGCGACGACCGTCGAAGTCAACGTGACGCAGACGCGCGAGGAGATCGCTGAAGATCAGATCCATGTCGAAGAAACGCAGCGTATCTTCGGCGTGGTTCCGAACTACTACGTCAGTTATGTTCCTGATGCTGCTCCGCTCAACACCCGGCAGAAATTTCAACTGAGTTGGAAGTTCGCAGTAAACCCATTTGCCTTCGGGGTTTCCGGGGTGTTTGCCGGAATTGAGCAGGCTAACAACTCTTTCCGCGGCTACGGACAAGGAGCCCAGGGCTACGCGAAACGCTTCGGCGCCACCTATGCCGACTTCGTTTCTGGGACATTCTTTGGAAATGCGATCTTCCCCGCCCTTCTCAAGCAGGATCCGCGATATTTCTATAAAGGCACCGGCAGCAAGAAATCCCGGTTCCTTTATGCAGTGGCGAACGCCGTGATCTGCAAAGGCGATAACGGACATTGGCAGCCCAACTACTCCAGCGTTCTAGGCAGCCTTGCCGCCGGAGGTCTGTCAAATCTGTACTACCCCGCTTCCAGCCGAAATGGGGTCGGCTTGACGTTTGAGAACACCCTCATCGGGATTGGAGGAAGTGCGATGAGTTCGGTGGTGGAGGAGTTTTTCTCAAAAAAGCTCACGCCTCACGCACATGATCCTCAGGCCCCCTTGGGGACCGACTAGACGGGCGGGGCCGGGAAATGTCACGTCTGTGTCTCCGGTCCTCGGGGAAGCTTGTGCTCGCAGCATCTTTTGCGTCAGAATCTTCATCATAGGAAATGGGTTATCATTTCCTGGAGATCCTCCTTAATGGCGATCGACCTGCGACGCGTCTTGAGCGTCCTCACTAGTTCTCTGACTCTGTGCCTACTGGTCCTTCTAGCCCAGCCGTCCTGGGCAGCGGAAAAAGCCCGCCTTCGGGTCGACGACTACCAGATTGAGGCCACGCTCGAGCCCCACCTTCATCAGATCACGGCTCGGGCTAAGGTCAAATTCACCGCTCAGCAGGATCTCAGCGTCGCGGTTTTTGAGCTTCATAATGACCTCCGCGTCACGAAGGTGCTCGACGAAAAGAACCAGCCGCTCTCGGCCGAGCGTGTCACCCAGGATTCGACAGTGCGCGTACCGCTCCCCAACGGATTAACCAAAGACGCTTCCACGACACTGACCTTTGAGTACGAGGGCCAGCTTGAAAGCGCGGACAATAGCCCGGTTCCGGGACTAAGCCTCGCCTCCATCGGCGACGACACCAGCTATCTCTTTTACGCCGGACGTTGGTTCCCGGTCAGCGGCTACGGCCTGAATCGCTTCACCTCGACCATCAGCATTACTTTGCCCGCGCACATGCTGGTCATTGGCAGTGGCAAGGCTACGGTCTCCAACGTTGCTCCAGCCAAGAAAGCCGCAGCTACGGTTCTGCCGACGAAAACTTTCACCTTCGTTTCCGATAAGCCAAGTTTTCCGGGCACGATCGTCGCTGGCGTTTTTCAGGAGTACAAGAGCGACGAAGCCGGATTGGAACTTCACGTCTACTTCAAGCCGACGCATCAGAGCGTGGCTCCGGCCTACACAACAACGGTGGTTCAGGAATTCACCTACTTCACAACCCTGTACGGCCCGCTACCAACGCCGAAGCTCAACATCGTCGAATTGCCTTCAGATACGCTGCCCTACGCCTGGGCTCCGGAGATGGTCGGCCTCGCCAGTTCCTCAATCACGGAGAAGACTAACTATCGCCTGCTGGCGGACGGCATCGCCCACCAATGGTGGGGAGTGTCCGTGAATCCCGCGAGCAAGGACGATTGGTGGATCAGTGACGGATTCTCCCGGTATTCGGAAGCGATGTACGTAGAAAATGCCGCCGGGGCCGCGGGACTGGAAGAAGCGGTGAAAGACATGTCGGTCGGCGCGCTCGCTTATGACACGGTTCCGCTGTCGAGCGCGAGCAAGCTTGATACCTTCTCCACCGAATTTCAATCGCTTACCACTGACAAGGGAGGGATGATCCTGCACATGTTGCGCTGGGTCCTCGGAGAAGACAAATACAACAAGACAATGCGCGAGTTTGCATCTGAGTTCGCAGGAAAATCAGCGACCACCGATGATTTCCGCGCCATTGCCGAGAAGTATTACGGCGATCAGCTCACATGGTTCTTCTCGCAGTGGCTCGACTCCACAGGCGCACCTGAGTTCAAGGTGAAATACACGACGTACCGCCTTGGCGGAGCCACAGTGGCTCAAACGAGCAAAGACGATAAGGCCGACGACAAGGTCAAGGAAGAGAAAGCGCCGGGGTTCCGCGTGACCGGTGAGATCGCGCAGGACCTCGACCTGTTCCGCATGCCCGTTGACCTGCGAATCGATACCGACGGCCGAACGGAAAACAAGCGCATCGAGGTCGTAGGAACGAATTCGCCATTCACCGTCGAGACCTTCGGGCGTCCGCGCCGCATCTCGGTCGACGCCGATCATCACGTTCTGACCAATTCAAGCGATGTGAAGCTGCGCTCTTCCGTCCTGCGTGGCATGGCAATGCAGCAGCAGGGAGATCTCTCGGGCGCGCTGACCGAATTCAACAAGGCGCTCGATCTCAATAAGAACAGCTCACTGGCGCACTATCGCATCGCCGAAGTTTTCTTCTTCCAGCGGAACTATCAATCCTCGGCCAATGCTTACCGCGCTGCGCTGGACGGCGACGGCGATCCCCGCTGGACGGAAGTCTGGAGCCGCTTGCAACTGGGAAAAATCTTCGATATTACCGGCCAGCGCGAGCGCGCAGTCGGACAATACCGGCAGGCATTGCAGACCAACGACAACACCTTCGGAGCCTTAGAAGAAGCACGAAAGTATTTGCAGAAGGCTTACGAGCGCCCGAAAGAAAAGCAGCAGTAGCAACCGCACTTCCCCTTACGAACAAACCCAGCGCTCAGCTTCTTCGGGCGTCAGGAAAATCTTGAAGTTTCTCTGCGATCGCAGAATCTTAGGCATCCGTGCTGCATGATTCTGCGTGGGAGTTCTCGCCACAAACGCGCGCTTGGCGTCCTGAGCGAAGGGATCGACTTCATCGGCCAGTTTCATAGATTCATCCGCCTGTAGATTAATCTCTTCCGCTTCCCTCAAGTCGGCAATTTCAGAGAATGAAGGCTCGAATGATGGGTGGATCCGGAGTTTCACGTACTCTCTGATTTCATCGGCGGTCACTCTGCTTCCAAACTCGACCGTAACGAGTTGCCTTTCGACATCCCCTGGAAGCGAAAGGCGCCGCCAGAAAACCAATCTCGAGATGTCGTCTCGATCTTCTCCCGGTTCGATACACCACTTTGTGCCAAGACAAAACCTCCCGCGTATGAGAGTTTCGAAAGTACCTATTTACTATCGGCAGCCCGACGAAAAGATTGAGTTTCAAGAGTTGTAATCGATCCGGTCCGCATCCGTCTCGCAGCTAACCTTTCCGACAGCGGAATGTCTAATTAGCCACATGCAGTAGGGAACTTTAATGGACCCGGCTGCGTACTTCTGATCAGATGGTTGGGCGGGATTGAGACCCCTCGCCTGAACGTTACCCGGGGCCCCCACGCTCCTCCCCGGAGGCGTGGGGGCATGATTCTGCGAGAAATCACACATGCGCATGCTCCTCGACATCGTCAGGCAGTCGTTGTCTACGCTGTGGGCGCACAAACTGCGCTCGTTCCTCACCATGTTTGGAATCGCCTGGGGTGTGGGTTCGCTCTTACTTCTCGTCGGCCTGGGCGAAGGCTTTCGCAGCGGCCAGGAAAAACAACTGGCGACGCTGGGGCAGAACATTATGTTTATGTTTCCCGGGCGTGTTCCAGCGGTGGAAGGAAGCACACAATCCGGGCAGATTTATTACTTCACGTATAAGGATTACCTCGCGATCCGCAACGAAGCTCAGTTTGTGGGCGCTTTGTCTCCGGTGCTGAATCGTGAGGACATTCGCGCGGTCAGCGATTACGGTTCCACCAACGGGCAGGTGTTTGGCGTGGCGGCAGACTACAACCAGATTCGCAACGTGCCTGTGTCTCCGGGGCGCTGGTTCAACAGTCAGGATGGAACAGACCGGCGTCGCGTCGCGGTAGTGGGATGGGAACTGCTGAAGAATATGTTTCCCGGACGTCCTGCTGTCGGTTCGACGATCTTGCTCAACGGCATCAACTTCGACATCGTCGGCGTCGTCGCCAAAGTCGGACGTGACGGAAATAATGGAACCAACTCGCGCATCTTCATTCCGGTTGAAACCATGCGCGACCTGTTCCCGCTAACCAAGGCGAACTCCGAGGACGCCATCTCGTTCCTCAACTATCGGCCCATCGAAAAGGATCTGCACGCGGAAGCGAAAGATGAGATTCACCGCATCATCGCGCGCCGTCATGGTTTCAGCCCCAAACTGCAAGACGCCTTCGAAGACTGGGACACGATCGAGAACATGAAGCGCGTCGGCAAGATCTTTGACGCCATGGACTGGTTCCTCGGCGTGGTTGGAGTTGTGACCTTGGGATTGGGTGCGATTGGAATCATCAATATCATGCTCGTCTCGGTGACGGAGCGCACCAAGGAAATCGGCTTGCGCAAGGCGCTGGGCGCGACCTACCGCGCAATCCTGACGCAGTTCTTTATCGAAGGAGCGTTCCTCACTGCATTCAGCGGAGGCATCGGGCTGGCGATCGCCACCGGATTTGTGACCTTGCTCGCGATGCTTCCCTCGCCCGAAGGTTTCGATACACCAAGAATTATTCCCGCATCCGCGCTGGCAGCCATTGGTTCGCTCGCGGTCGCAGGAATCGCGGCAGGCTTGTATCCGGCAAGGAAAGCTGCTTTGCTGCCTCCAGTGGAAGCCTTGAGACAAGAGTGAGGAAGGATTTCAGATTGTAGATTTCAGATTGCAGATTTAAAGAAAAGACCGAGCAAGCTTCGGACACCAAGGTTTTCAATCTGCAATCTAAAATCTGAAATCTGCAATCCGTTGGAAGCCAGGAACTGCTTATGATCGTTGATCTCGCATCGCAGGCCTATAACGCTCTCCGCCACAATCGGCGGCGTAGCATGCTCACCATGCTTGGTATGGCATGGGGCATCGCGACGGTGGTGTTGCTGCTCGCTTACGGCTCAGGCTTCGAGCGTGGACTGTGGTCGGCGTTCCGCTCGTTCGGCACCAACCTCGTCTTTATCTTCCCCGGGCGCACCGAATTGCAGGCCGGAGGAACCAAGGCAGGCACGCAAGTTCGCCTCACGATCAACGATATCGATTCCATACGGGCCGAAGTCTTCTTGCTGAAGCGCGTCTCGCCCGAAGCGTTCAAGAATTGCGTCGTCGCTTACGGCACACGCAGCGCGAACTACGGTGTGAGCGGCGTTTACGCTGCCTACGGACGCATGCGCAAGCTGGAGATGGGCCAAGGCAGCTTCTTCAGCGAGGCTGACGATTTCACGCATACACGCGTCGCCATCATCGGCTCCGACGCCAAGAAGAAACTCTTTTCCGGCCAGGAGGCGATGGGCCAGAGTATCCGCTTGGACGGCATTTCCTACCAGATCGTCGGGATCCTCAAACATCAGATCCAGAACGGGGACGACAACATCAACGAACACGTCTACGTTCCCTACAGTGCGATGAGCGATCTGATGAACACCTACTACCTGAACTCCGTCGTGATGGAATATGAAGGAGATCATCAGAAAGTCGTCGACGGAGTGCGTCAGTCGATGGGATTCCATCACGGCTTCAATCCCAAGGATCGGCGGGCGATCTTCGTCTTCGATGTGTTCGCGGATCTCATGGATCTTCAAGTAATCTCGACCGGCATCAAGATCCTGCTTGGGTTCATCGGCCTGCTCACGCTTGGAATCGGGGGCGTGGGGCTGATGAACATCATGCTCGTCTCGGTGACGCAACGCACCCGCGAAATCGGCGTGGAGAAGGCTCTGGGAGCGCATCGCTGGCACATTCTGTTCCAGTTCCTGGCTGAAGCGCTGGTCATTACGGCTCTTGGCGGGCTGCTCGGAATCGTGCTGGCCTATCTCGTCTCATGGTGCGTCGGGTCGCTAACGCTGTGGAGCGCATTCGAAGATAACGCCAGCGAGGGCGACATTCACCTCTACATCAATTTGGCTACGCTGCTGTGGTCGACGGCGATCCTGAGCTTCGTGGGCATCATCAGCGGCATATTACCTGCCATCAAAGCGGCTCGGCTCAACCCGATTGAAGCGCTGCGCTACGAGTGAAGCATCAGTATTGATATCTGGCCTGCAGGAAGTCGATTCTTCGCACACTTACTCGATACACCAGGCGATGTTCCTGGGTTAGGCGGCGAGACCAGCATCCCGCGAGGACGTACTTTAGAGGCTCAGGTCTTCCGATTCCGCTGAACGGATCACGAAGGATGTTCTCGACTAACTCAAGGGCGCGCAACGCTAGTCTTCGATCCGTCTCAGCCCAGTAGCGAAGATCCTGTCGGAATTCGGTTTGAAACATCGCTTCCCACTCACCGCGAGGCAAGTTGCAACTCCTGTCGCAACTTGTCGAGCGATTCTGGTTTTCCTTTGCGGGAGGTCGCTCGGCGAAGAGCGCTGAGCAGGCGTTTCGCGTTCTTCGGAGAGCGGAGAAGATGTGCAGTCTCCATCAGACCGGCGAGTTCGTCGGCCGGAACTATGGCGACTTTCTTGTCTCCTTTGCGGCGCACGATCACCACTTCACGGTCGTTTACGACGCGGTCGAGCACCGAAGCAAGACTCTGTCGCAGGTTTGTGTAGGTGGTCTCAGTCATAGGTTCACTGGCTTTAGCGTACAGGATTCCTGTACTTCCGCCAACCACCTTTACAATGCCACCGTGGGCGAAGCCGCTAACTCAAGACTGGACCGCGTTGTCTCTCAACTGCGGCTCTATGAACATCCGTTGCTGACTTTCTCGGCGCGCGCGAAAGGCGATGGTGTGGAAGTCATCATCCGGTTCAAGGATGAGAGCATTCCGGTGCATACGTACTACTTCGATCTACATCCGCGGGACCTCGACGATCCTCAGTTTGAGTGGAGCTTCCAGCGGCAACTTTACGACGCGTTGCACGACTACTTCGTGGAGATGTTTATTCGCACACCGCAGGATCGCAAGGACCGCCAGAGGAAGGGGATGTGAACGAACTGCGGCGGAATATCGAAGCGGAGATCCGAGAGCGCAGGCCAATTCCCTTCTCTCGCTACATGGAGATTTGCCTTTACGATCCCGAGTTGGGCTACTACTCGCGGAATGCGGCGCAGTTCGGCAAAGCCGGCGATTTCTATACATCGAGCGATGTGCATGCAGTCTTTGGACGATTGCTGGCGCGGCAGTTTGAGGAGATGTGGCGCGTGTTGGGCTCGCCTGTACAGATCGTCATTCGGGAGCTTGGTCCGGGAAGAGGGCTGTTTGCACAGGATGTTCTGGATTGGTCGGAGAAGAAGTTTCCGAGGTTCTTCCACGCCCTGCGCTACGAATTGGTCGAGCAATCGACTGCATTGCGGGAGCGGCTTGAGGAGACGCTGAAGCGGCATATCGAGTCAGGAAAGGCGGTGATCGAAACCTCAGGGGCTAAAGCCCAATATTCTCGCGGGCTGATCGGCGCGACTGAAGTCGCGCCCTTTCAAAGCGTTCCGACAATTGTGTTTGCGAACGAATACTTCGACGCGATTCCGGTTGAGATCGTGAGTTCTGGCGGATCGCTTCGAATTGATTCTCGCGACGGGCGTTTTGTGGAGATCTGGGCTTCGCCTTCTGCGGAGGAATTGGAGTTTCTGGATCGCTACTCGATTCATCCGGAAGAGGGGGAGCGCGTCGAGGTGACGCTTCAGGCGCAGAGGGAAATGTTATCCGCTTGCGAGATCGAACGCGGATTCGTGATTGTGATCGATTATGGCTACACGCGCGAGGAGTTGCTAGCGGGACGACATCGCGGAACGGTGAAGGCCATTCGACAGCATTCGGTGGGCGCGAATCCGTATGAAGCTCCGGGTGAACAGGACATTACGGCTGACGTGAATTTCACCGCGCTTGCAGCGGTGGCGGAAAAGCAAGGATTGCACGCACAGAAACTGATCACGCAGTCGCAGTTTTTGATGGGGATTGGCGAGGCGAATCAGTTTGCGGATGCGTTTGAAGAATGCCGCTTACCACAGGAACGGGCGAAGGTCGCGCTGCAGTTGAAGCATCTGGTTACACCAGCAGGAATGGGCGAGAGCTTTCACGTGTTGGTGGCGAGTAAAGGTGTGGATGCGGAGAAGGTATCTGGACTATCCGGTTTGGGTTTTGCGAGGCGCTGAGCCAGTTCAACGTTTTCAGGGTGTTTACCTTTTGGTTATCTCCCCCCTTCCCACCTCGATCTGTTGGAATCACCCACTTAGCGGGAAATGTCAATAAAGATCTTGGGGCTCAATCACTTAGGGGCAAAATCTTGAGCCACAAGGGCTTAG
>Ga0209580_10000938_pt1 | contig 14176 bp, 18 predicted proteins | sample Coa_R1_5_FD_187153 | JGI IMG/M metagenome (GOLD analysis project Ga0209580, IMG submission 187153) | Surface soil microbial communities from Centralia Pennsylvania, which are recovering from an underground coalmine fire - Coalmine... | ecosystem: Environmental > Terrestrial > Soil >...
GCATCGTGTTTCGCTGCTGGCAAGATCGGGTGGCTTATGACGAGAGCAGATATCTCGCGGCCTTGGCCAAGCGCGGTTCGCACCTAACTTCCGCCTGCGCCGCTGCAGCAGTGAGTATGTGAAATTGCTGTGGATTCTAAGTGAATATCAAAACTGAGCGGGTCAAAAGATGATTGACAAACATACTCAGACATCTGATTACATCCACTGTGTGGCTAAGGTTCCCAGAGTTTGCTTAGTTTTCGCTTAAAATGCGGCAAGTACCGGACTTGAGATTGCTTTGTGACTGATGAATACACAATCAGCGAGAAGGGCTGTTTAAGGTGAGTGGAATCCGTACGGAGCGTTAGCATGAAGCGAATCCTTGTGATGGCGGGGCTAGTAATCACTGGCGCATCTCTGTTCCTAGGCCAGTCGAAGATTGGGGAGGCTGCCTCAAGTGGCAACGCGGAACAAGCAGTCCGGCAACTTCATAGCGAGCTTGCGCAGGCCCAATTAAAGAACGATGTTGTTGCTCTGGACCGCATCTGGGCCGAGGACCACACTTTTACAAATCCATTGGGCGTAGTACAAACCAAGGCCGAGCGCCTCAGCGAGATGAAGTCGGGCGACCGTAAGCTAGAGTCTTTCAGCATCGCTGAGGTTCAAGTGCGTGTTTATGGCAATACGGCGGTGGTGACGAGTCACGCGACTCTGAAAGGCCAACGGCAAGGTCATGACATCAGCGGTCAATTTCGAGGCATCGACGTTTATGTAAATAAGCGGGGGCGCTGGCAAGTAGTCGCCGCGCAAGCTACTCGCATTGCGCAGCCTTGACTATTGAAACATCGCGGTTACGCTCACAGACCCAGCCGGGGGGTTTTGAGTGAAATGCCTGGTTACAACAACCACGATGAGAGAAGTGGCCTCTGGCGGAGTAGAATGCTCGATGACCCGGGTTTAGCCGTCCGCGATGGTAAGAAATGAGCATCATCAGAGCACGTGCAGATGGGCACCTCTCCGGCAGTGTAGCCAAAAATACTTTTACCGCTCTCACTCTCTTGCTGCCGCTAACACTCGCGTCCTGCGGTGGGGGACAGGCAACACAAACACAACCGCCAGCAGCGTCGTTCTTCCTCCAGGGATCGGGTACTCTGAGACCCTTGGTGACGGTTGGCAGTTCGACCTCGTATGATATCGGTGCTACCGCGAGTACAGTCACAGGAACCCCGGGCATGATTGCTGTCGCGATTACTGGGATGCCATCCGGGCTGACTGTAGATCCTGTTTCCTTCTCATTAGACCCGAATAGCAATAGTCCACAAGCACTGACAATTACGGCCGCCAGTTCATTGCTGCCCGGCGTCTACCCAATCACAGTTACTGGTTCGAACCAGAGCGCGAGCAACTCCATCACTGTGAATGTCGGCGCGGTGGAACCGACACCGCCAGCCACGCCCATGCAAGCAAACGTGGTGTATAGCTTCAGCGGCGCATCGGATGGTGGAGCTGCATCGGCTCCAATGATCGCGGACAACGCGGGGAATCTTTATGGCGTGACGTATGAGGGCGGTACGAATCAGTTAGGGGGAACGGTCTTTGAGCTTTCGTTGTCAAATGGCACCTGGCAGAAAACAGTTCTTTACAGTTTTGATGACGGTCAGCCTGTAGGTGCTCTGGTTTTCGACAACATTGGAAATCTTTACGGCGTAACCGGGGAAACCAGCAATACATGCAACCCAAATGGGTGCAGCGGTTCAAGCTTGGGAACCGTTTACGAGCTGACGCCTACAGGATCAGGATGGCAGAGGACAGTGTTGCATACCTTTAGCGGCTCTCCAGATGGCGAGCAACCTGGAGCGGGCCTGGTGATGGACAAAGCCGGCAATCTCTATGGAACGACAGAGTACGGAGGCGACTATAACGTTGATTGCGGTGGGGGGTGTGGCACGGTCTTTACCTTACAGCACTCCGGAAGTGGTTGGGCCTACTCAGTGATCCACAAGTTTGGGTATTCGGATGGATCCAGCCCCCAATCACAGATGATCATTGACCCACAGGGAAATCTTTATGGCACTGCCTTTACCGGCGGGGACATCAATTGCCCGTGGGTTCAGCGATCCGCAGTAGGCATTGCATCTGGCCCCGAATGTGGAGCGGTTTTTGAGCTGACGTTGTTGGGAGGTGTGTGGCAAGAAAACACGATTTACACTTTTCACGCAAGCTACGAAGGAGCTGGTCCAATGGGACTGCTGATGGACGACGCGGGCAATCTCTACGGCGTCACGACTTTCGGCGGCTTCGATACCACCCTTTGTGGTCAGTGCGGCAACCTTTTTAAACTGACCCCTAGCGCCAGCGGTTGGACACTCACCCAGCTCTATGATTTCGTGGGTAGTGGCGATGGCCAGCAACCCTTCACGAATCTGGTTCGCGATCAGGCGGGAAATATCTATGGCGTGACACAGAATGGCGGGCCTCCGAACTGTGGTGATTCCACGACCGGTTTTTACGGTTGCGGAACGCTTGTTCGCCTTTCCCAAGTCGGAGGAATGGGCCAAACGGGGCAGGGCGTGATAGCAACTGGATATTATGTTTTTCCCGGTGGCGCCGCCGGCTGGATACCTTGGTCTCTGACGCTAAGCGGTGGTCATCTCTACGGCACAACCCAGGAGGGAGCCTTACCTGGGAGTGGTGTGATCTTCGAGATTAGTCCATAACTCCACTTATATCCATGATATCGGCCGTGATTGGTGAAAAATTGCGATTACACTCATCGTCGTCGACCTGGATGGGCAATCCGCCTTGGCCTGGGAAGAAATTGGGATAGGCGAGTGCGGCGGTGTTTCCGGATTTGACTTGATCGGCGGCGTCTTTGGATGGGCTGCCTGTAGTCTTCCCACTCGGAATGCCGGGTATGCCGAACTCATCATCGGAGTACCCGGCCATGACACCTTGTGATGGTTAGAAGATGATGTTTTCTGCGAACGTCACCCAGAGTTGTGGATTGCAGGTCGCACCAGCCACACGATTCAGCGTAATACTTACCATGTATTGGTTATTGTTCACGTCCAGAAATGCACCAATGGGAAGCGGATCGACCGTTTTGAATCCAGAGTACCAGGTCCCCGCCGTCGTGAAGGTACCCAGCAGAATGGGAAGGGTGGGATTACTGTTGGGAACCTGAACGAATTGGGCCGAGATCGTGCACTTATTCACGCCTCCCACGAAACCGTTGGTGTTGTTGAAAATCAGGCCCCAGGCATTGATCGCGGTTGGGTCCACTCTGGTTACCGCATCGATGGGGCAGTTGAGCGTGATGTTTCCGGAGGCGGTTCCATTGAAGGAGACCGTCCCAAAACTAATTTTGTGAGCCGCACTCCTGGAGTCGATGGCACAAGTCCCAGCTACTCCCACCCAACCTACGGTTCCGCCTTGCGCCAGAGCATGCGTTGCACTGGCGAGTGCGAGCGCGATGGCCACGATGATCAATTTGCTTTTCATGTTGTTTCCTCTCGTTTTGCTTTCAAAATTGTGGGCGTAGGGGGATGCAACCTCACAGACCAAGGACAGCCAGCGCTTGGTCGATGTAATGGTGATCTGTCGAGGGAAGACGTTTCTTGCGGTTATGTAGTTTCGAGCAATAGGAGGGGGAGTTTGGCGTAACATCCTATTACACTCATTTGCCCCGGCAAAATGACCGCCGATTCGGCGTCGGCACTACGGTAATTTGCCTCTGCACGGGCGGCGCGTTCAGACTACGGCTGTATGGCTGAAAAAGACGCGCAAAACACGTACACCATCCGCCTCTGCAAACAGGGTAAGGAATTCCAAAAGATTCTAGACTTCGCCGGGTTATTCAGGCCCATAGTCGGGGCGGTAATCGGTGGCAAGTGGAAAATCCTTGGCGTGACAACCTCCGGCCCACGCGAGGCTTTTGTGGATGTGGAGGAAGTGAACAACAAGCTGTAAAGTATGCGGCGCTTCGCAGTGATAGCCCTCATTGTCGTGCTTTTAGGAACAGCCGCCTTTTTCGTTGTCAGGCGTCGCCAGGTCTGGATCGGCCACGAGAAGATTCACGAATGGTCTCTGAGCTACGCGGGCCAATTCTCCTCCCTGGCAGAATGCCGCCGCGAAGTTGAAAAATATGGTGGCTATTGTTCACGACGGTGTGTGGACAGTCTCCGAGGGACCGATTGCAACGTGACGGTAGCCATCGAACAGAAACGAAGTCAATAAGCCTAAGGAGCCGACCGCAATTATTTTCCCGCCAAAATAGGCAGGGGTTCCCACCCAGTTGTCGAAAAATCTCCATTTCACTCAAAGCCTTGGTCAACACTGCAGGACAATCGTTCCAAGATGAAGAAGGTCGTTTGCGGGGCATCCGGCGGCCGCTAGCCAGGTTAACCCTCTATGCCGCAGGACGTGGGTTATTCGCGGCACCGTGGACCCCGGATCTCGGCCAAAACACTACGGGTTGGTGCGTGGGCGGTGCGATCGTATCCTTAGTCCGTGACCCGCACTTTGCCCGCCGCGATGTCGGCGAAGTGGATCCGCACGCCGTCGGTGTCGCTCTTGGCCACCGTGCGCGAACCCGTCGGGAAGCTCTCGGCCGGGCGCGGCGAGCTGCCCCAGTTTTCGATCTCCGCGTCAAGCGAGTTCCCGTTCTTCATGACGACGTAAGAATCGGTGCCTCCTGCGATGGTGGCGTTGGCTTCGAGCTGGGCGCGCAACGGGCTATCGTGCTCAATCCCGTGGCGGCTGAGCGCATCGCGTACGCAACTCCGAATGTGAAACCGTTCGAGGGCGCCTCTCATGCATTCCTCCCTCACAACACAACCAGTCTAGATCAACGTTCCGACTCAGAGTAGAAGAGTTACCAAGATGTGCATGACGACTCCCATGGCAGAGCCGGAGAAAATTTTCTCGTGGCTCTGCGTCTCCCAATTTCGCCGGGCAGCCACGAAGGAAAAATCGCACACAAATCGCACACAGAACCTGTCTTTCGTGTCCTCCGTGTCCTTTCTGTCCTTTGTGGAATCAGCAAGTTGCTGAAAGGACTGGACGCGGAATCGTTCAACTCCGTCCCTGGCCACCATATTTTCAAAGAACTTGTGTGACTCTTCCCCATGACCTTCAGTCCGCTCTCAGTCCGCGTCTAGAAAGTGGCGCAAGGAGACCCAGCATACGTGTATGACCTCGAAGAACTTATCTTGAACTGTCTTGCAATTCAGTCCGATCAGCAAGGAGACCGCAAGTCTCCTCGAAGGCAGATGAACCGGCTCGTTTGCCTTCCTAGCTATAAAGAACCTTCCCATCGGTAGCACCAATCCGACTACCATGATCAAAAACATCAGGATCGACCTGACCATCTGCGTGGTCATTCCCGGCGATGAGATCGCGTCGTAGAAGAACTCAGGGATCGTACGCATGAAATCCCCACGGGCCAGCGGTACAACAAGGGGACGGATGAAAACTGGAAACACCGATGTTCGAGGCTGCCAGATCTGCGGCTGCGCATTACTTGCTAAGATAATTAGCCATACATGAGCGAACTCATCAGCATCCCAGACGCCAAAATTGAATCTGCGATGACTACCCGCGCAGTTGCTCTTCTGACTATTCTGTTTTGTTCAATCGCGAGTGCCGCGCAGAACACCGTCGTCCGACCCACTGAAATAGACGACATTCTAGTGAATCCCGGGATGGGCATTGAGACCTTCAATCGCTTCTCGGGTCAGGTATTGAACGAAGGAGTTACCTGGTCCGAAGTCGGCCCGGAAACCGCGCTTCCTGATTCCGCGGCTCACACGGTAGATTTCCCCGGTTCGAGTGTCGCATATCTACGCTGGTTCTGGTCCCAGCTCGAGCCGCAGCCCGGTAAGTATCGATGGGAAATTATCGATACCGCACTTGCGGAAGCGCATGGCCATCACCAAAAACTCGCCATTCGCCTGATGCCGTATGACAACAAGCATGCGCTCCCTGAGTGGTACATTCGTTCCGGAGCTCGCCGTGCAAACAAATCGGCCGATAAGGATGGGGAAATCTGGTCTCCTGATGCCAACGATCCCCTCTATATCAACGCATGGACCGCGATCATCAAGGAAATGGGAAGGCGTTATGATGGCCATCCCGATCTGGACCACGTTGACGTCTCGACCGCCGGATATTGGGGAGAAGGGTGGGGACCCTATCTGCCGGAGTGGCCAGTGCAGCAACAGCTCATCGATCTTTACTTTCAGAGTTTCCCGCGCACACTGCTGTTGATGAACTTCGACGAGTTGCCTGCGCTCGTCTATGGCACCAAGAAAGGAGCAGGCTGGCGGCTCGACTGCTGGGGTGACATGGGACGGCCATCTAGGAATTTCGCGCACATGCTCGATCTCTACCCGCAACAGATCGCACGCGGAAAGCTGCAGGATGTGTGGCGCACCGCGCCCGTTTCGCTTGAGACCTGCGGCGTCCCAGAATCTTGGAAGCAGTGGGGTTTTTCATTGAAGCCAATCCTTGATCAGGCGCTACGCTGGCATGCTTCAACCATCAACATCAAATCGAGCCCAATCCCGCCAGAATGGAAGGCCGCCTTTGATGAATTCCAGAAACAAATCGGGTACCGGCTCGTGCTGAAAAAGCTGGAGTATCCCACGCACGTCGGCCGCGGCTCGATGGCGCAAGTCAATATGTGGTGGTTCAACGCAGGGATTGCGCCAGTCTATCGCGATTATCTCTTGGCAGTCGAAATCGGATCTGCGGTGATCCCGCTCGAAGCAGACATCAGGCAGTGGCTTCCCGGAGACTCCGTCTGGGAAAACACCATCGCCGTGCCGCGCAACCTCAAATCGGGGAAATATCGGTTGCGAGTAGCCCTGCTCGACCCAGCTACGTTGGGGCCAGTGATTCAACTCGCAATTTCGGGCCGCCAGAATGACGGCTGGTACGACATGGGCGACATCTTCGTAGACTAAAAGGTTTAGGTTCACGTCAACTTCGAGTTCACCCAGGGGTCGACGAGTTGTTGTTGAAAAATCTTAGGGCCCTATCGACAAGTGCGGCGGCGCGAAACATTCGGTGCGAGCGGAAGAGCTTTGCGACGGCGCACTTGCGATAGGGGGATTTGTACGAAGCCGCTGGTGCGGCGGACGCGGTGGGAGCTATGGGTTTTGCATGGGTGATTCGCGATTTGTTCGTCGAGGAGATGGGTTAGGCAGAATTGGAAAGCGAGTCAGTAGAAGCCGGGATCGTTGTAAGGCGACGATCCGGTGAAGTAGATTTAGGAAAGTTAGCGGGGGATGGAAGCGCATGGCGGTAAGTAGAGCAAGCTAAAGCTCAACCTAAAAAGAACGAAACGTCAATCGCTTTTCACGCGCTTCGGTGATTTGCGTCCCGTTTTGTTGCCCGCATCGAGTACATTCCAGGCTTTGCGAACGTTCGCTGCGAGCTGTTCCTGCCGAGCCTTCACCCACGGAGCATAGTGTTTCTCGGTGATCTTCGCGCTCTTGTGGCCCAGTAAGAGTGAGACCTGTTCCAGTGGCACACCAGCTAGTAGCATCTCGACCGCGAATGTGTCCCGAAGCATGTGCGGATGGCAACGCTGTATTGAGCCGTCATCGCGGCGCAGATTGGCAATCTTGAACAGCCGTCGAAAGCTTCGCTGCCAATTGCCAACCACTGACTTAGGCGAGCCATTCCCGGACCAAAAGAAGTACCGGGGATTGGGGCTGGGGCCGGGCGGAATGTTTCGGAGGGACTCCGCCACATCCGGGGGAGAGGAACGTAGACAGGACTACCGGTTTTGGCACGATATAGAAACAATTCGCCGTGTTCATTCAGCCGGCGTCGTTCCAGGGTGACAGCATCCCTGATTGCCAGTCCACTCCAACGCATGAGCAACGTGAGAATGCGGAGGCGTGTCGCTTGATTCCGGCATTCCACCCAGCCTTTGGGCTGATAGATGTAAGTTGCATCCATGATTTTCTCGAACTCGGGCGCAGGGAAGTAGTCCGTCGGAGGACCATCTGCTCTGATTCGACCCAATTCCCGTACGGGAATAATCGTTGGCAATCGGTGGCTTTATGCTCTATTTATTCCCGTACGGTAATATTTAATTGACTTTTGGCCTTCAAGAGGGCATAATATTCCCGTACGGTAACATTTGGAGCGAACTCTTGAAATACACCCCTAAAGAGATCGGGGATTTGGTCCGGGACACGCGCAAGCGGCTCGGCGTCACCCAGAAGAATCTGGCGCTCACCGCCGGGACGGGCCTGCGCTTCGTCATCGATCTCGAACGGGGCAAGGAAACCTGCGAGCTCGGCAAAACGCTCCGTATCCTGCAGACCCTCGGCATCAAGCTAACACTGACGCCGCCGGCGGGCGAGGGCTGACGGCCATGGCCAGAACGCTCGACGTTTATATCGGCGACGATATTGTGGGCCAGCTGGTTCAGGACGACGGCGGCCAGATGTCCTTCACCTACGCGGAAGGCTGGCGCAAGAAGCCGGGCGCCGTGCCCCTGTCCCAGTCGCTGCCGCTGCAAGCGGAAGCCTTCAAGGGCAAGGAATGCCGAGGCTTCTTCGGCGGCATCCTGCCAGAGCAGGAGAAGCGCGAGATCATCGCCCGCAATCTCGGCATCAGCGCGCGCAACGACTACGCGATGCTGGAGCGGATCGGCGGCGAATGCGCGGGCGCGGTCACGTTCATCCCCGCCGGCGGCGAGCTGCCGGAAAAACACTACGACTATCGCAAGCTCACCGATACAGAACTGGCCGGCATCCTCCGGGAACTGCCGAAGCGCCCGCTGCTCGCGGGCGATAAGGGCATAAGACTCTCGCTCGCCGGCGCGCAGGACAAGGTCGCCGTGCGCATCGAGGGCGGCGAGATTTCACTGCCGCTCGGCGGCGCGCCGAGCACGCACATCCTCAAGCCCGCCGTCGAGCGCTTCGAGGGCGTTGTCTTCAACGAGGCGCTCTGCATGAAACTGGCGGCGGCCGGCCTGCCGGCGGCGGGCGTCGAGACGCGCAGCGTCGACGGCATCGATTTCCTGGTCGTCGAGCGTTATGACCGCCATCACGGCAAAACGGCTGACGGCAAGCCGACTCTCGAACGGCTTCATCAGGAGGATTTGTGCCAGGCGCTCGGCTTCGTCTCTGAAATGAAATACCAGATGGAAGGCGGCCCGTCGCTCAAGCAATGCTTCGCGCTGCTGCGCGACGTATCGAGCACGCCCGTGATCGATCTCGCCCGCCTGCTCGACGCGGTGATCTTCAACTATCTCGTCGGCAACAACGACGCGCACGGCAAGAATTATTCGCTGCTCTACAAACCGCTCGAAAAGGGGGGCCGCGAGACGAGACTTTCACCGCTCTACGACATCGTCAGCACGGTCTACTATCCCGACCTCAGCCGCGACATGGCGATGAAGATCGGCAACGAATATTCATCGGAGAAGATCACGGCGAAAGATTTCGAGCAGCTGGCGGAGGAGGCGGGCCTGGGCAAGCCTCTCGTCAGGCGCCGCGTTCCTGAAGTCGCGGCGACGGTCAACGATGCCCTCGTGAAAATTGAAATCACGAATCCCACCTCAGAAAAGGTCGCCGCGTTGATAAAGCAGCGTTGCGAGAAGACGCTGAATAATTTTAAGAGTTGATTCCGAAAGAGACGGAACGAGCGAAATGGAATGGCGGACGCAATTAAACGTAGCCTTCTGCAATGGATCGGGGCCGAAGATCGTCAGGACCCTGCGCGGATCCCTCTGGCGGGCGTCCTATGCGCCGCATCACATTAGTCGTTCGACTTGCATAGTATCCTTCGCGGCCATGAGAAAAAAGCGACTGCAAGTCCAAGGGCAGACCGTCAACTATGGGGCAAGCAACTCACGAACAACATCAGCGCGGCATGTCAGCAGGGAAAACGTGGGAGGTGCTTCTCACCGCGATGCACGCATGAATGCCACGAGCGCACACCGAACCGGCCGCGTTGCGATCATCGTTAACCGAGCCGCCTTCGGGCAGAACACTCTCGGAAGCGGCGCCAGCGAAGCATTGCCGGTGGCTCATTGGACCATCAATCGAACGAGCGAATCGCGGTAAGATAGCGCCGGAGTGACACATTCGCAGATGGTGGTGAGGATTAGGCCAATGTCTTCAATTTCACTGGAAGATATCCTTCGGGCGATCAAGAATTCGATTCCGTCACACTGCGCCAATTTGTTGGATCAGAGGGATGGAGCTTTCGGTCTCCAGAATGGACTCCATCACCAACTTACCTGTGGAATCCATCACCGCGACCACTATGGTTGCTTGATGAACATCGAGCCCAATATACTTTTCATCGTTCACGAGGGTGCTCCTTTCTGTAGGTCATGATGCGAACGATCACAACCTACTCCTAAGGGGGCGCGCTTTTATAATGCGGTTACAACAGTTGTGGGTAGGGGTGTGATAGATGTCGCGGCTGAGTCGCCTCCGAGATCTCACTCCTTGCTCGAATCCTTCGTACCGGCCGCGGCCTTCTTCGGTGCCAGCGCTTCGTTGACAGGCTCGGGAAGAGCATTCATACGCTTGATGAATGCTGCAATCGTCCACAGCTTCTGGTCAGAATCCCACTTGCCGTTTGCGAACATCCCGGCCCGACGGATGCCGTGTTTTGCGACCCAGAAAACCTGGGCCTCCGTGTACTCCGTGCCCACCTTAGGAAACTGCGGAATCGGCGGGTACAAAGAGTCTCCGGTTTCGTTTTCTGTTTTGCCGGGAGTTCCGTGGCAGCCGGCGCACTCTCCGAGGTACATCTTGCCTCCGGCGATGAGGTTCTCATTGGTCGGTTGAATCGGGTTGGAGACTTCCGGCGCATGCCGTCGCACCGACGCATGGACCGCGGTGGACATGAGGTAACTCTCCAATTGCGATCCAGGCTGATCGGCGCGCACCTCGGCCAAACCCAACCTCAGATATGCGGATGTTCCAACGGCAAGAACCACGAGCGCGGCCAATACCCCCAGCAGAAAGTTTTTCATGGATTCATTCTTTCCTGGATTCCTGGAGCTTCTTCAGCATGTCTTTGGCATTTTGGTCGGTGGCATCCCGCGTCAAAGCTTTTTGGTAATACTCCTCGGCCTTCTTCAAATCTCCAGACTTCATGTACGCTTCGGCGAGGCTGTCCCAGACGTTGCCCGACTGCGGAAATTCCGCCGCATTCAGCCGGAAGACCTGAATCGCGCCCGATGCATCCTTCTTCAGAACTTCATAGCCAAAATTGTTCAATGAACTCTCCCCAAAATCGTACGGCCCTCGCCCGTAGTACTTTTGTTTTAGATCGGCATAGTAATCGAGGGACGCTTCAACCCCTTTCTTCCGGTACTGTTCCTCGAGTTCTTCCTCGAGCGTCGTCGGTCTCGGCCGGCCACGATGACAGGTGTGGCACCACATGTTGACGCGCTGATCGCCACTCGGCTGAATTTGTTTTAGATGATCGTCGATGGTTCCCAGCATGCGGAGCATTTCGCGGGCGCGGTCCTTATTCGGATTTTCGTCAGAGGCAAAATCAAACGTGCTGAGCGGTTTGCCTTCCTCTCCCTTGTGGCAGTACGGGCAACGAACACCCAGTGCTCGCGTGAAGCCAATCATCACGGGCTGCAAGCGCGACGCCGGCCAATCTTTCGGCAATACCCGAAGGTTCTTTGGTTTTTCGGGCCACGACCAGTTCTCCTGTGCCCGGGCTCGTGGAGCGAAGAGAACTATCAATAAAAGGATGTTTGAGAGTTTTCCTAAAATCTTGTTTGACATAATGATCTCCTTTCGGAAGCTCGCGCCGTAGTCAGGAAAATTGTGTTGTCCCCGATTTATGGGACTTCTGCCATGCGGCATAGTAGGTGCATGAATTCGTGGAAGGAAAAGCGGTTTGGGGTGAATCGCAGACTGCGCGGGGTAAGACGGACAAATCCGGGGGCCGCCATTGGGGCTCAGAACCGGAGGGTTTTAAAGAAACTGGCCCAGCGGTTCCCGTAGCTTCTCCCTGCAGCTGCGGCTCAGGACCAGCTCGGTGCCATCGCGCAGACGCACTACATAGTCGCCGTGAAAAAGCGGCGCGAGTTCTCTTATTCGATCAAGATTGACGATGGTGGAACGATGGATGCGCAGGAATTTTCGCGCGTCCAGGCGCTGCTCAACTGAGGCCATGGTGCCGCGCAGCAGATGCGATTCGCGCCCAACGTGCAGGCACACGTAGTTGTCGGCCGCTTCAATCCAATCGATCTCTTCCACCCGCAGGAAGATGATCCGGCCGCCGGAGCGGACGATCAGCCGCTCCGGTTTTCCGTGCTGTTCCTGGAGATCTTCGAGCAGCGCCGCCAGGCGTTCGTCGAGTTTGTGCTCTCGCCCCCTGGCAATTTCCGCCTTGGCGCGATGGACGGCCTGGCCAAAGCGCTCGCGGTCAAACGATTTCAGGAGGTAGTCGAGCGCATGAACCTGGAATGCCTTGACCGCGTAATGATCGTAGGCAGTAACAAAAATGACGGCGGGCAGTTCTGCGCCGGCAATCGCTTCGAGAACTTCGAAGCCGCTCATCTCGGGCATCTGCACGTCCAGAAAAAGCAGGGCGGGCTTCAATTTCACGATGGCGGCCACCGCTGCTTTACCGTCGGAGGCTTCGCCAACAACTTCAATTTCAGGATCATCGTCTAGAAGCGTTCGGATGCGCTCGCGACCGAGGGGCTCATCGTCTACGATCACTGTCCTCACCCTATTGGCTGCCGGGGTTTTATGCATCACCATCTCCGTCCGCTGACTGGAAGGGAAAGCTGAGGCTCACTACCAAGCCGCCGTTGATCTCATTTTTCATTTCGAAGCGCTGATGCTCGCCGTAAAGTTTTTCCAGGCGACTTCGGGTGTTGGAGAGTCCCATGCCCCGTCGGGTCGAGGTCTCTGATACCGCAGCCAACCCAATGCCATTGTCGCGGACTTCAAGAACCAGGAAGCCATTTTCCGAAGCGGCGCGAATTTCGATCCGACCGGGCTGGGCACGGGGAGCAATCCCGTGACGAATGGCGTTTTCCACCAGCGGCTGCAAAATCAGATAGGGTGTGCGCGCTCCCAACACTTCCGGCGCGATTTGCATTTCCACCGTGAGCCGGTCGCCGAAGCGCACCTTCTCGATTTCCAGATAGCTCGTCAAGAAGTCGATCTCTTTGGCCAGCGGTACTTCCTGCACTCCAACTCCTTCTAGTGTCAGTCGCAACAAGGCGCTTAACCGGGCAATCATTTGATCGGCGGCCTGAGGATCGCGGTGCACTAGAGTCGCGATCCCATTTAGCGTGTTGAAAAGAAAATGAGGATGGAGCTGCGTGCGCAAAGCTTGCAGTTGAGCCTGCGCCAGTTCGGCGGAAAGTTGTGCCGCGTGCAATTCTCCCTGGCGATAGCGTACGTAGTAGTCGTAACCGCAGGTCGCGCCCACCAGCACCCAATAGGTCACGAGATTCGAATGAAAGGTGTAAACGAGCGAGACCGTGCCGGGGAATCCCAGCACATAGTGGCGGCAGAGGTTGTTCAGTCCCCAGTGTGCGAGGGCGACTCCCACGGAAACAATGGCATGAATTGCCAGGCTGCGTCCGCGGCGGCCGCGCTCCAGCGATAGTCTCCGGGCCAGCCCGATAACTCCCGGAGCGAGCAGCGCCCAGATGTACCATTCGCTTAACGAGAACTTGAGGATCACCCCCAGACGAGGACTGCCACCAGAGTACTTGTAGGCAAGGTATGTCTGGCTGGCAAAGAAAAGGCCGACGAGAGTCCAACTGAGCAGGTAGGCTACCCAGCGTGTCCAGCGATGGGCCAGCATGGCAGGAGGTTTTCCCGTCCTTAACCCTAACACATCAGGTAGGATCGATTCCGTGATTCCGGCGGCGGCACAAGTGGGCGATAGCTGTTGTTCTAACTGCTGCCGCATTCCTCGGAGTCGATCTCCGAAAGCTGCTCTCCGAGTTCTAAGGCGAGGCCGCTCAGTGCCTGATCTTAACCAGTCAAGCTTTGTTCCGCTCGATAACTGGCGAAATAGTGCGCCGTGAAAGGCGCTGGACTACAGCGGGTGCAACTCCCGCCCGGGAACTGGTTCGCTCCACCCGGTAGCAATCGAGGCGGCAGCGGAGGCAACAAAGCTGTCGGAGCTCTCGGTGTAAAGGGTCGCTTGGCGACTCCGCGAGCGTGCA
>Ga0209580_10000939_pt1 | contig 14174 bp, 8 predicted proteins | sample Coa_R1_5_FD_187153 | JGI IMG/M metagenome (GOLD analysis project Ga0209580, IMG submission 187153) | Surface soil microbial communities from Centralia Pennsylvania, which are recovering from an underground coalmine fire - Coalmine... | ecosystem: Environmental > Terrestrial > Soil > Unclassified...
CCAGCACCGGCGTGCAGCAGCGTTCGGCATCCGCAGCCGGGGCAGCTCCGGAGAGCGCCCCGAACCCGGCACCGGCGCCGGCCGCCCCGAAGGGTGCGCAGTCCTTCCCGCTGTCCGACCCGCAGCCCGGTCAGGAACCGAAGTAAGACCCGGGCCGCCCGGGACGGCAGCCCTCAGCCCGCGGCGTCGGGGCCCGCCCCCGAGGCGGGCAGTGCCACAGCGGGTGCGGCGGCGGGCACGGCTCCGAGCTTGCGCCGCAACTCGCGCTGCAGCAGCGTGTAGCTCGTGACCGCCTGCAGCGTCACGGTGGCCACCGACAGGTACCACACCTGCGACAGGCTGAAGTGCGGCAGCCCCGACATGACGACCGCCGGCACCAGGAAGGTGATGAGCCGCGAGGCCGAGCTCGCCAGCGACGGCCAGGTGTTGCCGACCGCCTGGAACATGCCCGAGCAGGTAAAAATCAGCCCGTTGGCCACGAAATTCCACGAGATGATGCGCAGGTAAGGCGCGCCGACCGCCACCACGGCCGAGTCGGTGGTGAAGCGCTCGATGAACCACTCCGGGCGCCACTGGCACACCAGGGTGAGCACCAGCATCAGTACCGAACTCATCAGCGCCGCGGCGCGGAAGGTCTCGCGCACGCGGCCGAAGTGGCGCGCACCGAAGTTCTGCCCGGCGACCGGCGCCACGGCGAACGCCACCGCCATGACTGGCAGGAACAGCGCCTGCATCACGCGCATCCCGACACCGAAGCCGGCCTGCGCCGCCGGCCCGAAGCCGCGGATGAGCCAGTAGATCATGCCCAGGATCAGGAACATCATGAAAAACTCGCCGCCCGCCGGCAGGCCGACGTTCAGGAGGCGGCGGATGAGCTCCCCGCGCGGCGCCCACTGCGCGGCATGCACGGCCACGTAGTGCTCGAGGCGTGCGAAGTAGATCCACAGGCATAGCACGCCGAAGGCGATCGCCAGGCTGCTCGCCAGCCCCGCCCCCGCCACGCCCATGGGGTGGTGCGTCCCCCAGCCGCTGATCAGGATCGGGGCCAGGATGGTGTTCAGGATCACCGTCAGCATCTGCACGACCATGCTGGGATTGGCGATGCCGGTGCCGCGCAGCGCCGAGCCGAGTGCCACCAGCGCGAACTGCAGCGCCAGCCCGGGCGCGTACCAGTAGAGGTAGGTGGTGCCCGCCTCTACCACCGCCGGATCGGCGGCGATCGCGCGCATGTACGGGGCGCTCAGCAGGTAGCCGGCCGCCAGGGTCACGGCGCCGCAGATCGCCGACAGCAGCACCGACTGGTTGAACACCAGATTGGCCTCCGGCTGGTCTTTGCGGCCGACGGCATGCGAGATCAGCGTCACGGTACCGACGCCGAGCATCTGCGTGAGCGCCATGATCAGCATGGTGGCCGTGGCGGCGCTGCTGACGCCGGCGATCGCGGCATCGCCCAGGCCGGACACGAAGTAAAGGTCCACCAGCAGGTACAGGGTCTGGAACAGCATGCCGACGGCGATCGGCACGGCCATGGCGATGAGCTGCTTGCTGATCGGCCCCTGCGTCAGGTCTTTCATGCGCCCCTCAGTCCTCGCGGACCGCCTTGCCCCATTTGCGCCAGTCGCGCGTGACGACTTCCACCATGCGGCCGGAGGCCTTCGCCAGCCAGCTCGGCTTCTTGCGGCCGAGGTCGGCGAGGATGCGACGGCGCTGCGCGGGGCTCCCCAGGTGCATGTTGGCAGTTTCCCACCCCATCATCCACAAGAGGCGGCTCTCGTCGTGGCCGCGCGGCAGGCTCGCCAGCTCGATGCGGCTGCAGTCCGGGGCCAGGCGGCGGATCAGCCACTGCCCGTGCACGGCGAGACACGGGTCGGGGACGCGTACCGCGCGGCGCAGCAGCTCGGCGTAGCGCGGCGCCAGCAGACGCGCGCCGCGCGCCCACAGCCACGCCGAGGTGGTCAGCGGCTTGGCCTCGCGCGCCACCATGCCACCGTGCCAGTTGGCGAGTGCCACCAGGCGCAGGCGGCCCAGGCTGCCGAAGCCGGCCTGGCGATGCACGAGGCGCAGGTCAAGGCCGTGCGCCGGCAGCGCCGCCTCGAGCAGCCGCCGCACCTGGTGGTCGCCGCGGGCGCCAGCGCTGCGCAGCGCACGCATGTGCTCCCAGTAGGGGCGCTGGTCCTTGAGGCGGGCCACCGCCAGGTCGCGCAGCCAGCGGTAGCGCTCGGCGAGCACCGCCGCGCCCCCGCCCTCGCGCAGCGACTGCGTATAGCCCTCGAGCAGTGCCTCGCAGGCACGCCCCCCGGAGAGCGTCAGGCGCGATTCGTCGACGGCGATCAGCGCGCTGGTCGCCAGGCGCACCAGGTCCTGCGTATAGGGCAGCGCCACCACCTCGTCGAAGTCGTTGATGCCCCAGATGAGGCGGCCCTCGGCGTCGCGCCAGGTGCCGAAGTTCTCCACGTGCAGGTCGCCGACGGCGAGCACGGCCGGGGCGCCCGCGCAGTCCTCGCAGATCTCCGGCCACTGCTGCGCCCAGCGGTAGAACGTGGCGCGCAGAAACGAGAACGCGTCCGTGCTCATCAAGCGGTGCTTGAGGTCGAGGTCGCCGCGCAGCAGCGGCACCCGTGCGCCGAGCCAGCGCTCGTAGCTGCGGGTTGCCTCGGTGATGTCCACGGTGCGCCACATTAGATGAGCCAAGAGGGCCGTGCCATGGCAGGTCCCGATCGCTGGGGCCGGGGCCGCGCGCACCTCGGGCCGAGCCGATGTTGCGCCCCGCCGACAGCCCGGAATCGGCCGAGCGGGTTGCTCGCAGAACTCTCGCGAGTGCGGTGGTGCGAGCCCCATGTCGGGCCGGTACATGGCCCCTCTTTAAACTATCGTGGTAGATTTGTTACATGAGTGGGGGGAGCGCCGCAGCCGAGCCGGTCGGATCAGTTGATGTCGCGCTGGGCCACGCGGGCAGGCTGCTCGATCGCGACCCCGCGCTCGCCGCGGAGCAGGCGACCGAGATCCTGAAAGTTGTCCCCGGCCACCCGGGCGCCGTGCTGATTCTCGGCATCGCGCGTCGCGCGGGCGGCGACGCGGCCACCGCGCTCGGTCTGCTACGCCCGCTAGCGCAAGCCCAGCCGCGCTGGGCGGCGGCGCATTACGAACTCGGACTCACGCTCGGCAGCCTCGGTCACGGTGACGAGGCCGTCGCGGCGCTGCGCCGCTGCGTGCAGCTCAATCCGGACCTTCCTGACGCGTGGCGCGCGCTGGCCGATCATCTGGACGCGAGCGGTGATGCGGTCAGTGCCGAGCAGGCGCGCGCGCGCTTTCTCAGGGCTTCGACTCGCGACCCGCGCCTGCTCGCCGCCGGCGCGGCGCTGTGTGACAACCGCATTCCGGAAGCCGAGGCGCTACTGCGCCGCCACCTGCTCGAGCATCCGACCGATATCGCAGCCCTGCGCATGCTCGCCGAGGTCGCGGCGCGGCTCGGGCGTTACCAGGACGCGGAGAACGTCCTGGAGAGCTGTCTGGAGCTCGCGCCCGCATTCCACGGCGCGCGCCACAACTACGCGGTGGCGCTGTTCCGCCAGGGCAAGCACGCCGCGGCGCTGCCGCAGGTGGAGCGCCTGCTGGAGAGCGAGCCGCGAAATCCCAACTACCGTAGCCTGCACGCCGCGGTGCTGGCCGGCATCGGTGAGTACGCGCGCGCCACCGGCGTCTATGAGCGGGTACTGCGCGAATATCCCGGTCACGGCAAGGTGTGGCTGAGCTACGGCCATGTGCTCAAGACCGCCGGCCGCACGGCCGAGGGCATCGACGCCTACCGCCGCGCGCGCGAGCTCGAGCCATCCCTCGGAGAGGTGTGGTGGAGTCTCGCCAACCTCAAGACCTTTCGCTTCGCGGCGGCCGACATCGGCGCGATGCGCGCGCAACTGGCGCGCAGCGATCTGAGCCCCGAGGACCGCTTTCACTTTCACTTCGCCCTGGGCAAGGCGCTCGAGGACGGCGGCGAGTACGAGCCGGCGTTCGGCCATTACCGTGACGGCAACACCCTGCGGCGCACGCGCGTGATCTACGACCCGGAGCGTATCCGCGGCCACCTCGCGCGCAGCCGCGCCGTGTTCACGCCCGAGTTCCTCGCGCGCACCGCCGGCCAGGGCGCCCCGGCCGCCGATCCGATCTTTATCGTCGGCCTGCCGCGCGCCGGCTCGACGCTTATCGAGCAGATCCTGTCGAGCCACTCGCAGGTCGAGGGCACGATGGAGCTCCCGGACGTACCCGCGCTGGCGCACGCGATCGGTACGCAGCCGGCGGGCGAGGACAATCCCCGCTACCCCAACGTGCTGCAGGAGCTGCCGCCCGCACGGCTGCGCGAGCTGGGCGAGGAGTACCTGGCCCGCACACGCATCCAGCGCAAGAGCGGCCGGGCGCTGTTCATCGACAAGCTGCCCAACAACTTCCTGCACGTCGGCTTCATCCATCTGATGCTGCCCAACGCGCGCATCATCGACGCGCGGCGGCACCCCCTCGGCTGCTGTTTTTCGGCGTTCAAGCAGCACTTCGCCCGTGGACAGAACTTCACCTACGACCTGGCGGAGCTGGGTAACTACTACCGCTGCTATGTGCAGCTGATGGCGCACTTCGATCAGGTGCTGCCGGGCCGCGTGCACCGCGTGTTCTACGAGGACATGGTGCAGGATACCGAGCGCGAGGTACGCCGCCTGCTCGAGTACTGTGGTCTGCCGTTCGAAGCGGCATGTCTGCGCTTCTACGAGAACGAGCGCGCCGTGCGCACCGCCAGTTCCGAGCAGGTGCGGGTGCCCATCTACCGCGACGGCGTGGAGCAGTGGCGCCACTTCGAGCCGTGGCTCGCACCTCTGAAGACCGCGCTGGGATCCGTGCTCGAGCACTACCCCGACGTACCCGCTTTTGACAACGAACCGACCGACAGCTGACCGCTAACGCAGATTCAAGGGGAGATAAAATGCAGCGCAGCCGATCACGCAAGCTGGAGAGGGCGGCCCGACAGGCCGGGACGACCCGCGCGTTACCAAGGAGCGTATTACTGCGGCGCGCGCCGATCGCGGCCGCCATCATGGCCGCGATGCCGATGCCGCGCCTGTATGCCGCGGATGCGCCGGCCACTGCCGCGCCGGTCGACAACGGTGGCCTGCAGGAAGTGGTGGTCACGGCCGAGAAGCGCACCGAGAACCTGCAGGACGTGCCGGTGAGCATCACCGCACTGTCCACCGAGAAGCTCGAGCAGCTCGGGGTGCAGAACTTCGACGACTACGTGAAATTCCTGCCGAGCGTCGCCTACCAGACCAACGGCCCGGGTTTCGCCAAGATCTACATGCGCGGTGTGGCAAGCGGCGACAACGCCAACCATTCCGGTCCGCTGCCGAGCGTCGGCGTGTACCTCGACGAACAGCCAGTGACCACAATTCAGGGTCCGCTGGACATCCACATTTATGACATCGAGCGCGTCGAGGCGCTGGCCGGCCCGCAGGGCACGCTGTACGGTGCCAGCTCCGAAGCGGGCACGGTGCGCATCATCACCAATAAGCCCGACCTCACCGGCTTCAAGGCCGGCTATGACCTGCAAGGCAACACGGTGCGTGGCCAGGGCGGCTACACCGCTGAAGGCTTTGTGAATATCCCGGTCGGTGCGAACGCCGCGGTGCGCCTGGTCGGTTGGGCGGAGCGCGCCGGAGGTTACATCGACAACATCCCGGGCACGATCACCTTCCCGAGCGATGGTTGCCTGTCGAACTTCAGCCCACCGGCGACGGGCTGCGAGCAGTCGCCGACGCAGGCCAAGAGGCGGTTCAACCCGACCGAGACCTACGGCGGGCGTGGCGCGCTGAAGGTCAACCTTGGTGACAACTGGACGATCACGCCGACGTTCATGGGGCAGAGCACCCGACAGGACGGCACCTCTTTCGTCGACCCGAGCATCCCGGGCGACCTGTCGGTGCAGCGCTTCTATCCGGACTCCATCTCCGACCAGTGGTGGCAGGCGGCGCTGACCGTGGAAGGCCATGTCAGCAACTTCGACATCACCTATGCCGGCGGTTACATGAATCGCCACGATCACACCCAGACCGACTACAGCGACTACTCGCTGCTCTACGACAAGAGCACCACCTACGTCGCTTATTTCGAGTCCAACGTTGAACCGAATACCCCCGGCAACCGACCGATCAACCCGTCGCAGTGGATCATCGGCACCGACCGGTACCGCAAGATGAGCCACGAGCTGCGCGTCGCCACGCCCAAGGACCAGCGCCTGCGCTTCATCGGTGGACTCTTCTACGAGCGGCAGCAGCATTACATCATGCAGGACTACGTGGTCAGCGAACTGCCCACCATCAACTCAGTCACCGGCTGGCCGCAGACCCTGTGGCTGACGGACCAGATCCGCGTCGACCGCGACTACGCGGTGTTCGGCGAGCTGAGCTTCGACTTCACGCCCAAACTCACCGGCACGGTCGGCTACCGCTTCTTCCGCTACGACAACTCGCTGGACGGGTTCTTCGGCTTCGGCGCTGACAACCCCCTCGGGTCGCACACCGGCGAGCGGGCCACGACCTTCCAGCCGGACGGCACGCGCAACGCGGATGGCACGGGTTGCCTCAAGCCTGGCATTCTCGGCGGCCCGTGCGTCGACCTCGCCAACGAGGTCAAGCGCGACGGCTCGACACCGAAGTTCAACCTGACCTACAAGTTCGATGATCAACGCATGGTCTATGCGACGTTCTCGAAGGGCTTCCGGCCCGGCGGCATCAACCGCCGCACGCAGGCGCCGCCCAACCCGCCACTGGCGACCTACGACCCGGATTTCCTGACCAACTACGAGGTTGGCTACAAGACCAGCTGGCTCGACAATCACCTGCGCTTCAACGGTGCGTTCTTCCTGGAAGACTGGAAGAATTTCCAGTTCGGGTTCCTCGGCCAGAACTCCTTCACGATCATCCGCAACGCGGGATCGGCGCGCATCAAGGGAGCCGAACAGCAACTTGAGTGGACGCCCATGCGGGGCCTCAACCTCAGCCTCGGTGCCACGGAACTGGACGCCAAGTTGAGCAAGGACTTCTGCATCGACGTCGATCCCAATACCGGTGGCCCGCTGCCCATCGGGCCGGCGCCGCCGGCCGGATGCCCCTTCTGGGATGCCGTACCCTCCGGTACGCAGCTGCCGATCGTGCCAAAGTTCAAGACCGATGCGACGGTGCGCTACAGCTTCCCGTTGGGGGGCGACATGGAAGGACACGTGCAGGGGTCGTTCGCCTACCAGACCGCGACCAACTCGCAGCTGGCCCCGTACCAGAACGCGCTGATCGGCGAGCAGTCCGCCTACGGGGTGCTGGACGTCCTGGCCGGGTTGAACAAAGGCAATTTCTCTGTGGAGCTGTTTGCCGACAATGCGCTCGACAAGCGCGCCGACGTGTATCGCTTCAACGAGTGCACGATCGTCGGCACGCTGACCAGTCTGTTCCCGGGCACGACGATCTGCGGTGCCAAGCCGATGGCGGCCATTAATACGCCGCGTACCATCGGCATCCGCTTCGGGCAGCGCTTCTAGGGCCCCCGCGGAGCTCTACGACGGCGGTGCACCGGAAGGTGCACCGCCGTTTTTCTGCGCACCCTATTTAGGGGGATAGTCAGCCGCCCGCCGATCCGCTTCAATTGTCTATCCGCTGCTGCGCAGGATCAGCTCGCCTGAACGACTCGGCCACCACCCTGCCCCGCGCCACCGGCGCCGGTGCCACCGCGTTCGGCATCCTGGTGGCCATCAGCTTCTGCCACATGCTGAACGACATGATGCAGTCGCTGCTGCCGGCGCTGTATCCGATGCTGAAGAGCTCCTACGCGCTCACTTTCGGCCAGATCGGCCTGCTCACCTTCACCTTCCAGTTCACCGCGTCCCTCCTGCAGCCGGTCATCGGGGCGCTCGCCGACAAGAGCCCGCGCCCCTACTCGCTCGCCGCCGGCATGACCTTCACCCTGTTCGGCCTGGTGCTGCTCGCCTTCGCCGGCAGCTACCCGCTGCTGCTGGTGGCGGCGGCACTCATCGGCACCGGCTCCTCGGTGTTCCACCCCGAGTCCTCGCGCGTGGCACGCATGGCTTCCGGCGGCCGCCATGGACTGGCGCAGTCGATGTTCCAGGTGGGCGGCAACTTCGGCTCCGCGGCCGGCCCGCTGCTCGCGGCGTTCATCGTGCTGCCGCACGGCCAGTCGAGCGTGGCGTGGTTCTCGGCGGTGGCGCTGCTGGGCATGTTCGTGCTCGTCAACGTCGGTCACTGGTACAAGACGCACGGCCTCACGCGGCTGGCGCGCGCGCCGCGCGCCGCCGATGCGCCGCGCGGTCACGTGGCGCTGGCCATCACCGTGCTGCTGGCGCTCATCTTCTCCAAGTATTTCTACCTGGCGAGCATCACCAGCTACTACACCTTCTATCTGATCGAGCACTTCGGCGTGTCGGTACGCAATTCACAGCTGCTGCTGTTCGTGTTCCTGGCCTCGGCCGCGGCCGGCGGCATGATCGGCGGGCCGCTCGGCGACCGGCTGGGCAGCAAGACCATCATCTGGATCTCGATCCTCGGCGTGGTGCCGTTCACGCTGCTGCTGCCGCACGCCAACCTGCTCTGGACCGTGCTGCTCACGGTGCCCATCGGCCTGATCCTGTCGTCGGCATTTCCGGCCATCGTGGTTTATGCGCAGGATCTGCTGCCCGGACGCACCGGCACGGTCGCCGGGCTGTTCTTCGGGCTGGCGTTCGGCATGGGCAGCGTCGGCGCCGCGGTGCTTGGCCACGTCGCCGATCACGTCGGCATCGGAACTGTCTACCAGCTGTGCGCCTTCCTGCCGCTCATCGGCCTGCTGACCGCCCTGCTGCCGGACGTGCAGCACCGTTCGCGGCGTGCGGCCGCGTGAAGCTGCTGCCGCGCGCCCTGCTCGATGAGCTGGCCGCGCAGGCGGCGGCCAACCCGCGCGCCCGCGCCCACTACAACATCCACGCAGGGCCTGCGGATCTCGTGCAGCGTTTCGTGGTCGTGGCGCGCGCCGAGTCGTACTTCCGTCCCCACCGGCACGCCAGCCGCTCGGAGCTGGCGCTGCTGCTGCGCGGGCGGGCCGAGGTGCTGACCTTCGACGACCACGGGCAGGTGACGGCGCGCTATGGAGTCGGCGAGGGCACCGACGGCATGGCGTACGAGACCCCGCAGAACGTCTGGCACACGGTGCTGCCCGGGCCCGCCGGCTGCGCGTTTCTCGAGGTCAAGCAGGGCCCGTACGATCCGGCCACCGCCGCCGAGTTCGCCGCCTGGGCGCCCGCCGAAGGCAGCGCGACGGTGCCGCAGTTCCTGGCGTGGCTGCGCCGCGCTCAGCCGGGTGATGCGCCCTCGGCCTGAGGTCGCTCCTTCAGGTATTTGGCGAGCTCGCCGCCCGGCATCAGCTTCTCGACGTAGGTGAAGGTCCCGGCCGTGAGCACCTCGCGCGCCGCGCCCGCCAGCCCGCTCATGGCCGCGCGGTACAGCGTGGTCGACAGGCTGACGCGCTTCACCCCGGCGGCCGCCAGGTCCGCCAGCGCGAACGACTTGCCGGGCATGCCGATCATGTAGTTCACGGGCTTCTTGAGCGCGCTGCACACGGTGCGCACCGCCGCCAGGTCCGGCAGACCCGGAGCGAACAGCACGTCGGCGCCGGCCTGCTCGTAGGCCTGCAGCCGGCGCACGGTGTCGTCCAGGTCCGGCTTGCCATTGAGGAAGTTCTCGGCGCGCGCGGTCAGCACGAAGTGCAGGCGGCGCGCGGCCTCGGCCGCCGCGGTCACGCGCTCGACGGCGTGAGCAAAATCGTAGATGGGTGCGTCGTCCTCGCCGGTGGCATCCTCGATGGAGCCGCCCGCGAGGCCGGTGTCGGCGGCGAGGCGGATGGTCTCGGCCACCGTCTCGGGTGCGTGCCCGAAGCCGTTCTCGAGGTCGGCCGCCACCGGCAGCGACGTCATCGAAACGATCAGGCGCGAGTGCACCAGAGCCTCCTCGCGGGTGATCTGGCCATCGAGCTTGCCGAGCGTGGCCGCGCACGCCGAGCTCGAGGTCGCGAGCGCCTTGAAGCCCATGCCCGCCATGACGCAGGCGGACCCGCCGTCCCAGACGTTCGGAATCACGAACGCACCGGCGGCCTGGTGCAGCGCCCGGAACCGCTGCACCCTCTCCTTCTGCTCTTGCATCATTGCCGATCTCCGCCACACTGCCGCCATCGCAGCAGCCAGGGAATCAGTGTGGCACATTCCATTCCGCGCGGCAGGCTGGCGCTGAGCGCATTTGCGGCCGTGGCCGTGCTGACGGCAGGCTCGGGCGCGAGCGCAGCTCCGGGCGGGTGCCCGCAGCGCGCCGCGGTGGCGCCGGGACTGGTGCGGCTGCGGGCGGCGCTCGCGCACGGACGCATCGTCGCCTACGAGCCCACGGCGCTGCGGGTCGTCAATGGCCAGGTGACGTCCGCGGACACCGCCAGCATCCGCGCCGACCTCGCAGCGCTGCGGCCGCGCTTCGATGCGCTCATCACCTATGACGCGATGCACGGCGCCGAGCAGATCCCGGCACTGGCCGCGGCGCTCCACTACCGCGCACTCATCATCGGCATCTGGGATCCCTTCGATGAAGCGCAGCTGGCAGCGGCGGTGCGGGCGGCACGCGAGTTTCCGCAGCTGGTGGTGGGCATCTCGCTCGGCAACGAGGTGCTCTTCAGCCACCGCGCCGAGCCCGCTGCCCTCGCCGCCCAGCTGGCGCGCGTGCGCGCGCGGGCCCCGCAGGTGCCGCTGTCGACCACCGAGCCGTTCCATATCTTCCTGCAGCCTGCGGTCGCCCCGCTGCTGCGCGAGCTCGATTTCGTGCTCGCCAACGTCCACCCGGTGTTCCAGCCGTGGTTCAAGGATGCCCCCGATCAGGCCGCCGCGCAGTTCGTCGTCAACGTGCTCGCGCAGCTCGCCCCGCAGGCCTGTGGTCCGGTGCTGGTGAAGGAGACCGGCGAGCCATCGGCGCCGGCGACCGCGGGCTTCACCCCCGCGCGTCAGGCGGCGTTCTACCGCGAGCTGCGCCAGCTGCTGCCGCCCGGCGCCGAGCGCGCCTTTGCCTACTTCTCCGCTTTCGATGCCCCGTGGCGCGCCTACGATGCCACCGGCGTGCCCGGAGCCGCGCCCGGCGTGCACGAGGAGGAGGCGCACTGGGGACTGTACGATGAGGCGCGGCACCCGAAGGCGGCGGCGCGCGAGCTGCCGCCGCTGCCGGGCGGCTGAGGCTCACTTCACCGCCAGTTCCACCTTGACCTTGTCGCCGCCGTCGGCCTTGGGTGCGGCATTGACGATGAAGATGCGCGAGGCCTCGACCTGCCCGCCGGCGAGCAGTGCATCCTGGATCGCCTGCGCACGCTGCTTGCCGAGCGCCTCCAGATCCGCGTCGGGCACGTCGACGTGGTTGATGAGCGCGGCGTCGAGGTCATTGATCGCCGCCTCATAGGGGGCGTCCTTGCGCTTCGCCTGCTCCACCGCCACCACGCTCGGCGGCAGCTGCGCGTCCTTGCCGAGATCCGCCTGGAACTGCTCGTACAGCAGCTTGTAGTGGCGCGCCGGGTCGGCGAGCGCGGTCTCGCCGGCGGTATCGGGATGCTTGCGGCCGGCGTGGCTGCTCGCCACCCGCGTCAGCAGCTCCTGCTGCAGCCGTGCGGCTGCCAGCTGCGGCCGGTCGACAGTCTTGGAATATACGATCGGCACGTCGAGCTTGAGCTGCGGACGCTCGTTCAGGGCCTTCACCAGCGCAGTCAGCTGATCCTGCGCCGGCTTGTCGAGCTCCGCGCTGCCGGGGGCGAACTCGACGACGTTCATGTGCTCGCTCCCGCCGAACAGGTGTCCGAGCAGCGCAAACGGCGCGGTCGCAGCCTTGGTGATGAGGTTGACGAACACCTTCCAGATGATCGGCCCGATGCGGAACTTGGGATCGTCGAGCGAGCCGTTCATCGGCAGGTCGAGATCGATCACGCCGTGGCGGTCCTTGAGCAGCGCCACCGCGATCTTCAGGGGCAGGTGCACCGCGTCCGGGCTCTCGACACGCTCGCCCAGCTCGAGCTGGTCGACCACGAAGTGCTGCTTGGCGTCGAGCTTGCGCTGGTCGATCTTGTAGGTGACGTCCACCGAGAGCTTGCCCTTGTCGATCTTGTAGCCGGCGAAGCGCCCGGAGTACGGATTGACCACGGTCAGGTCGACGTCCTTGAAGCTCATGGTCAGGTCGGTGAACAGCGCCGCCGACAGCACGTTCACCTCGCCTCCCAGGTGCCAGGGCGAGTAACGGTCGATCTTGCCGTCGAGCTGCACCTTGGCGCGCGAGCGCGGATCGGAGGACAGGCCGGTTACCGTGCCGCCGAGCGCCTGGATGCCGATGGCAAAGCTCGGCTTGATCCACAAATCCGTGTAGTTCGCCGCGCCGTTGACGAGCCGCACCGTGCCGATGGTCATCGGGAATGGCGTGAGCGGCTTGGACGGTGGCGCAGGCGGCGGCGCCTTCCCGGCATCTCGCTGCCTGGGTGCTGCGGCTGCGGGGGGCGCGCTCGTCTCCGGCGCATCGACGGCCGGCTTGGGCGCCGCCCCGGGGGGCGTCAGCACCCGCGTGATGTTCACGGAGCGGTCCGGCGCGATGATCATGCGCACGTACGGCTCCACCGCGGTGACGGTGCCAATCTTCAGGCTCGCGGGAGCCGACGCATAGCGGATCCCGGCGACGTGCAGGTCCTTCCACTTGATGAAGTCCTGGTGCAGCGCGTTGTCCACCGTGCGCAGGTCGACGACGCGCGTGTCGCCCCGGACCGTCAGCGCCCCGTCCGCGAGCCGCTCGACATCGAGCTTCACCCCGAGGGCGCCCTTGAGCAGCGTCATGGACGTGTACTGCCCGATGTACGGCTGCAGCATCGTCAGCCCCAGGTCGGAACTCTCCACGTGCGCGCTCAGTGCACCGGACGTCGGCGTCACTTTCGCCGTGGCGCGGAGCTTGCCGGAGCCGTTGACGCCCGCGTCGAGCGCGACGTCGAGCGTATCCCCGGGCGACAGATTGAAACCGGCGACGTGGAGGTTGAGCGGCTGCAGCACCACGGCCGCCGCCGGGTTGACCTGGCGATCCTCGGCCGACACCTTGAAGCCCTTCACCGAGATATCCGGCACCTGCACGCTCCAGGCACGCGGCGACGCGGCTGCCGGCGGCGGCGGGGCCGCGCCGGCCGCTGCGCCCGGTGCCGCCGCCGCACCGGCGCCCGGCACCAGCTGCATCAGGTTCAGCTTGCCCTGCTCCAGCCACGCCCTGATGTCGCCGCCGGACAGCTCGACCTTCGCGACGTTGACGGCGTGCTTCGCCACATCGATGCGCGTGCCGTCGACCTCGATGCGTGCGACGTCGATGTAGTGCTGCGGGCCGCCGCGGGGCTTCACGCCCAGCTGGGTGACGGCGATGCTGCCGACGCCGACACTGACCTGCAGCGGCGCGCCCGCGGGGCTCGCGACCTCGTAGTCGCCCTTGATGTTGATGACGCCCGAGTCCAGCTCGAACGGCACGCTGTCGCGAAGGTAGGTCCACACCGTGTGCGCCTTGAGAGCGGCGATCTCGAAGGCACCGCGCGAGGCGAACGGCGAGGTGTGCAGCGTGCCATTCCAGGTAAGACGCTCGCCCGCGGGCGAGGTGGCGTACAGCGCATAGGCATCACCGGTGTTGGCGGTGGTGCTGAAGTCGCGCAGCTCGAAGCCGATGGGCTTGAGTTCGGCGCGGAACGGCGTCGGTCGGGTGCGATCCTCGAGCGCAGTGGTGCCGGCGATCACGGCCAGCCGGCCGATGTACAGCCGCATGGGCTTGGAATTCTGTGCCGGGGGCGGCGCCGGCGCGGGAGCAAAGCCCTTGCCGAGGTCGGCGAGATTCAGCGCGCCGTCGCGGCGGATCACCACCCGCACATAGGGCTCCTCGAGGAGGATGGTGCCGAAGCTCGGACCGAGGCGCCACAGGGTCGCCCACTGCAGATCAACCTGCAGGCGTTCGAAAGCCAGCAGCGGCTGGCCGTCCGCGTCGGGGAGCGACAGCTTGGTCAGCTCGAGATTGAGCGTGAAGGGATTGAAGCGGATGTCGCCGAGCGCGAGCGTGCGCCCATAGTGATCGTGAACG
>Ga0209580_10000940_pt1 | contig 14169 bp, 11 predicted proteins | sample Coa_R1_5_FD_187153 | JGI IMG/M metagenome (GOLD analysis project Ga0209580, IMG submission 187153) | Surface soil microbial communities from Centralia Pennsylvania, which are recovering from an underground coalmine fire - Coalmine... | ecosystem: Environmental > Terrestrial > Soil >...
CTCGGTGCGCGCGAGCGCGTACTCCTCGTGCGTCTTTGGGTGCAGGAATACCGGGAAATCCTTGCCGACCGGCTTGTAGCCGAGGCGCTCCATCTCCTCGGGCGTGCTGCCCACCACCACGTAGTCCCGGTCGGAAACGGCCAGGCCGAGGAGCTCGTCGCGAACGGCGCCGCCGACGGCGTAGGTCTTCACGCTGATGGCGGGCGCTAGCGGCCGGCCCGGTACCGGAACCAACTGTAGCGCGAGCGCGAATAGACGCCGCTCAGGTACACCGGCGCCACCGACTCGAGCGGCGTCGGTTCGATGCCGAAGGGCAGCTCGCAATCGCAGACGCTGTCGATCTTCATCGAGTAGTAGTTGTCGCGCGACAGCAGCCCGCCGGGCACCCATTCCATGGCCCAGGCCTGCAGGTGGGAGAAGCGGTCGGAGAGGCCGATCACCGGGCGCGCGTGGCCGCTCGCCTTGCCCGCGTATTGCACCAGCTCGCGCAGCGTGTAGACGCGCGGCCCGCACAGGTCGTAGTGCTTGCCGAAGCTGTCGCGGTCGAAGAGGCTCAACCGCATGCAGCGTGCCACGTCCTCGACGTAGACCGGCTGGAAGCGCGCGCCGGGGGAGCCGAGCAGCATGACGGGCAGCCAGGCCTGCAGTTGCGCGAACAGGTTGAGGAAACGGTCTTCCGGCCCGAACACCACCGAAGGCCGGAATTGCGTCACGTCGAGTTCCTTCTGCTCCGAGAGCAGCCAGGACTCGCCCTCGCCCTTGGAGCGCAGGTACTCGCTGGGGCCTTCGGCGTGCGCGCACAACGCGCTCAGGTGGAGCAGCCGGCGCACGCGCGTCTTGCGGCAGGCTTCAACGATCTTGCGCGGCAGTTCCACGTGGGCGCGGGCGAAATCGGGGCCGTAGGGATGGCCGCGGCGCCCCTGCAGCACGCCGACCAGGTTCACCACCGCGTCGCAGCCGGCGACGAGCCGCTCCAGCGCCGCAGGATCGTGCACGTCGGCCTGGACCACGTCGACCGTCGGCAGCGTGATGAGATGTTTGGCGCGCTCGCGGCGGCGCGTCGGGACCACGACGAAATGCGCGTCCTCTGCGAGCTGGCGGACGAGATGCCGGCCGATGAAGCCGCTGCCGCCGATGACAAGAATGCGACTCATGATGCTGCCCGGGAAAGCGCTAGTTTAACCGCGAAGCGCGCCGCCGGCGAAGCCTACATCGCCTGTGCGCCCTTCATCTCCGCGACGCCGTCGGCCGAAGACCGCGCCGGGATCGTGCCGAGCCGCGCCTTGAGGGAGGTCGGCGCGCCGCCGAGGATGGCGGCGTAATAGACGGTGTTCGCCATCACCTTCTTCACGTAGTCGCGCGTCTCGCCGAAGGGAATGGTTTCGACGTAGACCGCGCCTTCCAGGGGCCTGGTGCCGCGCCATTTGCGCGCGCGCGACGGCCCGGCGTTGTACGCGGTGGCGGCGAGCACCGGGTTGCCGTTGAACTGGTCGAGCATGTGGCGCAGGTAGGTGGTGCCCAGCGTGGCGTTGAAATCGGGCTCGCTCAGGCGCGACCAGGGAAAGCGCCTGATGCCGTTCTTCTGCGCAGCCCATTTCGCGGTCGAGCGCATGACCTGCATCAGCCCGGTCGCGCCGACGTTGGACTGGGCGTCCGCGATGAAGCGGCTCTCCTGGCGCACCAACCCCAGCACCCAGGACTCGTCGAGCTCGCGCGAGCGCGCCTTCTGCGCCAGCAGCTCGCGGTAGGGCGCGAGGTAGCGCACCGAGAAATCGTGCGCGGCGACGGTCCGGTCGGCCGTGTTGATGGCGCGGTCCCAGACTTCGTTCCAGGAAGCGACCTCGGCGGCGGCCAGCAGGTGGCGGTCGTCCATGCCGCGGATGCTCCAGATCCATTCGCGCGTGCCTTCCGTGCGCAGTTCGGCGCGGTACAGCGCGAGCGAGCGCCGGATCCCGGGGACGGTCATCACCTCGGCGATCTCTTCGGCGGAAGGCTCCGCGGCCCTGGGCGGAATCTGGAAACTCATGCCGAGTTCTTCGGCCGCGAGCCGCCCGTAGAAGCTGTGCTCGGCCGCGATCAGCCCGAAATAGCCCTGCGCCTCGACGGGATTGCCGAGCGCCTGCTCGGCGCGGCCCGACCAGTAAATCCACGCGGGATCGTTTTTCGCGAGCGGCGACATGCGCTCGATCGATTTCTTCATATCTGTCCATTTTTCCTGGCGCAGCGCGCTGCGCACGCGCCAGGCGAGCTCCTGGTCGGTCAGCGCGACGTCGCCCGCCCGGTCGAACCAGTCGAGCGCCTCGGGCACGTGGCTCAGCGCGCCCTGCATGGCGAGCAGCTTCCACACGTAGACGCGGTCCTCGGGCGGGAAGGCCTCGCTCAGTTTCCCGTTCCAAAAAGCGACGGCCGCCCGCGGATCGTCGTCGGCCGCCTCGGCCAGCGCTGCGATCACCAGCTCGCGCTCCGCGACCCTGGCGAGGTCGGCGCGCGGATTCTTCAGGAACCTGATCGGAGCGCGCGCCACGGCGCGGATGCGCTTCGCGTCGAGCGCCTCGCCGCGCGGAAGGAAACCCATGAGCCGCACAGCAGCCGCCCAGGCGTCGGCGTCGGTGAGCAACCGGAAGCGCGCCCAGACGTCGCGCGCGTCGAGCACGCCGGATTTGCGCAGCGCCTTCGCCACCAACACGCAAGGTTCGGGCAGCTCGCGCGGCGCGTTCCAGAATGTCCTGAGGCCCGCCGGCACGGACGGATCCTCGCGCTCCCAGCGCGCCTGCAGAGCGTAGCACGCGAGGTCGGGGTCGTCGCCCGAGAACGCCGGATATTCCGCAAGGAACAGGTCCCACTGGCGGTTGCGGCCGAGCACCTTGAGCCAGTCGCCGCGGAACTGCTCGGCCACCGCGGTGTCGGAATTGCGCGCGAGAAAATCGCGCGCCTGGTCCGCAGTGACGTCCTTGAGCCGCAGACTCAGCTGCCAGTACTCGACATAGGGCTCGAGCACATGGTCCTTCAGCTTCTCGGCGGCGCGTGCGAGCTTCGCCCGGTCGCCCGCGAGAAAAGCATCGCGCGCCGCAAACACGGCTTCGTCCGGCGTCATGCTCTTCGGCGCGAGCGCCCAGGCCGACGCGCAGAGCAATGCGGCCGCGATTGCCGTGCAGACCGATGCTATAGTGAGGACGCGCATTTCACTCGTAGAATAGCACAGCGTTTCTCCGCAACATGAGGGACTTCCGCGCAATTCTTGAGGTCAAATGACATGACTCCTTCGGAAATTTACGCCTGGCGCAAGAGCGAGCGGACGCGTCTGCTGCACGAGCGGCAAGCGCTTACCGCAGACGCGCTTGCCGATTTGCGCGCGCGCATCGATGCGCATCTTCAGCGCGCGTTTCCGGATCTGGCCGACGGCATCGTCGCGTTCTGCTGGCCCTACCGGAACGAATACGACGTACGCCACCTGGTCGCGGCGCTGCGCAGGCAGGGTGCGACGGCCGCGATGCCGGTCGTCGTCGCCCCGAAAACGCCGCTCATATTCCGCGAGTGGCACCCGGGCGTGAAGATGGCCGAAGGACCGCTAGGCATTCCCTATCCCGAAGCGTCCCCGGAAGTCGAACCGGACCGCGTGCTCCTCCCCATGGTCGGCTGGGACGTCGACGGCTATCGCCTCGGCTACGGCGGCGGCTTTTTCGACCGCACGCTCGCGGCGATCAAGAAGCGCCCGCGCGTGATCGGCGTTTCCTACGAGCAGGCGCAGCTGCGCAGCATCCATCCGCAGCCGCACGACATTCCCCTGGATTTCCTCGTCACCGAGCGCGGCGCCTACCGGCGCGATCCTGGCGGCCTCAGGTTTCTCGACGACCCGCGGGCGTACTCGTCGCCCGCCTGCTACGCGGGCGAGATCGCGCCGGGATATTTCGGCGAGAAGCCCGAAAAAAACTAGCGCCGGGCGCTACCCGAGAAAAAGGCGGTACGCGGGATTGCGCGTCTCGTCGACGCAGGGATAGCCCAGTGCGTCGAGAAACTTCCTGAATTCTCGCATGCCGCTGCGCGGCACCTGCATGCCCACCAGCACGCGGCCGTAGTCGCTGCCCTGGTTGCGGTAGTGGAACAGGCTGATGTTCCAGTCGGTGCGCATGCTGGAGAGGAATTTCATCAGGGCGCCGCGCCGCTCCGGAAACTCGAAGCGGTAAAGCAGTTCCTGCAGCGGCCGGCGCGCACCGCCACGCGCCGCCTCGGGCGCGTGGCCGCCGACCATGTGGCGCACGTGCAGCTTCGCCATCTCGTCCTCCGACAGGTCGAGCGTCTTCAGGCCGTGGCGGCGCAGCACCTTCACGATCTTCGCGGTCTCGCCGCGGTCGTGCACTTCGACGCCGACGAAGACGTGCGCTTCCTTCGGGTCGCCGATGCGGTAGTTGAACTCGGTGATGTTGCGCGCCCCGAGCGTGGCGCAGAATTTCTTGAAGCTGCCAGGGCGCTCAGGGATGGTCACGGCAAGGATCGCCTCGCGCTGCTCGCCTACTTCGGCGCGTTCGGCGACAAAACGCAGGCGGTCGAAATTGGTGTTCGCCCCCGAGGCGACGGCGACGAGTTTCTTGCCGCGCGCGCCGCTGCGCTCGACCCAGGCCTTGGCGCCGGCGACCGCGAGCGCGCCGGCGGGCTCGAGTACGGCGCGCGTGTCCTCGAACACGTCCTTGATCGCGGCGCAGATCTGGTCAGTGTCGACGAGGATCACGCCGTCGAGCAGCTCGCGGCAGATGCGGAAAGTTTCCTCCCCGACCTGCTTCACCGCGACCCCGTCGGCAAAGAGGCCGACGCGATCGAGCACGACGCGCCGACCCGCCTTGAGCGAGCGCGCCATGGCATCCGCGTCCACCGGCTCGACGCCGAAAACCTTGATCGAGGGGCGCAGGCGCTTGATGTACGAAGCGATGCCCGAGACCAGCCCGCCGCCGCCGACGGCGACGAACACCGCGTGGATCGGCTGCGCCGTCTGGCGCAGGATCTCCATGCCGATGGTGCCCTGCCCCGCGATCACGTCCGGGTCGTCGTAGGGATGCACGAAGGAGAGCTTGCGCGCCTTTTCCAGACGCTTCGCCTCGGCGTAGGCCTCGTCGTAGGTATCCCCGCGCAGGATCACCTCCGCCCCACGGGCCCGGACCGCGTCTATTTTGATCTTCGGCGTGGTCACCGGCATCACGATCACCGCCTTGCAGCCGAGCTTCTGGGCGGCGAGCGCGACACCCTGCGCGTGGTTGCCGGCGGAAGAAGCGATGACACCGCGGCGCAGTGTCGCCGCCGGCAGGTTCACCATCTTGTTGTATGCGCCGCGCAGCTTGAAGGAGAACACCGGCTGCATGTCCTCGCGCTTGAGCAGCAGCCGGTTGCCCAGCCGCGCAGAGAGATTGGGCGCGACTTCCAGCGGCGTCTGCACCGCCACGTCGTACACGCGCGCCCTCAGGATGCGTTCGAGATAGTCGTTCTTCACGAAATTCGACACCCCCCCCCAAAAGGGGGTCCATGAAATCGCCCGTTTTGGAGCGGAGCGCTACTCTACACGAACACCGGTTTTGCCTCTATCCTGTCGGGCATGGAAGCCTTCCTGTCCCCCGGCGCGAGCCTGGCCACGTTGCTCGCCGCGACTTTCCTCGCGGCGACGCTCATTCCGCTTTCCTCGGAAGCGGTGCTCTACGCGGTGCTCAGGATGCACGGCGACCTGCTCTGGCCGGCGATCGCGACCGCGACCATCGGCAACACCCTGGGCGGCATGACTTCGTATCTCATCGGCCGTTACATCGGCTCGAAGAAGCCGTTCCGGCACGTCGAGCGGCTGCGGCGCTGGGGCGCGCCGGCGCTGGTGCTCGCCTGGCTGCCTTTCATCGGCGATGCGCTCTGCGTCGCGGCGGGCTGGCTGAAGCTGAACTGGATCCCGGTCGCGCTATGGCAGGCCGCGGGCCGTTTCGCGCGCTACTGGCTGGTCTCGGTCGGCGCCCTCTGGTAGATGTCCACGCCTGCGCGCGGGCGTGGGTAGAATGCCGGCTCGGGAGGCGCGATGGCGAAGCGCTCGAGCAAGGCGAAACAGGCGATCTGGGAACGCGGCTACCTGTCGCACGGCTACTGGCTGGGCAAGCAGAAGCGCGGCAGCGTGACGCTCGGCAAGAAAGAAGAGTGGGACGGGGTCTACCGCTGGCAGGCCGGCAGCCATGCCGGCGAAGCCGCCACGCTCGAGGAAGCCAAGCGCGCGGTGGAGCAGGCAGTGCTGGTCGGCGTGAGCCAGCTTCCGCTATTCGAGAAATAGCTCAGGCCGGCTGCAGCTTCGCGTACTCCAGCGCAAGCCACTTCATTCCCTGCCTGCCGAAGTTGATCTGCAGGCGCGCGTCGATGCCCGAGCCTTCGGCGTTCACGATCACGCCCTGCCCGAATTTCGGGTGCAGCACCGACTGGCCGATGCGGAAGCCGTGGTCCGGAACAGCCGGCTGCGGGACGCGCTTCGGCGCCGCCCACGCGACATCTTCCATGGGACTGCTGCCGCGCAGCCGCGGCGTCAACCACTTCAGGCCGCCCGCCGGGATTTCGTCGAGAAAGCGCGAAGCGACGTTGTAGCGCGTCTGCCCGTGCAGCATGCGCGTCTGCGCGAACGACAGGTAGAGCCGCGCCCGCGCGCGCGTAATGGCGACGTACATCAGGCGCCGTTCCTCTTCCAGCCCGTCGTCCTCGAACACGCTCTGCTCGTGCGGGAACAATCCTTCCTCCAGCCCGGTGACGAACACCGCCTGGAACTCTAGCCCCTTCGCCGAATGCACGGTCATCAACTGCAGCGCGTCGGCACCTTCGGCCGCCTGGTTGTCGCCCGATTCCAGCGCGGCGTGCGCGAGGAAGGCCGCGAGGTCATTCGCATCCTCTTCCTGGATGTAGGCCGCCGCGGCGTTGACCAGCTCGAGCAGGTTCTCGACGCGGTCGGCGCCGTCCTTCTCGCTGCGGTAATGCGCGACGAGGCCGCTTCTCTCCAGCATGACTTCGACCGCCTCCTTCAGCGGCAGCCCCTGCGTTTCCGACCTGAGCGATTCGACGATGCGCAGGAATGCCGCGATCGCGGCGCCGGCCTTGCCCGCGAGCGCTCCGGCCGCCTTGTACAGGCTCATGCCGCCCGACTTGGCCGCGTCCTGCAGTTGTTCGAGCGTTCTTGCGCCGATGCCGCGCGCGGGAAAATTCGCCACGCGCAGGAAGGCGCCGTCGTCGTCGGGATTGGCGAGGAGGCGCAGGTAGGCGAGCGCGTGCTTGATCTCCAGGCGCTCGAAAAAGCGCAGGCCCCCGTATACCCGGTACGGCATGCCGGCGGAAAAAAGCGCGTGCTCGATCACACGCGACTGGGCGTTGGATCGGTACAGCATGGCGATGTCGGCCAGGCGCAGGCCCTCGCGCGCAAGCGACTGGATCTCCTCGACCAGCCAGCGCGCTTCCTCGTTGTCGCTGCCCGCCTCGTGCACGCGCACCGGTTCCCCCTTGCCGGAGGAAGTCCAGAGGTTCTTGCCCAGGCGCCGCTTGTTGTGGGCGATGAGCGCGTTGGCCGCGTCGAGGATGTGCCCGAAGGAGCGGTAGTTCTGCTCCAGGCGAATGACGTTCTGCACGTGGAAGTCGCGCTCGAACTCGGCCATGTTGCCCACGTTCGCGCCGCGGAAGCGGTAGATGCTCTGGTCGTCGTCGCCCACCGCGAACACGACGTTCGCCGGGCCGGCGAGCAGCTTGAGCCAGCGGTACTGCAGGCGGTTGGTGTCCTGGAACTCGTCCACCAGGATGTGGCGGAAGCGGCTGCGGTAATGCTCGCGCAGCACCTCGTTCTTCGACAGCAGCTCGTAGGTGCGCAGCAGCAGTTCGGCGAAATCCACCGCGCCTTCGCGCTGGCACTGCTCCTCGTAGGCGGCGTACAGGTCGGCGAAGCGGCGCGAGGACTCGTCGGCGATCTCGACGTCGCGCGGGCGCCGTCCCTCCTCCTTCGCTGCGTTGATGAAGTTCTGCACTTCGCGTGGCGGAAAACGGTCCTCGTCGGCGTTCGCCGCCTTGAGCATGCGCTTGACCGCGGCGTGCTGGTCCTGCGAATCCAGGATCTGGAAAAGCTGCGGCAGGCCGGCATCGCGGTGATGCGCCCGCAGCATGCGGTTGCACAGGCCGTGGAAAGTCCCGACCCACATGCCGCGCACGTTGATCGGCAGCATCGCCGAGATGCGCGTGAGCATCTCGCGCGCCGCCTTGTTGGTGAAGGTCACGGCGAGCAGGCCGTTCGGCCCGATGTTGCCGGTCTGGATCAGCCAGGCGATGCGCGTGGTGAGAACGCGCGTCTTGCCGCTGCCCGCGCCGGCGAGGATCAGCGCCGACTGGTTCGGCAGCGTGACCGCGGCAAGCTGTTCGGGATTGAGGTTCTCGAGGAGCGACATCGGACTGGCGGGAAAGCCGTCATTTTACTTCAGCGCCGTGTCCGGACGCCGCAAAAACAACGCGGGGCGCACCCCGCGTTGCCTGTGGGACGCGTTCGACCCGCGGTTAGGTACCGACCTTGTAGTCGTACTTGCCAAGCGGGCCCTGCTTGAGGCCGGCCACCACGGATTCGGCGTCCTTCTTCGTCGCAAGATGCGCCACGCGCACGTTGTACACGCGCTTGTCACTGGCTTTCGCAGGAAGGACTTCAGCCGCATAACCTGCGTCGCGCAGCGCCTTGCTGGCGTCGAGCGCATCGTTCAGCGATTTCCCTGCGGCCACCGTGATCTGCCACTTGCCGCCGCGCTTGGACACGCCCTGCCCTGCCTGCGTCTCGGTTTCCGCCGCCCATTCCTTCAGCTGGTCGGGCAATACCATCGCGACCGGCTGCGACTTGCCCTGGTCGCGCACGTAATAGGACAGGCGCTGGTCCAGGGTGATGGGGTAGTCTCCCGGAGGCGTGACCTCGATCTTGCCCTCGATGAGGCAGATGGTCTGGCGGTCGGGAGAGGACTTGCCCCACAGGTCGGTGCCGCGGATGCCCGCGGTTACCGTCGCCACGGCGATGTTGATCTCGCGCCTGCCCTTGAACTTGGCGAGCGCGTCGGTCGTGAAGCGAAATGCACCTTCGGCGACTTTCAGCGCCGCCTTGAACAGGCTGTCCTCGCCCATGCGCAGGCCCTCGAGCACGAGCGAGCCCTTCTCGCCGAGCTTCACCCAGCTGCCGTCCGCGGTCTTGAGGAGAATGCGCGAATTCGCGCCCGTCTTCACCTGGTCGCGGTCCTTCAGTTCCATTCCGGGCGCGAGCGGGATCTTCGATCCGTCCCGCTCGACCCAGGCGGACATCTGCACCGCCTCGACGACGACATTGGGCACCGCCTTGGGCGCCGCGCCGAACGAAGGCGCGGCGATACCAGCCAGGGCCAGCAGCAATCCGAGTGAAATTCGCCTGATCATGACCACCTCCACTTGTACGCGCACCGGTTGATGCGGACTCCGGACGGATCCGGATGCGGCTTCGACCGTTGCCAGCGTCTATAATTCACGCTTTTGGCGGGCCGCCGGTCCATGCAACCGCAATACCATCCCGAGATCATCGAGCGCGAAGCCCAGGAGCACTGGGACCGGACCGGGGCGTTTCGCGCCGTAGAAGACGCCGGCCGCCCGAAATTCTACTGCCTGTCGATGTTCCCCTATCCCTCGGGCAAGCTGCACATGGGGCACGTGCGCAACTATACCATCGGCGACGTGATGACCCGCTTCCACCGGATGCGGGGGTGCAACGTAATGCAGCCCATGGGCTGGGACGCCTTCGGGTTACCCGCCGAGAACGCCGCGATGGCGAACGGCGTGCCGCCGGCGAAGTGGACTTACTCGAACATCGCCTACATGAAGAAGCAGCTCCGGTCGCTCGGCTTCGCCATCGACTGGGAGCGCGAGCTCGCTACCTGCAAACCCGAGTATTACCGCTGGAACCAGTGGCTGTTCCTGCGCATGCTGGAGAAGGGGCTGGTCTACAAGAAGACCGGCACGGTGAACTGGGACCCGGTGGACCAGACCGTGCTCGCCAACGAGCAGGTGATCGACGGCCGCGGCTGGCGTACCGGGGCGCTCGTCGAAAAGCGCGAAATCCCGATGTACTACATGGCGATCACGAAGTACGCGGAGGAGCTTCTCGGCGATCTCGGGAAGCTGCCCGGATGGCCCGAGCGCGTGAAGACCATGCAGGCCAACTGGATCGGCAAGAGCCACGGCGTCAACATCGGCTTTCCCTACGAGCTCGCCGGCGAAAAGAAGCTGCTGCGCGTCTTCACCACACGCGCCGACACGCTGATGGGCGCGACCTTCTGCGCCGTGGCGGCCGAACATGCACTCGCCGCGCACGCGGCGAAATCGAATACGAAGCTCGCCGCCTTCGTCGAGGAATGCAAGCGCGGCCCGGTGATGGAAGCCGACCTGGCGCAGCTCGACAAGAAGGGCATGCCCACGGGCCTGTTCGTCGCGCATCCGGTCACGGGAGAGAAGATCGAGGTCTGGGTCGGCAATTACGTGCTCATGGCCTACGGCGAGGGCGCGGTGATGGGCGTGCCCGCGCATGACGAACGCGATTTCGCGTTCGCGAAAAAATACGGCCTGCCGATCAAGCCGGTGATCGCCGTCGAAGGCAAATCCTATTCGACCGATGCCTGGCAATCCTGGTACGCCGACTACGGCGTTTGCGTGAACTCGGGCCAATACGACGAGCTGGACTACGAGCGCGCGGTCGACGCGATCGCCGCCGGCCTCAAGGCGAAGGGGCTGGGCGACAAGCAGGTCACCTGGCGCCTGCGCGACTGGGGCATTTCGCGCCAGCGCTATTGGGGCACGCCGATTCCCATCATCCATTGCGACGGCTGCGGCGACGTGCCCGTACCCGACGACCAGCTCCCGGTGGTACTGCCGGAAGACCTCGTCCCGGACGGCACCGGCAACCCGCTGGCCAAGACACCCGCGTTCCTCAACTGCAAGTGCCCCAAGTGCGGCAAGCCGGCGAAGCGCGAGACCGACACCATGGACACCTTCGTCGACTCGTCCTGGTACTTCCTGCGCTTCGCCTGCCCGGACCAGACGAAGAGCATGGTGGACGAGCGCGCGAAATACTGGATGTCGGTGGACCAGTACATCGGCGGCATCGAGCACGCCATCCTGCACCTCTTGTACTCGCGATTCTGGACCAAGGTGATGCGCGACCTCGGCCTCGTGACGGTGGGCGAGCCCTTCGCGCGCCTGCTGACGCAGGGCATGGTGTTGAACGAAATCTTCTACCGCAAGGCGGGCGAAGGCCGCATCGCTTACTACAACCCTGCCGACGTGGAACTGAAACTGGACGACAAGGGCCAGAGGATCGGCGCGGTGCTGAAATCCGACGGCAAGCCGGTCGAATCCGACGGCATCGGCACCATGTCGAAGTCGAAGAACAACGGCGTCGACCCGCAGGACCTCATCGAGAGGTACGGCGCCGACACGGCGCGGCTGTTCATGATGTTCGCTTCGCCGCCGGAACAGACGCTGGAGTGGTCGGATTCGGGCGTGGAAGGCGGGAGCCGGTTTCTTCGGAGGCTCTGGCAGTTCGCCGCGGGGCGCGGCAAGGCCGCCGCCAATCGCATATCGAATCCTTCCTTTGTCCCGATCAAGGACTGGGCTTCGCAGGCGCCCGCGCTGCGCGAGTTTCGCAGGGGCATCCACCTCGCGCTGAAGCAGGCCTCCTACGACTACGAGCGGATGCAGTACAACACGGTCGTGTCCGCCTGCATGAAGATGCTCAATCTGCTCGAGGGGTTTTCCGTTGGAGAAGGCGATGCCGGCGGAAACGCGGCCTCGCAGGCCAACGCGGAGGCGTTGAGCATCCTGCTGCGCGTGCTCTACCCGGTTACCCCCCACGTCACCTATGCGCTGTGGAAAGACCTCGGCTACGCCGCGCGCCAAAGGGACCTGCTCGACGCGCCCTGGCCCGTCGTCGATGAATCCGCGCTCGAGCAAGACGAAGTCGAACTGGTGTTGCAGGTCAACGGCAAGCTGCGCGGCCACATGCTCGCGCCGAAGTCCGCCGGGCGCGAACAGATCGAGCAGCTCGCCCTCGCCAACGACGCCGTCACCCGCCACACCAACGGCCAGCCGGTGAAGAAAGTGGTCGTCGTGCCCGGGCGCCTCGTCAACGTGGTAGTTTGACGCGCAAATCCCATGCGCCTCCTCGCAACGATCGTCCTCGCCGCATCGCTCGCCGCCTGCGGCTTCCAGCTGCGCGGACCGGCGGAGCTTCCCTTCCAGACGATCTACGTCCCGCCGGGAACGTCGCTGTCCGCCGAGCTGAAGCGCAACCTCGTCAAGCTGAGCAAGACGCAGGTCGTCGACGACCCCGCCAAGGCCGACGCGGTGCTCGGCTTCACCCGGGACGTGCGCGACAAGGTGATTCTCTCGTTCAATACCCAGGGCCGGGTGCAGGAATACCAGCTGCGCTATCGCATCGAATTCCGCGTCACCGATCCCAAGGGCAAGGTGTTTATGCCGACGAGCGAGATCCTCCTCACGCGCGACCTCACCTACAACGACGCGCAGGTGCTCTCCGAGGAATCCGAGGAAGCGCTTCTCTACCGCGACATGCAGAGCGACATGGTGCAGCAGCTCCTGCGCCGCATGGCCGCGTCCAGCAAGACGGCCGTGGCCCCCCCCCAGTAGGAATCCGGAGATGGCCTCCCTCAAGGCCGAGCAGCTCGAAGCGAATCTTGCCCGCGGGCTCGCGCCTCTCTATGTGATCCACGGCGACGAGCCGCTGCTCGCGCTCGAGGCCGCCGATGCGATCCGCGCGCGCGCGCGCGCCGCGGGGTTTTCGGAACGGATCGTGCTCACGGCCGAGCGCGGCTTCCAGTGGGGCGAGCTCGCGGCAAGCGGCGCCAATCTTTCGCTCTTCGGCGACAAGCGCCTGGTCGAGCTGCGCCTGCCCACGGGCAAGCCGGGCACCGAAGGCGCCGCGGCCATCGCCGCGTGGTGCGCGACGCTCGCGCCCGACACGCTCGCGCTGGTCACGCTGCCGCGGCTCGACAGAACGAGCCAGTCTTCCGCCTGGTTCAAGGCCCTCGAGACGGCCGGCACCGTGGTCAACGTCTACCCGGTCGAGCGTGCCAGGCTTCCCGAGTGGATCTCCGCGCGCCTCGCGCGACAGAAGCAGCGCGCCGCGCCCGAGACCCTGCAGTTCCTCGCCGACTGCGTCGAAGGAAACCTTCTGGCTGCACACCAGGAAATCCAGAAGCTCGCACTGCTGCTGCCCGAGGGACAGCTCGACTTCGAAGCCGTGCGCGAGGCGGTGCTTAACGTCGCGCGCTACGACGCGGCGAAACTGTCGGAAGCGATGCTCTCCGGCGACCGCACGCGCACAGCGCGCATGCTCGAGGGACTGCGCGGCGAAGGCGAGGCACCGCCGCGCGTGCTGTGGCTGCTCGCCGAGGAAATCCGCGCCATCTGCCGCGTGCAGGACGGGCTCGCGGCGGGCCGCCCGCTCGCCGACGTCTGCCGCGAATCGCGCGTCTGGGGCGACGCACGGCAGATGCTCGTCGGCCGCGCCGCGAAAAAACTGTCCCGCGCCGCGCTGCTTGCTGCGCTCTCCCACGCCGCCCGTATCGACCGGGTCGTCAAAGGCGTGGCGAAGGGGGACGCGTGGGATGAGTTGATGCAGTTGGGGTTGCGGTTCGCAGGGTGACGATTCTCAGGTCCGCGAAAACCTGAATACAAAGACATGAGGTCTTCCACCGGCGCACACTTCATCGCGCTAGACCACGTCCGCGCCTTGGCGGCTTTCATGGTGTTTACGTGGCACTTCACTCATTACGCAGGCAACCGTTTCGGTTACCCGGTCATGTTTGAATATGTTCCGGCGGTGTTCCCTTTGGCCCTATTAGATGAGGGACATACCGGGGTGGCTCTCTTCATGACCCTCAGCGGCTATTTATTCGCAAAGCTGCTCGTCGGCAAAACCATCGACTACAGGAATTTTCTCTGGAACCGCGTCTTGCGTTTGCTCCCCTTGTTATTTGTCGTACTCGCAACCGTTGGCATCCAGAAAATCATCCGCGGAGAAGATGTCGCCCTCTATGTCTACTCAATCGCCGAAGGCGTCTTGTTGCCCACACTTCCCAACGGAGCGTGGTCGATCACGGTGGAGTTCCATTACTA
>Ga0209580_10000941_pt1 | contig 14150 bp, 9 predicted proteins | sample Coa_R1_5_FD_187153 | JGI IMG/M metagenome (GOLD analysis project Ga0209580, IMG submission 187153) | Surface soil microbial communities from Centralia Pennsylvania, which are recovering from an underground coalmine fire - Coalmine... | ecosystem: Environmental > Terrestrial > Soil > Unclassified...
GCGACCAGCACGCCGACTACGAACGCCGCGAAGACCACGGCGCCCAGCAGCGGGCGCCCGCGCATCATCAGGCGGCCTGCGGTCGGGCTGCCCTCAGGGTCCCGATGATCCGCGCAAGGCGCCGGCGGAGCGGGCCCCACGACCCTCCACCACGGGGTCCCCGCCTCCGTTCGTAGCGCGGTGCATTGGACTCCGCGCACAACCGGCAGCCGCATCCACGGCCCGTGTCGGGAAGGCGCCTGCCCTGCTTGTCGAACCGCGCGTGCAAAGGCCGATTACCGGCCGACGGTGCCCGGGAGGTAGTACGCGGGCTGGCCGTTGACGGTCTTGCTGATCAGCCCGGACGGCTGGTTGAACCACTCGTCGCCCAGGTGCAGCGCGTCGAGCGCGTTCTGCATGTAGCGGTGCCACATCGGCGCCGCGATGTAGTAGCTGTCCGACCCGCCGGTCATCTTCATGCGCCAGTCGGCGTTGCCGCCCCAGACGGCGGTCACGAGGTGCGGCGTGTAGCCGACCGTCCACGCGTCGGCGAACGAGTCGGAGGTGCCCGTCTTGACCCCCACATGGCGGCCGGGCAGCGTGAGCAGCGAGTTGCGGCCGAAGATCATGGCCCGGTTGTTGTCGTTGGACATGATCGCTTCCATGATCCAGGCCACGCGCGGGTCGAGCACCCGCTTCTCGCCGTCGCCGGCCTGGTGCTGGTAGATCACGTTGCCGTCCTTGGTCACCTGCTGGATGGCGAACGGAGGGCGCAGGATGCCCTGCGTCGCCAGCACCTCGGCACCGGTGGCCATCTGCAGCGGGGTCTCACCGTAACCGCCGAGGGTCAGGGAAGGCCCGTAGTTCGTGATCGGGTCGTCGGTCGTGAAGCTCGGGTTGCCCGCCGAGTCGTAATGCTGTGTGTAGGGCGGCGCGCCCATCAGCCGCGCCGTCGCGACCACGTTCGAGACCCCGACGCCGAGCTCGACCTTGACCGCCGGGATGTTCAACGAGTTGCCCATGCACGCCTGCAGCGCGCAGACTCCGTGGTAGCGGCCGTCATAGTTCAGCGGCCTCCACACCTCGCTGCCATTGGTCCAGGTGAATGGCGAATCGGCGATCCGGGTGGTCATCGTGTACTTGCCGCTTGCGATCGCCGCCGTGTACGTGAAGATCTTCATCGAGGAGCCGGGGTTGCGCGGCGGCCAGACCGCGAGGTTGTACTGCCCGCCGTTTGCGTTCGGGTTTGCCGACCCGACCATGGCCACGATCCCGCCGGTCGTCGGGTCCAGGGAGACGAGGGCGCCCTGGGTCACGCGCCTCCAGGCGAGAGAGTTGATGGTCGCGGTCACCGCGTTCTGGGCCAGGTTCTGCAGCGTCAGGTTGACCGTCGTGACCACTCGCAGCCCGCCCGTGTACGTGGCGTCCGCGCCGAACTGGTTGACCAGCATCCCGGTCGCGTAGCGCACGAACGACGGGGCCAGCACCGAATTGGTCGGCGCGAACATGTGCGATGGCGGCGAGATGTCCTCGGCGAACGCCTTCGCCGCGTCGGGCGCGGTGATCTTGCCGTCGCGGAGCATCGCGTTCAGCACGGTCTTCTGGCGGTTCTTCGCCGAGGTCCAGTCGACGAGCGGGTTGTAGATCGTCGGCCCCCGGATGATGCCCGCCAGCATCGATGCCTGCGCCAGGTCGAGGTCCTTCGTCTCCTTGTGAAAGTAGATCTCCGCGGCGGCCTTGCTGCCCCAGGCGGTGTTGGCGAAGAAGACGCTGTTCAGGTACCACTCGAGGATCTGGTCCTTGCTGTACTTGCGCTCGAGCTCGAACGCGAGCAGGGCTTCACGCAGCTTGCGGTCGAGGGTCGTCTGGTTGCCGACGAGCCGCAGCTTGACGAGTTGCTGCGTGATGGTGGAGGCGCCCTCGACCGACGAATGCGCGCGCCAGTCGATCATCGATGCACGGACGATGCCCTGCGGGTCGACACCGGGCTCGTTGTAGAAGTTGCGGTCTTCGATCGAGATCACGGCCTCTGGGAGCAGGGTGCCCATGTCGGCCAGCGGCTCCTGGTAGTGCTGGTACCCGGGCGGGTGCAGGTCGGCGATCACCGTCTTGCCATCACTGGCGTAGAGCAGCGTGTCACCGGGTACCGAGCTGGTGACCTGCGACGGGTCGGGCAGGTTGTTGGCGAAGGCGGTGTAGCCCGGGGACGTGATGATCAGCGCCGGCACGGCGATCAGGATCAGGACCATCAGCCTGAGCATCCAGCCCGCGGGGCGCGTGACGATCGTCCTGCGGCGCGGGACTATTACGCTCGGCGCGCTGGCGCGCCGCCTCATGCCGTTCGGTCTACGAGGCCAGACGATCCGGTTGCGATTCAACGCCATCTTCCTCACCCTCTGGTTGAATGTCTGGAGCGGAACTGAGCGGGCCGTACCAGCCGATCGACTGGGCGCTCAAGAGCACGTGGATGTCGGCCATACGTCCCGATACGAGATCTGTTGTCTGGCCCGCGCGCCCGGCGACACCGGCCGAGCGGACCGCCTCGGTCGCCCTGGTGGCCAGGCCGTTGACCGCGGGAGCGCCCGCGGCCGCGTACCAGGCATGAGCCGCGAACCGCAGGTGCGCGGCCCTGTCGCGGAGGGACTCGAGGCCGGCCTTCGACTGAACGCGACCACGCGCTGCGGCGTGGCCGAGGCGCTTCGCCTCGCGAAGAAGCACGACATCGCGCAACCAGATGGTGGCGTTGAGGGCCGCGGTGAGCAGCGCCGCGGTGGCGAGGGCAACGCCGGCAGCAAACCTCCGATTGATCGTGTCGAACGCCGACGCGGGAGCCGGGACATGCTGCCTCGAGGGCAGCGGCAGCTCCATCCAGTCGCGCAGCCTGACGCGCGGCTGCGCCCGTTCGGCCGTGCGGATGCTCCGGATCAGCGCAAGCGCGACCAGGTCGATCCCCGCGAGGATGACGACTGCGGTGGCGATCGCGAACCGGTGGTCCGAGATCCACGCGGCGATGCCCGCGCCGAGCAGGCCGATCAAAGTGTTGATGATCTGGTCCGCGCCCCAGGCGGCCGCCGTGGTCAGCTCGCGCGCGTTCTTGTCTGTGACGCTCAGGATCCCCAGCAGGCACACGGTGGCCAGCCCGATCCACATCGCGATTTCCACCGGCCGCGGAATCGACCGGCGGACGGGTGGAACGAAGGTCGAGGCGACCATCCCCGTGAGCAGGGCGATCGAGAACTGCAGGAGCAGCGGGACTTCCATCGCGATGAGAACGCGCCCCCGGAGCCAAGTATTGGAGGACGCGAAAGGCCCCGACTCAAAGGTTTGTTCTGGCGCTGATGTCGACATTTCTGAGCTCGCGCGTTCTCTCGATGGTGCGGACGCTGACCCGCTCGGCGTCCGCACTCTTTCGGGGGTTTATGTGGCTGTACTGCTGATCGTCATGCTGATCATCGTCGGGCTCGCCTGGCGGGCGGGCCTGTACCGCGGCCGGGCAGGCGTCGCCGAAGGCGAGGCCGAGCCCGAAGCCGACAGCGGCTTCTTCGACCTCTGTGCGCGGACTTTCGTGCTGGTCTTTCTATCCCTGCTCGGGCTGCTCGCGCTCGGGGTCATGTACGGCAACGTGCTCGGCGCCGTGAACGCCAACCCCTGAACGTTTCAGGGTAGGCAGGCGCGTCAGGACGTTCTGGTAGCGGAAGCAGCCCTCTGCCCCGGGCTGCTTCTGTCTTTTCTGCGCCGTGCCGGGCCACCTCGAGAACTCTCCTCTGGCCCGAGTTGACGCGCAAGATGGCCGCCGGCAGGCTCACGGCGGTCCAATTCACAACAGTTGAGGCTTATTAACCCCAACGCCGCTGGTGGGTACGCCCGCCACAGGTAGCTTGCCCCCTCGACACTTCGCCACCCGCTCGTGGGTGCGCGCCTCAAGGGGGTTTCTTGCACTCGCCAAGCCGAATCGTCCTGAGCCTTCAGCCCGGGCGGAAAGCGCTCCTCGCTCTCGCCCTGGTGGCGACCGCGAACCAGCTGGCCGTCACCGCGTTCGCCGCCGCGCCGGCCGCCGTTCCGCCCCCCCTGACCCACACGTCGGCGGTCACCTGCTCGATGCCGATCGACGGCTCGACCTGCACGCCCCAGTCCGCAAATGACGCCGCTCAGCTCGCGCTGCCAGGCGGCGCCGCGCTGTGCCCGCAGTCCGGCCCCTTTGCCGCCTGCTCCGGGAGCGACTCGGCGGCAGGCTCGACACCTGGCACCGCGTCGCTGCCCAGGGGCGAGCTCGCCTGCCCCAGCAGCGCGGCCGCGCCCGTGCCGAGCACTCCCGCGGCGTGCACGAACACCGTCCTGGCGCCCGTGCCGGCCGGCGGCGCCAGCAGCGGCCGAGGCTCCACTTCCGCGGTCCTGCCGAGCGTGCCGGCCGCGTCGCTGATCCCTTCCGGCTCCAGCCAGCGGCTCGCCCTCGACGCGGACGCGACCACGCTCCGCTCGGGCCAGAACGCCGTCCTCACAGCCACGGCGACGGGCGTCGTCGACGCCGGCTCGGCGATCGAGATCTTCGACCAGACCGCCGGCGCGCTGGCCGGCGCGTGCGCGCAGGCCAGCCAGTGCCTGGTCGCTTACGCCGCGCGGGGCGGCATGCACACCTTCTCCGCCTACATCACGCAGCCGACCCTTCAGATACCAGCCTCGGACGCGAGCGTGACCTCGAACAGGGTGAGCGTCGGCTGGCTCGAGTCGGCGATCTCCGCCAGCAACACGGTGGTGGGCCCGGGTCACAGCGTCACCTTCACCGCGACCTCGACGATCGACGTCGGGAAGGCGGGGCGGTGGCTCGAGATCTACGACCTGACCGCGAAGACGAGGCTCACCTACTGCAGCCGGGGCACAGCCTGCACCACCTCGGTCACCGAGAACGCGGGCGGCACGCACGAAGTCGTCGCCTACGTCAACGGTAAGCCGGAGGCGGTGTCGTCGCCGATCTACGTCACGTGGCTGACCATCTCGCTCGCCGCCAGCACTACGTCACCCACGTCGGGCGGTGCGGTCTATCTCCGCGCGACGACCAACGCGGACATCACGACCACACCCTGGGTGATCGCGATCTACGACGAGCACGGCCGCATGGTCGACCACGCGTGCAAGACCGGACGGGCTTGCAGCGTGCAGGCCTGGGTCACGGGCGCCACCCCCTGGTACACGGCCGAGATCGGAGCCCTGCCACCGGCCACGAAGCCGACGCCCTTGGGCCGCCTGCTCCAGGACCTCGCGCCAAGCGGTCTTGCCGACGTGCAGGCGCGCTCGGTCGCCGTCAGGCCGACGCGGCTGCTCTGGGGCGTCGACTCCTGCAAGGCTTTCACGCAGGACTGGTGGGGCACCACCGGGCTGCTGCCCCAGGTGATCTCGGCTTACGGCACCCCCGACTTCTGGGGCCGCTACCTCACGGACACGGTTTGCCCTGGCATCAGCCCGGCCGAGATCAACGCCGCGGCCCGGTACGGCATGGGCATCCTGCCCATCTACAACGACTACAACTGCTCCGCCGTCTCCGGCTACTCGACCGGGCACGGCTACGCCGACGCGGCCGACGCGGCCGCCGCGAACCTCGGCATCCCCAAGGGCCGCGTGCTGGCGATCGACATCGAGCCCTACGGCGCCGACTGCCCGGGCGCCGCCAACGTCGACTCCGGGTTCATCGAGGGCTGGTACGACGGCGTGTACGGGGCCGGATACGTGCCGGCCTATTACGGCAATGGAACCAGCGGCAGCGAGTTCGCGAGCGCCTGGTGCTCGACGGTCACCGCCCTGCCCAACATCGCCCGGGACTCCTATCTCTGGTCTTTCGAGCCCTCGCTGCTGGGCAGCTACACGAAGGCGAGCGCTCCGGAGTACTCGCCCTTCAACCCCGGCTGTGCGGGTCTGTCGGCCGCCTGGCAGTACCAGATCGGCAGCTCGAGCGCCAACCCCAACATCGACTCGGACCTTGCCCTGTCGCAGATGCCGCTCTGGTACCCGTAGACATCTCCCCTGATCGGCCGCCCGGCGCTCGCTCGAGCGCCGGGTAGCCCGTTCGCGACGCCAAACCGCGAGATCCGCGGCTAGTAGCCGCGCGGGCGAAGCCCTGAGCGATGGCTGCGCGCAATCGAGACGTTGCGGGCGAAGATGATCATGACCAGCCGCGCCAGCACCCAACCGATCAGCAAGTAGACGAAGACCGCGACCACCACGGACATCTCCAGCTGTGACTGGCTGTTGCCCACCGCCGGCAGCAGGTTGCGGAACGGCGCGAGGAAGAACGCGGTCGAGTTGTAGTCGAAGCTCGTGAAGCCCGCGGCAGGGTTGGCCCCCAACACCTTCAACACGAGGCGAATGATCAAGAGTCCGACGATGACGCCGAAGATGAGGTAGATCAACTCCACCGCACGCCGGGCCGGATTGAGGCCGCTCACCACCTCGGAGCTCTCCGACACGACCGGCGGCGGGGGTCCCACCGGAGCACCGCTCGTCACGTACCGCTCGTGCTGGACGGTGCCGGCCTCGGGATCCTCACTTTCGAACTCGGTTTCCCTTCGTTCCATGGTCATCCTCCAGTGGCCCGAGCTTCTGGCTCGGGGTTACACAGACAGAACGCTGGACCACGCATCGCCACCCGCCTGAAAGGAAAGGCTCTAGCCGGCTCGAAGGCCGGCGGGGATGGCGGCCAGGTCCCTGATGTCCTGGACCTGGCGGGTTATCCACCGCGCGATGTCGTTGGTCCGCACCACCTGCCGCGCCGACTGGTTGAGGCGCCGCTTTTCCTCCACGCTCATCACGATGCCCTGGTGCATGGCGTTGGCGGTCGCCTCGATGTCGAATGGGTTGATCGACAGGACATGCTGCTGCAGCTCCTCGTGTGCGCCGGCGTTCTCCGACAGCACGATCACGCCGTCCGCCCGGTTGACGAGGGCGCCCTCTTTGACGACGAGGTTCAAGCCGTCGTACACAGGATTGACCAGCAGCACGTCGAAGTTGCGCAGCGCGGCCATCGCCTTGCGCACGTTCTCGCCGAACTCCAGCCGGACCGGCTGCCAGCCGTTGCTTCCGTACTGGGCGTTGATCCGCTGGACCGCCTGCCTGACCCGGCGGACGTAGTTCCGGTACGCGGCAACGTCCTGGCGCGAGGGTTGAAGGAAAGCCCAGAACTGGACCTTGCCCTTCAGCTCAGGGTGATGTGCGAGCACCTTCTCGTAGGCAAGGAAGCCCCGCACGATGTTCTTGGACGGGTCGGTGCGGTCGATGCGCACGATCAGGTGCTGCGGCCGCCAGTCGCGGAGCTTGCGCTCCTCCACCATCACGCCGTGGGAAAACGCCAGGCGCGTGGTCGAGGCGACGTCGATCGAGATGGGATAGTGCCGCGCGTAGACGACGCGGCCGTCGATGACAACGGCACGCTCGCGGTCGTCGACAGCCAACCCCCCGTTCTCCTCGCACGTCATGAGGAAGTTCCGCACGTCGAGGCTCGACTGGAAACCAACGATGTCGCAGCCGAGCAACCCGTGGAGGATCGCATCTCGCATCTCGCGGGGAAGGATCTTCCAGTACTGCGGGGTCGGCCACGGGATGTGGATGAAGTGCTGGATCATCGCGCCCGGCAGCTGCTCGCGGACGAGCTTGGGCACGAGGTACAGCTGGTAGTCATGGACCAGGACGAGCGGACGGTCCGGCAGGCGCTTGCCAACCTCGACCACCTTTCGCGCGACCTGCTTGTTGACCTCGACGTAGCCGTTGGCCCACGCCCGGTGGATCTTGCCGTTGATGATCGGCTGCTGAGCAAGGTCCCAGAGGTAGTGCTGGATGAACCACAGCACCGGGTTGGCGATCACCGAGTAGTACTGGTCGTACTGCTCCTGCGTCGGCGTGACGTAGTGGAGTCGCGCCTCGCCGCGGAGCAGCGGCACCGTCGACGAGGTGCCCTGCTCCTCGACCAGCTTCCGCTCGAGCTCGGTCCGCGCGCACGCCACCCAGTCCGCGGCCGTGACCTCGGCCATCGTCAGGAGCGCGGTGATCACACCGCCCGCGCCTCGTGTGAAGCCGCCTTCCGGGCGCGGCTCGTGCGGCGCGCGGTTGGCGACCACGATCGCGGAGCTGTGGGGCAGGGTGCGCGTCACGTAGGCGCGCAGCGACGCTCCCGGCCGGCGCCGCTCGACGCTTTCCGCAAACGGCGTCTCCGTCACGTCCCGCATCACGGCGAAGCCTTGGCGCTCGGTGACGCGGCCGGCGACGGCGATGAGGCCGGCGAAGGCGATGGTGCCGGCGAAGGTGTCGGCGCCGGGGACGGCGACGGAAGGCTCGAAGGCAGGATCGTCGGAAGGATCGACGGCGAGGCTGACGGCGAGGCCGTCGCGCTGGGCGAGGCCGACGGCTGAGGTGAGGCGGTGCACGCGCCCTGAAGGAACGGATCCTGCGAGTCGCCGCCGCATCCGCGCACGACGCCCGAGGGCATCGCGTACCAGCCGCGCATGTCGTTCGGCAGCGCGTTGACGAACCGCCGCATGATCGTGAGTCCCACGTTTTCGCCGTAAGCGCGAATCGTGCCCCCGCCGCCGTTCGGCGCGGTGTTCCCGACCCACACGCCGGCGACCACTTCCGGGTTGTAAGCCATGATCCAGGAGTCCGGGATCCCCCCATGGCCATTGTCGCTCGTTCCCGTCTTGCTGGCCATCTGGCGATTCCATCCGAAGTTCCACTGGTACTGGTAGTGCTTCAGCACGTCGCTCATCACGAACGCCTCGGCGGGGGTGAGCACTGTCGCGCTGCTCGGGTTGTCGTGCTTGTAGATGCTGTGCCCGCTCGCGTCATCCACCTCGTTGATCACGCTCAGGTCGACGCGCTGGCCCTGGTTGGCGAAGGTCTGATAGCCCTGGACCTGCTCGAACAGCGTGACGTCGCTTCCGCCGATCGCGGTGGACAGGCCGGGGTCGAGCTTGCTGTCGATGCCCATCTGGTGAGCGAGGTTGATCACGTTCTGCATGCCTTCCATCTGGCCGACCTCGACCGCGGGGATGTTGCGCGAGTAGAGGATCGCGGTCCGGGCCGGGATGTCGCCCATTCCGCCGTTGTCGAAGTCGCGCGGCATGTAGCCGTTGAAGTCAGTCAGCCTGTCGTGAAGGATCGTGGCCCACGTGATCTTGTGGTCGCGCAGGGCGGCTTCGTAGACGTAGGGCTTGAAGGACGAGCCTGGCTGGCGCTCGGCGAGCACCACGTCGTACTGCCCTGCGATGGAGTCGTTTCCATAGTCGGCCGAGCCGACCCACGCCAGCACCTGCCCGGTGCGCGGATCGGCGGCCAGCAGCGCCGAGTTGTTGACGTTCGCCCACGCGAGATCCTGGACGCCGTTGGTCACCGCGTCCTGTGCCATGCGCTGGAGGTTCAGGTCGAGGGTCGTGTGGACGACGATGCCGCCCTGCTGGATGGCCGCCGAGCCGAACATGGTCTCGAGGTCGGACAGCACGTGGTCGACGAAGTGCGGCGCAAGGCTCTGGCGCGCCGTGGGCTGGATGTGGAGCTCCGACTTCACATCTTCCTGCTTGGCTTTGTCCGCCTCCGCCGAGCTCAGGGCGTTGATGCTGGACATGCCGTCCAGGACGTACGTCTCGCGCTGCTGTGCGAGGTCGTAGTGGGTCACCGGGTCGTAGGCGGTCGGCGCCTGGATCAGACCGGCGAGAAACGCCGCCTCCGCCGGGGTGAGGTCCTTCGCGTCCTTGTTGAAATATGTGCGGGCGGCGGCGCCGGCGCCGTACGCCCCGTGCCCGAAGTAGACGCGGTTCAGGTACATCGTGAGGATCTGGTCCTTGGAGTAGCGCTGCTCGAGCGTGATCGCCAGCACCAGCTCCTGCACTTTTCGGGTCAGAGATTTTTGCGGCGTGAGGAGCTGGATTTTCACGAGCTGCTGCGTGATGGTGCTGCCGCCCTGGTCCAGCGAGCGCGAGGTGACGTCGACCCACAACGCACGCGCGGTCGAGCCGGCGTCGATCGCGCCGTGGTTGTAGAAGTTGCGATCCTCGGCGGCGAGCACCGCCTTGGGGAAGTACGGCCCCATCTCCTGGAGCGTGAGGTTGACGTGGTAGTGGCCCTGAGGGTTCCAGTCCTCGATCAGCTTGCCGTTGCGATCGAGCACGACGACGTCTCCCGCCGCCAGCACGTCCTGGGTGGGGTCGGGCAGGTCTTTGATCGCCCAGAGCACGTAGAGCGTGGAGGCGATCAGGCAGATGCCGACGAAGGCCGCGATCCAGGCGCGCTTGGCCCACAGCCATGCGATTGGACGAAGCCAGAGCGCCCGTTGGCGACCGGCTGGTGTCGATGCCACCCTTCGCGCTCCTCCTCCGGCGCTCGACTCGACGCGCGGCTCGATGCCTCGCTGAAGCGCTTCGAGAGAACAACGTCCGAGTTGGGGCGGCTACCGACAGGGAGATCCCGGATTCACCCCGGCCGCGGCTTTGTACCCCTCGTCGCCAGACACCGTCTGGGAGCAAAAGAGGGTGGAGGGGCGCGAACGCGGCGCGAATAGCGCCGGAGACTTACGACAGTTGCGCGGACGGTTGAGCGCCCCGACGCAAGGGAACCCGCAGGTTCAAATCGCGACTAATCGAATTCGACAGCGATGTAGCCGTAGCCGTTGGCGCCGACCGCCCAGGCGGTGGCCACGTAGTGGTACGGGCCCAGGATGTTCGCTTTGTGCTCAGGGCTGTTCATGAACGCGTTGTTGATGATCGAGTCGTTCACGCCGAGCGTGTAGTAGCCGACGTTCTCGCCCGACCGACGGCCGATCCCGCACGCGAGGTCCTGGTACACGCCGTTGGTGTGCGACATCACCTCGGCGGATGCCATGCGACGAGCGTTGGCCAGCGCGACGTTGTAGAGGCAGCTGTTCCACGCGAGCGGCCCCAGACCGTAGCGAGCGCGGTCCTGGTTGATCAGCACCTGCTGCCCGGTCACGGAGTAGTAGCGCGGCGGCGCCGCTGGTCGCGGAGCCGCATGGGTGGCCGAGCCCGGCGCTGCGGTGGGAGGAGCCGACGTCGTGGATCCCGCGGTGGTGGTGGGTGCAGACGGCGCCGGGGTCGGCCGCGGAAGCCGGGACGGCGGATACGGCAGGCCGCCGAGCGACGGGGTCGACAAGACCTGCTGGGTCGAGGCCACCAGGTGCTGGGTACCGCCTCCGCGCCCGTGCGCGATGGTCACGCCCGCCGCAAGCGCGAGCACGAGCAAGAGTCCCGCCACCCCCGACAAAACCCGCATGTCGGGCGTCGAGTCTGACCGCGGCCGGCGGCGACCCGGCCGAGGTTGGGTTAAGGCTTGTAAAAGGAGCCCTTACGAGGGTTCAGGCGGCCATGTGCCCTCGTGGGAGCCGCCCTACCCTGGCACCCGGCTCTTGAGGCGTTCGAAGCCGAGCACGAGGAACGTCTCGGCGATGCGCTCCCAGCCGGGACTCTGCGACCACATGAAGGCCATCGCTCGCAGCGCGAACTGGAGCGCCTCGTAGACGCCGAACCTCTGCAGCGTCGCCTCTGGTCTGAGCTCGCGATACCGGCGGATGAAGAGCTCGCGCGTCTCTTCGGCGGCGACCGAGTGGGTCCAGTCCTTGGGATTCGACGGGACGAGGTAGGCGCAGAACTTGCCCAGGTCGTAGCTCGTCTCGGCGAGGGCGAAGTAGTCGAAGTCGATCAGCGTGAACTGGTCGTTGTGGAACAGGAACTGGTCGTACTTAAGGTCACCGTGGGTGGGCAGTAGCTCCTCGTCATCAGTCTTGCGAACGCGGTCCCGCATGTGCACGATGAGGTCGCTGAGCAGAAAGTGGCCCGCGGGCAGCACGTACTTGAACTGCTCGGCCACGCGGTCGAGCCTGGCCAGCTCGTTCTCGATCAGGATCTGTCCGTCGGGCTGGAGTTCCGATTCGTGGATCACGGCCAGCGCCTCCGCGGCGGCGTTGCCGGCCATCATGAACTCCGTGCTCGCGCGGTTGCCGCCGACAGGTCTTCCGCGCACGCCTTCCTCGAGCAGCATGCCCATCTCATCGACGAAAGCGAGGGGGCGCGGGAGGTTGAGCAGCCCGGGGTACTTCTCCGCCGTCCGCCACAGGCCCTGCACGACTCGAAACGTCCTCAGCCCGCGGTTCCCTGGCTGCACCTTGCCGTAAACCTTGGCCGGAAAGCCGGGTGCGTCGACCGTGTAGCGCAGGATGGCGCCGATCTCGGGGACGTACCGCACGCGCTCGATGTCGATCAGGCGGGCTGCCGCCAGGATGTCGCGAGTCGGACTCGATTCCAGGCCCATCAGCAGGTGCGCGATGCGGACGGGGTCGTTGGCCAGGGGCAGCTTCGACAGCGTGGGGTCGAAGGGGTAGAACCAGTACGCGTGCCTCGACTCGGGAAACAAGGTGGGGTACCCGAGCCCGCTGATCGGGTCCGGCCCCCGCCCGGCGCCGGCCTGCATCAGCCGCGCGCTGAGGTCCTGCCAGGCGGCGTCGTGCAGCGCGCCTTTGGCGACCAGGCGCAGGTTGCGCTCCTCCTCGTCCTTATTGATGTCGATGCTGAACATCGACCAGTACGAGTCGGGCGGCTCCAGCCGGCTGCTCCGCCGCCGGACGCGGTCGATGTTCCAGCCCGTCCCGGAGAGCAGTTCCTCGAGGTAGGCGACCACCGATTCTTCACTGGTCGCTTCGTCCATGGTTACAAGAGTTGGTGATTGCGTTGTCATTTCAAGCGACTTGCCCTACTAGGGAACGCTAAGCGGGGCGTTCTGCGACATATCCCCTTGAGGGCAGCGGGGGCCCATGTCCAGGATGGCGGCGAGGCAATCGCTGTATCCACATGGAGGTGGGCATTTGGAAACGGTCGGCGAATTCCTTGCGAGTCGGCCTGCGCTTGCGCGGCGCATGCTCGCCAATGCTCTCGTCCTGATGGCCGGGCTTCTCATCATGCTCGCCCGCACGTCACCGGCTCTGGCCGCCGACAACGGACAAGGCCAGGGTAAGGCTCAAGACCACACCAGCTCATCGGCTGTGGTGCAGCGTCATGACAGCCCGTCTGCGCATGGCGGAAACGAGATCGGTGGCGGCGGCGGCGGCGATGGCAAGGGCAACGGCAAGGGCAAGAGCGGCGGCGGCAATAGCAGCGCGGCAAGTTCGGGAAGTTCGAGCCCGCAAACCGTGGAGCCACAGGCCAAGGACCAGGCGATGCCCGCCAAATCCAGCGGCAGCGGCCACGCGGCCGGCGGGAGCAGCGGTGTATCGGCTGCGAGCGCCCCGTCCAGCACGCATGACAACGGACATGCGTCAGGTGGCGGGAACGCCGGCGGCAGCGGCAACGCGAGCGCCTCGTCCAGCACGCATGACAACGGACATGCGTCAGGTGGCGCGAACGCCGGCGGCGCAACCGCGGGCGTTTCGGCGGGAGCTCACGCCCAGGGCCACGCATCCGGTGGCGGGAACGCCAGCGGCAGCAGCAGCGGGAGCGCCAATGCAGGCTCGAACGCGTCGGCCAACGGCAGCGGGAAGGAGCACGGCAATGGCCACTCCGCCGCCGGCGCGGTGACCGCCGCCTCGAGCAACAACAAGAACAAAGAGACCGGCGAGAACAACTCCGACTGGCGCGGCGACGTCTCCGGCGGCAAGTCCGGGAACGGCGACGACCGCACGAAGGTCAAGTCCCATTCGGACTCTGAAGTCGACAGCGCGAGCACCGGCTCGAGCACGGGCAACACGACCGGGAGCACCGCGACGACCGGCGTGAGCGGTGACACCAGCACCGGCGCCAGCACGGGCAACACCACAGGAAGCACCGCGTCCGGGTCGACCGGGGTCAGCGGTGACACCAGCACCGGCGCGAGCACCGGCAACACCACAGGCAGCTCGGGCTCCGGTTCGACCGGGGTCAGCGGCCAGAGCACCGGCGCGAGCACCGGCAACACCACCGGCAGCACCGCCACGACCGGCGTGAGCGGTGACACCAGCACCGGCGCGAGCACCGGCAACACGACAGGCAGCTCCGGCTCCGGTTCGACCGGGGTCAGCGGCCAGAGCACCGGCGCCAGCACCGGCAACACCACCGGCAGCACGGGCACGACCCAGCAGGGTGGCGGCAGCACGGGCGCCAGCACGGGCAACACCACCGGCAGCACGGGCACGACCCAGCAGGGTGGCGGCAGCA
>Ga0209580_10000942_pt1 | contig 14141 bp, 13 predicted proteins | sample Coa_R1_5_FD_187153 | JGI IMG/M metagenome (GOLD analysis project Ga0209580, IMG submission 187153) | Surface soil microbial communities from Centralia Pennsylvania, which are recovering from an underground coalmine fire - Coalmine... | ecosystem: Environmental > Terrestrial > Soil >...
TGGGGGCCACCTCAAATTGCGCTACGAGCTAGCTTTGGGAGTAGTCAGGAAACTGAGCCGAAGACTTGGCGAAACCGTCGACCAGACCACGGCGAACATTGTTCGAATAGTCAACAACAACATGAGCAAAGCCGTCCGACTCGTAACCAGCGAGCGCGGCCGAGACCCTCGAGAATTCACACTCTTAGCATTCGGGGGCGCTGGACCATTGCACATTTCCGATCTGGCTGAGGAACTGGGGATCAACAGAATAGTCATCCCGTCCCACCCTGGTCTCTTTTCGGCATTCGGGCTCCTCACCGCCGAATTGTCCAGAACCTTTTCGGAGCCAATTCTCAAGCCAGTCGCAACCAGCATCGAATCGTATTTCAGAAGAGTCAGAGAACGGGCGAGAAGATTGCTGAAACAGGAAGGCTTCACAACCTACCGGACAGTTGAGCACATCGACCTAAGATATCAAGGTCAAGCCTACGCGATAACTGTCCCATACAAGAAAGGCACTGACTTGGCAAGGCTGTTCGGCCGAGAACACAAGAAACTTTACGGATACTCTTCAAAAGATACTGTAGAAGCGGTCAACGCATGGGTCCGAGCAGTCATACCAACACCAAAAGCCAGACTCGTCAAGAAAAGACTCGAAACCTCAAGAACTTCCGCTCCCTCTTCAACGAGAAGCGTTCTGATCTCGAACACAAGGCAAAAGATACCGATTTACAACCGTGAATATCTGGCCCCAGGCATCTTGGGTAGGGGCCCTTGCATCATGGAAGAGTACGATTCGACTACTATGATCGGAAGGAACTGGAATTGGAAGATAGACGCGTATGGAGATATAGACATGTTTAACCGAGTGCATGAGTGATCAGATTGGCCCAAGGTTTCGAATCATTCGGTCTAAACCCTCGTCTCCTACAGGGTATCAAAGACATGGGGTTCCATGAAGCATTCCCCATCCAGGTAGAAGCTATTGCGCCTCTTTTGAAAGGCAGAGATTTGATCGGGCAAGCCCAGACAGGCTCCGGCAAAACACTGGCCTATGCCCTGCCAATGCTGCAGAAAGTCGCGCCTAACTCTCGAGAAATTCAGGGACTAGTACTCGTCCCGACTCGAGAGCTCGCAGTACAGGTCGCGGGAGAGTTCGAACGTCTTGCCAAGCATCTCCCATCACGGACCATGCCCATCTTTGGTGGCGCGAGCATGAGAACTCAGATAGATCAGCTTCAACGCGGCTATGCGAAAATAGTCGTCGCTACACCAGGCAGACTCCTCGACCATCTAAAGCGCAGAACCATAGATCTCCGCGGCGCACGCTTCGTCGTTATTGACGAGGCCGACCGAATGCTCGACATGGGCTTCATCGACGACGTCAAATCAATCCTCGAGAATGTCCCACGAGGCCACCAGACGGCACTATTCTCGGCCACAATGCCTAACGAGGTTGTCAAACTCTCCCAGAGATATCTCACTAATCCATTGCGTGTATTCGTCGACAGCGAAGAAATCTCTGTAGAGTCACTCCGCCAATCCTACATCAATGCAGAAGAAGGCGCCAAGTTCCCAGTCCTACTCGCCATCCTCAAGACAGAAAGGATGGAAGGAGCCTTGGTCTTCTGCTCGACCAAGATCAGAGCAGCCCATCTCGCCGAAGCACTCGCAAGAAACAACGTGAACGCTGAAGCCCTACACGGCGACATGTCACAAGGCCAGAGGAACGCTGTCTCACAAGCATTCCGTCAGGGACGAATCGATGTGCTTGTCGCAACAGACGTTGCTGCCAGAGGTCTTGACATTCCCTGGGTCAGTCACGTGATCAACTATGACATGCCCGACGAGCCTCTCATGTACTTCCATAGAGTTGGACGGACCGCACGTGCGGGAAAGAGGGGGACCTCGATCTCACTCGTCAGCCGCGAAGATCACGACATTTTCAACAAGATCAAAGACATGACCGGGTCCCCGATAGACCAGGACGTGAGATTCGCGCTCGAAAGCGCTGCTCGAACCCATTTGATGCTGCCTCCACGACCCACAGGCTTTAGCGGTCACGGCGGAGGCAGGAGGAGAAAACGAGACAATAGGGGACGCCAGAAGGGGGGCAGAAGCGGTGGCAGGTTTAGACGCCGCAGACGAGGCTAGTGAAGAAACGCTACAGCTCGGACATTCGATCTTGAAACGGTCCCGTTCGCAACCTTAAATCTTGAAGATATAGGCGACAGAACAGGCGCGTGAGTGGGGCCTTCCACCCGTTGCGCCATACGAAACCCCGGAGTAGGGAGGCAAATTGGCAAGACCAATAGGAATCAGTACAAGAAGTCCTCGGACCCGACAGCTCACACTCGCAAGTGCAATCGCTGCACTGTACGCGATCCTAGTTTCGATTCTTGCACCAATTAGCATTCCAATAATTCAGGTCCGAGTTGCGGATCTTTTGATGCCCTTGTCCATCATCTTCGGATGGCCTGCAGTCATCGGCGTAACGATCGGTGCGGGCTTGGGAAATCTTGTCGGCGACACGATCCTCGGAAACACAGGGGCGCAGACCGGGATCGACGTGGTTCTCGGAAGCCTGGCCAACTTCATCGCCGCAACACTTGCATGGAAGGTCAGCCAGCGAAACTGGACCATTCGAGGACGCAAGGCAAGCTGGCTGCTCGCAGTCAATACAGAAACCATAATCATCGCACTGATAGTGGGCACATACCTCGGATACCTGTTTTCGATCCCACTTCTTGCTTCGATCGGCGGAATCCTTGCCGGCAGTATCCTAGCGATCAGCATCGGAGGCTATACACTGCTCCGGATTCTCAGCCGACCAAAGACTCTCGACTCGCTTCGATCTACTGGACTAGTGGTTGCTGAGCCCTCTTCAGTAGAAGGGGCCTAGTCTCAAGCCGGATCTAGCAAACTGAATAACAAGAGCTTATCGTCCAACCGCCAAGGATACCAGTGTTGCGTATGGACGCGACGACTACTGAGGTCATCAGAAACTCGCTCGTCTATGCGAGCGAGGAGATGGGCATCGCTCTCCGCAACGCGTCCTACTCGCCCAACATCCGCGAGAGGATGGATCATTCCGCCGCCCTTTTCGACAGCGAGGGACGATTACTCTCTCAGGCAGAGCACATTCCCGTTCATCTCGGATCTCTTCCCTGGGGACTCGCGAAGACACTAGACTACTGCGAGCGCGAAAGTATCGACCTTGCGCCATCGTCAATGATCATGGTCAACAATCCGTACATCGCCGGGACCCATCTAAACGACGTAACGGTAATCCGGCCAATCTATGACGCTAACCGTCTAGTCGGATACGCGGCGAACAAGGCTCACCACTCTGATGTCGGGGGCAAAGTGCCTGGAAGCATCTCGATGGATGCCAAGACACTCTTCGAAGAGGGAGTCGTCATCGATCCCCGATACTTAGTCAGAAAAAACAGAATCTTGGACAGTGCAGTTAGAGCTCTGGCGTTAAAGTCACGAACTCCGAAGGAGAGGATGGGCGATCTCAAGTCGCAGATCGCCGCCAATATCACCGGTGAGCGTAGGGTCCTCGAACTCGTCCGGAAACATGGATTGAGAACTTTCCGAGAAGCCTGCGCGGAATCGTTGAAGAAGACGGAGCAGCTAGCACGACTTAGACTATCAAAGATGCCAGCCGGGTCCTACCATGCTGAAGACGTTCTCGAAGATCCTGATGGACACAACATCCGCTTACAAGTCACAATCACGCTGTCGAAAGGAGGATTGCGTGTAGATTATGCCGGAACAGATCGCCAAGTATCGAGTCCTCTCAACGCAGTCTTCGGAGTAACACTCTCAGCCGTCTACTACGTCACTCGAACGCTAACGGGAGATGATGTTCCAGCGAACCATGGAGCCTTCGCACCAATCCAAGCCAACGCCCTTAAGGGGTCAATCCTCAACCCGACTTATCCGCATCCGGTCGCGGGTGGAAATGTTGAGACAAGCCAGAGGAATGCGGATCTGGTCTACCGCGCATTCTCGAACGCAGTTCCAGACAAGGTCCCAGCTGACTCTGGCGGGTCAATGAACAATGTCATGATGGGCGGAGTCTGGAAAGGGAAGAGTTGGGCCTTCTATGAGACGATAGGAGTAGGTCTCGGAGCGCAGAACGATCGTGACGGGATCGACGGCATACAGGCGAACATGACCAACACGATGAACACGCCAATTGAAGAGATGGAGCGATCATATCCGTTGCTAATCAGACAGTATGAGCTGAGACCTGACAGCGCCGGACCCGGACGAAACCGTGGAGGCACTGGAATCATCAGATCATACCAAGCACAGAGCAACAATGTTACGGTCACAGTACTCGCAGAGAGAGGAAGAAACCATCCTCAAGGACTCTTTGGAGGGAGACCCGGAGCCCGGACGGAGGTCGTTCTCTATGAAAGGAGGAAGGGAAAGTATCGCAAGATCAGACTCCCGGTCAAAACCACTATCATTCTCCAAAGGGGAGACACGATTGAAATCAGAACTGCTGGGGGAGGAGGTTATGGAAAGCCAAGCGAAAGAGGAAAGTCGAGAATCAAGGAAGACATGGAGAACGAGATCATCAGCGCATCGTCCTCTAGGCCGGGACGCTACCCGATACCAGATGCCGGTTGAATAGGCGGGATAGGCTTCGTCCTCTGGTCTTTTCCTTCCATGAGGACTGACAGAGGTAGCATGGAGACAAACGCATAGCCCATTGCCACATAGGGAGCGAGAAGCGCAGCTATCACAACCGGTGCTCCCACCAGCCCGCCTAGAAAGAGCTCAAACAATAGGCCGTAGATGCTGAACACAAGAGTAACCTTCAACGGGTTCTTCGCGTGAACTCGCAAAACCAGTCCAGCGAGCACTATCATCTCCAGGAGCAAGAACGGGATCGTGGGCGGAATCACGACGGTGCCGCACCAGGAAGGCATGCAGTCGATCTGCTCCTCGAAGATGAGGAGAGGGACAGCGAGTAGCACGTACAGCGCGATAATCGGCAATCTCAGCCGCGATATTGTAATGGTCAAACGCTTTCTGAATCGTACCATTAGAAGGAATGGGATTGTGAGAAGGGGCACATCGATGAAGATTCCAAACACCATTCACCAATCTCTCCTCTAAGACGCACCGCAAGAGAGCTCCGAGTTCATGAAAGCTGTGTAACTGAGAGTTCGTTGATGAGGGGGAGTGTCTTAGAATCGGCTCTTTCCCCTCTTAAAGTTCGGGTGAGAGTTAGACACAATGCGGTGACGCGGGGATAGCAGAACCGGTGTAGGCAACGTAATGATATCCGATCGACAGAACGTGATAGCTCGGGGATTGCCAGTCAGTATATGCGACCTCTAGATGTCCACAGGCCCATGGCGGTGACCCCACAGGGATGACTGGTGCTAAGAAGAAAATCAAGATCGGCAAGACTAAGGCGGCGATCACCAGGCGACGCAACACCAGAACTCGATAGTTTACAATTTGACGAAACTATTGAGGCTTGCCGAAGTTACCGCGACCTCACCTAACCTCCCTAATCTGGGTCCGACGTTATCGTACGAACGGTTTCGATTCAGGCAATGCCTAAGACTCGGGTCCAATATAGAGTAGAACGTCGGGCTTATGTAATGCAACAAATACTGTCTATACGGATAGCCACGTGATCTGATGTCGGACAAGCGATTTGTCCAACAGTCCGGTATCGACGCGTTCAACGGAAACGAGCTCATAGTCAAAGGAGCGCTAGAGAACCAGGTTGGACTCATAGCCGGATACCCCGGATCTCCAGTAGCTGAGATTTTCACGATCCTCGAAGAGAACGCGGACATTCTCCGCGAGGTCGGACTCTGGGGCGAAATGACCAACGACGAGTCCCAGGGCGCAGCAGCGCTCAACGGCGCCATGGACGTGGGCGTAAACGCGATAGCCGTCATGAAGAGCGTCGGCCTTAACGTCGCGGCTGATCCAATCAACATCATCAACTACTCCGACAAGTACGGGCTCAGCGGTAAACGGGGAGGAGCAGTCGTCGTATGCGGCGACGACCCTCACGCCTCCAGCACACAAGTCGCTGGAGACAGTCGAGCACTGATGGAGCATCTGAAGATGCCCATTATCGAGCCTAGCAATCCGCAGGAGATCAAGGACTGGGTAGGCGAAGCACTCAGACTATCCGCGTTTTCAAACCTAGTAGTAGGCTACCTAATCACAACGTATCTGGCAGAAGGCGGAGGCAATGTTCAGGTATACGACAACAAGTCCCCTGAGATCAGCTTCAAACACCCGATCACCCTCGACATAGCGAATGTAGACATCAAACGAAAAGTCAGCATCCCACCAAACACTTGGAATCTTGAGAAAGAGATTATCCGCGAACGGTTCCCACGAGTCCACGACTACGTCAGACAGCACAACCTGAACAAGATACTCTACTCGGACGATAAGAAACACAATATCGGATTTGTCGCCGCAGGAATCTCTTACAGCTACCTAGAACAGGCTCTCTGGGAGATAGGTTGCAACGAGCAATTCCCAATCCTCAAACTCTCAGTCACCTTCCCACTAGACCCGAACATTGTCGAGCAGTTCTCCAAACTCGCCGACAATATCGTAGTTGTTGAAGAGAAAGGTCCCATAATTGAGACCCAGATCAAGACGATTCTCACCGATCTCGTCCAGGACGGAAGAGTAAAGAAAGAACCCAGCATATGGGGAAAGACATTCCCTCGGGACGCGGACGGATTCCCGGAGGAAAGCGGACTAACACCGTCGATGCTGATCGAGAAGATCGGCGGCTTACTCCTCGAGATGGGAGACAAGTCCGCGAAATATGATGAGAAGAAGATTCACGAAGAGCTAGACCTCCTAACCGAGATCAAAGCCTACGGAGTACTCGTACCCCCACGGTCTCCAGGATTCTGCGCAGGGTGTCCTCACCGGGAAACGTTGAGTGCTGTTCACTCGATGCGGGATCAGCCGGCCCACAAGGACATCTTCGCCCACGGAGATATCGGATGCTACTCGATGAGCTTCCTACCACCCTTCGGCGAGATGCACAATCTAACAGCCATGGCGCTAGGTGGAGCAGCGGGAAGCGGCATGGACCCGTTCGTGACCAACAAGCAATACGCGCTGATGGGAGACTCGACATTCTTCTGGCGAGGAATAACCGCCATCTCCAACAGCATCAAAGAAGGCCAGGACATTCTCTACATCATCCTCGAAAACAAGAACACGGCGATGACCGGCCACCAGCCTACACCCGAGGCGGGCCACAACATCATGGGCGACAAGACAATACCCCAAGACATTCTCAGTATCGTACGGGCAATGGGTCGCGGACAGATCTATGTGAAGAAGATGCCGCCCTCGAACAGGGAGAAGTACATGAAAGAACTGGACGTGGCGTTCGCCAAGCCCGGAGTCAAGGTCATAATCGCCGACAAGGAATGCGGAATAACATTCCACAAACGAAAACGCGCCGAGAGAAACAAGATCATAGACCGGCAAGGATTCATCCCCCGCGAAGAATTCATCAATATCTCACAAGAAGTCTGCGAGAACTGTCGCGAGTGTACAAAGAACACAGGCTGTCCCGGGTTGACAATTATAGACACGGACTATGGGGAGAAGATCAGCATCGACCAGTCCACATGTGTAAGTGACAGTTACTGCACGAAGATCATGGCCTGCCCCAGCTTCGAAAAAGTGGTCGTTACACGCAACAAGCCGCCGCGTCCTAGGGCCAAAATGATTCCACTTGACAATATCCCTGCTCCCAACATTCACAAGTTCACGGATACGTGGAGTGCGTTCATCAGTGGGGTCGGAGGAATGGGAGTCGGAGTACTTTCTTCAACCCTCGCCAGAGCAGGCACCAAGGAAGGCTACACTGTAAAGTTCAACGACAAGAAAGGACTCGCCATAAGGAATGGCGCGGTCTCAGCACACATCAACTACGCGAGAGGAGATGCAAAAATCTCCACGATCGTCCCGAATGGCAAAGCGGACCTACTCTTAGGCCTGGACATGCTTGAGGCAGAGAGAAGCCTGCTCTACGCAAGCAGAGCCCATACAACCGCAGTCGTCAACAGCAGCGTAATTCCCACGATCCCGATGCTCGCTGGGATGATGAACTATCCCACAGACGTCGAGGACAATATTCGAAAACACACCAACATCGACGAGTACACCAGCGGCAGAGTAGGCGAAATCTCCGAGCTCTTCTACGGGAATAAACTGTTCACGAACATCATCCTCCTCGGAATGGCCTTCCAGCGAGGCGCGATACCCGTCGGCGAGAAGAATCTAGTCGACGCGATAATGGAGACCGTCAGCCCAAGCCAGAGAAAACGGAACATGGAAGCCTTCCAGCTCGGACGAAAACTCGTAGCTCAGCCTGAACTCTTAGAGTTCAAGAACATCGTTGCTGACGAGAAAATACTCCGACTCTTCGGAGCCAAAGAACCCTATGCCCAGCTCCTCGACCGCAAGGCCGAGACCATAGCCCACTCGTACTGGATGTTCTGGAAAGGCCGATCCGCCGGTCAGGAATATCGAAGCATGGTAGAGGAGACCGTTGCAAAGATGGGCTTCGACGAGGAGGCGAACCGGAATGTTGCCCGGCGCGTTTACGATCTCATCATGTGGGGAGGATTCGATTACGCTAAGAAGTATGTCGACCGGGTCCTGGAGGTCTTCAAGCTCGACCGACCCGACAAGAATTACGCGGCGACCAAGGCGGTAATCTTGAACCTTCACAAGGTGATGGCGATCAAGGACGAGATCTATACGCCGCTCCTTCTGACCGATGAGGAGAAACTGGACCGGGACAAGATTCGCTACAATATTGACGAAGAGAACGGGGACAGGATCAAGTACATTCATCTGAACCGTCCAGAGTTCGAAGTCGCCGGGAAACAAGTACGTTTCAACCTTCCACAATGGCTCGCGCACAACTGGCTCATGAACGCCTTCAAACACGCAAAGTTCGCCCGGGGTCTGCTTGCTCGTTGGGGATGGCACAAGAAAGAAATGGGCTTCCGAGACTGGTACAACGACCAGGTCGTCGGCTTCTTCCTCGAGACAGCATCCAAGAACTACGAGCTAGCCCTACGCGGTCTCCGAGTCATCAACGACCCGTACAGGCCAAACGAGTTCGCCGTCACCGGCTTCCGAGAAGTAATCTATCCAAAGATGGAGAAAGCAAGGCGGGAGTTTGAACAGATAATCAGCTCAAGCCCACCACTGCCTTTGATCCCTGTAATCGCAAACTGAGTAATCATAGAATACTCGTCTTTAGTAATCCTGGAACAAGGTCGGTCTCCATCTAGCAGCGAACGTGGGTAGATCATTCCACACGACTCTGGTTGTGAGGGTCGACCGAAGGGGTATCGGTTATATGACCGGAAGCAGTTATGCTTGATGCCCACGAGATCGAGCCTTGACTCTCGAAGATCGACTACGCAACCCGTTCACCGAAGCTAGTATGCCAAAGCACTACACTCAAGCGGCACTCTACCGGGCCGCTCTCGCAGATGCTCACTTCTCATCCGGCTTCGGAATGTACCCTCGCACGGTCAAGCCGAGCCGCTGGAAACCTGGCGCCTGGTTACTGTTCAAGTTCGGCTTCGTCGGAGGACTCGGTCTCTTTCTGAACGAGTACATCATGTTCGTCCTAATCAGAATAAATGCTCTCAGCGGGCTTATTGCAACTGTTCTCGGCGGTTCATTCTACATCGTGTACGCGGTGATCAGCAGTCAAGGCGCGGTCGTGGTCAACTTCCTTCTCAACGAGGCACTGGTCTTCAAGGGCAGAAAGGGAGCCGCAGGATTTCTAGGTCGATTCGCCTTCTTCAACTCCATCGCCTCAGCGGACCTCCTCGTAAGACTCCCAATTCTCTGGAGTTTTACAACTTTTCTTGGAGCGCAACCGTTGCTGTCCAACTTCGAGAGTATTCTACTGACCTTTGGCGGTAGGTTCTTGATCAGCACGAAGAAGATCTGGCCGAAGCCCGCTCACACCGCTAGCAGGTAGCTCTTTCCTCCCGTGGAGGATGACCTTCAGCGGGGCGTCGGAACTTCCTTGAAAGTCTGAATTTCGCCTTTCGAATCGAACCGGATGAAGAAGGTGTACTTCCGGTCAGCGTTTAGCGCGCTACAGTCTCGGCCTCGATAATCCCCCGTCATCCTGATCTCATCGATATTCTTCCACCCCGTGTGTGCTTTGACCTCTCGGACTATATTCTTGAATTCGGTCGCACAAATGTCGCAGCAGAAGAACATCCTCTGCCCCTCAACCTCTTCCCAGTAGTCTCCCCATGTCGCCTCGCAGAGAGCACAGCCTTTCTCAGGCAGTCTCAAACTGCTTTCCCCTCTCTAATCTAGCCATCAGGTAATTGTCGAACGCGTCAATCGATCTCATGAAAGTAGCCTGAACGTCATCAACAACCCCAAGCCTGCCAGCAAATTTCGCCGCAAGATCCAAAGCCTCCTCGGAATGTCCAACATCGGCCTCGTAACCCTCGCGCAGGAAAGCCTTGGTCGCATCAGTCACCTGACCAGTCTTCAAGATCTCAGGATCAAAGTAGTGAACCGACGCTCCTTCTTTGCGAAGATTCCGGTTTGCAATCAGTTCCAGTCCATGCATTGCGACCATGGCCTCGACCCAGTGATAATCCTGGCAGATATCGTCCCAGACGCGGATCGCGTCCTTAGTATCGGGCAATGGAGGAGTTGCTAGAACCTTAGTTCTGTCCAGGCCGAGGCTCTCGCCCATCCTCAACAACAGTTCATAATGGCTCGGCCTGTCCGGACCCGCACCCCCAAACTCCGTATTGATATTATCCAGCTCGTACATGACCACCTCAGTCTCGTCTGTCCGGGCCATGATGAACGAGCAAGACCGGACCCATTGGCGGAGAAAATGCTGATGCTCGACAACATAGCCCAACAAAGTACCACGACTAGGATTTTGCAGGGCCGAGACAAACGGGTGGGGCCGTGGACCGTAGAATTTTTCGATGAACCGGCGCTTGACCCATCCTTGAAGACCACCACTCCCGAGTGCGAAGAATCTCTCAAACAAGCCTGAGAGTGCTGTCGCGTCAGTCTTGTTCTTGGTGATGTTTCTGTTCAGCCACATCACGTGGCGACCATCACTTCGCAAGGCTTCAGCGTAGAAGTGCTTCCCCAAAGCATCGAAGTCGTTAGAGTCAAAACCGGTTCCACAAGTCGGACACTTCATCCAAAACGTCTCCTTTAGCTAGACCGGGAAGTCTTGGGGAAGTCTGCTCCTGAGATTTCGATATTCCTCGTCCCTTCCACTCGTTTCTCGGATCCGGGTAAGCATACTCTTGACTTCATCTGGGGATAATCCGCGCGAGCCTCCGACCATCTCCACCGTCTCTTCGAAGCTCGCATGGCAGGCCGCATGGCAGTTGCCCATTCCAGTTAGCAGTTCCCGTTCTTTAGGGGTCAATGATCAGTATTTTCGGACGAAGCTCTCGACCGGATGGAGAAGGTCGAGATATGGTGACACTTCGAGATGGAAGAGTTCTCCAGACGCTGTCTTTTCGAAGGAGCCAGCCTGTTTCCGGACTAGATCGCCGACGATCTCTACTCGTTTCTTCACATAATCGCTCTCATCGGCGGCTGGTAGGGGACCGAATACTTGGGGAGCAACTAGGCTCACGGTTGCGTACATGGACCAGGCTAGGTCCCTTATCTCCCACTGTGCATCGGGAGCGCATCGCAGGTTGAAGAAATGGATCAGCTGGCGTGGGCTCATGCTCATCACGATGTTCGTGGTCGCCGCGTTGGGTCGGAGATAGCGGCTGTCTTCCGCCTTGATTCCTTTCGCGACTAGACCCTCCTCTGCTTGGCGTGTCAGATCCATGACGTCGGCAAAGTTGAGCTCCATTTTCTGCCCGTGGATTTCGACCGGGACCTTCAGATCCTCGGGTATTCCTGAGGGCTTGAGGTATCCATAGCTTCGAGTTATCTTGACGTACCTCTGCGATTGTTGGCTGAACGAGGCGATTCTATGTCGGACTATCTTGTGGCTTGCGGCCCTGCTGACGCCTTGCAGGTCGAAAGTGAAGCTTCCGTGCCGCAGTAGGTCGTCTTGGCTCGTCTTGACGCCTTGTGCCTCGAGATTTGAGACTAGGCGGGGATAATCGGTGAAGCTGAACAGGATGACTTTGCTGGTCGTATGGTTCAACTCTTGACTGTCTGGGCTAGTGCTGACGCTATGTTGGGCGCGGCAGTATCGAGCGTGGCTAGCAGCTCCTTGGTGAGCCAGGTTGGGTGTTTGGATCTTGTCAGTTCGACTAGGACCCTAAGATTTGTCGTGACTATCCATCTGTCCTCGTCGATTCTGCTTGTTTCGAAGAATTTTGACGAGTTTAGGAGGGAGAGAATGTCTTTCTCGCCAGCCTCGACGAGCCATGTTATGCTGTTATGCTCCAGGATATCATAATGTCCCAGTTCTAGGGAGCGTTTCAACAGCCCGATTATTCGTTCATGGTCGAAGACTTTCTCTCCCTCCAATGCCTTGTCGGGTGAGGTGTAAGCGAACAACTGGTAGCCCGGGTGGGGTGAGTAGCATGAGCGCATGGCGGCAGCGCAGACCCGTTCGAGGTCCGGCTCGTAGCTGACAAGCTGAACCCGCACCAAGAATAGCCCCGATACTCCAGACGTTCCTCGTGATTAATAGAATTACTGACGTAACCATTGAAAGGACTCTAGGACCGGTTCAACCGTCCAGTCCGAACACTTCGAGCATAAGCCCTGTGCCTCTGCACCGTTCTTCTCGGGGACACCAGCCTTAGCATTCGGTAAGACTGCTAACAGAACAACGCAGGAGTCTCGAAACGTTTGGCCGAGGATGAAGGAGAGAACGAGCCTAGAATGGACCCTGCGGTCGAAGCAACCATAGAACCATTCTTGGACATGCGGGATCCGACTTTCAGAAGGATTCTCCGATCGGCCACTAGCAAGTTCAACCAGATGATTTGTCCGTTAATGGCGTCCGTCTGCGTTCGGGACCTGTGTATGTTCTGGAATGACCATTCAAAATCGTGCTATATCGTGGACACGTTGAAGACGAGCATCTACCATCAGCTTTGTCCCAAGTGTGGGTCGACCAATGTTGCGCTCTCTTCTCGTGAGGGACGGAGTGGGAAGACGAAGATGTTCAGATGCGATACATGCGGGAACGAATGGTCAAGCGTTCACTAAGCATACCGGGCTAGCTCGCCAATGGCTGAACGGTCAACTGCTCTTCTTCCTCTTCCAGCCGGGTCTTTATTCGTTTTAGTCTGAAAAAGTCCTCTCTAGCGCGTTCTTGCAGACTCATCTCAATGTAACGTATCGTGTTCAGTATCCTTGGGATTACAATGTATTCGAGACTGTTGACCCGTCTCTTGGTAGCTGCTATGGCCTCGGCTAGTCTCCGTATCGCAGCTTCCGCAGCGGAAAGCTCGACCACGTTCTTCACAGCTTCTGTCATCAAGGCAACAGCTTCGTCCAATTTCGCAGAGGTGCCTATCATCGAGTACGGGTATCCCTCGAGAGGTCTAACCTTTACCTCCACATCCGGTATGGATACTCCGATAACGTTCCTCGTTGTCGCGTCAACGTCGAACCGATCCTGGGCCGTAAGGGATGTTTCTTCCAGACGCGTTGCGCCCATAAGCATCTGCGCCTCGGCGAATTTACGGTATGTCTGGTTGAGCAGGTCCTGAGTCTTGGCTCTCAGAGCTGTTATTTCCCGGGCGAACTGGAAGAACTCTATCATCAGTGCGTCCAGTTTTTCCCGTAGGAGGTCTTCTCCACGCTGGGCAATGGTTCGTCTTTTCCGGAGGGCAATCAGCTCCATCCGGGTGGGACGGGCGCCCGGAATAATGTCGGGCATTTTCTAGGCGTTCTTTCCGCGGTATTTGGGCGACCACTTCTTGATCGTGGCAGGGTCGATTCTCTTCAGTTCATTGTCGGGGAGCACGCTGAGGAGGTTCCATCCCATGTCTAGGGTCGTGTCGATGTCCCGGTTCTCGTAGGGTCCCTGGTTGATGAATTTCTTCTCAAACTCATCAGCGAACTGGAGATAGAGCTTGTCCCGGGCCGAGAGCGCTTCTTCACCGACGACCGCGACT
>Ga0209580_10000944_pt1 | contig 14132 bp, 7 predicted proteins | sample Coa_R1_5_FD_187153 | JGI IMG/M metagenome (GOLD analysis project Ga0209580, IMG submission 187153) | Surface soil microbial communities from Centralia Pennsylvania, which are recovering from an underground coalmine fire - Coalmine... | ecosystem: Environmental > Terrestrial > Soil > Unclassified...
CTTTTTTCTGCCTATGTCTCCTGGCAGTCACAACCGGATGTGCCTCCGCTTGCCAAGCCGGACAAGCTCAGTTCATTGCTGAAACTCAATGGCAGTTTTCCAACTCCCGAAGGCCAGCGATCCTACCAGGTATATCGGGTCACCACCGGCTTTGGATTGATGGCGTTGGCCGGAACATTGTCCGGGCTGCTCGGCATTGGGTCGGGTGCGATGAAGGTGCTGGCGATGGACCAGGGCATGAGGATTCCCTTCAAAGTTTCCACCACTACCAGCAATTTCATGATTGGAGTTACCGCTGCTGCAACCGCCGGTATCTACTTGAAACGGGGCTACATCGTGCCGGGATTGGCCATGCCGGTCATGCTGGGGGTGTTAATTGGTTCGATGCTGGGCGCGATGGCACTGATGAAAATGCACACGAAGATCCTGCGCCTGGTCTTCAGCGTGGTTATCGCGGTGATGGCAGTCGAGATGATCTTCAACGCAATCACAGGACGGATCTAATGCAAGAGTTGAATCGCTGGAGCGACTACAAGCTGGAACAGATCATTGGCAACCTGCTGCGTGCCGGCGTGGTGCTTTCGGCCGTTGTAGTGTTTGCCGGAGGAGTGATGTACCTGGTCCAGCATGGGAGCCAGCCCGTGAATTACCGGACCTTTCAACCACCATCAACCCAGTTGCGATCTGTAGAGGGAACAATCGGAGAAGCAATGAAGCTGGATAGTGATGGGATCATGCAACTGGGATTGCTGCTGCTGATCCTCACGCCCATTGCGCGCGTCGCGTTTTCTGCCTTGGGTTTTGGCATGGAGGGCGACCGCATGTATGTGGGGATCACACTGGTGGTGCTGGCAGTGCTGATTTTCAGCTTAGTGGCGATTCATTAGCCAGTCCGGCCACCGGCTTAAATTAGCCGGGTCGAATAGGCTGTGACTCGGCGGGGGATTGCCAAAATTGCTCCCGCTGGGCGGGACTAAAATTGCCAAAATTGAAAATCAACCGCAATTCCCTCCTGTACCGAAGTCGTGCTGATTCTAAATCTTTTAGAAAAGAGGTACAGGTCAGCCCGCCACCGGTTTTGCCGGATTGAAGGATGTGACTTTTGCAACGGCAACGACAGAACATCGCAGGCTACCGCGAGGCAGCATAGAAGACTGCAGGGTTCCCTCGCCGCGCTCGGGATAAACCACATCGGAGGTCACACAGCAGCAAAAGCAGAAATCTTATCCCCCGATGACACTGATTCATCTGATTGTCATTGATCGTTTGGTCTGGTTGTTATCGCTTGTTTGAGGTATATTTCCACTAATTTCCCCCAAATCTTATCTGCATGCGGAGTGGAGTATGAGCTACGTTCGGGTGCTTGTTTTCGTCATGGTCTTATCTGTGGCTTCTTTGGCATCAGCACAGAAGTTAGAGGACTGGCTGCCGGTCACGCCGCAAGACTGGCAGATTAAAGATGCTCCTGGTAATCCGGGCGCCGCAGCCATTCAGCTTTATTACAGCTATTACAAAGACGACAATGCGAAATTCTTTTCTGTGTACCGGCGCATCAAGATCCTGCGAGAGCCGGCGAGACGTCAATATGGCGATGTGCAGATTGAAATTGAACCGGAGAACTCTCTCAAGCAATTAGCTGCCCGCACCATCCATCCGGACGGATCGATTACCGAGTTCACTGGGAAGCCGTTCGACAAGACCATCATTAAGGGACTGGGTATCAAGTACACGGCCAAAACGTTCACAATGCCTGACGTAACAGTAGGAAGCATTGTCGAGTACAAGTACGTGATAGGAATGCCATATGGCTGGGTGAAGACAATTTCGTCATGGGAGATCCAGGGTGAACTCTATACGGTAAAGGCAAATTTCCGGTTCAGGCCATATCAGGGCGTGGTGGAAGTGCCCACGGAGTGGAGCTGGACCAGCAACATACGCCATTCACAAGTGGCGTACGCGTACCTGAATCAACTGGATGCGCGTGTTCCGGACAGAAAGAAGGGAAATCTGGTGGAGTTTGAAGCCGAGAGCATACCAGCATTTCATGCGGAGGCATATATGCCGCCCGAGGACGATTTCAAACCCACGGTACTGTTCTACTACGGAGGTCATGAAATCGGTTCTCCGGAAAGATATTGGGCTGAAATCGGCAAAGAGAGCGCAGCATTTACAGAAAAGTTTATTGGCAGCTTTCGAGAGGTCCGCGATCTTGCCGAGAAAGTCATTGGCAATGAAACTGATCCGGAGAAGAGGTTGCGCAAGCTCTATGCCCGAGCGCAGCAGATCAGAAACATCAGCTTCGAGCGCGAACGCACTGAAGAAGAATTAAAGAAAGAGAAGCTCGAAAGGACCGCAACGGTGATGGAGGTCCTGAACCGGGGATATGGAACGACGTACGGGATCAACTGTCTGTTTGCGGCGCTGGCCCGGGCGGCGGGTTTTGAAGCAAATGTTCTTTTTGTGTCGGACCGGCGGCAGAGGTCCTTCAGCAAGTTAGTGCTTTCTGCGGAACAGATTGATTCGTCGGCTGTGATGGTCAAAATGAATGGCCAGGATTTAATGCTCGCGCCGGGCACAAAATACGCTCCGTTCGGGCTGCTCCAGTGGACGCATAGCTCCGTAGTGGCCTTGAAATGCAGCAAGTCGGGCGCAGACTTCGTGACAACCAGCGAGCCCAAGAATTCCAGCACGCGGCGGACCGGCAGGATGTCTCTAACCGCGGATGGAACCCTGAAAGGCGAAATTACAGTTGAAGTGAATGGGGAAGATGCGCTAGAACGGCGACTGAGTGCCCTGAAAACGGACGAAGCCGGACGGCGCAAGGATTTTGAAGACGAAGTGCGAGCATGGCTGCCGGACGGGGCAACTGTCAAATTGAAGGACAGCCAAGGTTGGGACGCCACAGAAGAGCCGCTGATCGCGCGCTTTGAGGTAGAGGCGCCTAATTTTGCTTCCGGAGCGGGCAAGCGGCTGATTGCCTCTGCGTTCTTGTTCCCCACTTTCAAGAAAGACATGTTCGTTCATGAAGGACGTGTTTATCCAATCGTGTTTCCGTATCCATTTGTTGAAAATGATGAAGTTGATATCAAATTACCAGAAGGGTATTCCCTGGAGGCGCCACCCTATCGGCGCAAAGCCGGGCTTGCCTACGCCGGGTACGAAATATCGAGTGAGTTGCAGGACAACCGTCTGATCACGAAGAGATCGCTACATATTGACGGCCTTACATTCCCTCCGGAGAAATATGACGAGCTGAAGAATTTTTTTGGCGTCGTGCAGGCCGGCGATGGCGGGCAAGCAGTATTGAAGCCACAGGAGGCAGCCACGAAAGACCAGTAGAGTCGCGTGATCGCCGTGACCGGAACCAAAATACAAAAACTACTTAACAGAAAAGTCTGATAGCTTGGAGCAGAGCCAAAACAATGAGGTTACTGCGGTCCGGGTATCTTGTTTTCTGCTTTCTGATGGCTACGCCGCCGGTTTGGGGGCAGCAGTCGGAGGAGTGGCTTCCGGTCACGGCGCATGATTTGCAAATGAAGGACGTGCCCGGTGATCCTGGCGCTCCGGCTGTGCAGCTCTACTACGCTGATTTTCGCGACGACATTCGCGAATCCGAATTCATTTACAAGCGCATCAAAGTTCTGAATGAAAAAGGCAGAAACTATGCCAACGTGGAGATCGAGGTGCCTCAACACGATTCCATTGGGGACCTCCAGGCGCGGACCATCCATCCGGATGGCACAATTCTGGAATTCAGGGGCAAGTCTTACGACAAGATTGTGGTGAGGTATCACGGTGAGCAGATTCTGGCCAAAGCGTTCACCATGCCCGGTGTGACCGTGGGCAGCATCGTGGAATACAAGTACCGCCTGACCTGGAACCATTATTTCTACGATCCGACATGGACGGTGCAACACGAACTTTATACGCTGAAAGAAAGCTTCTGGCTGCGACGGTATACCGGCCCGCTGGAAACACGACATATTTCCGACCCGACGCGGCTTTCGTATGTCACTTCCAACATGCCCGCGGGAGCAGTCCCTAAAGACACAGGGACGGGAGTTGAGTTGCAACTGGAAAACGTTCCCGCATTCAAGCCGGAGAGATACATGCCTCCGGAGGCGAATTTCAAAGCGCAGGTGCAGTTCTTCTATGGCGGACGGGAGATCGAATCTCCGGAGCTGTTTTGGCGTGAGCTGGGACTGGACTGGTATGGCAAAACTGAGCGCTTCATCGGCAATCATCAGGAATTGAAGGCGGCAGCGGCGCAGATTATCGGCGCGGAGACCGACCCGGAAAAGAAGCTGAGAAGGCTCTACGCCCGCGCGCAACAAACCAGGAACCTGAGCTATGAAAGTGAACGCAGCCGCGCACAGGCATCGCAAGAATCACTCAAGCCTAATGAGAATGCTTTGGAGGTATTTACCCGCGACTATGGGTCTCGCAACGAAATAGCAGAATTATTTGTTGCGCTGGCGCGCAGCGCGGGCTTTCAGGCTGATGTTCTGCGGGTTTCCAGCCGAAGAGACAGGGTTTTTGATCCCAAGTTGCTGTCTGAAAACCAGCTTGCCGCAGAGATTGTGCGGGTGAAAACAGATGGAGCAGATCTGTACCTGGATCCGGGGACAAGATTTTGTCCCTTTGGCCTGATTGCATGGACTTATACCTCTGTGCCGGCCCTTCTGTTGGACAAAAATGGCGGATCCTTTGTGGTGGCGCCCACGGCCACGGCAGACAGGAATGTGATTCGGAGGAATGCCGATGCCGTGCTCAGCGGAGATGGTGAACTTCGAGGCGAGATTACCATCGAATACAAAGGAAACGAGGCGCTCCAGCGAAGACTGGATGCTTTGGAGATGGACGATAGCGGCCAGCGGGAAAGCCTGGAGGAAGAGCTGGCCTCATGGCTTCCTTCGGGCGCGCTGGTGGAATTGAAAGACGTGCAAGGGCGGGATTCCAGCGAAGAACCGCTGATAGCTCACTTTGTTTTTCAGGTAGCGGGGTTTGCAACACCTGCGGGAAAGCGATTGGTGCTCCCGGCGAATCTTTTCCACTCCAAACAGATGGAAGCTTTTAGTACCAGCGAGCGCAGATATCCTGTCTACTTCCCTTATACCTTTGAGGAAATTGATAAGTTGACTCTGCACCCTCTGCCAGAGTATTCACTTCCCGCAACCCTGCCCGGAGGACAGGATGTTAAGTTGCCATCCAGCCGCTTTATTACTACGCGCTCAGCGCCGAATGGTCAATTGCTCCTGACCCGCGCGCTGGTTGTGAATAGCATCTATTTCCAGCCAGAGCAATATGGGGCAGTCCGGAGCTTTTTCAACAAGCTAAAAGCCGCGGATGAGGAGCAGATCGTAATGGAGAAAAAAGGCCATTAGCATCCAGCCCACGGCTGGCCGGGAACTCCGATCTTCAGGCCCTGCAAGTCCTTGTATAGGCTCCAGGGGGCGACATGGTGGGCCCTCAGGAGACCACTCCAGGGTTCCCTGAAAGTGCTCTTTTGGGCCGCGAAACAGTTCTGGCCAAAGTAGCTGCTTTTGGTATATATATATCTGCACAGACGCCCTTCCAACCGTGCCTGAACTCTTATCAGCTTTCAAGGAGCCCTGCGAATGCGTAGTGTTCGGTGCTGTATTTTCTCACTTTGTCTTGCGATAGCTTCCATTGGCCATGCCCAGAGCGAAGGCTGGCTACCTGTCACGCCTCAGGACTTGCAAATGAAAGAGGCGCCGGGCGATCCCGGAGCCTCCGCCATCCAACTGTATTATGCCGACTATATTGACGACGGCCTTCACAGTGAGTTCTTTTACTCACGCATCAAGATATTGAACGAAAAAGGCAACAAGTATGCCGACGTGGAAATTCCAATATTCATTCCTGATAGCTCAGTTACTGACCTGAAGGCCCGGACCATCCACCCCGATGGCAAGATCGTTGAGTTCACTGGAAAACCCTTCCTGAAAACGATCGCCAAAGGCCAGGGGATCAAGTATCTGGCAAAGACATTTACGCTTCCGGAAGTTACTGTGGGCAGCATCATTGAGTACAAATTCCTTATGCTCATGCCGGAAGGTGTGATCTACAACAATTCCTGGACCATCCAGCATGACCTCTACACGGTGAAGGAAAACTTCAAGATGAAGGCCTACACCGGGGCATTAGAGACCAAGCACGGGGGAAGTTCCCAACTCTCCCTGATTACCTCACATATGCCAGCCAACCTCAAGCCGCAACGGAAGGGCGAAGGTTTCGAAATGCAAGCGCAGAACATTCCGGCATTCGAAGGAGAAGACTACATGCCGCCGGAAGATAACTATAAGCCGCAAGTGCGATTTTTTTATGGCGGGTCAGAAATTTCGTCGATGGACAAATTCTGGCAAGACCTCGGGCGTGACTGGAACAATGATGCAGAACATTTCATCGGAAGCCACAAGGAGATCCAGGCAGCGGCGGCAGAAGCAATCGGAAAAGAGACGGATTGGGACAAGCAAGTACAAAAACTATACGCACGCGCACAGCAGATCAGGAACCTGAGCTATGAACGTGATCGCACGAAGGAAGAATTAAAAAAAGAGAATCTAAAGCCCAACGGAAATGTAGTAGACGTGCTGGCCCACGGTTACGGGACCCGCAGGGACATTGTGCTTTTGTTTGTGGCGCTGGCACGGGCCGGTGGTTTTCGCGCCTCGGTTTTGCGGGCCAGCAACCGCAAGGACCGATTTTTTGACAAGGGCATGTTGTCCGGAGACCAACTGGATACCGAGATGGCGGTGGTGAAGATCAACGGGCAGGATGTATATCTGGACCCTGGAACCAAGTTTTGTCCTTACGGATTTGTCCGCTGGATGCGCACCTCAACCGCGGGGCTCAAGCTGGATAAAGATGGCGGCACTTTTGTCACGGTTCCTGCCGTTGGCCATGACAAGGCCGTAGTGGAACGGACGGCGGCCATGAACCTGTCTGAAAATGGTTCTCTCAGCGGCAGGATTACGATTCAATTTCAAGGAGGCGAGGCTCTGGAACGACGGCTGCAAGCAATGGAAACTGATGAGGCAGGAAGAAACAAGTCCCTGGAGGATGAACTGAAGGGTTGGCTTTCAGCAGCGGCGACAGTCAATTTACTGAAAGTAACAGGATGGGAAGGAGAAGATGAACCATTGGTCGCAGAGTTCCATGTTGACATTGCGGGTTATGCTTCCGCCGCAGGTAAGCGCTTGTTGATACCAACTTATTTGTTCCAGACCAAGCAGAAGGACGCATTCAAACACTCTGAGCGCAAATATCCAGTCTATTTTCCCTATGCGTTTACGGAGAACGATGCAGTCAGCATTAAGATACCGGCCGGCTACACTATTGAGGGAAACCCGAAAGATCAGACTGCCAAACTCCCCTATGCCGCCTATCAGGAGGTCAACAGCGCAGCAGCAGATAAGCTGGTAACGCAGCGGGCCCTGCTGTTCAATGGCATTTATCTCGACGTAAAACAGTATGCTGAAGTGAAAGATTTCTTTGAAAAAGTTCAGGCTGGCGATGAACAGCAAGCGGTCCTGCGCGCAGGAGGCACTACCAATGCTCAAAAAGGGAATTAGCTCCATTATTGTCTTGTTGCTGGCAAGTGTATGGCCGGCCAGGGCCGCGGCGTCTACACCGGACTGGCTACGCAGCCTGGCGCAGCAGCCGGCCAAACATTATGCCGATGACGTGGATGCGGTGGTGCTGCTGGATGAGGGAGAAACAACCGTCAAGGACAATGGTGAAATTGTCACACATTCAAAAATTGCTTATCGGATTCTGCGTCCGGAAGGGAAAGGTTACGCTGAACTTCACGTTGGTTTTGACAACGAGACCAAGGTCAGTTATCTGCACGGCTGGAGCATTACCGCCAGGGGCCTGGAGTACGAAGCCAAGGAGAAGGACGCCTTCGAAAAGAGCACCAGCACTTATGAAGTTTATTCGGACGACAAAGAAAAGATTCTTTTGCTACCCGGAGCGGATGTGGGCACTGTAGTTGGATTTGAGTTTGAGCACAAAGAGCGTCCATACGTATTTCAGACGGCTTGGACGATTCAAGGCACCCTTCCGGTAGAGAGGTCCCGGTTTACTCTGCATTTGCCGCCAAGCTGGGAATATCGAGCGGACTGGGTCAACCACGCTGACCTGCAACCCGCAATCTCAGGCAATACTTACACCTGGGAATTGACGGATGTTCCGCGGATTGAAAAGGAGTACAACCGGCCTCCAGCGCTGGCCCTGGCAAGCCGAATCTTCGTTACCTTCTACTCGGAGAAAATAAAGAACCAGACCTATAAGTCGTGGGCGGAAGTGGGTGCGTGGCATGCACAATTGGCGGAGGGGACGCGTGAGACCAGTCCAGCGCTGCAGCAAAAAGTCCAAGAGCTGGCTCCGGCCAGCCTGCCGATGCTGGAACGGATCAAAGCCCTGGCGCAGTTTGCCCAGCATGATATTCGTTACGCAGCCATTGAAATTGGAATTGGCGGCTACAAACCCCACACCGCAGCGGATATTTTTGGTCATCGGTACGGAGACTGCAAGGACAAGGCTACGGTCTTAGCCACAATGCTGGGCCAGATCGGCGTCAAAGCGTACCTTATGCTGATCCATACCGAACGTGGCATTTATACGGAAAAGTCACCGCCTTCGCTCGGCTTCAATCACGCTATTCTTGCCATTCAGTTGCCTGATGCCAGTCTGAGCAAACCTCTTCCTGCAATGTACGAAGACGCGAAGTTGGGCCACCTGCTCATTTTTGATCCCACAGCAGAATCAGTACCCTTTGGCCAACTGCCGGAATACGAGCAAGACAGCTACGCTTTGCTGGTGACGGACCACAGCGGTGAATGGATTCATTTGCCGGTCAGCCGGCCCGAACTGAACGAGATGGTTCGCACGGCGAAGCTGAAGCTCTTGCCGGATGGAACTCTGGAAGGCGAGATTCAGGAGGTTACCACCGGTTATATCGCAGCCCGGGAAAGAGTATTTCTGAGGCATGAAAGCGAGAGAGATCGGAAGAGGATGATCGAGCATTTTCTGGGACACATGATGGCCAGCTTTCATGTTGACAGCTTCGACCTTGTCAATGCGGACGACATTGATAAAGATCTGATCATTCGATACAAATTTACCGCCGAACATTATGCGAAGAGCGCCGGACCATTGTTACTGGTGCGCCCACGGGTGGTGGGAGAGAATGCTGACTTCTTTGACCCGAGTAAGCCACGGCACTACGCCTACGAACTCGATGCTCCCTTTGTGAACACTGACTCGGTCGAGATTACCCTGCCGGATGGATTCAAGGTGGATGAGCTGCCGGATCCAGCCAAAGCCAGTTTTGGGTTTGGGGAGTACACCAGCAAAACCGAGACTGCCGGCAACGTGCTCAAATACACCCGGGAATACAAGATGAGCACCACGCTCGTGCCTCTGGACCATATTGACCAGCTCAGGAAGCTCTTCTCAGAGATTGTGAGCGACGAGAAGAACATGGCGGTGCTGAAGAGATCGCCGTAATTTGGGACCGGAATATCGGTGTATCCGCATAGGCGGTTTTGACATTTTTGGGGGAGTTTATGCGTGTTTTTCGTCATCTAGCATTACTGATCTGTCTGGTCGCGCCATTCCAGTGCTTTGGTCAAAGTGAAGAATGGCTGCCGATTACCGACCAGGACCGTCAATTTAAAGACGTGCCCGGCTTTCCGGGCGCCGCTGCCGTCCGGCTCTACTACGCCCACTATATTGACGACAATGCGTCGATGGAATTTGTCTACGAGCGCATCAAGATCCTCAATGAGAAGGCACTCAACCCCAATGAGGAAGGTAAAACTTATGCTGACGTGGAAATACCGGTAGCTACAGTTGCGGGTGTTCTCGTAACGCTAAGTGATCTAAAGGCGCGCACGATTCACCCCGACGGCTCTATTGTCGAATTCAATGGCAAGATTTTCGAGAAAACTGTGTACAAAGGCCGTGGCAACAAGGTCGCGGTTAAGGCCTTCAGCATGCCGGACGTGAACGTCGGAAGCATTGTGGAATACAAATTTAAGAGATTCTTTCAGGCGCCACTCTATCTTCCAATCAAGGTATTTCCTCCCGGCGAATGGGTGCTCCAGAGTGAACTCTATACGGTAAAGGAATACGCCCGCTATACCCCATTTGGGGGCGGTGTTTTCCAGAGTACGGCGAGACCGATGTTCTATTTTGATGGAGCGCAAATTGCACGCGTTACTTTCAATTTGAAGGAAAAGCCGAAAAACAAAGGAAATGAATCAGAGCTGGAACTTCACAACGTGGCGCCCTTTGAATCTGAAGACTACATGCCTCCGGAAGATAACTATAAGCCTTCAGTCATATTTTTTTACAGCCGCAAAGGCGCAGGTAATACTGAACAGGAATGGCAGGATATTGCCAAAGACCGCACCCAATTGGTTGAGCAGTTCATGAACAAAAACCGAGGAGTTAAGGAAGCTGCCTTGCAAGCCATAGGCGGTGAAGGGGACGCGGGTAAGAAGCTGCATAAGCTCTATGAACGGGCGCAGCAGGTGCGCAATCTTACCTTCGAGCGCGAGCGTACAGAAGAAGAGCGCAAGAAGGAGAATATTTTGAGGAATGACGGTGTTGGGGACGTCTTGGCCCACGGCTATGGTGATAGCGAGGACATCACCTTGCTTTTCGTGGCCCTGGCCCGTGCTGCCGGCTTCGATGCTGCTATTGTTCAAGCTTCTGACCGGAAGAAAAGATTCTTCGCCAAAGATTGGACATCACTCAGACAATTGGACGGTATGATTGCCGTGGTAAACGTGAACGGAGCGGATATCTTTCTGGAACCCGGGACCAGGTTCTGTCCATTCGGCTATCTCAGTTGGAACCATACAGCAACGGATGCATTGAAACTGGACAAGAAAGGCGGAGTTTTTCTTAAAGCACCGCCTGTGACGTTTGATAAATCTGTTACCCGCCGAACGGTGAATGCCTCTTTGGAGCCCAATGGGACCTTAAAGGGAAGCGTAATCGTTGAATTCCATGGAGAGGAGGCCCTGGAGCACAGGCTGGATGCAATTGACAGAGATGAAGCGGGCCGAAAGAAGATGCTGGAGGATGAGGTAAAGGAGTGGGCGCCCACCGGGGCGATCGTGAAAATTACCGAAGCCAAGGGGTGGGAAAGCGCTGAGGATCCTCTGGAGGCTACATTTTCGCTGGAAGTACCTTCCTATGCCTCTACCGCGGGCAAACTGTTTGTAGTCCCCGCCTGCCTCTTTCAAACGAAACAGAACAGGGCTTTCACGCATGCCACACGGAAGTACCCGGTTTATTTTCCATATCCGTTTACCGAAGCGGACTACGTAAGCATTACTGTGCCGCCAGGATTCTCAGTGGAAAGTGTTCCACCACAGCAGGACGCCAGCCTGAAGTACGCCAGATACCAGAATTTAACCCAGTTTACCGGGACTCAACTGGTTACCCAGCGGCGACTGGCGTTCAACGGAATTTATTTTGACCTGGACAAATACCAGGAATTGAAGGATTTCTTTGGCAAAGTCAAAACAGGTGATGAACAGCAGGCTGTTCTACATGGAGGAAACGTCAGTGCTCAAAAAAACAACTAGTGCAATTTTTCTCTTCGTTGGGCTCCTGTCACTGTCATCTATCGCGAGCGCGGAGGTCCCCGAGTGGCTTCGCACCCTGGCAAAGCAACCCGTCAAGGCTTACGCCGATGATGTGAATGCCGTGGTCCTATTGCAAGACGAGGTCACTACGGTGAAAGACAACGGGGACATGGTCAAGGTCAACCGTCGTGCGGTAAGAATTCTCCGGCCTGAGGGACGAAAGGAAGAGGCAGTATGGGGTGTTTCTTACAACGCAGATTCAAAAGTCAATTATCTGCGGGGCTGGAGCATCACTGCTAAAGGGCAGGAATACGAAACCAAGTCTGGTGATGTTATTGAGCAGACCCTCAGCAGTTATGAAGTGTACTCGGATGCCAAAGGCAAATTACTACGTATTCCGGGGGCGGATGTGGGGACGGTAGTGGGTTTCGAATACGAAGAAGAGATGCATCCGTACGTTTTTCAGGATTATTGGATGTTTCAGGAGAGGGAGCCGGTCGAGCGCTCCCGTTACGAACTGCATCTGGCTTCAGGATGGCGCTTTAAGTCAAACTGGATGAACCACAGCGAGGAGAAGCCAAGCGAAGAAGGCGGGGCCGTCCTGTGGCAAATGTCGGACGTTCCGCGCATCGAGCGCGAACCGCATGCGCCCCCTGCTCGCGGATTGGCCGGGGGGGTGGTGTTTACATTCGTTTCCGAAAAAATGCCGGAAAAGAGTTATCGCGAGTGGTCAGATTTTGCCTCCTGGTTTACGCAATTGTCGTCGGGCGTGAGAGATGCGAGCCCCGCATTGCAAGAGAAAGTACAGGAATTGGCTCCAGCCAATCTGCCATTGCTGCAACGCATCAAGGCCCTGGCAGGATTTGCTCAGCATGAGGTCCGGTATGTGGCCATTGAAATCGGTGTGGGTGGCTACAAGCCGCATACAGCAGGCGACGTCTTTACGCATCGCTATGGCGACTGTAAGGACAAGGCCACGGTACTCAGCGCGATGCTGGCCCAGATTGGAGTGAAGTCGTATTACGTGATTGTGAATGCCAGCCGCGGGGTAGTGAATAAGGATTCGCCTCCCAGTCCTGCCGGGTTCAATCATATGATCCTGGCTATTTCGCTTCCAGAAGCCAGTTATGGCAACCCCTTGCCCGCGATGTATGAGCATCCGACGCTGGGGCATCTTGTGATCTTCGATCCAACCAACGATTTTGTGCCCTTCGGTCAAATTCCCTACTACGAGCAAGACAACTACGGATTGCTGGTGGGAGAGAAAGGTGGCGAGTTGCTCCACCTTCCCTTGAGCAATCCTGAATCGAACCGCGTGAGCCGAAGCGCTCATCTAAAGCTGCTGCCTGACGGTATGCTGCAAGGCGAGGTCGAGGAAGTGCGCAGTGGTTTTGAAGCCATGCTGGTGAGAATGGCTCTCCAGAATGAAACAGAGCAGGATCAGAAAAGAGCTATTGAGCGCCTGGTGGGCAGATCTATTGGGAACGTCCAGGTTGATGGTTTTGAACTGGTGAATGCCCGCGATATTGATAAAGATGTCGTGATTCGCTATCGGGTCACGGCTGAGCATTACGCCAAAAGCACTGGGCCCATGTGGCTGGTGCGTCCACGCGTGGTCGGTGAGATGGCTGGCGCCTGGGACACAAGCAAACCCCGGCACTACGCGTATGATTTTCCGGCGCCGTTCGTGAGCACTGACATTGTGGAAATTGCCGTGCCGGATGGCTTCCAGGTGTATGGCCTGCCGGATCCGACCAAAGCCGCATTTCCATTCGCAGAGTACAGCAGTAAGACCGAGGCGGCCGGAAATGTCTTGAAATATAGTCGTGAATACAAGATGGCGGCCACGGAAGTGCCATTTGCCAGCACCGGACAGCTCAAAGATCTTTTCAGCCAAATTAATTCCGATGAAAAGAATGTGGTGGTGCTTAAGAAATCGCCGTGATGAATCGGGATATGAATGCAATCGGATTGCTCTTGGCTCCCGCTTTGATCATTGAACGCAGACGAGGGCACAGCCGGGCGCGACTCCATCCCATTGCCCAAAAATGCGCTGTGGCACCGGGGGCCCCCGGCGGCCGCGCTCCCAGCTCATTTTCTTTCTTTTGCGCGCTTTTCCTTGCTCCTGCTTTTTTGCATCTTCTATGATTAGATATTGATCGAATTCAAGTTGTGGAGAGGCAGGGATTACTCGCCTATGGCGGACCCAACCAAAAAGAACCAGAAAGAGAGCGGAGTCGCGGATAGTCCTATCGCGGAAGTGTTTGAGGGCCGACGGCCTTTAGAGTCGGAAAAACGCTGGGCGGAGACTACATTGGCGAACACTCTGGAGAAATCTCCGGAGCGGCCTGTGGGTGAAGCCAGCGGCGTGAATCTGGACGAGCAGGGCAATGCCCGGTTCACTACCATCAGCGGCGTTCCCATCCGGCGACTCTATACCCAGGCCGATCTGCCAGAGGACTGGAATTACGATCAGTACCTCAGCTATCCCGGACAGATTCCGTA
>Ga0209580_10000945_pt1 | contig 14129 bp, 7 predicted proteins | sample Coa_R1_5_FD_187153 | JGI IMG/M metagenome (GOLD analysis project Ga0209580, IMG submission 187153) | Surface soil microbial communities from Centralia Pennsylvania, which are recovering from an underground coalmine fire - Coalmine... | ecosystem: Environmental > Terrestrial > Soil > Unclassified...
GGCTTTAGCCCGCGGTCAATTTGCAGGCTAATGAAATTTGACTATTTACTTGGGCTTTCGACGCTGGTTTTTACGCCGAAGGCGTTACATCCTAAAGCCCAGGGTTGCGGCGCTTCGCCGCTACCCTGGGCGGAGGACGATGCAACCCTTTCAGGGTTGATCGTGGGGCGACATCTCCACCCAGGGTAGCCGCGAAGCGCGGCAACCCTGGGCTGTGATATCGAACCCCGTTGGGGTTCCTTCGCCGCCTTCCTCACCCAAAAGTCCAAATAAAAAGTCAAAGATCATAAGCCTGCGGCTACGGTTAGCTAACTAATCAGCCGCGATGGATCAGTAGCACAGCTCAAACCACACTGCAAGCTTCCTCGAACGTCAGCCGTGGCGAGCGCGAGTGCAGCTTGCTCGCATCGCCGTGGCCAATATTGCACAGGAAATTTGATTTGACGGTGGTGCCGGCAAAGAACGCCGCATCCACCTTGGCATTGTCGAACCCCGACATCGGGCCGCAGTCCAGCCCCAGGGCCCTGGCCGCCAACATGAAGTAAGCGCCTTGCAACGACCCATTGCGCAGGGCGACGTACTCCAAGACAGGTTCCGGCAAATCTTTGAACCATGCTTTGGCATCGGTATGCGGGAACAGCTTCGGTAGCTGCTCGAAAAAGTGCACGTCCATGGCGATGATGGCGGTGGCTGGCGCCGCCATCGTCTTGTCCACGTTGCCGGGCGAAAGGGCCGGCTTCAGCCGCTCCTTTGCCTCCCTGGATTTCACGAAGACGATGCGCATCGGGCACATGTTGGCCGACGTCGGGCCCATTTTCGCCAGGTCGTAAACCTGCTGAAGCAGGGAGTCGTCTACCGGCTTGTCGAGCCAGGCAAAGTGCGTGCGCGCTTTGCGGAAGATCAGATCCAGGTCGTCGCTGCTCATGACGTTGCTCATGGTGATCCTCGTGAATGGGAGATCTTCTCAACCGCGGGCGTAGAACGGAATTTATTCCGTTCTACGAGCCGGCTTGAACGGAATCAATTGGCGAGTACGTTGCCTAGAACTTGTCCCTCGACTATCGGGAGAAGAATCCATGCATTCCCTGCGATGCTTGCTCGCGTCGTGTTGCTTCTTGATTGCCGTCACCGCTTCCTTCGCCGCCGAGCCCGCCAAGCGGCCCATGACCGTCGAAGACCTGTGGAAGGTCCAGCGCGTCGGGCCACCGACGATTTCGCCCGACGGCAAATGGTGCGCTGTCGAAGTCACGAAGTACGACATCGACAAGAACGACAGCAGCTCGCAAATCTGGCTGCTCTCGACAGATGGGAAGGTGCAGAAGCAACTCACGCACTACGGCGAGCTCACGCCGACTAACGAGCCGGAAGCGTCAGCGACGGCGGGAAAGAAAACCGTCGCTTACGCTTCCGGCTCGTCAAATATCAAAAACTCCAATCCCAAATGGTCCCCCGATGGCAAGCTCATTGCCTTCATCAGCAAGCGCGGCGGCGATGACGTGCCGCAGATCTACGTCATCGCGCTGGAAGGCGGCGAAGCCCGGCGGGTTTCGAAGATGCCGTTCGCTCCGTCGGCCCTGAAATGGTCGGGCGACAGTTCCACCATCTACTGCATCGCCTGGACCTGGCCTGACACGCCGGATGACGCAGCGTACAAGAAGCGCGAGCAGGAACGCAAAGACGCCAAGTCGAAAGCCGTGGTCATCGACAGCGCCCAGTTCCGCTACTGGGACAAATGGCTGACCGACGGGAAGCGCCCTTATGTCTTTTCCGTAGATGTGGGGGCCGGGCTGCACAAGAATCTCATGGCCGGCACCGGGCATCATCTGCCGGTGCAGGAGCCATCGGAGCAGCACTACGACGTGGCCCCCGACGGCAAGGAACTCTGCTACGTGTACGACAACGTGAAGGACCCGGGCCTCGATGTGAACCTCGATCTGTTCACGCTACGGCTCGATCAAAAGGACGCGAAGCCGAAGTGCATTACGGAGGATAACAAGGCGAATGATTGGAATCCGTCATACACTCGAACCGGCGAGGAAATCATGTTTCTTCGCCAAACCACGAAATATTTCTACGCTGACCGCGCTCGCCGGGTCCTACATGAACGGGCATCCGGCGTAAACAAAGAGCTTGAGGTAGAGGACAAAGATCTTCGCTTCAATGGCCAAGTTGTCTCAATCATAATCGACCATGAACCAAACCCACCTGTTGGAAAAGGATCCGGTGAGGATGCCGGACCCGAAGGAGTGTTTTTCGAGGCCGAGGACCATGGAAACGTACAGATTTTCATGGGATTCTACCCGAAGCACCCCATCGTTGCCCCAGTGACTCTTGGGCCCTGCGATCGTTCGCTTTCCCTTACCAGAAGTAGACAAAAAGAAGGAGTGCGCTGGGTATTGTTGCGATCGTCGCTTACGTTGCCGGCTGCGGTGCATGCTCCAGATAGCCTGCGCACCGATTTTTATGCGCAAAAACCGATCGACCATTTCAACGACGCCCCCGTCTCCCAATGGAAGCTCGGCAAAGTCGAGAATCGCACCTTCAAAGGCGCCGACGACCACGACGTGCAGATGTTCATCGTCTACCCGCCGGATTTCGATCCGGCGAAGAAGTGGCCGCTGGTGCAGATGGTGCATGGCGGGCCGCACAATGCGTTTCACAACGAATTCAGCTTCCGCTGGAACCCGCAACTGTGGGCGGCCCAGGGCTGGGTGGTGGCCATTGTCAATTTCCACGGCTCGTCGAGCTTCGGGCAGGAATTCACCGACAGCATCACCGGCGACCTGGGCACCAAGCCGATGGAAGACATCATGAAGGCCACCGACTGGTTCGAGCAGCAGCCGTGGATCGACAAGAACCGCATGGCGGCGGCGGGGGCCAGCTACGGCGGCTACATGATGGCCTGGTTCAACGGCCACACCGACCGCTTCAAGGCCATGGTCTGCCACGCCGGCGTGTACAACTGGCACAGCATGCTGGCGAGCGACGTGGTAAAGCCGCGTGAGCGGTCGCTGGGCGCGCCGCCGTGGGGCGACCTCGAGAAAATCGACAAGCAAAGCCCGCAGCGCTTCGCCAAGAACTTCAAGACGCCCACGCTCATCAGCCACGGCGAGCAGGATTTCCGCGTGCCGGTGACGCAGGGGCTTGAGTATTACAACACGCTGCGGCAAAAAGGCGTGCCGACGAAGCTGATTTACTTCCCGGATGAGAACCACTGGATCCTGAAGCCGCAGAATTCGCTGCTCTGGCACAAGGAAGTGTTCGCGTGGCTGGAGAAATATATCGGGAAGGGACCGACGCCTTGAGACGTGGATCAACTCGTTGCCGGCGCCGGCCATGTCGGCGTCTTTCGCGGCATTGAGCAACAAGTACCGGTTACACGCATGTACGACCTCTGTTGGCGCAAGTACTTTTCTGATAAAGACTTATAGGATTTGGTCACCGAGCGCGACAAACTCGTTGTCACGTTGCCGTCGTTGCCGTAAACGTCGAACCCCCAGCGCGTTTCGGCAACGAGTTGTAGTGCATTGCAGCTGTTTTGTTAGGCGGGAGTAGTTTAGCGGGGGACCCTTCCGGTCCCCTGCTAAACTATTTCTTCGTTTGCTTCGCATCCAACTGTTTCATTCCGGGCAGGAAGAATTCACTTACCAGCAAGCCCACGCCAAGCACGGTATCGGGGCCGACGAAATTTAACGGCATGCCCACGGAACTATGGCAATCGAGCCGGAAGCTCTTTCCGTCGTTACGGAGCCAATTGACATTCGGAAACAGCAGCTGGGTTGCTTCGTGCGCGTTGGGGATCGAGCCAATTTCGAATGAAGTGCCGGCCGGCTTTGCGTCCCGTGATGTGCGTGTCGTCGCGCGCACGAATTCCACCAAAGCCGGGGCAATCGGCAATATCTGTTTGAGCTCGGCCGCCGGATCGGTGTACATCATGCCCACCGCATCCGCCGGTTGGCGGACGAAAACTTTGGCCGTGTGCGCATCCGGCGTCCACGCCGGCAACTTACCCTGGCAACGCAGAACGAAGCCTTGCACCGGTTGCGGAAAGAACGAGAAGGCCAGCCAACCGTTGCAAATGGCGTAGCTTGGCGCAAAGCTGGTCGCTGGGCCGAAGTAGTGCTCATATATGTCAATACCGCGATAGGAGCGAATGCGAACGCGCGGCTTGGTTCCGAGCGGGCTGACCAGGTTCTTGGAGAGTTGTGCCAGTGCCGCTTTCGCTTTCTGCTCGTCGCGCAGTGAAAAGAGGAATACTTGTCCTGAGCCGAAGATGCCGGCAATGTTTTCACCGGGCGAGCTGTAGGTCACCAGCTTGTCACCCAGCGCTGAAACCAGTTCTTGCCGCAATCGCAAGTTCAGGGTCTGGTTCGCGCTGGCTTCCAGGTCGTCACGCCGGCCGCGCAAAAACGCGGCGAGGTTGGTCTTGCCCTGGCTCTCGTTTTCATTCGACGGCACCGCGATGAAGGAAAGGACGAGGTCATAGACCGCGTCGAAGTCGGCACGCAAGGCGCTCCAGTGAATCGCGTCGGCCGGCAGTGGCGGCAGTTCGGTAAACTTGAGCGGCTCGCGCTTCAGAATGCCCGGCGTGACGGGCGGGTTTTGCACACAATCGAATTCCAGCCAATCGCGCGACATGAGACCGTCAAAGCCCGATTGAAATGTTATCGTCTTCACGGCTGTGATGCCGAACGTTTCCATGTAGGCCCACGTCTGGGGCCAGTTGCTCGGCAACACCTTCGCCAGCCCTTGCATGAGGGCGGCATTATCGACGAACCCGCGTGTGATCGGCTTGAATTCCCGGAAGGCAATTGCCTTCTGGTACAAAGGATTCGCGGTCAACCCGGGGCCGGCGCTTTGCATTTGCTTGATTACTGCATCGAGCGGAACGGTCCCGGCATATACGGCGACATGCTCCCCTTCGATCCACCAGGCGATTCTGCCGGGCAAATCGTTCGAGAAGGCCGACGTAACATTCCGACCCAGGATCTGCTTCGAATCAGTTGTCAATCCGTCATGGACCGTCAATAGCCGAAGGGCTGCGAAGAGCGGCTCGGCCTCGCCGGCCGCGTTGGGCACGATCATCACGAGCCGGAAATCGGGGAGGAAGAGCCGTTGCGCCATCTGCATGCGCAGCGCATCCACCGTTCTGGCCAGTAGGCCTTGCCAATCGCCGCCCGGCTTGCTGAATTCTCCGCCAATCAGAAAGCCGCGCTTCGCAAGCAGAGCGGGTAATTGCACGACGGAGCGGAAATCGGCGCTGATCTTTTCAAGATTTTCCGGAGGTTGTGCCGCGCTTAGGCCTTTCCCCAAGAGGTGATCGCGCCACTCATCGAGCGCGAACTGGCCAATATCGTGGATCATGCCGCCCGTGTCGCCGGTATACACCTTGCCCCCGGCGGAGTTGTCATACGCGGCCTGGTGCGCCTGGATGCCGTCCCAACGGACGTAAAGCTGAGTGCTGGCGGGCAAGAGCTTTTCGGGCGGGTCGGCGGCTCGAACCAGCGGCGCGAATAGCACGATGATAATCGGCAGGGCGGTACGGAAAATCATGGCTTGCTCCGCGGAATTGACTGTAACTTGGAAAAAACGTAACGGCGGCTGGAAGCTGCCGCTACGTTGTAGCCTTAGGCTTTAGCGTGCGGCGGGCGACCGCAGGCTAAAGCCTGCGGCTACGGTTTCCAATTGCCGCACCATCACCCCTTTTTCGCCAGCAGCGGCAGATGCTCATACTTCGCGCCCAATACAGCCGCGCTGTCGCAGCGCAGCCATTGATCGAGTAGAGTAGCGTAGACCTGGCGGAAGTCGGTGTGATACTTCAGGTCGCCGAAATCGAGATCGTCGAGACGCGGGTGCTTGCCCACGAGGCCGGCTGCCACCGCTGGGCCCGCGACGAATTGGCAGGAAGCAGCGCCATGGTCGGTGCCTTGGCTGCCGTTCTCTTTCACGCGGCGACCGAACTCGGAAAACGTGAGCAGCAGCACCCGCTCGGCCGGGCCGGAGACATAGATTTCTTTGAAGAAGCCTTCAATCGCGGAACTCAAGCGCGCTAGCAGATTGGAGTGATCGGCAGCCTGGGCGGAGTGCGTATCGAAGCCGGCAAACGACACATAGTAGATGCGGCTAGCCCAGCCCGCGCTGATGAGCTTTCCAATCATGGCGAGCTTGGTCTGTATGTCATTTTCTTTGTCCGAGCTTCCGGGACGGCTATCCACTTCTTCGGGCTTCAGAATTTCCTTCAGCTTGTCCATACTCGTGTAAGCTTGCACTTGTCGCCGGCGCACGAAATCGGTTGCATTGCCTGCTTCCAAGGGCCCTTTTACTAAATCGTCCAGAAGCTTTCGGCGAGCCTTTTGCCGATCCTCCAAACCGGTGAGGTTGAGTTGAAACGGCTGATCTTTATTCACACTGATGACACCGCCGCCGGCGCCATTCAATGCCAGCGGCAGCGACGTTCGATTGCCGCCGAGATGGAGCGCGGGCACACTACCCTTGGCATCTTGAATCAGCGGCGTGGCGCGGGCCAACCAGCCGTCTTTCCGTTCGCGCTTCGGATCGGCCAATTGCCAGGTATCCATCGCTTCGAAGTGCGAGCGCTCCGGATTGGGGTAACCGACGGCCTGAACGATCGCCAGTTGCCGGTCTTGCAGCATCTTGTGCATGCCGGTCATGCTGGGGTGCAGGCCAAGTTGGTCGTCGATCTTGAGCACTTCCTTTTTCGACAAACGCAGCGTGGGGCGATTGCGGTAATAGAGATCGTCAGCATACGGGATGACGGTGTTCAGGCCGTCGTTGCCGCCGGCCATTTCCAGCACCACCAGAATGGTGTCTTTGCCCGGCTCGATAGCGTGGGCCGTCTTGGCGAAAAACTGCGGCACAGCGGCGCCAAATGCCAGGAGCGATGAACGAGCCAGGAACTCGCGGCGATTGATCATGGGACATCCTCCATTCCCGTATGCGGCGTCAGGCCAACTGATATTCCGGCATGCACATTATGGCGTGCACCGTCTCGCGAATGCGATTGTCCAGCGCCTTGTCCTGCGGCTTGCCTTCCGCGACGAAAGCGACAAGCCGGGCTTTTGCAGCCGGAGCGATTTCGCCATCGAGCAGATTCTCCGAGAGGCGCTCGACAATTTCCGTCGGCGACAGCGGTTTCTCATTGCGAAGGTAGGTAACGCAATCGAAAGCCGGGGCTGGTTCAACTGGTATTTCGATTGCCGCCGGCACGCCCAGCTCGCCGGCCACCTTGCGGGCAACGACAACGCTCTTGACGGGAACGCCGTCGGCGATGGGCAGCTTTCCCATGGCCACGCTGTCGGCGAAGTTGTGGCGCGCCAGGATTGTGGCATGATTGAGCCAATTCCTTCCGCCGGTCCAGCCACGCACGTTAGGCGGGGCGAATAGTGCCTGGCCCATCGCGTCCAGCGCATCCACGAACGCGCCCGGTGGCACCGGACCCGGCAAATTCGCCAGCACCATGCCCAGCACCAATTCCACCGGCGATTTGATGCGCTGCCGGTACGCGTGCTGCGAGAAGAAGAGCCGCGAACTGAGAATCGTTCGCAAGAGCGGTGCAACCTCGTATTTGCTCTTGTGGAACTGCTCTGCCAGCGGTTGCAGCAATGTCGGCGGTGGATCGGTTTCGCTTACATAAAAGCGATACAGCTTTCGTACCAGGAAAAGCGCACACGCCGGTTGTTCCAGCACGATGCGAATCAGGTCGTCCCCATCCCAGTTGCCCTTCTGGCCAAGCACCGTTTTCGGTCCAGAATCGTGCTGCTCCGGGTGGAACTCGAACTGGTCGCCGTGCGAGTCGCTGTTCCAGCCGGTGAAAGCCCGTGCGGTTTCGCGCACGTCGGCCTCCGTGTAGTTGCCGACACCGAGGCTGAATAGCTCCAACATTTCGCGGCCGTAATTCTCATTGGGCTGGCTTTTCACATTCTGATTGGAATCGAGCCAGATGAGCATGGCCGGGTCACGGCTGATGGCCCGCAGCAGCTGGCCGAATTGGCCGAAGGCCTGCCGCCGCTGCATTAGATTTTGGCCGAGCATGAGATCGGCCCGGCCGACCTTGGCAATACTGGTGGCGAAATGATTGTGCCAGAACAGCGTGAGTTTTTCGCGCACCGGATCGCCACTTTGCAACATGAAATAATGCCACCAGGCGCGCAACGAGTCTTCATCGCCCTTGCTTGCGAAAGCGCGGCCGGTGTCTTCCATCAGCTGCGCCCAGCGCATGGCTTGCGGAGATTTGCCAATCAGCCGATCCAGCGTGGCGTGCAAGCCCTCTTGCACTGCTTGGCGCAGAATGACGGACGATGTGCCGAACGAGGCCCGGCGGTAAAGATGGCAGGCCCATTTCCAGTTCCAGATTTCCGGCGGGGCGGCTTGCCAGGCTTGTTGGGGATCGATTTGCCGCAGATCATCGGGCAAGTTATCGGCCATGTGAGCATCCCTGACGGCCATTCCGAGCGAGTTGCCTGATTATGGCACGAGCACCGGCGAGATACAACGAAAAATTCAGACAAAACTGGTTTTTTGGGCGGCATGCAGGAAACTCGAATTGGCGGTTCGTTGCTTATTCTTCGCGCGAGCTGGCGGGTTTTAATGAACCACTAAGGCTGCCCACTGGTGGAACCTTGCACTGGAAAGCGTTGCAGCGCGGTAGTGGCGGCTTGCGTTTCTCGGGCCAATGGGTCGCCGGCAGCGAGTTTTCGCAAAATCGCCACCGCCGCCGGCGTGCCCATTCGTTCCAACAAGCCGATAGCGCGCATCTGCCGCAGGGCCTCCGGCGAGTGCACCAGGAACGGCTGCGACAGCAGAACACGCAAGCGCAGGCGAGTTTCCGGCGGCAGGTCGGCCTGGCGGGCGGCGTGCAGAGCGGCCGCGGCCTGCTCGCCCAGAGCAGCCAGATCGTGCGTCGCGGTTTGCCGTACCGCATAGCGATCGGCATTCAGATCGGCAATTAATTTCTGCAAGCGCTCGGCCGGAACCGGCGCCGCGGGTTTAAGCCGATCCTGACAAAGGGCTATCGCGTTTGCCGGGTCGGCCAGCAGTTGGTCCATGGCCCGGCTAGCGCTTTTGGCGTCCACCCCGAGATTCTTCCAGCAGACTTCCACTTCAGCATCGGTCAGATGCGAAGACTTCAAACGGGATTCGGTTATATCGGCCACGTCCCAAATCAACACGGTGGTGTCGGTTTGACCTGAGGCCAAAAAGGCGCCATCGGCGGAAAACGCCAGGCAGCGCACGCTGCTGCCGGCCAACAGTTTCTTTCGCACCCGGCCATCATCGGCATTCACCAGAACAATCACGTGTCCCAGCGACATGGCGAGAATTCGGCCATCCGGAGAGAGCACCGCAGTCCCGAATTCGCCGCTGGCACCGGCTTGCCAGTAGCGGGCGGTGCCGTGCATAATCCGTTCGCCCGAAGCGATTTCCCAGGCCTCGATCGTCGCTTCACCAGTGTAATGGGAAACGAGCCGTGAATCGCGGATTTGAACTTGCGGTGAATCCATTTCCTTCGGCCAGGAAACGGCCACCAGGATGTTGCCGGCTGTTAGTAGGAGTTGGGGAGGAGTTTCCTTGCCCACACGAAACAGCAGATAATCGCCTTCCAGACTATGGACGTCGATTTGCCAAGCGGTCGAACTCTCTTCTATCCCCTCGAATTGCCGCGGCAAGAACTCAAGCCGGTATGGCGGGGAGAACGCCTGCCTGGGTCCCGAGTCGGAAACCTTCAACTGGCTCACGAGTTTGCGCGAATCCAGGTCCCACTTTAGCCGCACGCAGCGGCGGTTGCCCACCGACTCACCCAAGCCGAGCAACGAACTGCCATCGCTCGAAATCGCAACCTGACCCGGGAACAGCATGACACCGGGCGGCAAGTCGAAGGCGCCTATCTCCTTGCCGTTCTTGGCATCGAACAGCCACGGAGCCTGCGCGCTATTTGGACTCGTGGCGTAAAACTGGCTCCTCGTCGGGTGTGCCACAATCCGGTCGCATGGCATTGGCGGAACTCGGTCGTGAACGAGCGTGCCGTCGGAAAGGTTCCAGGTACAAAACTGCTGACCGCCCAGCGCTGTGATTTGCCTATTGCCGGTGAATGCCAGGGCCGCAGGCTCGGCTGCCAGGCCGCCGCGGTCGAACATCGGCCGGCCCGCTTGCCAATCCCAGAGCGGTATGATCGGCCGCGAGCAAACGAAGGTCAATGTGCGGCCATCGGGAGAAAGGATGGGATCTCCGATTTGACTTTGCGGCACCGGAAACTCTTTCAATTTCTTGCCGCTGGCCACGTCCCACAGCCGCACCGCCGCTTGCGAGGAATCGATCGTCGATACCGTAATCAGATGCCGGCCGTCAGGCGTGAAATCGGCGGCCAGCACGATTCCAACCTGAGCTGTTTTCAACTTATTTACCACTTTTTGTATGGTCGGATCCCAGAGAACAATGCCTTCGTCAAGTTCCACCGCAAAAAGCGAACCATCGGGCCGCATACGGAGCGCCCGGAATTTGCCGAGGTAGGGGAAAGGCACCGAGTCCGTCTTTTCCATCTTCTCGAGGTTCCAAAAATCCACCTTGTCCTGATTCCAGACAACGAGTTTCGTGCCATCGGCAGATGGGCCGGCCCACGGGTGCGGGTTGGCGTAGTCGGCATGGCCCTCGCGCACGTCCGGCAGAACGGTAGTGCGCCGAACGAGACCGCGCGAAAGGATCGTAATCAGCGATTTCCCATCGGGCAGAAAGCCGCACCAGCCAATTGATTGCAATTTGTCTCCAGCGACAGTAGGTTTGATCCATTTCTCGATTGTCTCACCGTGAGGAAGGGCAAGAGAGCCAACTCCGCCGCCGGCCACCACGGCCAGCCGCTTGCCGTCGGGCGAACGCACCAGATCGGTTACCGGGATCCAGGGCGCCACCCAGCGCTGCACGATCCGTCCCGTGGCCATGTCCCATTGCTCAACGCTGTCGCCGTGCCCGGTGAAGAGAAAACGGCCATCGGGAGTGAAGACGGGCCGCGCCCGCTCTTCGTTTGGGTTATTGTAGCGCAGCCGCGTGCTGCCGAAGCGCGCTATGGCCGAGGCAGGCAATGAGTCGTCGTGCCGATCAGACTTCGCAGGCTGAGAGAAAGTCGCGGCTGGTGCAAGAAGCACGAGGAAGAATTGCAAACCAATAATTCCGGTAATGCCGGACCGTGCTCTCTGCCACGACGGCGCGAGTGCCCTAAAGATAATGCCGGCGAACCAATGGTGCAGGTTTGCATTCATTTTCGCTACTACGCGGCAGCTAAGGAACGAGATGCCACTGAGGCTGGAAAGCCTGACGTCCTTTAACTTTGCGACACATTCATGCGTTTTTCTCATTTTTCAGTCCGATTTCGAAAAGTTCGCGGGCCGGGGTAAGAACGTCCCGAGCAGATTGGGCGCGAGCACGCGTGGAGAACCCAGCTGGAGCCACCGGCTCTGCGGGGTAGTGGTCTAAGCATGAATATGCCAGTCCCGCAGGCGCGACTCGGCTTACTTTGCGAGGTCACGCCTTTCCGGTCGGCACGAGTCTGTGCGCGGCATCGTCAATCTGGCGCTTGATATCGGTTCCCGCCGCCGAAGTCCAACGGCTCAATAATTGCCGAAAGACCGGCCCAGGTTTGCCATCCATAACAGCCGTATTATTAATTCTGGTCACTGGCATCATGCACCATGGTGTGCTGGTCAGGAACGCTTCCTCCGCTCGGAGCGCTCGGGCTATCGTAATTTCGCCTTCTTCGAACCGAATGCCTGCCTGGCTCGCCAGCTGCATCACGAATGCCCGGCTAATGCCGGGTAGTGTGGCACTGAATCGCGGCGACACAATTATTCCCTTCTCCACCGTTAGGAAGTTGGCGGCATTGGTTTCTGTAATGTGGCCCTGCGCGTCAAGCAGCAACGCCCAGGCTTCAGGATCGGTTCGCCGCACTTCCTGCTCGGCTAGGAAATAATGCATCCTGCTACGGCACTTCATATGCGGCGGAATGCATTCCGGCGGCACCTGGCGGGTCGATGGAGTAATCAGGTGCACGCCGTCACGCATCTTCTTGGCCCAGAGTTCGAATGGCAGCCGAAATGTGTGGACGCAAACTGTAGGCGATGTTTGCGCGGACCGACCCATGCCGGCGGCATAAGTGGCATATTCACCAGCGGTAACGAACTGGATCAGACCAAGATCGTCGTCCGGATGGATGAGCTTCGCATTGCGCGCCACCAATTCCAGCGAAATCGAGCGAAACTCGTCGCGGCTCAATTCGATCGATATGCCGGCGAGCTCCAGCGAATGAAACAAGCGGTCGAGATGCTGCTCCAATCGCCACGGATGATGCCGAAAGGTGCGTGTTTGCTCCGTAACCGTGGCCCCTTGGACAATGCCGGCATCGTAGATCGGCAACCGCGCTTGCGAAGCCGGAAGCATTTCGCCGTTCAAATAGACAAGTGGTTCACTCAAGTGCTTTGCCTTTCGCCGCTTGCGGCATACTGAAATAGCATGGACAGTGGTCCATTTCGCTGTCTTCCTTTGAGCATACGATGCGTCGTTGGTATTGGGCAACCGGTTTGGTCTGGCTGGCACTGCTGGCCTTGCCCGCGTTCGCGCTTTTGCGTGAACTCGTCATTCACCCCACTGCGTGGCAAGCCTGGGTTGAATGGCGGCGCTTGCTCGACCTCGCCGGGAATACCTTCGCGCTCACTACCGGAACGACGGTCATTGCATTGCCGCTTGGCTTCTTCACGGCGTTGCTCCTCTATCGTTCCGATTTGCCGGGCCGGCATTTTTTTCGCTCATTCATCGTTCTGGCGCTCTTTATACCGTTGCCGCTGCTGGCTTCCGCTTGGCAATCGGCCCTGGGCAGCAACGGCTGGCTGCCGATTTCGATTTGGCGCATCGTGCCGCCGACTGATCCGGACTATTCACCCACCGGCATCAGTTGGAAGCCATGGGCCCAGGGCTTGACTCCGGCAATCTGGATTCATGCTGTGGCCGGCCTGCCCTGGGTCATCTGGTTGGCCGGCGTTGGGCTGAACCGCGTGGAGCGAAACCTGGAGGAAGACGCACTGGTTAATGGGGGCGTCTGGAAGACGTTGCGGCACGTGACTTTCCCGAGAGCCCTGCCGGCTCTCGGTCTGGCCGCATTGTGGCTGGCCGTGCAAACGACTACGGAGATCGCCATCACTGACATGATGCAAGTGCGCACTTTCGCAGAAGAAGTGTATACCCAGTTTGCTCGACCCGATCCTGGTGCCGCCCGCGACGCGGCCGCAAGAGCACTCGTGGTCGCGCTACCGCCCTCGGCGCTTGGCATGCTTTTGATCTTGAGCCTGCTCCGGCATTGGGAACGGCGGCTACCGCCGCTCGCGCTGGCTGCGGAAAGCTGGCCGCTGTTGCAACTCGGCCGCGCGCGCTGGTTCGCCTGGCTGGGCATCGTGTTCGTGATTCTACTGTTATTGGGAATGCCCGTGGGCAGCTTGATCTGGAAGACAGGCCAGATTCCTCCGGGGAAGGAATGGTCCGCGACTGTTTTCCGCGTGAATTTCGTGCGGGTCTTCCACACGCAGCACAAGCTGCTAAGTTCCAGTCTCGGCTCTGCCGCGGTCACGGCTGCACTTGTAAGCATGTTGGCCCTCATCAGTTGTTGGCTCCTTCGAGAGAAGCGCCGTTGGGCTGCATTGGCCTTCGTCATTCTGATCATTGCCTGGATGATGCCAGGGCCGATTCTCGGCATTGGCCTGAAGGAATCGATCAACCTGCTCATGCGGCTGGAAGATGCGCTGTCTGGGAATCGGGTCCATTTCCTTCGTCAATTCCTTTACAGCGGTCCGTCGGCGTTGCCGGTGATGTGGGCCGATGGCATTCGCTTTTTGCCATGCGCCATTGCCTTGCTTTGGCCGGCCACGCGCGTGATCTCGCAAGGCCATTTCGATGTTGCTCGCACCGACGGCGCCAGGCCCAGTGGGGAACTGCGACACGTGGTAGTGCCATCGGTGTTCTCCGCTTTCGGCCTGGCCCTGCTGGCGGTGACCGCGCTTTCACTTGGGGAACTGAGTGCCGGCAAAATGGTGGAAACTCCTGGTGGTGAAACGTTCGCGCATGAGCTTTTCATGCAG
>Ga0209580_10000946_pt1 | contig 14128 bp, 9 predicted proteins | sample Coa_R1_5_FD_187153 | JGI IMG/M metagenome (GOLD analysis project Ga0209580, IMG submission 187153) | Surface soil microbial communities from Centralia Pennsylvania, which are recovering from an underground coalmine fire - Coalmine... | ecosystem: Environmental > Terrestrial > Soil > Unclassified...
CCGGCGGACAACAACAGCTGAGCCCAAACCAGATTCAACAATTGGTGGCTGCATATGGCGGCGGACAGGCTGCCAGCAGCGGTGGCCAGCCAGACATTACGAAACTAACCGCGGCGTTGGGCAATGGCAACGCTTCTGCGAATACGGCGCAGCGTCCGCAATCGCAAGAGGAAAGATACTATCAATCCACCCAATTGCCCGAGCAGGCGAAACTCGAAAACAATTACCCGTTCCCAAATCAGCGTCAGCCTCGCCGTCCGCGCGAACGCCAGGACCAGCCGGCGCTGCTGCACCACGCTAATCCTTATGCAGACGTTCCCTCGCTCTACGATCTTTACACGCAGTACTCGCAGCGTCCGGCGACGCTGAAACGTTTTGGCCTGGATATTTTTGAAAACGGCACAGGCAACATCGATCAGCTTCCGATGGACCTGCCCGCAGGTCCTGAATACGTGCTTGGACCAGGCGATGGTCTGAACATCGATCTCTGGGGCAGCGTTTCGCAACGGCTGCACCGGGTTGTGGACCGAGAAGGCCGGTTGAGCCTGCCCGAGATCGGGACCATTCAAGTCGCGGGACACAGTCTGGGTGATGTGCAGCGAATCGTGCAGACAGCGCTGCGCAGCCAATTCCGCCAGCTGGAAGCCGATGTTTCGCTCGATCGCCTGCGTACCGTACGCGTGTACGTCGTGGGTGACGTGCTGCGCCCCGGGGCATACGATGTGAGTTCGCTTTCTACTCCGCTGAACGCTCTTTATCAGGCCGGCGGTCCAACTGCGCGCGGCTCCATGCGCGTGATGAAGCATTACCGCAGCAATCAACTAGTCGAAGATGTCGATCTGTACGACTTGTTGCTACATGGTGTGCAATCTGGAATGCAACGTCTGCAGTCGGGTGACACGCTTCTGGTGCCTACGATTGGGCAGGAAGTTACGGTTGAAGGAATGGTGCGGCGTCCGGGAATTTACGAGCTCGCCGGTGAGAAGAGTCTTGCCCAGGTGCTGGAGCTCGCGGGCGGCGTGCTGCCTTCAGGAACACTGCGTCACGTGGATGTTGATCGCGTGCAGGCGCACGAGAACCGGACCATGCTTCGCGTTGATCTTCCCGAAAACAATGGGCAAGCCAATGTGACTGAAGCACTCGAGCAGTTCAGCGTGCAGGATGGCGACAAAATCAAAATTTCCCCGATTCTGCCGTTTTCCGAAAAAACTGTTTACCTTGATGGCCATGTCTTCCGCCCCGGCAAGTTCGCTTATCGCGACGGCATGAAGGTCACAGACCTGCTGCACTCGTACAGCGATCTGCTTCCCGAGCCTTACGAGCAACACGCGGAAATCATTCGCTTGAGCGGCCCCGATTTGAAACCTGAAATTATCGCATTCAACTTGGGAGACGCATTGCAGGGCAAAGATCAGGATTTGGCCCTGAAGCCGTTCGACACGGTGCGTGTTTTCGGCCGTTTTGATTTTGAAGATCCGCCCATTATCACGGTGAGCGGCGAGGTTCGCGATCCCGGCGATCACGTGACTAATGGAGCCACGTATCTTCGCGATGCGGTCTTTCTCGCAGGAAATACCACGCCCGATGCCGAAGTCGACGACGTTCAGGTATTTCGCAAAACCCACGATGGCAAGCTGCAAGTGCTGAACGCGGACTTGAAGAAGGCGATTGCTGGCGACGAAAAAGAAAATATTCTTCTCGAACCGCAGGATCGCGTGTTCGTTCACAAAAGCGTGCAACGCCTGGATCCGCCGACGGTTGAAGTCCAAGGCGAAGTGCCGCGGCCCGGGAAGTATCCACTCGGTGAGGACATGACCGCGACCGAACTGGTGCGGCTTGCGGGCGGCCTGAAGCGTTCCGCCTATACGCAGCTCGCTGAGTTGACTCGCTATGACCTCGAAGAAGGAAACAAAATAGAAAGCGAGCATCTCCCGATCAAGATCGGCGAAGCGCTTAGCGGGGAACCCGACACCGATATGCGTCTGCGGGCAGGCGATGTGCTGACCATCCGCGAAATCGCCGGCTGGAAAGATATCGGCGCCACCGTCAAAGTTGACGGCGAAGTTGTACATCCCGGAACTTACGGCATCCAGGAAGGCGAGCGGCTTAGCGACGTGCTGGCGCGCGCCGGCGGCTTCCTGCCTGACGCATACCCGTACGGCGCGATCTTCGAACGCGTAGAGATTCGCGAGCTCGAAGAAAAGAACCGTGCCCAACTAGTTAGCGAAGCCAAGCAGGAAGGCGGGGGGTTGGGGGCGGGGGTTGACGATCCGGCGTCGAAGGAAGCCTCGCTTTCACAGTGGCGTGAAACCTTACAGAAATTGGAAACCACTCCGCCAGCGGGCCGGATGGTCATTCACATTAGCCGCGGGAAAGCATGGCTGCGCAGTCCCGCTGACGTGCAATTGCGCGCCGGCGATTCGATCTACATTCCTAAAAAACCGAATTTCGTGATGGTACAAGGTGCCGTGTACAACCAGACCGCGATCACGTTCCGCCCCGGCAAGAGCGCGGGATGGTATTTGCACCAGGCGGGCGGCGCGACTTCGGCCGCAGATAAGAAAAATATCTTCATCGTGCGCGCCGATGGAACGGTCGCTGGCGGTCCCAAGGGTCTGTTCAATGGTGGAGCGCTCGAAGCCGCTATGCAGCCCGGCGATATGATCATGGTTCCGAGCAAGGCTTTTGGCGGCGGGATCAAGTGGCGGGAAACATTGCAAGTCGCACAGCTGGTTTCAGCCATCGGCATCGCCGTGCAAGTGGCACGTAGCTTCTAATAAAGACGAAATGCGCCGCTTGTATTCGTCCGCGTTGATGGTGTTCATTCTCGCTGGTGGACTCTGCGCACAGCAGACCGAGCCCGCGGTCATACCCGCGAACATTTTTCCAGTGGAGCAGGCCGAGCAAAAACCCAACTATGACCTGCAGCCCGGAGAAGATCCGCAAAATCAGCTGATCTCCCCGTTCATTCGCCACATTGCAGAGGACCAGGAACATTTTTGGACTCTGCCCCTGCATATTCAAACCAAAGACTTGAAGTGGGTACTGCCTGCGGCTGCAGGCACGGCCGGCCTCTTGGCTACCGATAGCTGGGTCTCGCGACAGGTTCCCAACCAGCCCAGTCAGCTCAACCGCAGCCTTAACATTTCAGACTATGGACTCTACTCGCTGATCGGCGCCGGCGGCGGTGCGTTCATTGTCGGCGAGCTATCGCATAACGATCACATGCGCGAGACTGGCTTCCTCTCGGCCGAAGCGGCGATCAACGCGACTGGCGTCGCGTACGCTTTCAAATTCCTCACCGAGCGCCAACGCCCTTATGCGGGTGCGGGTGAGAGCGCAGGCGAAGGCGAATTCTTCAGCCATGCTCCGGGAAGCAGCAACTTTTCCTTTCCCTCAGAACATTCGGCGATTGCGTGGTCGATCGCCAGTGTTGCCGCGCATGAATATCCGGGCCCGCTCACCGAGTTCTCAGCTTATGGCCTTGCCACGGCAGTTACACTTACGCGAGTGACTGCGCGTCAGCACTTCCCTTCGGACGCGATCATCGGCGCCGCCATAGGTTGGTACTTCGGGCATGAGGTTTACCGCGCACACCACGATCCGGAACTTGGCGGCGAAGCTTGGGGAAATTTTTACGACTCACCTGAGGGGCCTCGGCAAAGAGATCCCAAGAACATGAGCTCGCCCTACGTTCCGCCCGATAGCTGGGTGTATCCCATGTTCGACCGGCTTGCCGCACTAGGATTGGTAAAGACGGCTTATTTCGGCGTCCGTCCCTGGACCCGGATGGAATGCGCGCGGCTGTTGGAGGAAGCAGGCGAAGAAATCAAGGACGAGGAAGAGAACGGGAGCGAGGGCACGAGGATCTACGAAACTTTGTCGGCGGAGTTCCAACCAGAACTGGCGCGTCTCGACGGCGCTCCCAACCTGGGAGTGAGCGTCGATTCCATCTACGCGCGGGCAACGCAGATTTCTGGCACACCGCTGACCGACGGATTTCATTTTGCTCGAACCATCACGAACGACTACGGGCGTCCTTACAACTCCGGGTTCAACAGCATCTCCGGATTCTCCGCACATGCGGTGGTTGGACCGTTCTCTTTTGCATTACAGGGCGAATATCAGCATTCGCCGGCCATTTCCGGATACTCACCCACGATCCAACAAGCCATCGCAAATGCGGACGCAACACTTCCCTTCCCGGGCGGCCGAACAGACATCAATCGCTTTGACTTGCTGAACAGCACGGTGTCCATACAATTTCACGACTTTCAGATTTCGGCTGGAAAGCAGAGCCAGTGGTGGAGCGTAGCTGAAAACGATCCGCTTCTGCTGGGCGACAATGCCGAACCAATTCTTGGCCTAAAACTCGACAATGTTTCTCCCTATCACGTCCCGCTGCTGTCGAAAATCATCGGGGACGCGCGATCGGAATATTTTCTCGGCAGACTTGATGGGCACAACTTTGAGTTTGACGTCAACCACCTGCTCGGCCCCGCAAACATTCAGCCGCAACCTTTCATCCAAGGCGCCAAGATAGGTTTTAAACCAACACAGAATCTTGAATTCGGATTCGCTTTTACTGCCATGTTTGCCGGTCCGGGACTGCCCTTCACCTTTCATAATTTTCTGCGGACCTTTTATTCGCATACATCGAACATTGCCACCAATCCTGGCAAGCGCACCACCGCCTTCGATTTCAGCTACCGCGTTCCAGGATTGCGGAAGTGGCTGACGATCTACCAGGATTCGCTGGCGGTTGATGAATACACTCCGCTTTTTTCCAGCCGGCCCTCGCTCAATCTTGGCCTGTACATGCCGATGCTGCCCAAAATTCACAAGATGGACTTTCGCACCGAAATTATCGGCACTCCGCACACGCACGAATTCGCTCCGGGATTTGTGTATTGGGACTTCCGGCGCTATCGCAATGGCTACACCAATGATGGGAATCTTCTCGCCAGTTGGATGGGCCGCGCGGGGCGCGGTGGTCAGGGCCAGCTGACCTATTGGTTCACGCCGCGATCAACTCTGCAGTTCGGATATCGCTACGAGAAAGTGGAACGCGAGTTTTTGGAAGGCGGGCACTTGGATGATTTCAGCATCCGTCCGCAAATCATGCTCACAAGTCAACTTGGCGTGTCCGGCATGGTGCAATACGAGCACTGGTATTTTCCGCTGCTCTCGGCTACCGGGCGCGCGAACACTACAGCGCAGCTGCAGTTGACGTTTTTCCCGCACTTGCCACTCCGGAAATAATCTCCGCTTTCCTCCAAAAACAGAGACACAGCATTAACGTTCAGCCACTCGGTCCGACTACTCCGCGCGACTTCTTTCGTCAGTTCGGGGCAACCCTCAACCTGTTCTCCCCGTCCTTCTCTCGGTGAATGCAATAACCCATTGCCGGCCGTATTTTGAGCTGCTCTCGAATACCATTCGTAAGTTGCCGTTCGAGCAGGTGGAAGCGGTTACGGAAATTCTCGTACGCGCCTACGAGCAGCAGCGCACGATCTTTCTGTTCGGAAATGGGGGCAGCGCCGCGCTGGCCTCACATTTCGCCTGCGATCTGGCTAAGGGCACGGTGAATGGCTCCAAAAAACGCTTTCGTGTGCTGGCTTTGACCGACAATGTCCCTCTGATGACGGCTTGGGCAAATGATTCAAAATACGAGGACATTTTCTCCGAGCAACTCGCAAATTTTGCCTCCTCAGGCGACGTGGCCCTTGCGATCAGCGGCAGTGGCAACTCCCCCAACGTCCTCAAGGCTCTAAAGGTGGCAAAGCAGGCCGGCAGCATCACGGCTGGACTCACGGGATTTTCCGGAGGACGAATGCTCGCTATGTGCGACGCATGCATCGTTGTGCCTTGTGACAACATGCAGATCATTGAAGATCTGCATTTGTGCGTTGCGCATTCTCTGTTTACGTGCGTCCGGGCGAAGATTAGCCACGGTGCTCCCGGAAAGGTTGTAGTCGGACCGAGGCTGGTTCCCCGAACGGCAGTCAGATGAATACACGCAAGTTGGAAATATGGATTCTGATCGCCGATCTCGCCTGGATTGTCCTCGCATTTCTGGGCGCCGATGTTCTTAGGTTTGGACTGACCTGGACGCCCGACGAACGAATCTTGATTCGCGCACTGCTGCCATTCGTCGCAGCGACAGCTGTCGTGTGGACGGCGCTCTCGTTGTTCATGCCGATGGACGGCTTCCGCGGCGGCTGGAAGCTTTCTGCAGTTCTCTCTCATCTGCTATTCGGCACGAGTTGCACGGTTGCGGTGCTGGTGGCGATCGGGTACTTCACGCGCAATTACGTTTCCCGATTGGCATTCGGGTATTTCATCGTGCTGCTGGTGGCCGGGTTTTTGGCGGTCCGATGCGGCGCCCGCCAATTGCTGCGCGCGCGCCATGCTGGGGGCGACATATGGCGAGTACTGATTATCGGCAGTGGGCGCGTTGCCCAGGAAGTGGCTACCAAAATCGAGCAGCATCCTGAAATGCTTTGCCGCGTCGTCGGGCTGCTGTTTCCCAATCAAGATAGTGAAGAGTTGATCGTTCCCAGCCTTTCGCAAAAGGAGTCCTCGCAACTCTCGACGCTGGATATTTTCGACCTGCTGCGAAAATCTCGCGTCAATGAAGTGATCGTCGCGTTGTCGCAAGCGCCCACTCCGGAAATTCGCACATTACTGGGCCGCATCCGGGATATGGGAATCGAAACCAGCCTGGTGCCGCAATCGTACGAACTCTACGCGGCGAGGCCCAACCTGGTCAGCCTCGACGGCCTGCCGTTGGTGCAATTGCGCGAGCCAGGACTACGCCGCCGGTATGTGGTCTTAAAGCGAATTCTCGATGTGATGATCGCCACCGCCCTTCTTGTACCGGCATTCGTATTCCTGCTCCCGATCGCGGCGGTCCTTCTGGCGAAGAAGCGATCAGCTTTCCGATGGGAGACCCGCTGCGGACAATACGGCGCCAGCTTTCAAATGCTGCGCCTGAACGTGGATCGGCCGGTGAAGAGCAACTCGACATTCGAGCGGTTACTGGAATACCTGAGCATCACAGAGCTGCCGCAACTCTGGAATGTGGTGCGGGGACAAATGAGTCTGGTGGGACCACGACCTGATCCTCACACGCGTTCCAGTCTCTACTCCGAATGGCAACAGCGACGCCTCAGAGTCAAGCCGGGGATGACCGGTCTCGCCCAGGTACATGGCCTGCGCGACTTCAGCTCTCCGGAACAGAAGACCCGGCTCGATCTTCAGTATGCGGTCGATCCGTATTTGCTGTTTGACATCTCGCTGTTGCTGCAGACGGTCTGGACTCTAATCGTGAGGGTGTTCGCTCGCGCACACAAGCCCGAACACGCCGTTGTGAGTTGGAGAAGTGAATTAGAAGTGCCGAACAAAGTGATACCCAATGCTCATAGTACGCAGCCCAGTGCGGATTAGTTTTGGCGGAGGCGGGACTGACCTGCCCGCCTATTACCAGGAGCATGGCGGAGCCGTCCTCAGCACCGCAATCAACAAGTATTTCTACACAATTCTCGGGCGCCGGGCCGACAGCTCCATTCAAATCATTTCGTCAGACTTTCGCATTTGCGAGAGCTGGCGCGACTTTGCAGCCCTGGAAATCAGAGATGGCGGCCTCGAAGTCCCCGTGGGAGTGCTGAAAGACCTTAATCGCGAAATCAATGTTGACTTATTTTTAGCGTCGGAAATTCCTCCAGGCACAGGACTCGGCTCTTCAGCCAGCGTTTGCGTGAATGTTCTCAAGACACTCACCAGCTACTTGCATATGCCGCTCTCGAAGCAGGACCTCGCAGAGCGGGCCTTTCATATCGCACGGAATGTCCTACACCGGCATGTAGGGAAACAAGATGAATACGCCGCCGCACTGGGCGGTCTGAATTTCATTGAATTTCTCTCTGATGGCGGCGCGCAAGTGCAACCGATCGATCCCGGGCCGGCGGTCATGACCGACTTGCAAAACAGCCTGATGTTGTTTTTTACCGGGTCCGCGCACCACTCCTGGAACATCCTCGCCGAACAGGAGAAATCGACGGCCCAGCGAAACAGCAAGCCGCTCGAAGCGCTGCATGAAATCAAGGATCTGGCTTACCGGATGCGAGATAAGCTCAAGGCCGGCGATCTGGCGGGCTTTGCCGCGATGCTCGATGAATCCTGGACGGCGAAGAAGCGCGTATCTTCGAAGATTTCGAATTCGCGAATTGACACTCTCTACCAGCTGGCCAGGGAAAATGGAGCGGCGGGCGGAAAGATTACCGGCGCGGGTGGCGGGGGCTTTCTTTTGCTCTTCTGCGAGCCGCAATATCAGGACCGCGTGCGCCAGGCCCTTGCTCCCGAAGGCCTGAAGGAGATGATTTTCAACTTCGACTTTCAGGGCGCGCAGGTGCTGGTCAACGATCCATTTATCGACAACGACGAACACAGCGCTTCGCGCTGGACTTTCGTCCCGATTGCGTCCTCCGTATGAAAGCATTCTTACTCGCTGCCGGACACGGCACACGATTGCGGCCGCACACCGATTCGATTCCCAAGTGCCTGCTGCCAATCCAAGGGGTTCCCATGCTCGAAATCTGGCTGGCGTTGTGCCGCCAGCATGGAATCTCCGAAATATTGGTAAATACCCACGCACATGCCGCAGCTGTGGGGGAATTTCTCAGTAAGTGGAAAGATGGAGTTCGGGTCACCCTGGTCGAAGAACCGGAGCTCTTTGGAAGCGCTGGCACTTTGCGCGCGAATCGCGAGTGGGTAGAGTCTGAAGACAAATTTTGGGTTTTCTATGCCGACGTGCTCACCTGCGCAGACTTGGGTCACATGCTTCGATTTCACGAACCCAGCAATGCGGCCACGATTGGTGTGTACTCAGTTCCCGATCCTGAACGGTGCGGAATTGTCGAATTGGATCAAAATAGCGTCGTGACCAGTTTCGTTGAGAAGCCCGGAAATCCCCGAAGCAACCTGGCGTTCGCCGGAATCATGATTGCAACCCAGCAACTGCTCTGCGCTATTCCTGGAAAAGCCGGGGCCGATATAGCTTTCGACGTGCTCCCCCGTCTCATCGGCAAGATGCGCGGGTATCCCGTGGCTGACTACTTGCTGGATATCGGGACGCGGGAGAACTACGAGCAGGCGCAAAAGACCTGGCCTGGGCTCTCGGCCGCGGGTGTGGGAGCGATTGACCCCAAATGATGCCAAGCTCGAATCATCGCGTTCACGCTGTCGTCTTCGATATGGACGGCGTCTTGATTGACAGTCATCCGGCGCATCGGGCGGCCTGGAGAGAATTCTTGCGCATGGTGGGGAGGGATGCCTCTGAGTCGGAGCTCGCGTTCATTCTCGAGGGACGCACTCGAAATGAGATTCTGCACCACTTCTTCGGCAAACTCGGGAGCGAAGAGCTTCAGGAATACGGCAAGCGCAAAGACGAGATTTTTCGCGGCATCGAGCATCAGATCGTGCCGGTGCGTGGAGTGCTCGACTTCATTAATGAATTGAACCGCCGCAACATTCCAATGGCTGTGGCGACCTCAGCCAGCGAGATTCGTACCTTCTCCACCGTCGAGCGCCTGGGCCTGGGCGGCTGCTTTGAAGCAGTGATCACAGCCAGCGATGTATCGGCCGGAAAGCCGGACCCAATGGTTTATCGTCTGGCCTGTGAGCGCATGGGCATTCCGCCGCAGAATGCACTGGCCTTCGATGACGCCGGCGCCGGTGTGGAGGCGGCTAAATCGGCGGGTATGCGATGCATCGGGGTCGCCAGCAACGGTAGTATTCTGAGTTTATTAGAGGCCGGCGCTGAAACCGTCATCCCGGATTTCGCCGGATTGGCTAACACCACGTCCCGCTTGCCCGGACCCGCCGGCGTCTGGGATCCGATTGCGGCGGCAATTCTGGATAACAAATCGCCTGCTCACAACATCCAACCATGTGAGTAGCGGAACCGGTTACCCGAACGTTAATAACTATGGACACGCCTGTTTTACCGGGCCGCTCGCCCGCAACTATAATTTTCCATGCGTGTTTACTGATCGAGCAGTCACAAAAGCTGTAGAGGAGATTCTGTGAGAAAGCTATTGCTCTTGTTTGCTTTTGTTTTTTCGCTGACGATTGCTTCCGGCCTGCAGGCGCAAGAGTTCGACGGCGCTTTTGGATTCGGTACGGTAAAGGCCCCTGCCGCCACAGTCAACAAACAAGGCTTCCCGGTTCCATCGTTGAGCGGCGGCCTGTATCCTAGTTTTAGCGGCATCTTCCGGTTCAAGCACCACATTGGCTTCGGCGGTGAGGTTTCCTGGCGTGCGCGGCAGGCCGTTTATGGTGGAACCACCACCGGCTTCGGCTCCTTCGCTCAGCCGTACCGCCCCATCTTCTATGACTTTAATGCGGTGTATGGCTCAACCTTCCAAAAGAAGGCCGGCTTCGATGTGATGGCAGGGATCGGCGGCGAGGACCTGCGCTTTTATACTCCGTACTACACCTGTGGCTTCACTTGTACGAATTATCAAAGCAGCAACCACTTGGCCGGCCATATCGGCGCTGACGTTAGAATTTACGTCTGGGGACATGCCTTCGTACGGCCGGAAGCTCATTATTATGCCGTGCGCAACAATTTTGAATTCAACGATGTCAAACCCTGGCGGGTTGGAGTTTCAATCGGCTATTCGTTCATGCCCGGGTTCTGACCCGAACCCAAAGAGTAAAAGGAGCCGTGACCGGCTCCTTTTTTATTTGTGCTATTTTGCAGTAGTCGATGACAGACAGATCAGATTCCGCCGTGCGCGAGTCTAGGATCACGTCGTCCTCTACGGCGAGAAGCTCAGTGCCAAGGCCCGCCAAAAACGCTCGCGTGGAGGAAGCGGCTCGCCCCGACCCCTTCCGCTTCTGCCCCAATTGCTCCACCCAACTTGTGGATCACCGATGCAAGCTGAAGTGCCCGCAATGCGGCTATTACCTGAGTTGTTCCGACTTTTATTAATTATTGTGGAGGACGGGCGTCCCCGCCCCTGCACCGCTATTTGTCGAGTTTTGCGCTCATCGTGATCTGCGCCTTCAGCACCTTCGATACCGGGCATCCCGCCTTAGCACTCTCCGCCGCCTTCTGAAACGCGGCCTCGTCGCCATTCGGAATTTTCGCGTGCACGTCCAAATGGATTGACGTGATCGCCCAGCCAGCTTCCTGCTTTTCCATTTTTAAGTTTGCGGTTGTGTTGATGCTCTCGGGCGTGAGGTTCGCCGCGCCCAGCTGTGCTGAAAGCGCCATCGAGAAGCACGAAGCATGCGCGGCCGCGATCAACTCCTCCGGATTCGTTCCCGGCGCATTCTCAAAGCGCGTAGTAAACGAATAGGGCACGTGCGAAAACACCCCGCTCGTGGTCGAGAACTCGCCTTTCCCATCCTTCAGACCACCCTTCCAAACTGCGCTTGCCTTCCGTTCCATGTGTGGTTCTCCTTAGAATCTATTTTTGTGTGAATTTGTATTCTAGTTGAAGAAAACGGATGTTGCGGGAGGGCGGCTTTCGCCGCGGCTACTCTTCACTCAGCGAGCGCAGCAGTCTCCGGATCTCCCGATTCAAACGCGCGGCCTCTTGCGAAGAGGAATCAATCAACTGCGCCCAGCGCTTGGGATCGTCGTCGAGCTTGGATTGACTCAAAAGATAGGAAGCCTGCAGGATGGCCTCGAGCGCGTTGCTGAGGTCGTGGGCGAGCGTGCGCATCTGAGCGATCTCATCCGGCTTGTGGTTGCTCACTCCGGAACTCTTCACTTCGGGAGTCTTGGTTTCAGATCTCTTGCTTCCGGAATCCTCTGCTCGTGCAGTCGCCTTGCGCGCCATTATGTCCCCGATTTTATTATTCCGATTCGGCTGGTTTGACACTCCACGTACCACTTGTAGAATAGAGGTCGCAGTCTCTTCCATCAAGGCGGCCTTTGCCGCCCCGCGAAGTATCACTTGCCGAAGTGGCGGAATTGGCAGACGCGCATGGTTCAGGTCCATGTACCCGCAAGGGTGTGGGGGTTCGAGTCCCTTCTTCGGCACCATTGAGTCTGTTAACGCAGGGTATTACGCGTTGGCGCCGTGGCACTTCTTATACTTCTTGCCGGAGCCGCAGGGGCAAGGATCGTTGCGACCGATTTTTGCGCCACTGCGTACCACTCGCTGAACGGGCTCGCGATCGCCGGCGCCAGCCATGCGCGCTTGCTCAAGTTCGCGGCGTTTCCTACGTTGGAAGGCTTCTTCGAGATCGTCCATCGAAGTGGCAACAGAGCGTGGAGGACGATGTCCGTTTCCGTCGTTTCCCGCATGAATCACGGGACCGCCCGCCGGACTAACCTGATCCTGGTCTTGCGGTCCGCCCGGCGCCGGGCCGACCGGAGCAGCCTCGCCTCGGGTGATGATTTGCATCAAGTACAGATACCGCGTCGTGTCTTCCTGAAAGCGCTGCATCATGTCCTCGAACATGTCGAAGGACTCGCGCTTATATTCGACTAATGGATCCTTTTGTCCGTAACCCCGAAGACCGATTCCCTCTTTGAGGTGGTCCATGTTGAGCAGGTGGTCTTTCCACTGCTGGTCGAGTACGCTCAACATAATCATGCGCTCGTGGTAGCGCATGGCATCGGCGCCGATCAACTGCTCTTTCGCGTCGTAGCGCTGTTTTAATTTTTCGAAAACTCCGTCGCCGAGTTCCTGGCGATTCAGCGTCTCCGGCTTGATCCCCTCGGCAAGAATGTCCACACCGAATCGCGTGAAGATCGCATCCTTCAGGCCTTTGATGTTCCAATCCGCAGGATGCGCCTTCACCGGAACATGCTGCTCCAGCAACTCGCTGAGTATTCCGGCAACGTAATCTTCGAGGATGAGGTCCTTCTGCTCCACGCCTTCAAGCAAGCGGCGGCGCAAGCCATACACCGCCTCGCGCTGCTTGTTCATCACGTCGTCGTATTCGAGCAAATGTTTGCGGGACTCGAAGTGCTGCGCCTCGACCGTTTCCTGCGCCTTCTCAATTCGGCGGCTGATCAGCCGGGACTCGATGGGAACGCCCTCCTCCATACCCAGTCGCTGGAGCAGAGTTGAGACCCACTCCTTGGCGAAGATGCGCATCAGGTCATCTTCGAGCGACAGATAAAAGCGTGATGCGCCGGGGTCGCCCTGGCGGCCAGCGCGTCCGCGAAGCTGGTTGTCGATACGGCGGGCTTCATGGCGCTCAGTACCGAGAATGAACAGTCCGCCGGACGCAATGACCTCCTCGTGTTCTTGATCCGTTTGCGACTTGTAGCGGTGGAACGCTTCTTCCCATTGGTCCGTAGGCACTGAGTATTCGTTGCCGGCGTAGTACCAGACCGTATTCTTAGTCTCGTCCACGTCTGTGCGGATTTTGCCTTGCGCGGCGCGCAGTTGTTGCGCGACTCCCTTCTTCACGCACTCCTGCTTGGCCATGAATTCGGGATTGCCGCCCAGCAGAATGTCGGTTCCGCGGCCCGCCATGTTGGTGGCGATGGTGACCATGCCCTTGCGGCCCGCCTGCGCCACGATTTCCGCTTCCTTCTCGTGATATTTGGCATTGAGCACGACGTGCTTGATGCCCTTTTTCTTCAGCAGGTCGGAAAGCCGTTCGGATTTTTCAATCGAAGTTGTACCAACCAGCACCGGCTGCCCGCTCTGATTCAGCTTTTGAATTTCGTCGGCAGAGGCAAAATACTTTTCCTTCTCAGTGCGATAAACCAAATCTGCATTTTCCACTCGCAGCAGCTGCCGGTTGGTCGGGATCACCACCACGTCCAAGTTGTAAATCTTGCCGAATTCGGTCGCTTCCGTTTCTGCCGTACCAGTCATGCCGGCCAGCTTCTTGTACATGCGGAAATAATTCTGGAAAGTGATGGTCGCGAGCGTCTGGTTCTCGCGCTCGATCTTCACGCCTTCCTTGGCCTCCACAGCCTGGTGCAGGCCATCAGACCAGCGGCGCCCCGGCATCAGGCGGCCGGTGAACTCGTCCACGATGATGACTTCGCCATCTTTTACAACATATTCGACATCCCGGTGATACAACGCGTGCGCCTTGATCGCCGTCTCGACGTGATGCTTTAGCGCCCAGTTCTCCGGGTCGGCAA
>Ga0209580_10000947_pt1 | contig 14122 bp, 6 predicted proteins | sample Coa_R1_5_FD_187153 | JGI IMG/M metagenome (GOLD analysis project Ga0209580, IMG submission 187153) | Surface soil microbial communities from Centralia Pennsylvania, which are recovering from an underground coalmine fire - Coalmine... | ecosystem: Environmental > Terrestrial > Soil > Unclassified...
CAGCATCTTGACGTTGTCGAACACGACGTAATTAAGCTGACGCTTTTCCGGAATCGAGTTAACGTACACCTGCTTGCTCCGGTCGTAAAACGCCTTGAGTTCGGCGTCCGCCGGATGAATCGTCTTCAAAATATCGTCTTTCTTGACGACGGCGTAATCGAACTTGACCTTCGTGTTCTGCTTTTCGAACTGCTGGCGGACTTCGGCGTCGGTGACTGACGCACCGGCACTCACCAGCCCACGGATCTTGTTCAGCAGGATTTCGTCCTTCACCAGTTGTTCAAACTGTGGAATGGTGTAGCCGATACGCGAGACGAAATCCTCGTACTCTTGCTGGCCGATAAAGTTACCGCCCGGGAAGAGGTTCTGTCCGAGCTGGCCTTGGCGCAGGTATTGACGAAGGTCGTCATCGGTGGCCCTCAGGCCCATTCGATTGGCTTCGACCAGCAAGACTTTTTCGTTGATCAAATTCTGGGCCGCGCGACCGGCAAAGTAGGGCATCAGCTGCTGGGCCTGCGGCCCGCCTCGCGGAAACTGCTGCTCGACCATCTGCGTGGCCTGCTTCCGCACGTCAACGACCGTAATCTCCTCGCCGGAAACGGTGGCCACAACCCCCGCCGTGGTGTTCGATCCGGGAAAGCTGGAATTGCCGAATCCGGGGATCAGCGTGATCGCCATGAGCGCGCAAATGATGGTTAGTAGCCCTCCCAAGACAACTTTCTTGACAGGGCCGGGGGTCTGCAAAAATCGAATCATGTTGTACTTAACTCCAAGATTGTGAGCGGAAACCTTGATTATAAAGCAGTCGGAAAGAAGGTGCTTGGCCGTGCTATGTGTGGAGGAACAGCATCCGCGAATTTTCGAAAGCTGTCAACGCCTGAGAAAATGTGCGGTCCCGTGGAAGAGCGGCCATTCATGGCCGCGTCAAGGTCGCTGATTGACTTACGCGGCGCCGAAAGCGCCGCTCTTCCACCTTCATTTCGGGGCTAAGGTCTCACCGTATTCGTACGAGTATCCCCTTGGCTCGTTCCCGGACAAAAACCGCGTGTTGTACTTGAGCATGTAATCGAGGTGCTCGGGATCCATCGGAAAAGACTTGCCGGCATACGGATACGTTCCCATCCGCCGGAACGGCAGAGGCTCGACCGTGTTCCCGTCGGCGGCGTAGAAATCCATATCTTTTTCGTAGCCGTTGGCCATGAAGAAGTAGTCGCGCACCCAACCTTTGGGAACCGATGGGAGTTTCGCTGGATCAAATTCCAGCGCGACTTCATCGCCGGAACCGAAGACGACCAGCTTGTCGTCAAAGCTAGTGAGCAACGGCAGGACGTCGCCATAGCGCGTATATTCGCCCGCCTGTCGCGCATATGGCCCAGTGCGGCTAACCTGTTCGTAAACGTACTTCACATTCCCCGGCGGCTGATCTTCTATCTGCCTGGGATATCCGTGGAACTCAAGGTTCGCCTTGGTGAGCGGGATCTGGTGCAGCTTGACATCTTCCTCTTGCGCGCTGCGGTCGATCAGAATGTTGTCCCAGTAAATCTGCAGGTTGGTTGTGATGCGGATTCGTGTAGTTCCAAGTGGAAGTTTTCCGCTGAGGTCGGCAGTGATTGTCTTCGGCAGGCCCGCAGGAAAACCCATGTCATCGCTCACGCGCACCCATTTAGTTTTGGAGAGCCGGGCGTCCCCGCCCGGCATGACGGGCGAGACGCCCGTTGCTCCACCTTCAAGAGCCTCCACATACGGCGCGGTTGCCTCAATCCCCGCCTGTGACGCCGCATACATTCCTGTTGCGGTGAAGTATTCAATCTCGCCATGCATGAGCAGCCGCAACGGCCCGCCGCGATACGGTTCGCCTAAGTCCAGAATCAGGCTGTGCGGCTTGGTGAAACCTTTGAACGGCAGCAAATCAAGATTGCCGACGTACTTGTGCGCGAGAAGATCAGGAAGAAGATCGTTTCCTTTGTCGTCCCATGCTCCAGCCGGAGGCCGCGCGTTCTGGCTTGTGATTACCTTGAACTCTGGATACGGCGGATTGCTGGCGAAATACTCGTTGGGATAAACCTCTTCATTCGCCGGATGATCCACAGCCATCAGCTTCACGGCATCGAGATAAACGACTTCTTCCATCGGTTCCATCAGCCGGAAACTCAGTGTCGAACTCGCGGAGCGTCGCTCCGCCGGACGGGTCTGGGGACCCGCCCCTACATGGTCTGTGTAGCCCCGGCCCTCCAGGCCCGGGGTGAATTCTCGAATCACATTCCTGTCAATCTTCACCCACTCCGTCGGACGTGGAATATTGCGTTCTCCCGGCCCAACCCAATGACCGACTACTCCCGCACCAAGAACATCCGACACGAGCTGATAATGTTTTCCATCCCAGACAAATAAAGTCGGGCACGAGCTGCCCCGGCGATCGATTTCGAGAATGTCTTTCTGCTGATTAGCAGGAATTTCGACTTCATCTTGCAGCACACCCGTTGGCCAGAGCAGGCGCACCACGTCGGCTTGCTTGGCCTGTCCAAGGCCCACGGTCAGATACGGTGAGTTCTGGCCAAGATATCCATTCGAGCCGTAGATTTCATATTTCTGGCGAATGCCGTCGGAGAAAATTTCGACCTTCGTCCCGATGGCGCTCTTGTTGTCGTTCAGTCCCTTGAGCGCGAGCCGCAGCCAGTTGTTCTTGTTGCCGCCTTCGTTCTTCAGCAGGACGGCGGGGCCGTGGTTCTGGGTGATCAGCAGGTCGGTGGCGCCGTCGTTGTCGTAGTCGCCGGTGATGATGGCACGAGGATCTTTCAGCTGAATCTTGTCGAGGCCCACGTCAGCAGTGACGTCTTTGAACCCATCCGGCCCCAGATTGCGGAACAGTTTTATTTCACCTTTGCCTTCTTTCGTCTCGCCCACAGCGACGAGGTCAACCCAGCCGTCGTTGTCGTAGTCGAACGCGGCGATGCCGTACGCGCGAGCCCAGTTGGTTTCAGGCAGCTTGACTTGCTCGAAGCTTTTGCCGTGACTGTTGCGCCAGAGTGACAAGCCCGGAGCGCGATTTTGCGTAAAGGCGAGATCCGTCAAACCATCGTGATCAAAATCAAGGACCGCGACTCCAGTTGCTCCCTCCGGCTCTCCGTCAGGCCATACGTCAGCAATCTTGAACGCCCCTTCTCGGGGATTCTCGAAGACCGTCGCACCGCGTTTCCCTCCGGTTAGCACGATGTCAATGGCACGGTCGTTGTTGTAGTCAGTCCCAACCGCAGCAACGCTCGACGTGTTGCCGATGAGGCCAACGTCGTTCGTCACATCCGTGAATGTCGCATTTCCGTTGTTCCTCCACATCTGATTGCCACCACCGGCCGGCATTTCCTCAGACCACACATTTTTGATCGCGTCCGGAGTGGTCACCGGAATTGATTTAGTGACATACAAGTCGATATCGCCATCATGATCGTAGTCAACGAAGGTCAACCCGAGCGTCTCCGCAGGACCGACAACTGGTGCGTTCGGCAACTGCGGCGTGCTTGGTTTCGATTCACGCTTCTGTTCAAGTCCCACTTGCTTTGTGACATCCTTAAATGTTCCATCCTTTTCGTTATGCAACACGACTATGCGGTCGCCAAGGCTGACAGCCAGGTCCGCGAATCCATCATTGTCGTAATCTCCAGCGCTGCACGAAATTGCATTAGGATAGCGATCCAATCCTGCTTTTTTGGTGACGTCTTCAAATTTCCCGTTTCCCAAGTTGTGATAGAGAGCCATCCCTGCCTGATCGTCATTATTCGCCACGAGCAAGTCGATCTTGCCATCATTGTCGTAATCCAAAAAACACGCGCCAGGTAAAAACGCATTCGGCTGTACACCTCCTCGTTTCGTTCCGTGGATAGGAACGATTCCCGCTTCCTTCGTCACATCCATAAACTTCACCGGAATCTGCGGCGGGACTTTCAGAGCTGACGCAGGTGAATCCTCGCACAGCGAATATTTGCCTTGATCGCCGTAGGCGAGGCTCATGGCCGCGCCGAGATGATGCTGTGTGATGTACTGGAAGCGCACCAGGTGCTCGCGGGCATGAGGCGTGTCACCGGATTGCTGCAGCGCCCGAGAGAGACCGAACTGCGCCGAGGCATGCAGCGGATTCAGCTTGAGCGCGTGCTCGAAGGCGTCAATCGCCTGCGGAAATTGCTTGAGCTGCGAATAAACCGTGCCGAGGAAGTACCAGGTGTCGGCGTCGCTGTCATCAAGTTCAATCACGCGCCGAAAATCTTCGACGGCCGCCTGGGGATCGGCGCTGTTCTTGTTCAGCATTCCCAGCGAGTACCAGACGTGGGGATCTTTCGGATCAGCCTTGGCAGCTTCGTCCAGGATTTTCTTCGCTTCATCAACCCGCGCCAGATTCATCAGCGCGATGCCTTCATTCACCTTTGCCACCGTGAGATTCGGATCGGCAGCCGCAGCCTGCTCAAAGTACTTCAGCGCCTTCTCGAAAAACTGCTGGTTCATGTACGCACAGCCGAGGTTGTTGAGACGCGCAGCTTCGGTGGAATCGGGTTTCTTCTCAGGAGACGCAGCGAGGAAAACGAGGGCGACTATGAGCAGCCCACCAGCGCACAGCAGGAGTTTGGATTTCATTGATAAGAATTTAACCACAGAGGCGCACCGAGGTGCACAGAGGCCCAATGGCTAGCGCACGACAACGCCTCTGTGTGTTTCCTCTGTGCAACTCTGTGTCCTCTGTGGTTATGATTTTGATTCAGCCGAGAGTTTGGCGACCTTGGTTGGGGATCTCTTGACCAGCGTCCCATACGGTCGGGACGCCACGACCCCCTTGCCTTCTTGCACCGTTACCGTTTGCCCTGCGTTGACATTGGTCAGCTTGTCGGTTTGTCCGCTCGGCCATTGAATTTCAATCGAGTCGGCTTTCGTCTTCTGACCTAATCCGAACGTCGCGACTAGCTCGCTCTGCGACAAATAACTCGAGCCGCTGCGCACCATTTTTGCTTGCTTATCTCCGCCGGCGACGACGGTAATGACCGCGCCAATGCCATCGCGATTCGATTTCGTTCCCTCCAGCTTGATGCGCAGGCTGCGATTGGTTACACCTTCGCTGTGGAAGAGATACGCGCGTCCACCGTTCGTAGTCATCAGCACGTCCAGAGCGCCGTCGTTGTCGATGTCCGCGTAAGCCGCGCCCCGCGCGACTTTTGGCGAAGCAAAGACGCTGCCCAAAGACTGCGTTGTCTCAACAAACTTGCCTCCTCCGAGGTTACGAAACACGTGCGGAGGCTCGGCATAGCTGACCCGCTTCTGTACTTTTTCAATCTGATCTTCAATATGTCCGTCGGCAACCAGAATGTCGGGCCAGCCGTCGTTGTCATAATCAAAGAAGAAGCAACCGAAGCCGAGCGTGACCAGGGTTGCGCGGCCGACTTCGGAGCTTGGCGCCTCGTCCACAAAAAGCCCGTTGCCCTCGTTGTGATAAAGCGAAAGCATCTGGTTGGCGAAATTGCTGATGATCAGACTGGGCCGTCCAGAACGGTCGTAATCGGCGGCATCCACGCCCATGCCGGCGCGAGCCACGCCATCTTCACTGAAAGCAATGCCCGCGGGTACGGCTTTTTCTTCGAACGTTCCATCTTTCTTGTTTAAGTAGAGCTTGTTCGGCTGCGTGTCGTTGGCGAGCACGATGTCCGGCCAGCCGTCGCCGTTGTAGTCGAGGATGGCGATTCCCAGGCTCTTCGAAGTGTTATCAAAGAAATGTGCCTTCTCGGTCGCGTCTTCAAACTTGCCGTTGCCCAGATTGTGCCAAAGCCGAGCGGTTGCGCCCTTGTACGACTCCGGCGTGCAGTACGACTTGTTTTTGCCGTCGAGCGTGCAGAAAAGATCGCCCTGCAAGGTCCACTGCACATAATTTGCGACTACCAGATCCAGTTTGCCGTCGCGATCGTAATCCACCCACGCGGCGCTGGTGGAAAAATCATTCGGTCCCCACAGCCCGGCGGATTTTGTCACATCAGTAAACGTCCCGTTGCCGTTGTTGTGAAACAGATGGCTCTGGCCGAGCGCGGTAATAAAGATGTCGTCGTAGCCGTCGTTATCGTAGTCGCCGATGGCGACTCCCATGCCGAACATAGGAACTGCAAAACCAGCCTTGGCAGTCACATCCGTGAATGTTCCGTCGTGATTGTTGTGATACAGCTTGGGCGTCGTAACTGGGCCTGCGTGTCCCGGCCAATTCTCGCCGTTGACGAGCAGGATGTCGGGCCAGCCATCGTTGTCGTAATCGATAAACGCGCAGCCTGGGCCCATGGTTTCCGGCAAATACTTTTTTCCGAAGGCGGCGTTGTTGTGGGTGAAGCGGATTCCCGCCTGCGCGGTAATGTCGCGAAAGGTGATCTGCTGGGCTACTGTTCCGACCGACGCAAAAATGATCGCAGAGATGAACAGGTGAGACTTTTTCATTAGTTCGAGTTCCCGGAGCTCTTGCTGAGTGGGGCATATGTCGAGCTTCGCTCGACTCGACGGGCGAGGGCGCCCGTCGCCACATGGACATTTCTAATGCTTGAATTTGCAGACGAGGCCTGCTTCAACTCCGCTAACGGCACCGACACGTGCTCATGGATCGCCTGCCGCTCATTATTATCTTCAGGATGTGCCTGCCGATACGGCCCCGTGATCGTCTGTGAAGCCTCGTCGGCTTTGAAGCGCAAATAACGCACCTGGTGCTCATGCGCCTGCTTTTCGTCGCCAAGCCCGTTGTAACAAAGCATCAGGTTGTATTGCGCCTGCAGGTCTTCGGGATCGATTTCGAGCACGGCATTGAGCGCCTTTACCGCATCGCTATATTTGCGTTGCAAAAATAAAATCCGGCCATAATCGTTTAGCGCTACTCGGTCGCGCGGGTATTGCGCCAAAACATGCTGCAATTCCGCAGCTGCGCCTTCGTAATTTCCGTCGCTCCGCAAGACGCGAGCATAGAAATAATGCGCGCGCGCAAGATTCGGACTCAGCGCGATCGCCTTTTGCAGCACCGTCCTCGCACGGTCCATATCGCCTTCCTGCACCGCGGCCCTTCCAATGTTCACCCAGCCATCAGGATTCTTGGGATCGATTTCTGTGACCTTCTGGAACGCAGCTTCCGCGCCTTTCAGATCACCTTGCAGCAGCAAGCCGATGCCGTAGTCGTTCCAGCGCTGCCAATCGTCGGCTTGAAGTTCCGTCTTCGGTTGCAGTGCCGGCGAGCCATGTGGCCCAACGCTCAGCGTGACCTCGTTCTCGGCCAGCGCGACGATCGGCACCTCCGGAATCTTTTGTTCCTTGGCGGAGAGCCCCTGTAGCGGCCCGGTGAACACGTATTTGTTGTCGTCGTATCCGGGGGCGAGTTCTGAGGCCGGCTTTGTGGGATCGGGCACCCCGGCAAATGCGAACTGCGTATTCCACCATGCGAACTTGCGATAACAGAGCCGCGCATGCAGCGTGATCTTGTTGCCGACGCTGTCAGGAATGTGCATGCGATAGTGCACCGTGTCCGCAGCTCCGGGCGGAATCAGGCGCACATAAACCACCGAACGTGTGGACCATGCATTTCGCTTGTTGACAGGGTTCCCGTGTTCGTCAATCTGCAGTGAGCGATAGAAGTGCGCGCCCTTCTCCACCGGACCCTTGCCGTTGTCTTCGACCATTCCACTCCAGAAAATCGTCTGATTCTTGTCGTCGGTGGCTTTGAGCTCAAGCCAGGTGTCGTAAGCGTCGACAGTCCCGCCGGGGAAGAAGTGGCCGATTTTCTTGGTGCGGACCACAACATCCACGCGCACCGTATCTCCACGGCGTAACGTGGGCTGCACGCGATTGAGTGGTGCGGTAATTGGCGAGGCTTCAGTCGTCGCCGAAGCAATTTTTGATTCGGCTTCTTCTCCGACTGCGAAAGTAGTCTGAATATCCGACTGCGCCGCAGCGACTTTTGACGCCTGTGTCACCTCCGGCGAAATTGCAAAAATATCCACGCTCAAAATACCGTTTTTCAGAAAGGTTTCGGTGAGCTTTAACTGATCAGCGTCTTCGTTCGCTGTTGGGACCGCGGTGTTCGCGCCGGGGAAGCGATGCGAGTGCACAAATCCGCTGATGTTCCCCATATCGCTCGAATGGGTGAGGGGCATGTGGCAATCAGCGCACTGCTGTGAGTGCGGCGGATAGTAGAAAGACCGCGCACCCTGCCCCGAGACTCCGCTGGCCTGCCAATTGTCATATTCGTTGAAGCCGCGAATCCAGCGATAGTGGTTTACGGGAACGTCGAGGTGCACCTTGTGGCAACTCGAGCAGAACTCCGGCGTCTGATCGCGCATGAATGGCTTCAGGAAGACGCGCCGGTGCGGCTCAGGATTGAGCTTCACCAGGAAATCGTGCAACGTCCTCACAACCGGGTTCTTGCTGGCTGCGAGCTCATGCAACTTGGGATATTCCAGATAAAAATCGCCCTGCCCCATCGTGCTTTTCACATTCGCGATGGAGTGACACATCATGCAGCCGAGCCCGGCCTGGGATTCGGGACGATGCACGATCTGCTTGATCGGCGTATCCATCAAGCCGCTGTAAAGAACTGCGGGATCATGGCATCCGCCGCACCATTTTGAGGGCTTGGTGCCCACGCGGTCCTGCATGTACTCGATGCTCTTTCGGTACCACTGATTATTAAATGAAGAAAAATGGTGCGCCGAGCTCGACCACTGCTTGTAAATGTCGGCGTGGCAGCGCTCGCAGGACTGAGATTCCATGAAAAACTTGCTGGGAATTTTTTGGTGTCCATAAACCTGCGCGGAGCTGGGGAAGAAATCCCCCTGCGGGCCGTCGCCTTCCTGGTCCATGGTTTCAGGGGGATCTGACGGATTCTGAATGCGGGCAGAATTCAACCAACGGGCATTGCGCGAATACCAACCCGCGGCGCCGAGTCCAGCCAGAGCGAGAAAGCATAGGGCATAACGCAAAGTTGCGCGTGCAACTCCCGGTGACAGCCAACCGCGCCGGCCTGCCCAGTCTCCGAACAGAATGCCGCATCCGGCGAGACCCAACCCGATGTGGAGATAAAGCCAGTTGTAATCCGCGCGCAGCGCACCGATCTTGATCAACACAACGCCCAGAACCGCCGACGCTGCAACCAGCACCCAGCCAAATTTGGCAGTCCACGAAGCCTCGCGCAGCAACCGCACGAGCAACACGATCAAATAAATGGTCGCGACCACGCCTACGAAGGCATGCAGAAGAACCACGACCGCATAGAAAATATTCGGTTGGGGAAAAGCGTAGAGATAAATGGCGGAGACGAACAGAAACGCCAGCATCGGCGCCAGAATGCGACGACCTAACAGATTCTTTATCCTCGGAGTCATTTCCGGCCGAGCGGCGGCCCACGAGCGCACCGCGCTAGGAGAATTACGCTAAATCCTTCTGCAGCTTAGCGGAATAGTACAAACATATTAGGAGAGCTCGAGTGAAAAGGAATGCTTCTCTACTCTGCGCGAGTGTCAAAGGCAGTGGCAGCATCGTGATAGCCACGAGTCACGAGCCACGAGCGAGCACCGAATCATCGCTTGCTCGCAGCTCGCCGCTCGCAGCCCGTCATTCTGCGGCTTCGATTTTGCTGATCACAATCGCCTTTGATCCGCCGCGCTCAAATACCTTTCCACTCACGGTCACTTGTTTTCCTGCGAAGGGCAGCAGTTTTTCATTTTGGCTGCTCGAAGGCGTTGTCTCCGCAATCGGCCAGTAGATTGTGCCGCTCGGCGCCAGGATCACCAGCGGCGACCCGGCTTTCGCACATGCCGTAGCGCAATCTGCGCTGATCGGTTTTTTCAGGCCCTTGGTGAAGGCGCATGCAGAATCCAGCACGTAGCCCTTGACGGTCGCAGTCTTTGCGGCCTGCTCGGTTGCAAATAATGCCATCACCAGCAGCAATGGAAGAGCGAATTTCAGTGAGGTACGAAAAGTCATCGAAATCTCCTTTTTTCTTTAGAACGAAAGTCTGGCGCTCAACTGTATCTCGCGGCCAGGGGTGGTTGCTTCAGTTATGGTGCCGAACTGGGGTGTGTTCACAAAACGGTCAGGCGTCCCCAGATTCGTATGGTTCAGCGCGTTGAAAAATTCTCCGCGGAACTGAAACTTGGCGCGTTCGGCGATACTGAATTCCCTCGCTACAGCAAAGTCCAAAGTTTGCAGTCCCGGCCCGTAAACTGCGTTGCGTCCCGTGTTACCGAAGGTAAAGGCTGCGGGCGTGGCGAACGCTGCCGGGTTAAACCACTCGGTGGCCGTGCGCGTGCCCGGTCCGAAGATTGCCTGGCCGGTGTAGTTGGCCCGGATCGGATTTTCGCCCAGCACTGTGCCGGAATTGGCGGTGTCGCCAAAGACCGAAATCGTGAACGGGAAGCCGGTCTGCACCTGATACACAGTTGAAACTTGCCAGTTCTTGGTGATTGCGCTCGTCCAGCCGGATCTGTCAAAACCTGGAATCGAATAAACCGCGCTCATCGCGAAGCGATGCCGCACGTCGCAACTCGGGCCCTTTTCTGCCGCAAGATCATTGTTGTTCTGCGGGATCGAGGATTCGAACATGGGTGACCGAAAATCCGGAGCGTTGCTCAGGTTCTTCGACCAGGTGTAGTTCCCCAGAAAAGTTAGCCCGTGCGAATAACGGCGGCGCACATTCACATAGCCGGCATCGTACCAGCTCTGCGCGGTATCCTCGAGAAGGTTGATCGTGCTGACAGGGAAACAGATTGTCCCAGTCGGGCACCCTACGGGCGCGACGTACGTCACATTGGAAGGCAGCACAGTGCCCGGAACAAATGTGATTTTGGGAAACGGACGGCGTGGGCCAATGGGGCCGGGACCCGGCGGCGCATTGTTGATCAGGTGCGCTCGTTGCAAGTGAACTCCGTGGGCACCGAGGTATCCAATTTCTAGGGTTGTGTTGCGATCCAAACTCTTCTCGATTGAACTACTCCATTGCTCGATGTATTCCGAAGGCGCTTTCGGATCCATGGCGGTGAAGCTGACAGTAGTTTTGCCCAGCACGGCTTGACCGAAATTCAGCTGGCTAGCGAGGAGTGAGGCCGGGGGAGTGAAGTTGTCGCTCTGCTGCGTCTCCGGGAACACGTAGGGCACATTGTGGCGCTGGTTGCACCAGGTATTCATGTCCACCGGGGTGTAGAAGATTCCGAAGGCCGAATGGAACACCAGGCCGTAGTTGGGCAGCGCCTGGGAAAATCCGAAGCGCGGCGCCAAGTCGTGAGTATTGGGATATTTCAGGCCACGTGGATATCCGTTCTGTCCGCCAACGAAGGCCGACGGCACGCCATTGTTGAAGGTCAGATTTGTATTGGCATAGCTGATGTCAACCAGCGGATCCATGAACTCATAGCGCAGGCCCATTTCGATGGTCGTGGTGCGTGTGAGACGGAAGCTGTCCTGCGCGAACCCATTTGCATACCACTGCCGCAGCTGCATCTGTGGAATCCCCGCTTGGCGTTGTTTCACCGCCGGAAGACCGAGCAGGAAGCTGGCGAGAGCGGAGCCGGTTCCATCGTTGGTGCCATTATCAGTCGTGAAACCGTTGGTGAACTGGTAGTAGCCGCGGTTTTGGAAGAATCCCCACATCGGCCAGATAAAGCGGCTGTAGCTGGCGCCGAATTTTAGGCTATGCCGTCCCTTCTGCCAACTGAATGTGTCGCGGCCCTCGGCAATCGTGTCCCATGCCTTCATTGGAGTCGCCGAATAGTTATCTCCCATTGGCGAGTAGCCTTGCACATTAAAGAAAGGCGCGCCAAAAGCGCCGTCACCGCCAAATCCAACGCCCTGAATTTGCAGTTGGGAAATGATGTTGTTGGTGTATGCGTTCTCATCGTAACGGTGCATGGCCAGCCGCGAAGCCGTAATTGTGGCGGTGTTCACGCGGGTGGGACCGAGGATCTTGGTCCACGAGATATTGCCTTGCTGCGAGAAGTTATCGTTAAAAGACCCAAACCCGGGTAGCAACGTGCCAACTCCGCCCGGCGGCATTTCTCCCGGCGTGAATCCATTTTCGGAGCTAAGCGAATATCGCCCGGTAAGGCTGTCGCCATTAGCAAACATCTGATCAATGCGGACCGTGCCCTGATTGTTGACCTGAAGTTCGTTGCGAACGTCCATGTAGTTGTTGCAGTCGACGCCCGCTCCTACTACTCCGGGTGCCCCCATCATCGCGGAGCCACAGGGCATGGTCATGCCGGGCATCACGTTCGGCTTGGGAACGTAATTTTGGAGGAAAGTTTGTGCGGCTTTATCGATACGAGTTGGATCGATGACATTAGGTTGTCCGTTGAACTGGAACTGAGCGCGATTATTGGCTGGATCAAAGATGTTCTTGCCGCTCTGGCTGAAGTCACCGGCAATCTCTTGCGGCGTGGGAACGGTATCGATCATGGTGTCGGCCATCGCATGACGAAAGCCTTCGTAATTCACGAAAAAGAACGTGTGCTTGTGGGCAAGTGGACCTCCCAGCGAAGCGCCGAAATCGTTCTGCACCATGTGATTGTTTCCCATGGACTCAAACGAGGTGGCGTCCATCGCACCATTGCGTAGAAACTCGTAAACCGTGCCATGGAATTCATTGCTGCCGCTTCGGGTCACAATATTGATTTGCCCGCCGCCGGCGCCGCCCATTTCCGCCGAGTAACTGCCAGTCTGAACCTTGAATTCCTGCACCGCATCGGGAGAGGGGCTGAGGTTCTGAGTATTGAAGGTCGGGTCGGTGTTGGTCGAGCCATCCAACAGGAAATAATTCCCGTTCGGTCTGCTGCCGCTCACGCTCACAGCAGAACGTTGTCCGGGACGCCAGTATAGAGGATTCATGTTCCCGGTTTGCGCTCCGTGGCTGACGTGCGCACCCGGTACGGTGAGCACAAGGTCCACCAGCATGCGCCCGTTGAGCGGCAGATTGGCTACGGACTCGGGCTCGACGACCTCTCCCACGGCGGCTTCATTCGTGTGGATCGCCCCCGGGGCGCTGCTGACCTCAAGGACATCCTTGCGCGATTCCACCTGCAGCCGAATATCAATCGCGAGGCGCTGCGCAACCTCCAACTGCAAGGGCTGCGCCGATGTGCCGAAACCCGGCGCGACAACGCGGAGCTGGTAGCTACCCGGCAGCAGGCCTGGAATTTCATAGAGTCCCTGGGCGTTGGTCGAAACCTTACGGACGGCTCCGGTAGTGGCAGAAGTCAATTCCACCATTGCGCCAGCAACTGCATGAGCTTGCGGATCAAGAATGCTGCCGCTTAAAACTGCGTAGTTGCTTTGAGCGATTCCTGAAAATGACAACAAGAAGAGCATTAAAAGGAGAGCCAATGTACTACGCAAGAAGCCTCCACAGGCGGGCCCACGAATTCGCCTAGGCAACTCCACCGCGTTCATAGCGATTAGGTGACCTGGCTCGACCCAAGTGCGAGGAATGTAGCGAAGCGAGAGTACTGGAGCAATAGTGCAAAAAGACTACGATCGTTTCGTCGGAGCTGTGCTAGCCCTGTTCGCGCGGTCTTTGCAGGTTTCCGCTCTAGTAGCAAGGAGAGCGATAATGATCCAGCACAGAAGCTCATGGTCACAGAGCTTAGCTGCGCCTGTCACTCTACGCATGGCGTCTCTTGAACAACTGCTGCAGGAACTCGAAACCAGGCTCATGGATCCGGAAGTGCGCCGCAGCGAGAAAGCCGCAGAACTCATCGCTGACGATTTTATGGAATTCGCCGGCAACGGCCGCATCTTCAATAAAGCCGACGCCCTTGCGATGATGAAACGCCATGTGGTTCGAACTCTCGCCATCGAGGAATTCATCGTGCGAGAGCTTTCTCCGCAGATCGTGCTGGTCACGTACCGCGTGCGAAGCCAGGGTTTCGGCGGATCTCCGGGCCGGCTTTCTGTACGCAGCTCCATTTGGGTCCACCGCGATGGCAGATGGCAGGTAACCTTTCATCAAGCCACCGTGATTGCGGCGGAATCTGTTTAGATATGTTGCACCACTCCGAATTGATCGACTGCTTGGTGAGAGGAAAACTCCCGCGTCTCTGGCTGATATCATTAGTTAGTGGAAGTGGCCGCCGTTCAAACT
>Ga0209580_10000948_pt1 | contig 14117 bp, 10 predicted proteins | sample Coa_R1_5_FD_187153 | JGI IMG/M metagenome (GOLD analysis project Ga0209580, IMG submission 187153) | Surface soil microbial communities from Centralia Pennsylvania, which are recovering from an underground coalmine fire - Coalmine... | ecosystem: Environmental > Terrestrial > Soil >...
ACCTCGCGGCCATGTGTTTGCTGCTCTTGGGAGCGATTGCACTGCCGATGGTAGTCTATCTTTCTGTAAAGCGCGCCTGGTTCATCATAAAGTTTGCTCATCCTCCAGCGCCAGCGGCAAATCCACGGCCTCACCAGTCAGCGCGCAGCGGGCCACCGCTTCGGTGAATTCCATGTAGGCCACGCCGGTGTCGAAGTTCGTCAGGTGCACCGGCTTCCCTTGGCGGATCGACTCTACGAAATCTGCTTCCACGCGCCAGCCGCCGGACTTCTCATTCGGAATCGGAATCTCTTCCAGCGGGCCGGATTTCTGCGTGCCATAGATTCGGTCAGCCGTCAGATCGTAGAACAGCGCGCCCTTGCTACCGAAAAAGCGAATGCCATTCCCCGTGCCGTAGGGCACCACACCGCTGAACTGGTAGATGCCGCGCGCGCCGCTCGGCAGCCGCGTGATTGCCTGCACGCTGTCGGGTGTGCCGGCTGGGCGGCGGACGCCGAGACCGGGATCAAACCGTGTCGGGATGAAAGTGCCGGCCTGGGCCATCACCCGCACTGGTTGCGGCAGCCAACGGAGCAGCGTTTCATGCAGGATTCCCAACGTGAGCATGTTAAAACCGGAGAGCACTTCGTCCTGCCGCCAGGAGAGTGGCGAGTCGGGGTCGGCCAGGTTTCCCTGGATCGAGTATACGTGATACTCGCGTAATTCACCGAGATAGCCCGAAGCGAGCAATTCGCGCATCACGGCATCCCCAATGAGGCCGAAGGGGCTTGGCACGATCTGCGTGATCAGATTCGGATGCTTCCGAGCAGCATCGCGCATCTGGTGCGCTTCGGCTGCATTCAACGCCATGCGTGCTTCCGTCAGAACGTGCTTGCCGGCTTGCAACGCGGCCAATGTGATGGGGCAATGCAAATACGGCCACGTGCCGATAACAACGGCATCGATATTCGGATCGCCCACGAGGTCCTGCCAGCGGCCATGGGTGCGCGGAATGCCGAATTCGCTCACCACCGCGCGCGTCGATTCCGGCCGGCGATTGCACACCGCCACGATCTCGACGCCGGCAATGGCGCGGAAGCCTGGAATGTGCTTCTTCCGTGTGTTCTCGCCTGCGCCAATGATGCCGATGCGCAACATTTGTCTTGTTTTCTCCAAGCCCAGGGACTGCCGTCCCTGGGCTTTCTTACCCCTTGATCACCCCAATCGGTCGCATTCTCGCCACCTTGCGCGACAGGCCGGCGTTGTGGACCACATCCACCACGTCATCGACGTTCTTATAGGCGCGCGGTTGCTCTTCCGCAAGGCCGCGCCGGCTTTGGGCGCGGGCGATCACGCCGCGCGCTTCCAGTTCTTTGTCGATGCGGCGGCCGCCCGCGTCCTTCACGGCCGCCGTGCGGCTCATGGCTCGGCCGGCCCCGTGGCAGGTGGTGCCGAAAGTCTTTTGCATGCTGCCGGGCGCGCCGACGAGAACCCAACTGGCGCGCCCCATGTCGCCGGGAATTATTACCGGCTGGCCGACGTCGCGAAAGACCGCCGGCAATTCGGGATGGCCGGCCGGGAACGCGCGCGTCGCCCCCTTGCGATGCACCCAGACTTTTTTCCGTACGCCGCCAACGTCGTGTTCTTCCAACTTCGCGATGTTGTGGGCCACGTCGTACAGCAGGTTCATGCCCAGATCCTGCCACGAGCGACCGAACACATCGGAAAAAACTTCGCGGGCCTGGGTCATCAGCAGTTGCCGGTTGCAGAAGCCGAAGTTCGCGGCCGCGCGCATGGCGCCGATGTAACGCTTGCCTTCGTTGCTCTCGATGGGAGCGCAGGCCAGTTGCCGATCGGGCAAGTTGATGCCGTACTTCTCCGGCGCCTTGCGAAGCATGGCCAGGGCATCGTCGCAGACCTGGTAACCCAGGCCGCGCGAGCCGGAATGGATCATCACGCACACCTGATCCTTCTCGAGACCGAACGTGCGTGCAACGCCTTCGTCGAAAACGTGATCGACAATCTGCACCTCCATGAAATGATTGCCGGAGCCCAGCGTGCCGCACTGCTCGGCCCCGCGCGTGAAAGCGTGATCGCTGACTTCATCCGGGTCGGCGTGCTCAATCTTGCCGGCCGCCTCGGTGTGTTCGAGATCCGTCGGCGTGCCGAGACCCCGGCCAATCACGTAGCCGGAACCATTGGCGAGCAGGTTCCGCAGTTCCTTCTTGTCGAACTTGTACTTGCCCGAACGGCCGACGCCTGTGGGTACGTTGCGGAACAGGCTCTCGACCAGTTCCCGCAAATGCGGCTTCACGTCCTGGTAAAAGAGATTGCTCTTGATGAGGCGCACGCCGCAGTTGATGTCGTAGCCCACGCCGCCGGGGGAGATCACGCCGCCTTCGTCGGGATCAGTGGCGCACACGCCGCCGATGCAGAAGCCATAGCCCCAGTGAATATCGGGCATGGCCATGCTGGCCAGCTGGATGCCCGGCAGAAACGCGACGTTCGCGACCTGCTCCGGCGCCTGGTCCTTGCGAATCTGCTCAACCATAGTCTGGCTGGCGAAGATCAGGCCATCCACGCGCATGCCCTGCTTGTACTGCCGGGGAATGCGCCAGCAACAATCGTCGATCTTTTCGAGCGGACCGCTGTAGTTTTCCTTTGGCATGACGACTCTCCTGCCAGAATCAACTGTAACGGGCCACGGAAGAACACGGACTTCGTAACACGGATGAACACGGATAAGAATGTGCTTGAGTTTATCTGATCTGTGTTCATCCTTGTTGAAATCCGTGTAGCGCAGCTCGGTGGGCTCAATTCTCCCGACTAAATATCCACAATCACTTCCGCCAGCCAGCCGTCGGCCTGGCGCTCCACGCGCAGGCCGTGATACGTGATCGCCTTCACCTCGTGGTTGGGCACGTGGCGTGCCCAATCGAGCGGCTCGCCGCTCACTGTGGCCTCCAACTTGCCCATTTCCACGTGCACCGCAAACCGGCTGAAGACCCAATGCTCGGCATCGAAGCGGTAGAGCAATTCCTTCAACCAATCGAACAGGAGGTATTCCAAATCCTCGCCGTCGAGCTTGATTTCGAACGATTGCCTCGGTTGCACCGCAGTCAGATCTTCGATCAGCAAGGAAAACAATGCCTCGGCCGCCTCGGCAAACAATTGGTCCAAGTTGGCGGCCTTGATCCGCATACCCACATCGGCGGTGTGGTCGAAGATTTCGTGCATATTGCCATGCTACCGCGAAGGGGCGGCGGTTAGTAGGGACGGACACGCGGGTATTGCCCAAAGTTCGCTGGCCGGTGTTCTCCATGCGCTCAAATCCGCTCAAGGTGCGCGCGGGCGCGCTAATTCGAGAAGACGCAAGTCCTTTGCCGAACAGGCTTACGGCGAATGCGCAGCGCGCCTTCGCACAACTTGAGCTAATTTGAGCGCGCGCTGGGGCTGGTGCGGGTGCGCGCGCTGGTGCTTGAGCGCGCGTTGGGACCGGGGCTGGTGCTTGTGCGCGCGCTGGGGCTAGTGCGGTTTGGAAATTGTCCAGTTCTCCAATGGTCGGTCTCATCACTGATCAGCCTGAGGTGGGAAAAACTCTTCTTCTGGGACATTTTGGGACATTTCGGGACACCTCCTGCGCTGCAGCGCACGCCGGGCGCTATACATGCCGCAGAAGTGTACGATCCCATTGGCGAAATGCAAATCGTGGTCCCAGCGGGGAGAAATTCGGATCGAATGCAGGATTTGGAGTTGGAAATGCAGGGCGCTGACGGCATGTCAACCGACGGGTCGGCTGGAGCACTTTTCACGGTGGCGTATCGGCTATCGGCTTCTTTGGCTGTAGCCGCAGGCTTCAGCCTGCGCGGGAGCCCAACGCGCAGGCTGAAGCCTGCGGCTACAGTGGTACCAGATCGCTACACGCCTAAACGCGCGCTAACGATCTGGGAACGATTGGTTAACGCCCCAGTGCCTCTTTGGCGTCGCGCGAGAGTGCTGCTTGGGGATGACCTTCCGACAAGCGTTTCAATTCCGCCCGGGTATCGTCGGTATGCATTTGCTCCAGAACAGCGAGGACGCGCGTTTGCCGAAGTTGCTGCGAGGGCACGGGTGATTGCGAGACGGCTCCAATGACCGCCTGCAAGCGCCGGCGCTGTTCCGCATTGGTGGAACGCGCCAATTCATCCTGAAGCAATGGCAACATTTCACGGCCAAGCCGGCCCAGTGCCGCGCTCGCTCGCTCGCGGACGGCGAAGATCGGGTCGCCCAATTGCTCGGCTAGTTTTTTGGCCGCCTCGGCATCCAGATCGGGGCTAACTGCCGCCGGCAGCTTGTCGCGGACCAACGTCATCAGAAGTTTTGGCTCCGCCGCCAGAGCCGCCATCGCAGGGCCGGCCAGTGCCCACTCCGGTTTGGCAAGGCTTTCCCAAGCTCTTTCGCGCTCGGTCGGAGTTGCGATAGATTGCGGCTTGGCCAGGGACGCAATCGAAGTGTCCCAGACCAACCCGGTGTTATCGCGGCTGACGGAGACTAAGCGTCGTCCATCGGCCGTAAATGCAATTTGCGTCACAAGGTTGCGGTGGCCTCGACAGGTTTTCACAATGTTGCCCGTGGCCAGTTCATACACGCAAACTGATCCATCCATTTGAGCTGCAGCGAACATGAGGTTGTTCGCGGAAAAGGCGAGCGCTTCCACCCAATAACGGCCATCCGATCTTCTGACGCCGGGCTCGAATGAGCGAATCGGCTCCCCTGTCAAACCGTCCAGAAGCAAAACAGCGCTTTTCGCACTGATTGGCAGCTTGGGTTCGCGACCCTCATCGGGTGGAACCCATGACATCGGCTGCAAGGGACGGCCGGCAACCAGCAGGAATCTTCCATCAGGTGAGAATGCTGCGTGTTCCCACTGAGCCTCCGAAGTTTGCCATTGGCGAAGGGTCTGTCCAGTCACGATGTCGAACAAGGCGATTTTTCCGGAGGTAAAATAATGTCCGTTGTTAACAGGCATCATTGCCGTGGTCACATACACTATGCGCCGACGATCCGGTGAAATTGCACCGGCAAACTTACCTCGGACAATTTGACCTTGCAGCGGCGTATTGAATGATTGCTTGGACAAGCCCGACTCCACTTCCCAAAGCCTGAGCATGTCTTCTTCTGTTTGCACCAAAAGCAGCGATCCTAACCTTGCGCAAACGGAACTCTTTCGCCCTTGCGAGATCGAAGAGATCTTTTGCGACGTGACATCGAAGTACACAGCATTGTAATCGTTATCGTAACCAAAGATTCCGCGGCCGTCGCCGGTTAATCCAAGCGGATGAATCTTGGATTTAGGGACTTGCACTTGCTCCTTCCGGATTTCACGGCCGGTATCCAACTGCCAATGTCGGAGAGTCTGATCAGCACTTACGGTAACCGCCGTTCCATCTTCCAGCAGTGTCAAGCCATTCATGTATCCCGCATGCCCCCAGTGCGGAAGTGCTTCTTGGCCGGACTGTGGATTCAAATCTTTTCCCGTGTTGGCGTCAACAATGCGCACCAGGGATGAATTGTGCGAATCCGATACGGCAAGGATGTCGCCGGCGGGGGCCGGCGTGAAACACCGCATCAACATGAAAACCTGTGGGACCTTTACGAGGGATTTTCCGGTCTTCGCGTCCCAAAATGCAAGTTCGGAACGGAACCCAGACGAATAGAGCGTTTTCCCGTCCGGGCTGACGGCAAGCGAAGCCACGCCTGGGGGATATTGGTCCTTGTCGGCAGTACGATGAGCCATGAACGACGAGATTTCTTTCCCAGCGACCCAGTCGTAAGAATGAATGGCGCCTTTCTCGTCGCCGAGATAAAGCGCTTTACCGTCCGGCGCCAACGCCTGGCTCATCGGTGGCGCAACATCGAATTCACTGATTTTCTTGCCGCTGGACGCTTCATACACGACGAGCTGAGCCAAGTCCGCCATTTTCACAGGTCCGACTGGAACCGGGCCAGGCCCTGCTGGAACTGGAGGCGCCGGCTGCCGCTCGTGTTTGCGGCTCACGGCAAAGACCAATTTTGAATCGGGACTGAAGAGCAAACACTGGGCGCTACCGCTTGGACGGCCCAACTCGCGCGGCCTCATTTGAGACAGCGGCGTATTCGGCTTGATTTCCCACAGTTCTATCGGCTGTGTGCTCCCGTCAAGGGACATACGGCCGGTAGCCAGAAAGCGGCCGTCGGGCGAAATAGCAACCGCGCCGTGATCACTCTGGCTCGCGACCCATAACATTGGATTCGGCACGACGGGCAGGGCGGCCTTTTCATCGGTGAACTCCCAGTTGAAATACTCACCCACATTGATTTTCACGAATGCCAGGCCGCGACCATCAGCCAGCCAGCGCAGCGCCAGCAGGTTGCACGGCGGCAGGACGATGGTTTTCAGTTCCCGCCCGGTGGCCGCGTCTGCAAAAATCAGCCTGCTATGGCCTGCGGCGAACAAGTCGTTCGCCCAGATTGCCAAGCGCTTGCCGTCGGGCGAGAAAGCGAGGCCCTCCACCATGTTGCCGGGATTGAAGCGCACGGTTCCCAGGCGAGCGATGGCGTCTTGCGGAAGCGGGTCGCCAAACAAGTCAGTGCGCTGGTTCGTGGCCGGAGCTTCCGGCTGCTGCGCTTGCACCCAAGAAACCCCGGACAGGAGAACCAGGACCGAAACGAGCTTGGCCGCAAGTCGAACTCGGGTAGCCATGACGGGCCTCCTGTGAAATGAGCCCCGCTATTGTAGGCAAAGCGCTCCTCGCAGAAATTCAAATTCCGGATGTCACAAGGTTGCACCCCGCGAGTACGGGAAATGGAAAAGATGCGATCCCGGACGAACCGGAGCCGCCCGATGCCAACCACTTAACCTGGGAACCCATAATGCGACACATCATTTTTAGTTGCGCCGTCTTTTCGCTGGCCTTTTGCACATTGTTGCCTCGCGTCCGCGCGGGCGAGCAAGACGCCGCCGTGGTCGAACAGGTGCGAAAGCTGGGCGGCCAAGCTGAGGTTTCCATTGCCGTCGATCTTTCCAACACGAAGATCAACGACGACGACTTGAAATCTCTTGTCGGTTCGACTTCGCTTCGATCGCTACGGTTGGACGACACTCGAATTACCGATGCGGGGCTGGCGAACCTCCAAAGCTTGCCGAAGCTCCAGGAACTGCACCTGCGCGGCACGCTGATCACCGACGCTGGGCTGGCCAGCTTGCGCAACATGCCACAGTTAGAGGTTCTCGATTTGTGCGGCACCCGCATTACTGATGCCGGCTTGGCGAACCTAGCCCATCTCAAGCAGCTGCGCTCACTTGATCTGACCAGCGTCAAAATCACGGGAACCGGTTTGGCCTATCTCAAGGGCCTGCACCGGCTGGCCGAGTTGAACTTGTTATTCAGCACAATCGGCGACGAGGGCATGGCCCAAGTCCGCGAACTCACCACGCTGCGCGAGATTACTCTCAGTGGCGAAATGACCGACAAAGGGCTGATGATGCTCAAAGACATGCCGGCCCTGCGCAGCGTGAACTTTGGATTCACTTCGCGCGTCCACGAACGCACGGCGGCCGAGTTTCGGAAAGCGGCGCCGCGCGTGGACCTCGGTTCGCCGATTGAATGGGGCGACACGGCCGCGGAACAAGACAAGATTACGCAAATGAAGAAACAAGAAGCGCACCGCCAGGCCATCAACAAGCTCCGAAGTGAAAGCCCCACAGACATGCCGGTCGATGACAAGACCCCGGGCAGCCCGGTAACGTGGGTGAGTTTCTACGGCAAGTATCTGGGCCGGCAAGGCGCCGCGAAATTAGCGTCGCTGAAGGATTTGCCGGAGTTGCGCCGCCTGGACCTGTGCGCCACCTATGTCGATGATGCAGCACTCGCGAACATCGAGAATTTGACCGAATTGCGCGAACTCGATTTGAGCATTACCTCGGTGAGCGATGCGGGCATGAAGCATCTCGAAAAGCTCACGAATCTTCGCAGCCTGGATTTGCGGCAAACGAAAGTGACCGATGCCGGCGTGGCGGAGCTGCGACAGGCGCTGCCGGGGGTCAGAATCTCGCGATGAGAGATGCGTATGGGTTTCGCGCGAAGTAATTCAATGCGACAGCTTTGGTGGAAATAAACCTTCGTCAATTAGCTCGGCCCGCACCGCCACAAATTCTGGCGCATTCAGTTTCAGGACGGCAACGGTCACGCGGCCAATTGGAGTTCGACCGACCAATTCGGCGCCGTTCCAGTGAAAATGAGCGTGCCACTTATGCCGGCGCGGGTGATAGAGCGGCGTCAACTTTTTCGTCAAAGGGTCACGACCTGCGATGTTCGACCCCTTGTGACTATTGCAATGCAAACAGGATAGCGCTAGATTGCTCAGGACCGTTGGCCCGTTATGGTGTAAGGCGATGATATGGTCAATAGGAAAAACGACCGTTGGTTAAAGCCACTGCGGCACTCGGCAGTATTCGCAGAGATTTCCGGCACGCCGGCGAACAGCTTCGGCAAGCGACTCGTCCATGTGCGATTCGTCGAATTACCTTTTCTTAAGCGCCTTTCTAGCGCGGGAGTGAAGCAAGGCGAGCAGGTGTCCCACTTTGACAAAGCTCATCAGTTCTTCGTGTTCGTCTGCTGCTAAATGGCCGGCCTGATTGCGCTCCGCGAGTTCAGCCATGCGGTGCTGATCGTCGGAATCAAAACCAAGAGTCAAAATGTAGCGAGCAAGGCTGGGGGAAAGCTTTGCACGTCCATTTTCCAAAAGCCGTGCAAAAATTCCGATCTCGCTTCGTCGATCTTTGGTCGTTGTTAGCGTTGCCATGAATTCAATCTAACAGGAGTGGCGGATTATTGCAGGTCACTTGCTGGCGCTAGGGGCGCCGGTTCACCACCGTATCACGGCAGTGCCCCAGGCGAGACCGGCGCCGAAACCGCTGAGGCAGAGCAGTTGACCTTCCTTCAACCGGCCTTCCTGGATGGCCTCGTCGAGGGCGAGGGGAATGCTGCCGGCCGAGGTGTTGCCGTAGCGGTCGAGATTGTTGAAGACCTTGTTGCGGTCGATGTGGAGGACGTCGATAGCCGCGTTGATGATGCGGATGTTGGCCTGGTGCGGAATGTAGAGATCGACGTCTTCAGGCTTCAAGTTGCTGGCAGTCAGCACATCTTTGATCGTGTCGGTGAGGATGTTCGTGGCCCAGCGGAAGACGGCCCGGCCGTCCATGTACATAAATTGCTTGTCTAGGTTCTCGGCGTTGGGCGGACAGCGGCTGCCGCAGACGGGGCGCGAGAGCAGGTCGCCGCCGGAGCCGTCGGCCCCCAGGCTATAGCTGAGGATGCCCTGATCGGGCCGGCCACGGGTAAGGAGGACCGCGCCGCCGCCGTCGCCGAAAAGCGGATAGGTCTTGATGTCGGTCGGGTTCATGATGCGCGAGTTGCAATCGGCACCGATGATAAGGGCCAAATCGCTGGCGCCGCTGAGCACATAGGCCGCGCCCGTGATCAAAGCGTACATGAAGCCGGCGCACGCCGCTTCCACTTCAATGGCCGGGCAACAGAGCTTCATCCGGTCTTGCACGAGGCATGCGGTCGACGGGAACGACATATCCGGCGTGAAGGTGGCCACCACGCAGAGGTCGATCAGTTTCGGATCGATCCTGGCCGATTCCACGCAGCGCTGGGCGGCTTCCACACAGATGTCACTCGTGGCCTGGTGCGGCAAAGCATGACGGCGTTCCTTGATCCCCGTGCGCTTGAAGATCCAATCCGAGTCGAAGCCGAGCCGGGCATGCAGGTGGTCGTTGGTTACCACCGAGTCGGGCACATAGCTGCCGGTGCCAATGATGCGCAGACCCATTAACGTGCGGCACTTGGGGCGTGAAGAGGCGGAACGTTCTGGGTTCATAAGACGAACCTTTTGCCGGCAAAGCCGATGGGGGAACCGGGCAACTGCTGGCTTTTATATATTCGTGCGCAATACCGGACCATTCGCGCTAATGATGGAGTGGGCATCTTAGGCAGGGCAGGGCTTCTCCACAATGGCAAAATTCGTAAAGCAGACTGCGAACGAATCCGGCGTGGGCGGCGTAGGAAGAAGAACCTGCCGCAAAGCCGGGTTTTCGCTATTTTACCGCACTCGCAGGGTTCCCCATGGCTGCCGATGTCATCGTCAAAACCCAGAATCTCACCAAGGTTTATCGCGACTTCTGGGGCCGGCGCAAGAAGACCGCCCTCCGCGCGCTGAATCTCGAAATCAACCGCGGCGAAATCTTTGGCCTGCTCGGTCCGAACGGCTCGGGCAAGACCACCACGATCAAACTGCTGCTCGGCCTGCTGTTCCCCACCGAAGGCGATGCCTTTGTCTTCGGCGAGCCGGCAATTCAGGTCAACAAGAACGAAAAGATCGGCTACTTGCCGGAAGAGTCTTATCTGTATCGCTTTCTCAATGCCGAAGAGACGCTCGATTTCTACGGCCGGCTTTTCAACATGTCGCCCGATAAGCGCCGCAAGCGCTCGGCCGAACTCATTGAAATGGTTGGCCTCGTACACGATAAGAAGCGCGTGCTCAAGGAATACTCGAAAGGCATGCGGCAGCGCATTGGCCTGGCACAAGCGCTCATCAACGATCCGCAGTTAATCATCCTCGATGAGCCGACTTCCGGCCTCGATCCGTTGGGTACGCGCTGGATGAAAGACCTGATCCTCGACTTGCGCAAACAAGGCAAAACGGTGCTCATGTGCAGCCATCGACTCGACGACGTGCAGGACGTGTGCGACCGCATTGCCATTCTTTACGACGGCGAATTGCAAGAACTCGGTGAAGTGAAGACACTGCTCGAAGATGCCGTGCGGTTGGAAGTGCGGGCCAAAGGCGTGCGGATCACACCCGAGTTACGAGCGGAACTGGAAGCGCTGTTGAAGAAGTACGGGGGGCAGATGGAAAGTCTGGGCCACCCGACGACCACGCTGGAAGACCTGTTCCTGCACATCGTGGAAGAGAGCAAGCGGCGGCCGGGCCGGCGCTATCTGCCGCCGGTCGAACGATCTGGTAAGGCGGGTGGCGAACTCATCGCGCAAGAGAAATCGACCAACATTCAGGCCGCCCCGCGGCAATGATTGTCGGGCACGTTGAAAACGTGCCCCACGAATAATCAACGAGGGATTCGCAACGTGATGTCGTTTGCTCCGTTATTCGGCAGCCTGGTCATCGAAGAAGCGCCGCTGCAATATTCGCACTTTCTGGACTATCTTCAAGATTTCTGCCAGGATGCCGGTGGGTTTGCGCTGCTGGGGCTCTCCTTCTGGCTAATCGTAACGGTGGCGCGCGCATTCTCGCCCGAAGGCCGGGGCCGGCGCACCACAATTCCCTTTTCCATTCTCCTCGTCGTAGTGGCTTCGCTTGCGTTGTATGCCGTCGGCGGGCTCGGCATCCTACGGGACGTAAGCGCGGAGCGCCCCGTGAGTATGGCAACACCGTTCGCCGAGAGCCGGTGGTGGAACTTCTTCCTGACCGCCGGCGGCGCCGTGGCTCTGTTGGGCGTCTTCGTGCCGTTTTTCCGCGACTGCTTCAAGCTGCGTTTTCGCCGCATCTGGGCGCTCGCCCGGCTAAGCTTCATCGAAGCTATGCGCAATCGCATTTTGCTTGGCTTCTTCGCGCTCTTGATTCCGTTTCTGTTTCCTTCGAAGTGGTTCATCCCCAGCAAACCGGAAGCGGAATTGCTCGACACCATTGACCTGTTGCACACGGTTGCCAACATCATTCTTCTGCCGGCTGCCTGCCTGATCGCCGCCTTCGGCATCCCGACCGATATCCGCAATCAGACCATTCACACAGTGGTCACGAAGCCGGTCGAAAAATTCGAGATTGCGCTGGGCAGGTTCCTGGGCTATCTGGGATTGACCTCGATGGTGTTGCTCGTGTTCATGGGCTTCAGTTTTCTGATCATTGCGCTCACGCCGATCGACGACGACGCGCGTGAGGAAAGCTACCATGCGCGCGTGCCGGTGTTCGGCGAGCTATCGTTCCAGGGGCCGCGTAATACGGCGTACACGGGCGAATCGGTCGGGCGCGAATGGGACTACCGCAAATACATGCCAGGCGGACCGAACAGCCCCTATCGGGCGATTTGGTCGTTTCCCGATCTCGACTCGGCACTGGAAAAGCAAAAAGCCGCGAAGTGTGAGTTCTATTTCGACATCTTCCGCACGATCAAGGGGGACGAAAACAAGGGCGTTTTCTGTACCTTCTTTGTTTACGCCTGGCAGAGCGGGCAAGACGAAGAGAAGCTGAACGAAGCCGCTCAGGCCTTTCGCGAAAAGACGCGCGGCTTGTCACCAAACGCCAATCCCGATAGCCCGAAGGAAAATGAGCGCCGAGACTGGGAAGCGATTGACAAGATCGCCGGCGACCTTGGCTATTACGAATTCCGTGGCAAGGAAATCGCCGACTACCATACGCAATTCGTTTACATTCCGAGCAGCGTGATCCGCAAGGCGCGGGAAGGCAAGGCCCCGGACCGCGTGATCGGCGGGCGCAAGCTCGCGCCGCGCTTGACGGTTGCGGTTCGCTGCGACAGTCGTTCGCAATTCCTGGGCGTGGCCAAACCGGACCTGTATCTTCAGGCTGCCGACCAGCCATTCTGGCTAAACTACGCCAAGGGTTGGTTCGGCGTGTTCCTGCGGCTAAGCATTGTGGTGGGCATTGCGGTGACTTGCAGTACCTATCTCAACGGCGTGGTGACCTTGCTGGTTTCCGGATTCCTGGTGACGGTCGGCTTCCTTCGCTGGTTCCTGCTGGGTATCGCCGTGATGTCGTTTGCGGAATCCGGCACGCCGGGGCCGACAGAATCATTCCGCAAACTGGTCGCCAACGAGGCGCTCGCAGCCCCGGTGGATGCGTCGAGCCCCACGCAGCAGGTGACCCAGGCCATGGATGTGACGTTCCAGTGGTTCCTGCGCCGCGTCTTCAACATCATTCCGAACATGGAGCGCCTGAGCTGGGAGCAATATGTCGCAAAGGGATTCAACATCCCGCTGGAAGACATGAGTTTGAATTTCCTGTTTGTGCTGGCATATCTGGGCATGTGGGCCGTATTGGGCCATTACTTGATCAAATGGCGGGAAGTAGCAACATGGTGACGATAGCCCAGGGACTTCCGTCCCTGGGCTTTGGCTTCGCCGGAGATTGGAATGAAGACAAGCAGCGAATTACAGCGACAGTCGGTAATCCGGAAGGCCAGCTACTTCGGCTTGATTCTGGTGCTATTTACCGTGATGACATTCTCCGGCAAGTTCGTGAGCTTGCTGCGCGGCGGACAACCTTCCACCTGGACCATTTCCCATCAAGCCGATCGGCTGCAATTAAGCGAACTGTCGCAAGGTCAGGCGGACCTGGCCGGTTCGACCGTACGTCTTACGCTCACCGGCACACGCGGCTTCGCGATCTGCGCGGTTTGGATTTTGACAATGGAAGCGCAAAAGCGCCACGAATGGAACCGGGTGGAAACGCTCACCCTCTCGGTCACGAAGCTGCAGCCGCACTTCCTGACGCCATGGCTCTATCAAAGTTGGAACCTGAGCTACAACGTTTCCGTGGAATCGGATCGAGTGCGCGACAAGTTTTTTTACATCAGCAAGGGCATCAACTTGCTGGCCGAAGGCGAAAAGCTGAATCGCGGCCACGGCGTGGCCGCGGACGGCGCCGAGTATGAAGTCGGCAATCCCGACATGCGGTTCTGGATTGGCTTTTATTACATGAACAAGTTCGGTGTCAGCGACGAAGCGATCACGCTGAAATCGCTGTTGCAGATGAGTTCGATCAAGCCGTCCGAGCGCACGGGATTTCGGACCGACGGCAAAGTTGACGCGGAGAAGTTCAAGAATTTCGTCAAGCAGCACCCGCAACTTTGCCGGCGCCTGCGCGATCAGCTGCGCTGCAGCAAGCCGGATGACTTAGTCGATTTCTTGGAAGATAACTCGAAGCTGCCCACCCGCTTCGAAGAGCGCGACGGGAAATGGGAACGCAAGCGGAACTCGCTGGACCAATTCCCGGTAGTGCCCGATGCGCCGGTCACCATGGAGCGCATTTCGCCGTACAAGGACTTCGATGATCATGTCGATTATTTCTTGATTGCCTGGGCG
>Ga0209580_10000950_pt1 | contig 14094 bp, 9 predicted proteins | sample Coa_R1_5_FD_187153 | JGI IMG/M metagenome (GOLD analysis project Ga0209580, IMG submission 187153) | Surface soil microbial communities from Centralia Pennsylvania, which are recovering from an underground coalmine fire - Coalmine... | ecosystem: Environmental > Terrestrial > Soil > Unclassified...
GGCGGCAAATTTGGCAGCGCCTTGCCGCTGCCGGCCTCCGGCGTGGCCCTCGACGGCAAGGCGCTGCCAAATTTGCCGCCGAGCATGGTGCAGACCTTCAGCCAGACGCACCGCACTGCGGTGCAATCCATCTCGAAGGCCGTGGAGTCCAAGCAACCGGTGCCGTGGGTCATCCAGGGCAGCGAGACGGTGAGGATCAATGTCACCAAGAACAAGCGGACCAGCATTACCCAGGAGTAACGCCGCTTGCAGCGTTGCATGCGACGCCGCGAGCGGCTCGGAGTCAACCATGAAACGTTTCCTCTGGACCACACTCATTACGACTACACTATTTCCGACCGTGTTGTGGGCCGGCAAGATCAAGACCTACACCGCCGCGCTGCCGGCACAATTCGAGAAGGCCCAGTTTCACCAAGCAGTGATTTCTAATGAGGGAACCATTCAACTGGCGCGCTGGCTCAAGCCATTGCCGCTCAAGGGGCCGCTCGAAGCCACCCGCATATGGGACGTGGTAGAGGATAAGGCCGGCAATCTGTTCGTCGCTACGGGCGATGAAGGCAAACTCTTCAAGATTGCTCCCGATGGAGCGGTGAGCGTAGCTTTTGACAGCGAAGACACGCAGATCCTTTGCCTGCTCGCTGCCCCGGATGGTTCGATCTATGCCGGCACGGGGCCTAGCGGTTTGATCGTCCGCATTGCTCCCGATGGCAACGCGCGCGTGTTGCACGATAGCCCCGAGAATTACATCTGGGCGCTGGTGTTTGATGAAAAGACGCAAACCGTGTTCGCGGCCACCGGGCCGCATGGCCGCATTTACAAGATCAATGCCGAAGGCAAGGCCGAGCTGTTTTTCCAATCGAAGCAGGACCACATTCTGAGCATGGTGCGCGCGAATGATGGCGCCATCTACGCCGGCACCGACAAGCAGGGCCTGGTTTACAAGATTGATCTAACCGGCAAAGCATTCGTGCTTTTCCAGGCGCCGCAGGCTGAAATTCGCTGCCTGCAACTGTTCGGTCAGGCGTTGTATGTTGGCACGAGTTCGCCGGCCGGCGGGCATGCGGGAAACAGCAGCGCCTCGACTTCGAGTAACTCCGGTAATGTCTCGGCAGCGCTCACGAAGCCAGCCTTCGCCACCGTGCGCGCCGCCAGCGACGAGAAGACCGCCAGTGCCGCGGGCTCGGCGAATTCGAAGGAGAAGGAAAGCGAAAAACTTACGCCGGCGGCCGCCGCACCCAGCCCGAGCAGCGGCGAAAACTGCGTCTACCGCATCGGGCTCGACGGCTCGGTGCGCGAACTCTTCCGCGAAAAAGGGCTGATTCTCAGCATGCTCAAGCACGGCGACCGCCTCTTTGCCGGCACCGGCTCCAAAGGACAGCTGTTCGAGATTCATGAATCGAACAAGGAGCGCAGCGAAATTGCCAAGCTCGACCATGGCCAGATTCAGCACTTGTTGCTCCGCAAAGACGGGAGCATTGTCCTCGCGGCCAGCGATCCGGGAACGCTCTACGTGCTTCAGGATCGCTTTGTCGCCAAGGGCTCGGTACTGTCGGAAGTGATCGATGCGAAATTGCCAAGTCGTTGGGGCAGCATGAGCTGGCAAGCCGACGTGCCGAAGGGGACGAAACTGACGGTGGCGGTGCGCGGCGGCAACGTCGCCGAGCCCGACGCTACCTGGAGCGCCTGGTCGGCCGAGCAGGACGATCCGAATCACGCAATCGCGCAGGCCCCGGCCTCGCGCTTCTTGCAATACCGCATCTCGATGGCGACCAGTGAGCAAGCGGTTTCGCCGGCGCTGCACCGGCTCAGCATTTACTACGCCACGATCAATCAGGCGCCAGAAGTTACGAGCCTCGACGCGCCAAATTTGGAGACGCAAGCTTCCGCCAAGGAGCCGAAGAAATGGAAATTCAAATGGTCCGCCACCGATGCGAATGAAGATGAACTCGTGTACGATCTTTATGTCCGCAAAGATGGCTGGAAGGAATGGGTGAAGATCGAAGACGGCTGGGCCAAGACGGAGTACGAATGGGACACATCGACGATGCCATCGGGCCTATACCAGTTCAAAGTCGTGGCTAGCGACCGGCCTGATAATCGCGAAGAAGATGCGTTGACGGGTGCACGCGTCAGTTTGCCGCTGGCGGTGAGCCATGAAGCGCCCACGATCACTCTGAAATTCATCGGCATGGAAAAGAATCGAGCAATTCTCGAAGCGAACGCCGACAGTGAGCTCGTGCGACTTGCTTCCGCTCAGTATGCCGTCAATAGCGGCAAGTGGATGAACCTGTTTCCGGTAAATGGACTATTCGACGCGCGCAGGGCCAAGTTCCATTTCCAGACCGAATCGCTGACGCCTGGCACATACGTCGTGGTGATCCGCGTGCGCGATGCCGCCGGCAACACCGGCAGCGCGGACACGGTGTTCACGGTGAAGTAAAGACGGAGACTGCCGATTGCAGCTTCGCGCTCGGAGGCTCAACCTGGTGTCGCTGAGTTCAGGTAGGGAGCGCCAAGCCGCAACCAGACTGTTTATTCGGGACGGATCCCGGTGCTGTTCAACTCAACGCTTTTCCTGTTCTTGTTCCTGCCGCTCGTACTCGCGGTGTATTATCTTGCGCCGCGTTCGGCGCGCAATGCGCTCCTTCTTTTTGCGAGTCTTTTTTTCTACGCCTGGGGCGAAAAGTTTTATGTCTTCCTGATGATCGCCTCGATCGGCGCAAACTTCGGTTTCGGCCTTCTGGTTGAAGCCTGGAAGGGACGGCGCGCGGGGGCGTGGTTCCTGGCCGCCGCCGTGGTTTTCAACCTCGGATTACTCGTTTCCTGCAAATACGCGAATTTCCTGGCGGATAATTTGAATGTCGTTCTCCGCTGGTTGGCATTCACGCCGGTGCACCTGAGACCGGTGCATTTGCCCATTGGCATCTCGTTTTTCACCTTCGAAGCATTGGCGTATCTCATCGATATTCGCCGGGCGAAAACGTCGGCCGCGCGCAATCCGGTTAACTTCGGCCTGTTCATGACGCTGTTCCCGCACCTCATTGCGGGGCCGGTGGTGCGCTATCGCGATCTGGCGGCAGCGCTGGAGAGCCGTTCGGTGGACCGCGCGCAAGTCGCCCGTGGCATTCGCCGCTTCATCCTGGGCCTCGCGAAGAAGATGTTGCTGGCGAACACGTTTGCCCATACGGCCGACGCACTCTTTCATTTGTCGCCGGCGGAATTGTCGTTCAGTGCTGCATGGCTCGGTGTCATTTGCTACACGCTGCAAATCTACTTCGACTTCTCGGGCTATTCCGATATGGCCATCGGCCTGGGCCGGCTGTTCGGTTTCGAATTGGCCGAGAACTTCAACTATCCATACACCGCTCGTTCGATCACCGATTTCTGGCGGCGCTGGCACATATCGCTGTCGAGCTGGTTCCGCGATTATCTGTACATTCCACTGGGCGGCAACCGTCATGGGCCGGAACGGACGTATTTCAATCTGATGCTTGTTTTTGTGTTCTGCGGCTTGTGGCACGGGGCGAGTTGGAACTTCCTGGCCTGGGGTCTCTTTCACGGGTTATTTTTGGTGCTCGAACGACTTGGCTGGGCGCGTGTCTTGGAGCGGCTGCCGCGAATCGCACAGCATGCGGTTACGCTTGTCATCGTGATGATCGGCTGGGTATTCTTCGAAGCGAAGTCGTTTGCGCACGCGGGCGTGTACCTTTCCGCGATGATGGGCTTGCGGGGCGGCGAATACGCCTGGCATGATTTCTGGGGCCGGGAATTGGCGCTGGCGCTGATCGTCGGAACGGCCGGCTGCTGCCCGGTGTGGCCAGCATTACGGCGGATTTGGCGGCAGCTGCTGGAGCAAGCCCCTGCCTGGCGGCGAACAGCGCTCGCGGCCGCGGCGGAATTTGCTTCGCTGGGTGGAATGTGCATGCTCTTTGCCGCCAGTGTGCTGCAACTTGCGGCGGGAACCTATAATCCGTTTATTTATTACCGGTTTTGAAAGACCTATAGGTCCCGTGGGACCCATAAGAGCAATGAAGCAACTCCGCAAATTCTTTGACACCGCACTGATATTGCTCTTCGCACTCGCGCTGGGCCTGCCAGCTGCGCGCTTCGCGCTGGGCCGCGCGCAGCCGAAGATGCTGGCTGGCGAGAACCGGCCGCCGGCGCCCGCGCCGGAAGTGCCGTTGGCGCGAAAAGCCATCGCTCGCTTTCCGGCGCGCTTCGAAGCTTACTTTCAGGATCGGCTCCCTGCCCGTGAGCTGCTGCTGTGCGAACAGGCCCGATTTAAGGTCGACTGGCTGGACACTTCCTCATCGGAGAAGGTAATCGTCGGCCGCGACGGCTGGCTGTTCATGAACGAAGAGAAGTCCGAAAACCCCGGCCGCGATATTTCGAAAGCGGAGCAATGCCGGCTTTGGGCGACCGAATTCCGCCGCCGCCGCGACTGGCTGGCCGAACGCGGCATCGATTACATCATTGTGCTGACGCCGGAGAAGCATTCCATTTATCCGGAGTACCTGCCGGAGATTCACCGCCATATGCACGGGCCAACCGCTGCTGAGATGATGGCGGACGAATTGCGAAGGGATTCGAAGACGAAGGTGGTGGTGCTACGGGAGGCGCTCACGGCGGAGCGAAGCGCTTCCCCCCTCACTCCCTTCCCTTCTCCCCTTGGGGGAGACGGGAGATTAGCGTCGTCGCTCCTCTTTTTCCGCACGGATACGCACTGGAACGACGAAGGCGCTTACATCGGTTATTGCACGTTGGTGCAGCGCTTGGCTCAACGGTGGCCGGACATGAAGCCGCTCGAGCGCGACCGGTTCGACCGCCACGGGATTACTTCGTTCACCGGAGATTTGACTCGTATCCTGCACCTCCCGGGCGAGCGCAGGGAGCCAATTGAAGCATGGCAACTACGAGAACCCAAGGCAGTTCGCTTGCTCGAGGAGTTACCGCTCGATTCGCGGTTGCATTTTCCCAAGCACTTTCAGCCGCAGGTTTGGGGTCGGAATGATCCGCATTTGCCGCGAGCACTGCTGTTTCACGATTCGTTCGCGGCGCAGCTGTGGCTGCCGCTGCTCGCCGAGCATTTCAACCGGCTCGGCTACGCCGCCACTGCCGGATTTGATCCGCAGTCAGTGAATGCCATTCAACCGCAAGTGGTGATTCAGGAGATTGTGGAGCGAAAGATTAACTGGCACACGCCGGAGCCACTACGTTAGCGGGGTTTTTCCTCAGGCTTCTTTTCCAGCTCCGCCTTCACGGCCGTGGGCGGCGCGACACTTTCGCGGAGCTTTTTGCGAGCGCGAGCCAACACCGGGCCGATCGTATTGACCGGGATGTGCAATGCCGTGCTAATCTCTTCGTAGGATCGCCCTTCCAGGTAAAACAGGCGCACCACTTCACGCTCGCGGGCCGGCAGCTTGCGCAGCAGCTTCTGCACTTCTTCCATGTTTTCGAGATTTCCCTCCGCGCGGCTGCGGGAAGGAACTTCAGGCTTGCCGTTCAGCTTGGGGGCTTCGCGGATGGCGGTGCGGCGGGTGAGTTCGTGCACGCAGATGCGCCGGGCAATTACGGTCAGATATGTCGCCAGACTGGCGTTGCCGCGGAACTCGCGCAAGATGGCGTAATCGTTGGCCACGATCTGGAGCAGAATCTCCGCCGCCAGGTCCTCGACATCTTCCGGCGCCAGGCTCACGCTGCGCAAGTGCGCTGTGTAATGAATCACATGGTAGAACATGCCCAGGAAGCGATCGACAAAATCGTTCCAGGCGCCGGGTTCGTGATTCAGGCAGCGTTGCAGAAGCGTGCGATCAAGTGCTGTAAGTGCCACGGCCTCACCCCGATCGGTTGCGCACGGGACCACAGCCCCGGCGGATGGATGTGCGGGCCTGCCTCGTTTCCCTGCCCCTCGGTGGTATTTACTATTTTACCACGCTTGCGCCGGTTGAATAGGGATTCTAGCCGTTGCGCCCAGAAAGGATGTGCCGGTTATGAGGAAAAGGTGAGTGGGAAAGCCCAGGGACTGCCGTCCCTGGGCTTTCACTATTCCTTTGCTTTCCGCCCGTGCAACCATTATGCTGACATTCTGACCCTCTTCGGCCGGGAGATGCAGCCATGGCGCGTCGTGCCCTTCTTGCGGCGGGTTTGCTCTTTTGCATTCTGGCTTCCGACTTCACGTTGGCGGAGTCGCCGCCGGTGCTGAAGGATCGCTTCGACGATCCGCTACCGGCCAACGCCCTGGCCCGGCTTGGCACCATTCGCTGGCGGCACGGCGGCACCGTCACCTTTGCTGCATTTCTGCCGGACGGTAAATCGATTCTCACCGCGGGGCAGGATTACAAGATTCGCGTCTGGGAAATGGGTAGCGGTAAGGAAATCCGCACCTTCGATGAGATCCCGAAGTTGCCGAATCAGCCCAATGAGGAGGAACTCTACACCGGCTTGCCGTTCCAGGTCACGATGTCGGCGGACTGCAAGACGCTGGTTTCGTTTGGACAGGACGGCCGGGTGCATGTTTGGGACACAGGAACTGGGAAGTTGCGGACCTCGTTTTCACTCTCCTGGCCGAGAGGGCCTAATGCCCCGGTGAATCCTTTTCCCGGCGGCGGGTCGTCGGTGATGTCGGTTTCTCCGGACGGCAAGCAGCTGGCGGTCAGCAATCAGGCCGGCGAAATCGCAATTCATGATGTATGGGACAAGGCCGGGCAAAGGACTCAGCGCTCCCTCGTGATGGCAGCGGCCAATAACGCCGTCGTGAATAACTTTAGCCCGACCGTGCAGTTTTCGCCCGACGGCAAGCTGCTGGCTTCGGCGGGCGTGCATGCGGGCAATAACAACAACAATAATCCGCCATTTCAGCTGCGCGTCTGGGACGTGGCAAGCGGCAAGCAGCTGTTCTCGCATGACCTGGAAAACCAGGGGACGGCCGCGACCTTGGTTTTTTCCGCCGACAGCAAGCGGTTGGCGCTGACCAATCAGGCTTCCGGAATTCACATCTACGATCTGGATAGCCGCAAACTGTGGAAAAAGCTCCGGCAGCAAAATGACGCGACCGGCGGCATGGTTTTCACGCCTGATGGCAAGAAGTTGCTGATCAAGTCCGTTCTTTACAGCAATATCCGCGAGATCGATCTCCAGTCCGACAAGGTGGGCCGGCGCATCGGTCGGGCGGCGCGCCAGAACAACGCGAATGACATCGGCGGCATGAACTCGGCCAGCAACGGCCTGATCCTCTCTGCCGACGGCAAGCATCTCGCCGTCGTGGGCGAGTCCAATTCCTTGCGCATCATCGAACTGGCTTCCAACAAGGAATTGATCGAGCCGAAGGGCCATACCGACATGGTCAACTGGCTCCGTTTCGCACCGGATCAGAAGAGCGTGTGGACGATGGGCCAGGATGGCCGCTTCTGCACCTGGGACAGCACCACGGGCGAAGAGAATGTGAAGGAGCGGATTCAGCATCGCATGCCGGTCAACGGCATGGGCTTTGGCGCTATTTCTGCCGACGGCAAGCTATTGGCCCTGTATGCCGATGACGGCAGCATCGAAGTGCGCGACATGCGCACCAAGAAAAAAGTGCAATCGATTCCGATGGCGAACGGCGGGGGCATGCAGGGTCTCGCGTTTTCGCCGGACGGTAAAATACTGGCCGGTGCGGCCATGGGTAATGGCGACGATGCGGCGGTTCGTTTCTATGACGTCGCAACCGGAAAGGAGTTGAGTCATCATCCGGTGCCCTGCACGCCCGGCAACCCGATCGGGGAACAGGGGCTCGTGTTTTCGTCCGACGGCCGGCTCATCGTCGTTCCGGCTGAAGACACCTCGCTGGTTCTCTACGAGGTGGCTACCGGCAAGGAATTGCGACGAATCGTGTACAACGAGCAACCTGGTCCGCCGCGCGGCATCGTCTTTTCCCCGGATGGCCGGTCTTTGCTGCTCGATTTCGGCCCCGGGTACATGGCACTGTATGAATTGGCCACGGGGCGCGAGCGGCGCCTTTTCGGCCAGCGCGACGCGGCAGTCGATCCCTTGGCGCCGCCGCTCAACGTCATCGGCGGCGATGTCTTCGACTTCTCGCCGCTGGCATTTGCACCCGATGGCCGGCTCGTGGCCCAGGGGGCGTTGCACGGCAATGTCGGCCTGTGGGAGGTGTCCAGCGGCCGCAAACTTGGCGAATTCCAGGGCCACCGTGGCGATGTGACCGCAGTGATGTTCTCGCGCGACGGCCAACGGCTCGCCAGCGGCAGCGCCGACACCACGGCCCTCATCTGGGACGTGACCAAACTGCTGCCGGCCAAAAAGCCGGAGCCGCGCAAGTTGAAGCTGCAGGAATTGCAAACTTGCTGGGCGGATCTTTTGAGCCCCGATGCCGCGAAAGCTTTCGTTTCGATGGACATGCTGGCTGGGGCGCCGGCGGAAACTATCACGATGTTGAAAGAGCAGCTTACCAAACCGCCGGTGCCGCTGAATGTCAAGCAAATCGAGCAGTGGATCGGCGAACTCGATCATCCGCGCTATGCGGTGCGTCAGCGGGCCACCGGCGAACTCGCCAGGCTCGGCGACGACGGCCAGCCTTTCTTCCAAAACGCACTGAAGAATCACCCTGCCCCCGAGGCCCGCCGCCGGCTGTATGAATTGATGGAGCGCACGGGTGAGCGCTATCTCACCGCGGAGAAGCTCCGGGTCATCCGCGCGATTGAACTGCTTGACCGGCTCGATTCGCCTACCACTCGCGAAGTGCTGCAACATCTGGCGCAAGGCCCGGTCAATTCTCCCATCACCCGCGAAGCGCGCTGGTCGTTGATGCGGCGAGAATAAAAGTTTATCCGCAGATTACGCAGATTTCACAGATTATATTCAAATGAGAATCTTAATCTGTGAAATCTGTGTAATCTGCGGATAAACGTCACTGCAGCAAATGCGGCTTCAGCAAGTTGTTCCCATACGCTTTCAGCATCTCCGCGAAGATCTGCTCATCACTCAGCCCCTTGTCGATCCATTCGCTGAGGCGCTCTTTCACGGCGGCGGGGTGGCCGCAGCCGTTGGGGTTGCAGCTGGCCAGTGTGTAGAAATGGCCGGTGCAAATGTTGCCGCTCACACCGCAGGTGCAGTAGATGCTGGCCAGGAACCATTCGATGCGCTCATCCTTGTTCTTGCGCCGGCCGAGATCGGGCGGCAATTGAGCTTGGTCAAGGGCCAGCGACGGCGGTGTCATCTTCAGGTTTAGCCGCTGCCCCGGATGCAAATCGCCCTGATCGGTAGCTGCGACTACGAGCCGCAGCTGCGTACGCTCGCGCCACGGCCGTACATCGCGCACCACGCCCTTGATGGGCGGATTTGCCGTCAGCGTGATGCTGTCGCCCGGCTTGAGCGAGCGGCCCCAGCGCATCGCTTCGTGGTCGAGCATAAACTCCATCTCGCCGCTGTATTGGTGCAGGAACATCACGCTGCCGGGCAAGCCTTCGGTTTCCCAGCGCTTGCGCAGAACGGCCTTCTGCTCTTCGCGCTTTTTCTCAAAGGCCTTGGCGTCCAACAGGAATCGGAGCTTATCACCGGCGGATTGAAAATACACGCGCTCGTCTGCCGGCTGGGGCGGGAGAAGCGTCGAGGTTTTGAGCGGCCGTACTGTGCCGTTGCCGGGCTGCAGAAACACGGTGTCCGCAGTGCCGCTGGCGACCTTCCAGGCAATCCCATGAATGTCCTGCTCACTCGGTTCATCAGCGAGCATCATGATGGCCACCGGCTCCTTCTGCCGGTTCGTCGCGAACCAGCACCACACACGATCGCCCACGGTGAATTGATCGAGCCGGCCCCACCAGCCCATGAATTTGATCTCAGCATCCGGCGTCAGGTCCCAGGCCTTGGCGAATTTGTCGCCTTCCACGAGCAGAGTGACGCGCCGCTTGGCCGCATCCGCCGCTTGCAGGGTGGCGAAATGCTTGGGCACGGAGCGCAGAAACTCCGCCACCCCGGCGATTTCTTTGGTCTTAGCTTGGAGTTCCTTGTCTTTGGGCTCCTGAGCGAAAAGTGGAGGTACGAGAAAGGAGAATGCGACGAGTGTCAGCGGAATGCGTTGTGAGTTCATAATGCGATTCCTGAAGAGCATGTTGGGCTAGTAACGAGTATATGCGGCGCTTATGAGTTAGAAATGGCCTGCGGAGATCAACGTAGAACGGAATTCATTCCGTTCCAGTTTCGCTCGCTCGGCTCGAACGGAATGAATTCCGTTCTACGTCTGAAGTAGCTAACGCGTCGACATGGGTAATTCCATCAAAAACGCTTCACCATCTGCTCCGCCGACGGCCAAGCGCGCTCCGTTGGGCGATAAGACCGCCGAGTACGTTTTCCCGGGAAAGCGGTGGCTAAACAGCGGTGTGCCGGCAACAGCGTCCCACACGATGACCAGGCCGTTTGTGGATACGGAAGTCAGCCGCCGGCCGGTCGTGCTGAAAGAGATTTGATAGACACAATCGCGATGCCCTTCGAGGCGGCCTGCTTCTTCTCCTGAATTCGAGTCCCAGAAGCGAATGTTGTTATCTTGTCCTGCCGAAGCGAGGCGTCGCCCATCCGGCGCAAAGGCGAGCGCAAACACGGCCTCGTGATGCCCGGTTAAGGTATGCTCAACCTGCCCGGAGGCGTCGCCGAGAAAGACCTGACCATTCAACCCGGCAACGGCAAAATGTCGGCCATCGTTGCTTAGCGCTAACGAATACAGCGGCGTATCGAGCGGCCCGAACACATGGAGCAATTCGCCGTTGCGAACATTCCAGATTTTTATTTTGTGATCCTGGCTGCAGGACCAGAGCGTCTGGCCATCGGGAGCGAACGCTACGGCGTAGGCGCAAAGCGGATGGCCTTCCAATCGTCGCGGCAATGAAGAATCGTCGGGATGCCAGAGCAGAATGTGCCCGCTAGTGTCGGCAGAAGCCAGGGTCTTTCCATCGGGACTAAAAGCTAACGAAGATATCTGCGAAAGATGGCCCGTGAGCGTTCGCTGCATTTGGCCGTTGGCCGGATCCCAGAGCTTGATGGTGCAATCGAAGCTGCCCGTGGCGAGTTGCCGGCCATCCGGGCGAAAGGCGAGGGCAAAGACTGCGCTGTCGTGGCCGATGACGCTATGAATGGGCTGAGCTCGCGTAGCCGCCGTGCCGGCGAAAAGCGCGAGCAAACTCAGGAACGGAATCCGCAAGGGCATGGGCGAGTCCCTCGAAATCTCCCGAATTCAAACGGGGCGGGACTGTCGCCAGGAAGCGAAATTCTGTCAAGAGGAGAAACTAGCCGTCAAAAATTCGGAATGCGGAACTCGGAATGCGGAATAAAGAAAGTGTCTCTTCATTCCGCATTCCGAATTCCGCATTCCGAATTTCAGATTTGAATTACTTCTTGCGGCGGCGCAGGAAGCGCAGCAGGCCCAGCACCGGCAGGCCAATGCCGAACATGGCCAGCGTGGCCGGCTCCGGCGTGGTGTTGGGCACAGCGCCCGGCACCGGCACGTCGGTCGAAGTGATATTCGCTTCGCTCCGGCCGCCGACCTGCGTTTGCGACACCGAGGTAAACTGCGACGAGACGGCGTCGCCGTTCGTCGAATTGATCATGAAGTTCCCCAAGCCGGCCTGGCCGTTAATCGGCGTCGAGCCGTTGTAAGTGAACGTGGCATTATCGATAGTCGGATCGTCCGCCGGGGCCGTGCCCGCCGGGGTGATGCCCGTCTTGGCCGAGCTGAACGTCCAGCCGGCCGGCGCTACCGCCGTGCCCGGGATCATGCCGCCGAAATCGTAAATCGTGAAATAGTCGCCCGGGTTCACCTTCACGTCGGTCGTCACGACCACTGCGTAGGTCCAGCGGAAGTTACCGGCGTCGGGCGTGATCGACACGTTGGTGGGAATCAAACCGGCTTCGCTGCGGCCCACCATGGCCAACACGCCCAGCAAGGCGAACACTGCGATCTTGCAGCAACCACGCATCATATCCCTTCTCCTCGTGTGTAAAGCAACCCGTTCCGTTCGCAGGCCGATCACCGCGCGCCTGCGAGAGGTTCGCCCGATCCTTCCGGCCCCGTTTGCCGAACGAGTTTTTCCAAAAAACCAAATTCGAGATGTGAATCCGAAGGTGCAATTCCTTACGAGCGAACGCATCCTAGGGCCATCGCTGCGAACTGTCAAGTTCGGATCGAGAAAGGTTCCCGAGAGAAATTTCCTGGCTTTCCAGGCTTGCGCCGCTGTGTGGAAGTGGGGAAAAAAACCACGGATTCTACGGATGACGCGGATAAGCAAACAGCGATCGAGCCCCGACATGAAGTTTCATTTTTTTTTCGGCGATATCCATGTGACCCGTGGTTCTGTCTGCGCTTTCGCAAGCAGAATTTGCTGAAAAGATAAGCATTGTCGCGGGATCGCCTCGTCTATTTGGCTCTTTCAGAGGCGCTCTAACCCCTTTGATTCCCGGCAGTTCGCGCATACGACAGCCTCGCTGCTCGAATTGGCACATTGTTTGCTTTTCTGCTTCCCCGTGAAATGGGGTTCGCGCTCAGCGGCGCGAGCCTTGCGTGATAATTCCCGCCTGCCGCTGACCTCTCCTTGTTCGCGGTTCATTGATTGGAACACACTCTTTCTGCTTCGGAGAAAATCTTCGAGCGCTCATGCTGCGCTCACCGCGTCATCATGCTGATTGTCACAATCATCTCCGGGTATCGGGAACAGCGTTTCGGAACTTTGGGAAACAAGAGGAGTGCCATGAAGAGACTACTGATCTGGAGCGTGTTGGCTGCATTGGCGTTGGGCGGTCTGGCCGGAATGAGCCAGGCCGTGCCTGAATGGGTGGAAGATTCCGGACTTGATTTTTGGAATTTGCCGCGCGTCAATCGGCAACTGGAACTGCAAGCGCGCCGCACCGAGGACTTGGATGCGCGGCTGGAAAACACGTTCAGCCGCATTGAAATTCGGCAGCGAGTTGTCGATCAGATATTGGCGGGGCAGATGTCGCTGCGCGAAGCCGCGGCGAAGTTCCGCGAATTAACCCAGGCGGTGCCGAAGCACGTGGAACTCGTGAAGTTGCATTATCCTGATATGAGCGAAGATGAAATGTATTGCCGCTATGTGCTGGATTACCTCTGGCGCGGGTGTGGATTTCCCAAGGAGCCAACGCCGGTTCTGCTGAAATTGCAGCGCGAACTGGAACACGCCCGACACCAAGCCGGCGGCGTGCGTTTGTCAGATTGATTTCCCCCGAAAGCCCAGGGACTTCCGTCCCTGGGCTTTCCCACTTCATCTGTCCGTAAACATCAACAGGCCCATCCCTTCCGGCCGCGGCGTGATGTCCGCCGGTGTGGACCAGGCTTGGATACCTTTACCGGGGACCACGCGCACTACATTGCACGCCCAAACCTTGCCGATGTGGATTTTCTCGCCGGTCAGTTCATAGCGCGGAATGGCAATCTCCGCGGTCCAGCCGGTTTCGCTGCTATCCACGGCCACGAACCATTGCGGATTCCACGATTTGTCGCCCCAGCAATCTTCCGCCAAGGCGCCGCGCTGATCGATTTGAAGATGATAATACGTCTGGTAATCGCGGTCGAGGTCGAGCAGGATGCTGACGCGGTCGAAAGCCCGCAGGTCCATGTCGCGCTCACGCTTGTCGACTTTCGGCACCTGCATTCCTTTCGGATGTTTGCATTCCACGCCGATGTACAGGAAGTCGTTGTCGTAAGCGAAAAAGGCTTTGGCCGTGAATTCGTTGCCAAGTTCGCCAGCGGATGTCTTCAGCGGCAACGCTTTCGCGTCTTGCCAGCAGGCATCGTCGAGCTTGCCATCGAGGAAGGGCCGCGTGGCGGTCTGCCGGCAATTGCCCAGCGGTCGGCGTGGTGGGCCGTTGCGGTTGGTGAGCCAGAGTTCCGCCAGCGCGAGTTCGCGCCACGGGTCGGGCCGGGCGTTCGGATCGTTGTTCACGAAGCTGCTTTCAGCCAGAAATTTCGAGTACCACTTGCGCGCCCCTTCCGGATCGCCGAGATTTCGCCGGGCCGACTGGAAGCAAAATTGCAACGCCGGGTCGTAGGCATACAATGGGCCAAATTGGGCCAGCTTCTTCTCCATCTCCAGC
>Ga0209580_10000951_pt1 | contig 14081 bp, 10 predicted proteins | sample Coa_R1_5_FD_187153 | JGI IMG/M metagenome (GOLD analysis project Ga0209580, IMG submission 187153) | Surface soil microbial communities from Centralia Pennsylvania, which are recovering from an underground coalmine fire - Coalmine... | ecosystem: Environmental > Terrestrial > Soil >...
CGATTTGGGGGCTCTGTTTTTTACTTCGGTCACCGGGATTTCCAGTCCGTCCATTGATGCCTTGCTCATTAACCGCATGGGGCTTCCGCGGAATATCCGTCGCGTACCTATTTTCGGATTAGGCTGCGTAGCGGGCGCAGCGGGAACCGCGCGAGCCGCCGACTATGTTCGGGCGTATCCATCTCAGATTGCTGCCTTGGTATCAGTGGAGCTGTGCTCGCTGACCCTGCAACGTGATGACCTTTCAGTAGCAAACCTGATTTCTTCGGGATTGTTTGCCGACGGATCGGCAGCCGTCCTCGTCGCAGGTGACGACGTTGACTTGCCTGGACCATCGATTGTGGCGACTCGTTCTGTCTTCTATCCCGACACCGAACAGATGATGGGCTGGAATGTTTCCGAGAAAGGTTTCCGTATCACTCTTTCGCCCGAGGTGCCGGTCCTGATTCGCGAGCACTTGGGTCACGATGTGGATCAATTTCTTTCTGATCACGGACATCAGCGCTCTGACATTAAGAGTTGGGTTCTGCACACGGGAGGTCCCAAGGTGCTGGAGGCAACTGCGGCAGCACTCGATCTGCACAATGGAGAACTCGATGCTTCGTGGGCGTGCCTGCGGAGGGTGGGGAACCTTTCGTCGGCTTCGGTGCTCGTGGTTCTCGAAGATGTGATGAAGAACCGGCGTCCCGACCCCGGTACGTTGGGAATCCTGGCGGCCATGGGACCGGGCTTTTGTTCCGAACTCTTGCTGTTGCGCTGGTGAGGATACCCAACCGTTGAATTCGACTGATGTCTTCGTGATCGGCGGAGGTCCTGCCGGACTGGCGGCGGCCATTGCTGCGAGACAGCAAGGATTCCAGGTGATGCTAGCCGACGGTGGCCAGCCGCCAATTGATAAGGCGTGCGGGGAAGGCTTGATGCCGGACGGCGTGGCCGCGCTCCAGAGACTCGGGATTTCGATAACAAAAGAAGATTCCTATCCGTTGCTTGGCGTGCGTTTCCTGAGCAATGGCATAGTCGCCGATGCTCCCTTTCCAGCCATGGGACGCGGGCTAGGCGTACGCCGGACCACTCTACACGCCATTATGGTGGAACGGGTCTGCAATTTTGGCGTTGATTTGCTATGGAAGACGGCGGTAACGGGACTTTCCCGCAACCGGGTTCATCTCCCCGGCCGCAGTGTGCAGGCGAAGTGGATCATCGGCGCAGACGGTGGGAATTCACGGGTCCGACGCTGGGTTGGTCTTGAGCGTCGTCGACGGCGAGATTTCCGCTATGCGTTTCGCAGACACTATCGAATCAAGCCTTGGACCGATCGTATGGAAGTTTATTGGGGACCTCGCAGCCAGGCGTACGTTGCGCCGGTCGGCAAGGATTGCGTTTGCGTGGCGGTCGCGTCTCACGATCCGCATCTGCGGCTCGACGGGGCGCTCCCAGGCTTTCCGGAGCTACGCTCGAGGCTGCGCTATGCTGAGGCCGTCTCCATTGAAAAGGGCGCGCTCACCGCAACGTGCCGCCTCGACCGTATCTGTTGTGGCAACGTCGCTCTCGTCGGAGACGCGTCAGGCACCGTGGATGCGATCACTGGAGAGGGCTTATGCCTCGCCTTCAATCAGGCGACCGTGTTGGCAAAGTCCCTCCGGTCGGAGAATTTGAGGGATTATCAGCAGGAGCACCGGCGCATGTCTCTTCGACCTTCCTTAATGGCGCGATTGATGTTGGCCCTCGATGGAAATCCCGGCTTGCAGCAGCGCACGCTTCGGGTCTTCCGCAATCGGCCAGATGTGTTCCGGAGACTGGTCGCGCTCCATGTGGGGGTGCCTTCTCCACTGCATCTCGCTTTGGACGGCTTCACTCTGGGATGGGGGCTGCTAACCTCATAGCCTGATGAATCCTGCTCTCACACGGAGTTTCCTAATTTCGCGGCGGAGACTCCAAATTTTTTGTCTGAGCTTGGTTGCGATTGGTGTCCCTTGGGCGCGTGCCCAAACTACGAATCTGCAGTTCGACCCCGCTCACAGTACCGTGAAATTCACCTTGGGCGACGTGCTTCACACAGTGCACGGCAGCTTTCAGATCAGGCGAGGTACGATCCAGTTCGATCCGTCCCTAGGCCATATTGCCGGCGAAATTGTGATTGATGCCCGGAGCGGGGTGAGCGGCAATGGCATGCGTGACCGCAAGATGCACAAAGAAGTGCTGGAAAGCGAACGTTACCCTGAGATCTTATTTCGACCGGACCGTATTGAAGGTACCGTCATGGCCCAGGGCAAGTCTTCGGTAAGGGTGCACGGGATGTTTACTCTTCATGGCACGGAGCACGAAATTCTTGTCCCAACCGATGTTGAGATAGCTCCGGATCATTGGACGGCGATGGCCCACTTCACAATTCCTTACGCGCGATGGGGACTAAAGAATCCGAGCACTTTGTTTCTGCGCGTCAACGACTCAGTAGAAATCGACGTAGCAGCTTCGGGGAACCTCAACGGGCATGCCTCTCGCGACGCCAATCAGTAGCCATTTTGAGGCGTGATACCTTTACCTTCGATGCACTCGTAGCTTCGGTCCGCGGCGAGATTCTTGTATTCCTCCGTTCGACCGCTCGGCCAGTCAATCACTACACGGTCAAGACGATCACGTTTCCCCATTCCAAACGTGAGCGGGAGTTCCGACTGAGACAAGTAGCTTGATCCCCCCTTGACGAGTCGAGACTGCGTCAGGTCACTCGCATACGCTCGTACGTTCGCGCCAACCGCGTCACGATTCGACTTCGTCCCTACCAGGCGGAAACGGATGCTTCGATTCCCACTGAGTTGGTCGTTGCGATACAGGTACGCTGAGCCATTATTCGTCGTCAGAAGCAGGTCCAGATCGCCATCGCGATCAAAATCGCCGAAAGCGAGACCGCGGCCAACTTTCGGCCGGTCGAAACCTCCGCCCAGTTCTGCGGCCACGTCGCGGAAATTGCCTCGTCCAGTATTGAGAAAAAGTTGAGGAGGCTGCGCATAACCCACATTGCCCCGGATATTGCGTACAGTTTCATCGATATGTCCGTTGGCCACTGCAAAATCCAGCCACCCATCGAGATTGGCATCAAAGAATGCGCAGCCGAAGCCCAGACTGTTCTTCGATGCCATCCCCACGCCGCTCTGTGGCGCGATGTCTTCCAGGACTTTCCCACTCCTCCGGTAGAGGCCAATCATCTCGTTATCGAAGTTTGTGATCACCACTCCCGGATTGCCTGAATTCTCAAAATCACCAACGTCCACCCCCATTCCGGCGCGAGCCTTGCCCTCGGTGCTGAAGGCGAGCCCGACCTCAAGTGCTTCGTCCTTGAATGTTCCGTTCCGCTGATTCCGGTAGAGCTTGTTCGGCTGCGTGTCATTGGCGACAAGCAAGTCAGGCCAACCGTCCTGATCGTCATCCATCAAAGCCACACCCAGCGACTTTGAGCCGCTGTCAAAAATTCCGCTAGCGGCCGTGACATCTTCAAATGTTCCGTTCCCCCGATTGCGAAAAAGCCAACAGGTCTGGCCCCGGTAGGCTTCCGGCGTGCAGTAGGACTTGTGCTTGCCATCGAGGCTGCAGAACACGTCATGCTCCGGGGACCACTTCACATAGTTGCATACGAACAGGTCGAGCAGGCCGTCGCGATCGTAATCAAACCACATCGCGGAGGTGCTGAAGCTCTCGCGTTTGCCCAGGCCGCTGGCATTGGTAACATCGACGAAGGTTCCTTTGCCCGTATTGCGAAACAGGTGATTCTGTCCTACGCAGGTAATGAGAATGTCGGGGAAGCCATCATTGTTGTAGTCACCGACGGCGACGCCCATGCCGTACATTTCTATATCCAGACCGGCGCGGGCCGTTACATCGCTGAACGTACCATTGCCATTGTTGTGGTAGAGACGCAGGGTAGAGCGGCGTTGCTTATGGCCTGGCCAGTCCATTCCATTCACCAGCAGAATGTCCTGCCAGCCGTCACGGTCGTAATCCAGGAAAGCGCAGCCGGAACCCAGGGTTTCCGGCAACAGCTTGCGGCCCTGCGCTCCGTTATTGTGTTGGAACTGAATTCCTCCCTGGGCGGTCACATCGGTGAAGCGAAAACCCGGGGCAAGCGGCTGACCTCCCTGCACCGTTAGTGCGTTCAGCATCTGCCAATGTGGCCAGGATGCCAGCCCCGCCAATCCCCGGAGAAAAGACCTGCGATTCACGGAACGTTCACCAGCCCGGCGCGAATCGCGTAGACGACGAGTTCTGCAGTCTTGTGGATTCCCAACGCATTCATAATATTCGCGCGGTGGACGGCAACCGTATTGGCGCTGAGATTGAGAGCGGCAGCGATTTCTTTGTTCGATTTCCCGTCGACAATCAGCTGCAGAACTTCGAGTTCGCGCTGCGTAAGCCCGCCGTTGCGCTCCCCCTTAAGCGCGGAAGGTTGCTCGACTTGAGGATCGAATACGGTTTCTCCAGCCGCGACCTTCCGGATGGCCGGGCCCAGGTCGAGGTCCATCGCATTCTTGAGAATGTAGCCCTTGGCTCCAGCTTCAATCGCCTGCCGCACCCAAGTGTTTTCGCTGTGCATGCTTAGCATGAGCACAGCGGTCGCGGGAGAGTCCTGTTTAATCTTGCGAGTCGCATCCAGACCGTTGGTCCCAGGCAGTGCGCAGTCCATCACCACGACCTGTGGATGCAAGTCGCGTGCAAGCTGGACTGCCTCTTGACCGTTGCCGGCTTCGCCGACCACTTCCATATCAGGCTCGTCTTCCAGCATCCTGCGGAAACCGCGCCGGACCAAGCTGTGGTCATCCACCAGCAATACTGTGATCTTCTTTGCCATGAAACTCCGCCCTTTCTCTGGGGATCGTGAGGCGCACCATGGTTCCACCCTCCGAGGGGCGCGAGAACGAAATCTGTCCGCCCACCAATTCAGAGCGTTCGCGCATTGCGACCAGGCCAATGCCCTGCCGGGCCGGGCGCTCGTTCATACCTACACCGTGGTCTTCAACTTCCAACTCAAGCGAACCGGGCTGAAAACGCAGCCGAACCCACGCCTGTTTTGCCCCCGAATGCCGCGTTACATTATTCAGTGCCTCCTGCAACACCCGGTAAATATGCACGCCGGCGGCGCCATCCACCACAAACGGTGTGCCTTTCTTTTCATAGAATATGGTATTCCCAGTTTGCCTTTCCACGGTGGCAATGTACCAATCGAGCGTGCTCTCCAGGCCCGCTTCTTCCAGCATCACCGGGTGGAGCGCCTGGGAGAGTGTGCGCACCTTGTTTAGCGCCGACTGCGTGATTTCGCGAACTTCCTGAATTTCGACTCGCAGCGTGGATCCTTCCGGAGCGTGAGCGCCTGCACGATGCAACATCGTCCCAATTGCGGTGAGAATCTGGCCAAATTCGTCGTGCAATTCGCGCGAGATATAACGCAAGGTCGATTCCTGCGTCGCGATCAGCTTCTGCGCAAGTTCGCTGCGGCGTTCCGAGAGTTCCTCCATGCGGGCGAACAGGCGGCGGTTCCAGCGAATCAGAGAGAGGCTCGTCAGCAGGATGGCCAGCAGGGTTGCAGCCAGAAATACATAAACCTGCCGCTGCACGTGATCGTAAATCTGGACGATACGCTGGTCCGCCTGCTCCTCGTTTTCGCTATTTTGCACCAGCAGCCGGGCAACGGCAGTGCTCAATGCCGCCTGCCGCTCCTGCAGTGAAAGTTGAATCTGCTCGCGAGCATCCTTTTCTTTACCCTCCCGCGTCAGGGCAAACACGCGGTCGACAGCATCCCAGAACTGAGTGAAGGAGCCGGCGAGAAAAGCGTTCTGCTCGGGCGTTCGACTCGCGGCGGCGAACCCAGCCTCGAGGCGCATCGCATCATCCAGATCGGCACGAATCCGCTGAAATTGGGCCGACCACGCCGTCAGTGGATAAGGTTCGTCGTTGCTGACCATATCGCGCATCGCCACCGCCAGGAGGTTCAGATCGTTCTGGATTCTCAACAACTGGAGCGAGTCTTTGCGATTGCGATCGACCAAGTCGGTCTGCAGCTTACGCAGGCCTTTTACCTGCCATGTGATGTAGGCGGAATAAGCCAGCATGGCCGACAGCGTAACTATGAGGCCCAGCAGCAGGCCCAACGTCGGCGACCGCTCGGCTGAAGACGGACTGGACACGTCCCGAGGATACAACGACGCAATCAGGCTGTCACAGGCCTGAAGTATGTGACAATGCAGTAATAATGAAGCGAAGTCCAGCCCTGCGGAGTCAAATGAGAGATTGAGTTCTCCGACCCCAGAAGCCCCAAAGCCGCCGAAAGTTCAGAGACTCCGCGCCGTGTTGCCGGACGTCTGGGCGCTGATGCGCCCGCGGCGCGGCTTGCTGGCCCTGGGTTTCGTGCTGATGGTCATCAACCGGGTCGCCGGTCTCGTCCTGCCCTATTCGACCAAGTTCTTGATCGACATCGTCATTAACAAGCACCGCATCGATCAATTGAAGGTGCTGGTTTTTTTCGTGTTAGGAGCCACACTGATCCAAGGTGTGACCTCGTTTTCGCTAACGCAATTGTTGTCCAAAGCCGCGCAGCGCCTGATCACAGAACTGCGCGAGCAGGTTCAGACTCACGTCTCGCGACTCCCCGTCGCCTACTACGACGCCAATAAGACTGGCCGCCTGGTGGCGCGAATCATGGGCGACGTTGAGGGAGTGCGGAATCTGCTGGGCACAGGTCTCATTGATTTCGTCGGAGGACTCGTTACCTCGGGAATCGCGCTGGTGTTGCTATTCCGCACCAGTTCGAAGATGACATTCATCGCCGTTGGATCGCTGGCCTGCTTCGCGGTCGCGCTCAATAAGGCATTTTCGACCATCCGCCCTATTTTTCGCGAGCGAAGCAAGATCAACGCCGAAGTCATGGGACGCCTGACCGAATCTCTAGGCGGCGTGCGTGTAATCAAGGGCTATCACGCCGAGGAACGGGAAGAGGCAGTTTTTTCCAAAGGCGTTCGCCGCCTGCTCGACAATGTGATGCGAACCCTCACCGCTACATCGGTAATGAGCCTCTCTGCCAGCGTGCTGCTCGGGTGTGTGGGCGCGGTGACCATGTACGTGGGGACGCACCAGATCGCCGCCGGCACTTTGACGGTCGGCGGATTCTTCTCCTACACATTGTTGCTTGGCTTCCTGGTTGCTCCGATCATGCAGATGGTGTCGATTGGAACTCAGCTTACCGAGGCTCTGGCAGGACTCGAGCGTACCCAGGAAATCATGCGGGAGCGGCCAGAGGATCAGGATCCGCAGCGTTCGCGCATTCTGCCGGATATTATTGGCCTTGTCGAGTTTGATGACGTCAGCTTCACGTATGACGGAGCGCATGAGGTTCTGCATAACATCTCGTTTCGCGCCGAGCCCGGCACGGTTACAGCTTTAGTGGGATCATCCGGCTCAGGCAAATCCACGACGATCGGCCTTGTCACCGCTTTCTACAAGCCTACGAAAGGGCGAATCCTGGTGGATGGCGTGGACCTGGATTCTGTCCGCCTCGATTCCTACCGCACTCGCCTGGGCGTTGTGCTGCAGGAATCCTTCCTGTTCGACGGCACCATTCGCGAAAATGTCGCGTTCTCCCGGCCAGACGCCAGCGAAGAGGAAATCATGCGCGCCTGTCGCATCGCGCGGGTTGACGAATTTGCCGAATCGTTTGCTGAAAAATACGACACCGTCGTGGGCGAGCGCGGAGTGAAGCTTTCCGGAGGGCAGCGTCAACGAATCTCGATCGCGCGTGCACTTCTTGCCGAGCCGCGCATCCTGATCCTCGACGAGGCGACTTCCAGCCTCGACTCCGAATCGGAGCAGATGATCCAGCACGGGCTTTCTTTCCTGATGCAGGGTCGAACCACATTCGTGATCGCGCACCGCCTCTCCACCATTCGCCGGGCTGATCAGATCCTGGTCTTGGAGCAGGGGCGGATCATCGAGCGTGGCACGCATGAGCAGCTCTATGCCGCGCGAGGGCGCTACCACGATCTCTACACACGACAGCAAGGCGTGGAGCAGAACCTGTTCCTGGCTCCGGGCGAGGGCGATCCTTCGCCACTCTCAGAAAACGGCAAAACAACAGCGTCCCGCAATGGTGACAAGACCGTAGATGCACTGGGCGTGCTGCGTGGGGAGATTGGCTAGAGATGACGGCTTTGCCCGAGAAATCCCAGCCAAACATCGCCATACGAACCGAAATTCTTTGCCACCACTACCGTATGGGCGAGACCGTAATCCGCGCCGTCGATGGAATTTCTCTTGAGGTGCGCAGCGGCGAGTTCGTCGCCCTGCTGGGAAGTTCCGGCTCCGGCAAATCATCCATGCTGAACCTGATTGCCGGTCTGGACCGCCCCACCTCTGGTGCCGTAATCGTGCAAGAACAAAATCTGGCGCGCCTTTCCCGCGAAGAGCTGGCAAAATACCGGCGCCACGTGGTAGGGATGGTATTTCAGTCGTTCAATCTCATCAGCAGCATGACCGTGACGGAGAACGTTGAGCTGCCTCTGCGATTTGCAGAAGTGGATCGGCAGCAACGCAACGCTCGGGTTCAGGAAGCCATCGCCCGAGTCGGCCTCGGCGCACGCGCCCATCATCGGCCCGCCGAGCTTTCCGGAGGCGAGCAGCAGAGAGTAGCTTTGGCGCGAGCTTTGATCAATCGCCCTCGCCTTCTTCTTGCCGATGAGCCCACCGGAAATCTCGACAGCCATACTGGAACCGAGATCATGGATCTGATTCGTGAATTTAACCAGGGGTTGGGTATGACGGTCGTGATGGTCACCCACGAGCGTGACTTGGCCGAACGATATGCCGAACGAATGATTTTTCTGGCCGATGGAAAGCTAGTCGATGAACGGTACAACACGGGCGTCGGCGCCGCGACGACCAAGGCGGGAGGTGCCTCTTGAAGATCCCTGATCTTACGGAGCTGGCATTTCGCAATCTGCGCGAATCCCTTCTGCGCAACTCGCTGACCACGGTCGGCATTTCGGTAGGCGTAGCGTCGCTGGTGGCTATGCTCTCGCTGGGGATCGGATTACAGCAACTGGCTTCCCGCCGTCTGGTGAAATCGGGACTGTTCGATACTGTTGTCGTAACTTCACGGCGTGATCTACGCAACTTTGGGCGCGAAGAACAGCGCAGCGGTCCAACTCCCGGCGAAAGCCGCGTACTGGACGAGAACGCGCGGCAGGAAATCGAGCATCTGCCCAATGTGGTCGAGGCTTATCCCGATATCCGGTTCATCACCGAACTGCGCTACGAAGACAAACCTCATCTGACGATGATAGCGGCCTTGCCCGAGTCTGCCCGATCCAATGACGCGTTTGAAAATTTGCAGGGCAGTTTTTTTTCTTCTGAGACCGCTTCTGAAGTCATTCTGCAAAAGTCATTTGCCGAAGAGTTGCTGGGAAGAGTTCCCAAGCCCGGATTCGATGAAACCAAGCTCGCTGAGCTCGCGCCTCTGGTCGGCAAGGAGCTCACGATGCGATACGCGCAACGTGAAGCTCCCACGGCGAGCCAGTCGCAATCCGCTGCTGAGCCCGGCGCGGCCTACTCGGTTGTCTCCCGTGAACTCATCCTGAAAGTTATCGGCATCTCAGACTTGGATCCCGAAAGCATGCGTGGCCCAACCCGCGGACGAGCCTTTCTTCCGCTCAAATTGGCCGAAAGTCTCCACGTTGTGCAACCCACCGACTTGCGCGAAATTTCGCGATCGTCGGGCGATGCGCCGGTTTATTCATCCGTCAGTGTTCACGTGAAGAGTCCAAAACAAGTCCAGCCGGTGGAAGAGGCCGTCAAGAAGATGGGCTTCAGTACGTTCTCGATTCTTGACGCCACTCGCAGCCTGCGCCAATTCTTCGCGGTGCTCGATCTCTTCCTCGGGATTTTCGGGAGTCTGGCATTGGCCGTCGCCTCGATTGGAATTGTGAATACGCTGGTGATGGCGATCCTCGAGCGCCGTCGCGAAATCGGCATCATGAAGGCGATCGGTGCCAGTGACGTTGATGTGAAGCGGCTGTTTTTCGCCGAAGCGGGCGCGATGGGAATCCTGGGCGGAATCGTCGGAGTCATTCTGGGCTGGGCTATCGGGCAGGCCATCAATTTGGGCACCAATATCTATTTGAAGCGCCAAGCCTTGCCGCCGGAGCACTTCTGGTCGGTGCCGGGTTGGTTGATCGCGGCGGCGATTGGCTTTGCATTCATCGTGAGCCTCCTGTCAGGACTCTACCCTGCAAGCCGCGCGGCCCGGCTCGATCCTGTACAGGCCCTGCGCTACGAATGATGGTCACGGGCACGCTACGCTTTCCTTACAACTTGCTTTTACTATCCCTCCTGATGTGGGCCGCCGGCGCCCCAGCGCAGGCTCAGAGCCGCATCGATTGCAACGCTCTCACGAGCCGCATTCTGAAACAGGCAGTTCACTATTGCGTTTACTTGCCTTCGGGTTATGTGGGAAGCAAGGCGTCCACGTCTAACGATTATCCGGTACTGTATTTCCTGCACGGCCTGGGCGACAACGAGCAAACGCTGTTCAACAGTGGCGGATGGACCGTGCTCGACGATCTGCGCCGCCAGCACAAGATCGGCGACTTCCTGATTGTCGCCCCGGAAGGCAGGCGGAGTTTTTACATCAACTCAGCTGACGGTAAGGTCCGGTACAGCGATTTTTTCCTGCGCGAATTCATCCCTTACATTGAGGGCCGGTTTCGCGTTCGCAAAGGCCGGTCAGGCCGTGCGATCAGCGGCATTTCGATGGGCGGATACGGAGCCTTGCGACTCGGCTTTGCTCATCCCGAAATATTTTCTGCCGTGAGCGCGCAAAGTGCGGCATTGATGACAGAAACTCCTCAGGAACTCGACGCCGCCGAACGCTCGGGCGCTCCCTTAGGCCGAGTTCTGGGCGCGGTTTTCGGCAGCCCCATTGATGTCGATCACTGGAATCAGAACAATCCCTTCTTGTTGGTCAAAAGGAATCGCGTTCTCATTCGCGGGCTGGCAACCTATTTCAACTGTGGGCAAGATGACAACTATGGCTTTGAAAAAGGAGCAGCCGCCCTTCATGACGAACTGCAGAAGGAAGGGATCAAACACGAGTACCACGCCTATTCAGGCGACCACAGCATTTCTTACTTCCTCGCACATTTCGGTGAAGTGATGGAGTTTCACTCGCGGGCATTCGGATTGCGGCAGTGATCCCCGAGATGGCTGTTATAAACTAGCCTAGTACTGCTTGCTTTGTCCCGCGCGGAGGGATGCGTGAGCGGTTGAAACGGGTGGTCTTGAAAACCACTGTACGGGAAACCGTACCGGGGGTTCGAATCCCTCTCCCTCCGCCATTAGCTTGGATCGTCGGTTTCAATAAGTTACAGACTCGGGCATTCTTCACTGTAGAACTGCTGCCCACACGCCCCGGCCTCGGAATCACCTCTTTGACCTTGGCTTCGGTTTTACCAACATTCTTGTGCTGGTGCGAATTCCAGATTTTTGTGGTATGACACCGGTATCCAACTGGTTGAATTGCTGAGGTCGACCCAATGAACACGAACAGGGAGTGGAGGAGACCTTTATTCCTTCTGATGCTGTTTGCTGTTCCCGCCATCGCCGCCTTTGCGGTGGAATCGAAAGGCGCAGATGGCGTGGTGGTGAGGACCGCGTCCGGCCCTGTAAAGGGTGAAGACGAAAAGGGAGTTCTCGTCTTTCGCGGCATCCGGTATGCGGCACCTGCGGTGGGCACGTTGCGATTTCGTCCACCGGCCCCCCCCATCGCGTGGACGGAAGTGCGATCAGCTCTCGATTTTGCACCCGCCTGCCCTCAGCTGGTGGAGGCTGATCCGACCGAAAACAACAACTCGGTGATGGCAGAAGACTGTCTGGCTGTGAACGTTTGGACGCCTGGGGCAGACAATAAAAAGCGCCCGGTGATGGTTTGGATTCACGGCGGCGGGTTCATTGAAGGCAGTGCGCGGAACACATGGTATGACGGCGCCACGCTCGCTGGCCACGGCGATGTCGTTGTGGTCAGCATGCAGTACCGCCTGGGAGCCTGGGGTTTTCTTGATGTGTCTGACATCGGAGGACAGGACTTTGCTCAGAGCGCTAACGCAGGACTTCTCGATCAGATTGCTGCCTTGAAATGGGTGAAGGAGAATATCGCGGCATTCGGCGGCGACCCGAACAACGTGACCATCTTTGGTCAGTCAGCAGGATCAGGCAGCGTGGGCATGTTGATGGTCGTGCCTGCCGCACGCGGCCTTTTTCATAAAGCAATCATGGAGAGCGGGACTCCCAAGGAGATAACTGACGAGGCAAAAGCTAACGAAGTGACACGGGAGTATATGGGAATCCTGGGGGCCAGTAAGATCGAAGAGCTCCAAAGACTGACCATGGCGCAGATGCTTGACGCCGAACGGAAACTGTTCGAGACGCGCTTTGGCTACTCTGCCTTACGCCCCGTCATGGACGGAACTGTGCTCAATGAACTGCCGATGCAAGCGATTGCGAAGGGACGCGGAACCTCAGTGCCTGTTCTCATTGGGACGAATCTTGATGAGATCCGCTTTTGGCTGGCTCTCCATGACATGCCCTTGGAGCAGAAGCCCGAAAGCCTTTTGCGCAAGCAACTAGAAGGGATTGTGGGCCTGAAGGCTCCTGAAGTGATCGACACGTACCGCAAAGCCGATCCGGATTTTGGCGATTCTGTCATCCACCTGCTTGGGGACGCTCTGGTGCGGTTGCCTGCGATTCGCTTTGCGGAGGCCAACAGCCATCGCCAGCCGACGTATATGTACTTGTTCACCTACCGTTCGACCTCTACCTATAAAAATTACGGTTCGTGTCACGTGATGGAAATCCCCTTCGTATTCGGCGTAATTGACTACCCGGACGTTATCGTCTTCACCGGGAGAGACAGCCATCGCGAAGCCCTGATGAATCAAATTCAGAACGCGTGGGTTAATTTTGCTCATACTGGCGATCCTAGCCAACCGGGGCTGGCTTGGCCGAGATATGACGAAAAGACACGGTCAACAATGGAGCTCGGGGCGACGTCGAGGATCGTGAACGATCCGTATTCCGCGGAGCGCTCGGTATGGAGCGATCTTCCGTTCGATGGTGTGACTCCCCATATGGGCAAGCTCTGGTCGCTGGTCTGGGACAATGGCACGCCCTAGATGCTTGGTTTGGGTGGTTCGACCTCTGGCAACTCTTCTCCGGACCCTATCAGAGTTCTGAAATCGCCCTCTCCCTCCGCCACGTTTCTTAGCCCTGGACACGTCCGGGCCAGCGCAGAGCCTATGCCCTTCACCGCATCCGGTGGTTCCACACAGTATTTTACGTACATGACGCAGAGGCGAGCCCGCGACCAACAATTGACTGCCGCAGAGAAGTGACTACTGATGGATCAGCGCTTGCAGCTCGCGAAGATCTGAGAGAGAAGCATCGGAAATCAGGCAAAACCTCATGTCGCCCGATTGCCATGTCACCCAGTTATAGCCTTGACGCGAGCCCGAGTTGACAGAGCTCTGTTCCCCCGGATGGTACGGCCATACAAAAAGATTGATGAAGTGCTTGCGGCGGGCGTAGGCCAACGCCGCGACGTTGTGCCCATCAATGACGTCCAAGCGTCCACCCACTAATGGAAACCCCTTCTCAGAATAGTCGGAGACCGGTGGGATAAAGTCGAGTTTGCCGTCGAACCATGGCTTCACGGTGTGCTGGTCGGTGGATAGTACGTCTGTCAGATGTCCAGGCTGCAATGAGCGCACGTGAGCGTCAACCAGTTCAGCAGTGATCCGGGCTGATTCGGCGCGTGGCTGGATTACCAAGACGGCAACCAAAAACACCGCCGCCACAGCCAGGGCGGCAAAAGCTGGCAAAAACCATCGTCGTGCCAATGCTGCGGGCGCAGGTACCTCGCGCGCAGTCGGCGTGAGCTGTTTACGGATTTGCGCACGGAATTGAAGCGACGGATGCTCGTACATGTCGCTCCGCTGCAGGAGGGTACGCAGAGAGTCAATGCTTTCCAGAACAGCCTGGCATTCCGCGCACCC
>Ga0209580_10000954_pt1 | contig 14063 bp, 13 predicted proteins | sample Coa_R1_5_FD_187153 | JGI IMG/M metagenome (GOLD analysis project Ga0209580, IMG submission 187153) | Surface soil microbial communities from Centralia Pennsylvania, which are recovering from an underground coalmine fire - Coalmine... | ecosystem: Environmental > Terrestrial > Soil >...
CTTTGTCGCGCGATCTCAGCCGTGATCTTCGCCAAGGTGGCAGGACTGGTAGCATCCGAGGTCAGCGACGCACGGGGCGACTGCTGATTGCGTCGCAAGTCGCAATGTCCGTCCCGCTGCTCTTCGCGGCGACGTTACTCTTGCGGACCTTCCATACGCTCCAGACCACTGACCCGGGCTTTACCATCGGCAACCTCACGACATTCCAGGTCATCGCGCCGTCCGCTCGGTATCCGACGCTCAGGGATGCGCAGGCGTATCTGCGGGAGGCCGACGACGCGCTCCTGGCTCTACCGGGCGTGCGCGCCATCGCAGACGCATCCGAGATGCCATACACTGGCAATGCCGATTCGGAGCCGTTTGTCATCCGCGAGCACGGCGATCAGGGCCGTGACAATCCGCAAGTACGAGTCGCCACGGTCAGCCCCAACTATTGGGGCATGCTCGGCGTGCCAGTCAGGTCCGGGAGGGTCTTCCTCCAGACTGACACGGACACCTCGCCCAGGGTCGTGGTCGTCAATGACACCCTGGCGGCGCGCTTTTACGCAGGCGAAGCAGCCGTGGGCCGGCTCATCGAGTTCAACAACCAGACCTGGCAAATCATCGGTGTCGTCGGGGCCATGCGTATGTCGAGCATCGCAGAACCGCCAGAGCCTGAACTCTATGTGTCGTCGCAACAAGACCTTCAGCGCGGCTGGTACCTGATCGTGGAATCACGCGGCCCGGTCGCGCCGCCAATTCCGGACATTCGAAGAGCCTTGCGCACCGTGGACCCCACCATCGCGGTCACCGAAGGAATGACGATGGATGAGCGTGTCGCGCGGGAGGTTGCACCACAACGCTTTCGCGCAACCCTCGTCGCGAGCCTGTGCGCAAGCGCGCTGGTGCTGTGCGCTCTTGGCATCTACGGCGTCATGGCGGATGCCGTAAACCGGCAGACGCGTGAAATCGGGATTCGCCTGGCTCTTGGACTCGATCACTCGCGCGTGCTACGTGGTGTGCTGCGGTCGGCACTCTGGACCGCCGGACTCGGCGTGGTGATTGGCGCTGGGCTGGCCGTGGTGGCCGGGAAGGGACTCGCCGGATACCTGATCGGCGTGCGGCCAGACGATCCGGTTGCGCTCGGTGGCGCCGTGCTTTTCCTCGCGATTTGGGCGGCCGGTGCAGCCTTTCTTCCGGCTCGACGCGCGAGCCGAATTGACCCGGTCGTGGCGCTTCGTCACGAGTGACCAGTGAACGACCAGCGCCCTCATCCTGCCTTTGCGGTGGTCACGGTGTGGGTCGCCGCGATGGTCGGCCTCTGTGTCGCTGTGCCCCCAGCTATGCAGGCGGTTGCTCCTGCGCGCCGGATTCTATTTGTCGGCAACAGCCTCACGACCGCGAACGATCTGCCGTCACGTATTCAGGCGCTGGCACGTTCCGTGGGCGACCACCTCGAATGCCGAGCAGTGGCGTTGCCTGACTTCAGCCTCGAGGATCACTGGAGTCAAGGCGACTCAAGACGGGCAATTGGCGAGGGCGGCTGGTCGATTGTGATCCTCCAGCAAGGACCGTCGTCGCTCCCAGAGTCGCGCGTGGTCCTGGTCGACTACACGAGGCGCTTCGCAACGGAAGCGCGGCGCATCGGTGCCCGAACCGCCTTATACATGGTCTGGCCCTCGCGTGATCGGCTGAAATACTTCGACGACGTGAGCGCATCGTACGCGGCGGCTGCGCACGATGTCGGGGGCATGCTGTTGCCGGTCGGCGAGGCATGGCGCGCAGCTTGGCGGCGCGATGCCACCCTTAACCTCTATAGCCCTGACGGCTTCCACCCCACAGTGCTGGCGACGCAATTGGCGGCGTTGGTTATCTACCAGGCGGTTAGCGGTCGGGTACCGATCGGCCTGGGCGCGACCCCGATGCCCCCTGCCCCACTTTGGCCCCATTTGGGGTTGTCGCCCTCTCAAGGCTCGCTGCTCGAACAGGCGGCTACCGAAGCGAACGCGCGGTTTGGTTCTCGCTAGCCCCTTACTGCTCATCGAGTTATCAGGTGATTCGACTGGGCCGCCGGGTCGAATCCGTCAGCGAGATTCTTACGCCTCCCGCTGCCTGCTCGACCGACCCGAACGTTTCGGTCTGGTGTCGTGTCATGTGACGGCGGGTTGCGCCGAAACAAAGGCCATCGAAGCGGACTCCTCACTTTCTGCCAAGGAACTGAAGAAGGTTGCCGGCGTTGTCTAGAATCTGGACTCCCCTCATTTCATTGGGCCGCGCCGGTGACGGACCGCTGTAAATCGGGACACCATGACTCTTCAGTCGCGCGAGAAGTGCGTCCAAGTCGTCGACGATGGCGCCAACCTTGAAGATGCCGTGAACCTGTCCAAGCTTGCTGTGCGTTGGGGCCGCACTGCTCAGGGGAAGAGCGTCAGGCAGTTGTACGAGTTCAACGAGCAGTCCCCCACCGGCGAGCGCCTTGACGCCATCGCTGTACGCGTCTTTCGGAAAACTCCTCACCACTTTCAGCCCGAGAGCGTCCTCGTACCACTTCGCGCTGGCTTCGACGTCTGGAACGGACAACGCGAAATACCCGCCCTGAGCAACGATGCCCGCCTTTGCCGTGGCTTCGTCAAACGACTGAGCTGAGACGCCGAGAGAGCCAGCCAGAGATAAGAGCAAGAGTAGGTTTTTCATTTTGCAGAAACTCCCGGAATCGAGATAGTGACAACCGCCGCATGGAAGTCTACTGCTCAACGCCAAGCGGCACCGGGGTGCCCGTAGGCGGACACGGTAAAAACCCGATCGCGTAAGAAGCCAACTGGGCTTGGGACCGCGGCCTTGTACCCGCGCTTCGGCGTACCGCAGTCTTCTTGCCCACCACTCGTGCGCCGGTCGCAACTCCTCGACCCGCCACCGGCGCGTTCTGAAACACTCTCCTCGGACAATGTTCGCGCCGCGCCGATCGACCGCTAGGGCATAGTGCGGCGTTCGAACCGGAGGCCCAAGTGACGCGATCGCTCTTCGTGGTGGCGTCGACCGTGCTCTGCTTGTTCGCGTGCGGCAGCTCGACGGAGGCGCTCGCGGCGTGGACGGGACCAGCGACAGACGCCGCGTTCGGCATGAAGGCCGGCGACAAGCCGTTCCTCGCGTCCGATCAGCGCGTGCGGATTTGGTAGCTACGCCGTCCCGTATCGCTGCGTGAAGAAGCCGATCATGCCGCCGGCAAGAAACCCGGGCAGCATGATTTGCAGGTAGTAGTGATCCCCGTTCGGCTGCGGCATCGCGGCCACGGCGAACGCCAGCACGAGGCCGACGACGGCGCCGAACGCGATGCCTTTCCCGAGCGAATGCACGCGTCGGGCGTAGACGCCCGCTGCGAGGCCGACGAGCAGCCCCTTGAACGCCGAGCCAATCAGAACGCCGCCGATGACCGCCCGCACCTCGGGCGTGAACCACGCCGTCGCGCCGTCCAGCACGCCCAGCACGACGCCCGCAACCGCTCCGATCAGAATCTTGTTCACCGCGATCCTCCCTGCGCTCTGGTTACCCGTCGGCCGCGTGGCCTGTACGGCCCGCTACGGTCGCGACCACAGAAACAGCGCGAATCGCACGACGATGTAGACGAGGAAGAGCACGAGTAGCGGCTGATTCGCGCGATAGAACCGCGCGACGCGCTCGAAGGCGGATTCTCGATAGGCCTCCACAGACCCTGTGTCGAGATAGCGCGCGACCTCGCGATGCAGCTCGCGCGCGTCGGCGTACCGGGCCGCAGGGTCGGCGGCCGTGGCGTGATCGATCAGGGCCTGGAGCGGCCGACTCGGCGACGGCAGCAGCGCACGAAGAATCACTCCAAGCGCGTGCACGTCCGCCGCCGGACCCACGTCGCCGCCCGGCTCGCTCTGCTCAGGCGCGCGGTAGACAGGCGTGCCCGCCACGCCGACGCCCCAGTCCATGACGAGCACTTCACCGAACGGCCCGACCATCACGTTGCCCGGTTTCAGGTCCCGATGCACGACGCCGCGGCTGTGCGCGAACGCGACCGCATCGCAGAGAGTCTGAAAGACGCGAAGTCGGTCGGAGAGCGACGGCGTGTCGTGAATGAAGGCGTCGAGATGCACGCCTTCGACGAGCTTCATCGTGTAAAACGCGCGGCCGTCCGCCAGGACGCCGCTATCGTAGACGGGTACGATGCCGGGATGTTCGAGCTGCGCGACCACGCGCGCTTCCGACAACAAGCGCCCGGCCGCGTCGCCCGCCGTCAGCACCTTCAGCGCCACTTCGCGTTCGAGCACCGCGTCGAAGACGGCAAAGACCGTCCCCATGCCGCCGCGTCCCAGCAGGCGGCGCATCGCATAACGCGTGTCGGTGAGATCCGGCTGATCCACCGCCTCGCGGAGACGCGCCAGCACGCGGTCGGACAGCGGCATCACGATCGTTCGAAGAGCGCGCGCGCTTCGCTCGCCGCCTCGGCGGCGGACGCGGTCGCGGCGTCGACGCGGGCCAGCACGAAGCGACGCAGTTCCCGACGCGCCCATGCGAGGTGATTCGTGACCGTCGCCGGCGTCAAATGGAACGTCGACGCGAGCGCGCCGTAGCTCGGCGGCTCGTCGACGAGATCGTGCGCCTCGAACACGGCCAGCGGCATGTCCTTGCCGGACGCCCGCGCGAACGCGCGCAGGTCGTCGACCCCAAGAGCGAAGATCTGTCTCTGCCACTCACGATGGAAGTACTCCTCCATCGAGACGTCGGGGTCGGCCGCGATGTCCACGACATCGCCGTCGTCGTCTTCGATCGGCGAGACTAGGAAGCCGCCGCCGCGTTTCAAGCGGCTGGCGGCGCGCGCGTCGTGTGACACGAAGCCGTCGACCGATACGCGGACGAACGTGCGGAGCGATCCGCGCGCGGCATCGAATCGTCCGAGACCGGCCGCCGACAAGAACTCGGTCAGAAAGGCCTGCGTCAGGTCCTTCGCGTCCTCGTTCCCCCGTCGCCACTTGATGCGGATGTATCGATAGATGGGCTTCCAATACGCGGCAACAAATGTCTCTCGCGCTGTCCGGCGCCGGGCCTCGTCGTCGCCGATGGCCGCAGCGACGATCGATGGCCGCGTCGAGGGAAACGCGGCGTTCGGGCCGCCGATCGACGTGTCGCGCTCGACTGGCACGGCACATTCTGGCACGCCCGCCGGCTCGATCCATGCCGTACAGCACGGACCGCAGACGGGTAAGAAGGGGTCATGCGGACGCTTGCGGCCTGGTCTCTGTCACTCGTGTTGCTGGCGCCGATCGCACCGGCGGCGGCCACGGCGCGGTACTACATCGCGTTCCTCCGCCCGGCGCCCGACCGAACGCCGCTGGCCCCCGCGGATGCTGAACGCATTCAGGCCGCGCATATGGCCAACATCGAAGACATGGGCAAGCGCGGCATCCTCGTGGCCGCCGGCCCGTTCGAGGACAAGCCGCCGACCATCAGCGGCATCTTCGTCTTCGCGTTGAAATCGAGAGAGGAAGCTCAACGCATTGCCGAGTCGGACCCCACCGTCGTCGCCCATCGCAACGTCATCGACGTCGTCACCTGGGACGGACCCGCGGGCATCGGCGCGGAGTACATCCGCCTGCACGCGGGACATCCGGAGATGCCTGAGGGCATGGGGGTGCAACCGTTCTTCATGCTGTACGCGGCCGACACGCCAGCATCGGTACACGTCCCGGATTCGGAGACGACGTATCTCAATGGTCTTCGCGTCGCTGGACACGTCGCGGCATGGGGATCGGCATCCGGACGACCGGGTCTCGTGGCGATCGTGGTGTTCAATCGCCTGACCGATGACGAGGCGCAGCGCCTGATGGCCGCTGATCCGGCCGTCGCCTCGGGCTCCACCCGGGCGGAGTTTCATCGCTGGTGGTGCGCCGCGCACGTGCTGCCGGAGTGAACGGACTCCGCCTAGACGTGCCCGGGGAACTGCTCGTCCACGCGGCGGCTGCCCACCAACCGGCGGTAGGGGCGTAGTATCTGGGCAAAGCCGGCGCAGGACGTGCCGGGTCACGCCCGACTCGCGGGCGACGGGTCAGCACGACCGCCCACCCACGATGATCACGCGTCTGGTCAAACTACCTGGCGCCGGTCGCATGGCGCTGCCGGTCTTCGTCAGGAGCGCGGTATCACCGCTAGACGACATGCGGCGGATCGGTTCGCCGGTTCCTCGGTTCATTCACTCCGCCGGACTAAGTCCTCGGCGAGATGTCGCAGCAAGGAACCTTCGTCAGCGGTTGCGGGACATGGCGTACTGGGCAGCGTCGCCGTGTCGCCATCGCGAGGCTCCGAGCCTTCGGTCAACCACCGCACGCCTCGAAAAGATCCGCCGGCTTCAAACCGACCACCGAGGCTCTCCTGCCGGAGCCAACGCGGCCCAGGCGGATCCGGACTGGGCCTCCAGAAGAGCACGGCATCAGACGCACTGAGCAGCCGCCCCCCGGCGTCAAGCAGCGCAACCACAATCCGAAGCCCCAAGTCTCCCGCCGACAGATCGAGCCTGACCTGTTTCCAGCCGGCGATCGACTCACCCTCCGGGCTTGCCAGAATCTTGGGTGAGCCGACAGGCTCGCGCTGGGGAGTGAAGCCATCGGGCAACGGCGCGAGGAGGGCATGCCAGGTCGGACCCATAGTTCTTACATTATGGATTCTGGACCATCGCACAGCGGTGTCCGAATCCAACACAATGTGGTGACCGACGCGCTTGTGCCAGCTACGATCTCTAGTCGATCTCCCGTGCGAGCGCGAGCTGCGGCTCACGAAGCCCGAAGCGCGCAGGCGTCAATGGACGAAGACGTTAGCGAACGCGAATGCAGCGTCAACACCCGGAAGCGTGGTGCCGCCTCAACGGTTGACGAAGATCTCACGGGGAGACACGATGAGGTCGTCGTTCGCAACGCCCGGGCGGCTCGGAACCGGAGTGCCTACATATCAGACTTGTCGCAACGCCCGGAGGGGATCGATCCTCGTTGCACGGAATGCCGGGATCACCGACGCGAGGGCGGCGACGGCGAGGAACACCGTCGGAGCCGTGACCCAGGTCGCCGGATCCCAGGGCGACACCCCGTAGAGCAGGTTCGCCAGGCCTCTTGCCGCCATGGCCGAGAGCGCCAGCCCGATGGTGAGCCCAAGGACGGTTACCCGCATGCCCTCGACGAAGATGAACCGGACGACTGCCCCGGTGCTCGCGCCGATGGCCATTCGGATGCCGATCTCCTGCGTCCGCTGCGTCACGAGGAACACGAGGAGACTGAAGAGGCCGAGCGCCGAAAGCAGCAGAGCTACTGCGGCGAATCCCCCAAGGACCTGACTCGTCAGTCGCGGCGCGGTGAGCGCTGTGTCGACTACCTCAGTCATCGGCCTCGTCCCGGCGACGGGCACCTCTGGATCGACGGCCGCCGCAGCCGCCCGGAGGGGGGCGGCAAGCGTCATCGGATCTACGGCCGTGCGCATCACGACGATGCCGGTCGTGAGCGGTCCACCGCCGGTTGCGGCCGAAAACTGCGCATAGGGCAGGTAAAACTTGGTCTTCACCGCACCGGTGACACTGTTGTGGCGTACGTCGCCGACGAGGCCGACGACCGTCACCCAGGGGGCGTTGCGGCCGAAGAAGCGCAGGCGTCTCCCAATCGGATCGCGGCCAGGCCAATAGGTGCGCGCCATCGTTTCGTTCACGAGCGCGACCATCGGGGCTCTCGCCGTGTCGCTGGGCGTAAAGAGCCGGCCGCGGAGGAGATGCTCCCCGAGCGCCTCGACCGCGCCCGGCGTTGCCACCTGCCAATCGCCCATCGGGTGCTCCCCTGGTGGGGACGTGTAACCCTCGACGAAGAGCCCTTTATCGCCGATTGTCGAGGCGAGGGGCAGCGACCGGATGAGGCCCGCGGCCTCGACACCTGGAATCTCGCGGAGCCGTCCGGCTAGCCCGTCGAGATAGCGGTTGACGTCCTCGGACCGCGTATAGCGATCAACGGGGAGCGCGATCCTGGCCGTGAGCACGCCGGTCGGCTCAAAGCCAAGGTCGATATGCCGCATGGAGCCGAGCGTCCGAGCCATGAGCCCCGCGCCGGTGAGAAGCAGCATCCCGAGCGAAAGCTGCGTCACGACGAGAAGCGCGCGGAGTCGCAGCCGACTCCGGCTGGCCGACGTGTTCGTGGTGCCGTCTTTGAGGCCAGTGACGACGTTGAGGCGCATTGCGTGCACCGCCGGCGCCAGGCTGCAGAGGAGCGCGGCACCAGCGCTCACGGCGAGCATGAAGGCCATGACGCGCCAGTCGACTGTGATCTCCGCCGCGCGTGGGATCGCGGTCGGGCCGATGGCCGTGAGCGCACGTTTGGCGAGGAACGCCAAGCCGATGCCGAGCGTGCCGCCGGCGAGCGCGAAGAGTGCGCCCTCGAGGAGTTGCAGCCGGAGGAGCCGCGCGCGGCTCGCCCCGAGGGCGACTCGGGTCGTCCACTCGCGTCGGCGCGTTTCGGCACGCGTAACGAGCAGGGCTGCCGCATTGGCGCACGCGATGAGCAGCAGGAACCCTACGGCGACAAGAAGCACGCGCAAGGCTGGCCCCACGCCGCCAAGCACGTCGTCATCGATGGACTGAGCAAAGACCGTGAAATGCATGGCCGGCCGATAGCCGTTCGCAAACCCAGCGACGAGCGTCGCTAATTCCCGGTTGAAGGCGCCGAGCGACACGCCTGGTCGGAGCCGAGCGGCCCCATAGAAGTTGTGGTCATCGCGATCGGCGGTGGCCGGATCGTTGTAGAGCGGCGTCCACAGGGTCGTGGGTTCGGGGGCGTCTTCGGTGAAGTCGGTCGGGAGTTGGAAGCGCGGCCGCATCACACCGAGGACGGTCACGGCTTGGCCGTCCAGCCGGATGGACCGACCAACAATGGCCGGGTCGGCACCGAAGGTGGCGCGCCAGAGGTCATAGCTGAGAACCGCAAACCGGGTCTGTCCAGCCTTGCCAGCGTCCCGCGCCTCGTCCTCCGTGAACAGCCGTCCGTAAAGGGGCGTCACGCCGAGAACCGCGAACGTGTTGGCCGTCACCACACCGGCGTTGAGCCGGCTGGCATCGCCCACGCCCGTGAGCGTCACGTGTTCGGAACTCCACATCGCGATGTCTTCGATCGAGCGGCTCTCGGCCTTGAAATCGAGTACGTCTCGCGTCGCGAGCCAGGTGCGGTCAAAAGCAACCCACTTGCTCCAGACCGTAACCAGCCGGTCCGGCTCCCTGTAGGGCAGCGGAGCGAGGAGTACCGCCTGGACGACCGAGTACATCGCGCTCGCCGTCCCGATGCCCAACCCGAGCGACAGGACGATGGCCGCCGATAGGCCCGGCTGTCGGCGCAGACCGCGCCAGGCCGTCCGCAGATCCGCCAGCAACGACGCTCCCATAGCACCTCCACGAATATCCGGTGACTCGCGATCCAAGGTCGGTGGCCGGCGGCGCGTCCAGGCGGCATGGAGCCCTTGCACGAGATACCAGCCGAGGGCGCGATTACCGCGCGCCCGCCGCGCCACGAAGCCGTCCTCGAGGTCCAGCATGAGGAACTCTCGGTCGCGCACCGGCAGGAGGGCCTCGACTAGCCGAAGGGCCCAGGCCGGGGGTGTCGGCGGTGCCGACCTCACGATGACTCCAGCTCGGGTCGGAGTCCCTGCGTCATGCGCGTCCAGGTCCCATAGGCCTGGGCGATGGCGGCTCGGCCAGCCGGTTGAAGCGCAAAGATTTTTCGCCGGCCACCGCGGGCGGTTGGGGTCGGCACCGCCCGCGAACGAACCAGACCCTTCAGCTCCAGCCGATCGAGCGTGGTGTGGACCGCGCCAATCCAGACCGTGCGGCGGCTGCCTTCAGCGACGGCGTCCCGGATTGCCCCGCCCGTGGCGCCATCCTCGAGCCGCAGAACCGCGAGCAGGACGAGCTGTTCGAACTCTCCCAGGTAGGCCGCCATCACTAGACTCTACAATGTAGTTTGACGGAGCGCCAGTGTCGGCGGTTAGCTCTTTCGACCGCGACGTCGCCCGGCAGTCGAGGTCCGGGTAATCGCCGACCCTCGGAGCCGGCCTCCCAGTGAGGCACGAACAGATCGGCCTCGGCGCCTCCGGGCATCGAATCCCATGGGAGGCGCAGCGTGGTCGATCTCGGACGGACGGCGAGCCGCGGACTGTGCCGGGGTTGATTCCTCGCCGCTCGTCCAGTACCCTCAAGACGTTATGCCTTACTTGGTAAGGGGACTGGCCTTCATCCTACTCTCCCTAGGACTGTCGTTTGCGCCGACTCAGCGGAGTGTCTCCGGCCAGGTCGTCACATCGACATCTCTTCCCGAGGTCACGATCACCGTCTCACCCGACTTGCGATATGTGGGCGATCTTTCCTACAAAGTGGGCGATGTGGCCGACGCAGACGAACAGGTTTATGGTGCCGCCACAAACGGGAACCTCGTGCGAGCGTTCGTGGCTCACTTTGAGCACTTTCTGCCTACAAATGACCGCGTGTTCGAGTACCCCCGCCTGACGATGGTGAGTCTGGCTGGTCACGAGTATCTCCACCAGACCTGGGCCATCCGACAGTTCGACTTCTTCACCGAACCTGCCATGCTGGCGTTCTTGCGACAGCATGGCCTGAAGGCCGAGCAGAGTTGGTTGGTAGATCGGTATGTGAGAGCCGTCGATCCCCAAAAGAAGAACGAGATCATCCTTTTCTACCTTGAGGCGGCTTCGATTAACCCAACAGACATTCACTATGGCGGGGCGCCCGTCGAACCGCCCCCGCCGCCCACCCCAGCCGGCTCAGCCGGGGAGGCTTTCGTTCGTCGCGCGCGCGCTGCGTTCCAGGTGACGGACACCGTGCGCTGACTGCCGTTCAACACGGCAGAGCTCTGCTCGCCTTTCAGCGACGAGCATTACCCAAGATCGCGGCGATGGAGCGGTCGACATCCTCGTCCGTGAAGGCCTGTGATGAGGAAGGCATCAACGGGAACCTCCCGCTTCCCTCCGGTCCACGTTTATGGTGACTCTCACCTGATCGTGGCCGCCGGGAACAGTTTCCGCAGTGATCAACGCTTTCCAATCGCCCCAAGTCTCGCTGGAAATCGTCCAATGACTCTCGCTTCCCTCGCTCGCCGCGGAGTCGATTCGGCTCCAGTGGTCCGCATTGGCCACCGTGCCATTGACAGCCGCCAACAATTCAGCGAGTGGCTGTTTGGTCTCCAGTGCCCATTCACTGTGCCAGGACTGCCGCGAGGCCTCATACCGCAGCGGTTGCGCGTGCAGTCTGAATTTCAGCATCACGAATGTGTTTAGCATCGGCATGTCGCCGAACTGCGCTCGAACGAACTGGCCGCTGGGGTCCCAGTTGTATTCGGTGTTCACCGCCACGAACTGTGACTGCCCTCTTCCAAAGACTCGATCGATGATGTGCAGTGCGCCGTCGATACCCGACGACAGGCCGGCGGTGGTGATGATCTTGCCGTTATCCACGAGACGCTGGTCAGCCACGACCTTGGTTCGCGGGGCCGTTTGCTTCAGCAGCTCGATGTAGCCGGCGGTGGTGGTCGCCGACTGCCCGTCGAGGAGTCCGGCCTGAGCCAGAATGAACGCGCCGTTACACACGGACATCACATAGTCCGCGTCTTTTGCTTCGGCTTGAACCCAGCGGATCACCTTCGGGTTGGCCATCTGGAGTCCCACGCCGGGGTTTCCAATGTGGCTGCTGCCGCCGCCCGGTACGACCAGTATTTCCGCCTTCGGCGCGTTCTCAATGGTGTACGCCGGGTTCAGGCTCATCCCCCCGGAGGTCGTGATGGGAGCTGCCTTCTCCGAAACGGTGAACACATCGAATTGGGAGTCGAGGATTTCCCAGGGCCCAGTGAAGTCGATGATCTGAACGCCATCAAAAACCAAGATCGCGGCGTGCTTTCTCGTTCCAGTGGGAGGGGCGGGGGATTGCGCCGGAGCCTGCGCCATGACGCACACGGTGACGGCTGTCAACAACGCAAACGCGAGCGTGGTAATGTTCAGTGCCTTCCTCGCGCCGTAAGCACCACCGGTGTTTCTTTTCATGATGTACCTCCCGTTCCTGCCCAAACGTTCTTACGCGTGGCGGGCCCGCTTGGCAGACTCCTCGGTGCCACAGATCAACGTATACTAACATAGCCCATCTATGTCACTCACACCAGGCCGCGCGCGACGCGACGAGATTCCACCCGGTACGCTCTACATGCTCATCCTCAAGACGCTGGGCCGTGGAGGCGAGCTGCACGGCTATGAGATTGCGAAATCGATCGAGGGCATCTCCGACCAGGTGCTACAAGTCGAAGAGGGGTCGCTCTACCCCGCCCTGCAACGCATGCTGCTCAAAGGCTGGGTGGTGGCGAAGTGGGGTACGACCAGCGGCAACCGGCGCGCCCGCTACTACCGGTTGACAGCGCTTGGACGCAAACAGCTCGAAACCGAAGTCTCGCAGTTCGAGCGTGTGATAGGAGCCATCCGACGAGTCTTGCGCACCGCGCCAGGAAGATAGGCGATGCAGTGGCTCCGGGCACTCGGTCGGCGCGTGCGGGTGTTCCTGTGGCGCGAACGATTCGATCGCGACCTCGAGGACGAAATGCACCTGCATATCCAGTTGCGCGCGGAGGATATGGCGGCTCGAGGTGCTGCGAGCGGGCACGCGCGAATCGAAGCGCGCCGGCGGTTCGGGAACGCCACGCTCCTGCTCGACCAGAGCCGTGACGCATGGAGTTGGAGAGGCCTCGAGAGCTTGGTCCAGGACGTTCGTTACGGAGCGCGTCTCTTGTGGCGACGCCCCGGCTTCGCGCTGGTCTCGGTCGTTACCCTCGCTTTGGGCATCGGAGCGAACGCGGCCATCTTCAGCGTGGTCTACGGTCTGCTGCTGAGACCCCTTCCGTATCCAGACGCCGACCGCGTGGCGATTCTCCATATGCACTTCTCGCCGCAGAACTTGGACCGCGGACCGTTCTCCGTGGCTGATTTCCTGGACGTCAAGGCCCGCAGTCATTCTTTCGCCCTGCTCGGGGCCTACACCTTGAACCGCTTCGACCTCACGGGCGTCGGCCTCGCCGAACAGCTGCCAGGCGCCAGCGTGACACCAGAGTTCTTTGCCATCGTGGAGGTCAAGCCGCTGCTGGGTCGAGTCTTTGAACCGTCCGACGACGGCCCAACGGCGGCACCCGTGGTGGTCATCTCGGAGTCGCTGTGGAGGCGAACGTTTCAGGGGGATCCCACCGTCGTCGGTCGAGCGATTCGGATCAGTGGCACGCTGCAAACCATTGTCGGCGTGGTGCCGAGCGCGTTTCGGTTGCCGACATCCGAGTCCGAGATCTGGACGAATCTCCGACTGGCGCCGCCCACGCGACGCGGCCCGTTCTTTCTGACAGGAGTGGCTCGACTTTCGCCAGGTGTGACTTGGGAGCAAACGATTGCCGACGCTCGTGAAGTAGCGCGCTCTATCGAAACGGCTAACAGCCGACAGTATTCGCGACTGTCACTCGTGGTGCTTCCGCTGCGTGATGCCCTGCTGGGGAACACTCGTCTGGCCCTCGTGATCCTCCTGGCTGCGGTCGGTTGCGTGCTGCTCATCGCGGCGGCGAACGTCGCCAACCTGCTCATGGCTCGCGGCGCCGCACGGCGGCGCGAGATGGCGCTCCGGCTCTGTCTTGGCGCTACCCGGCCCAGGCTTGTGAAGCAGCTACTTGTTGAGACCTTGCTGCTCGTGGCGGTCGGTGGAGGGACCGGCTGTCTTCTGGCCCTTATGGCGGTTCATGGGATCCGGGGCTGGAGTGCGCCAACGTATGTCCCCTCGCTGGCCAACATCCGCCTCGATTGGCCCGTGCTCGCGTTTACGGCGGCCATCACGCTGGCGACCGGAGTGGCGGTCGGCATGCTGCCAGCCGCTCGTCAGTCCCGTCTGTCAATTGCCCCGGCGCTGAAGAAGGGCGAGCGCGGCAATACGCGAGGCGGCGATGATGGGCTGCGGAGCGCGCTGGTCGTCGCGGAGGTCGGCCTATCGGTTCTGTTGCTCACCGGAGCAGGCTTGTTCTTGA
>Ga0209580_10000956_pt1 | contig 14041 bp, 10 predicted proteins | sample Coa_R1_5_FD_187153 | JGI IMG/M metagenome (GOLD analysis project Ga0209580, IMG submission 187153) | Surface soil microbial communities from Centralia Pennsylvania, which are recovering from an underground coalmine fire - Coalmine... | ecosystem: Environmental > Terrestrial > Soil >...
CGCGAGCTCGACTCCGATTCTCTCCGAAAGGTCCAGTGCCGACTTGCCCGCCATCTTGAGATACTCGACCACCTTGGGACCGTCCTTTTGCCGAGCACTTTGCTCAGCCGCCGCCACAGCGCCAGCTGCGACTTTCTGGCTTGGCTCGACGGCATCGCGGTTCATCACTTCGTGCAGCCTTCGGAGTTCGTCGGCGAGCCTTTCGAGATCGACTGTGCCTTCCAGCTTGTTCCATGTCTGACTGAAGGTCATGTCGTGAGAATGGGCATTCGGCCCAACAGCACCAGCCTGCCCTGAAATGTTGTACTGATCACCCATGATCGCACCTATGAACAACTGGCGAGTAGTCGCCTCATATCTGCCGGCGAGCGCGCCAGCCTCTATCTGCATTTTGACATATCGTTCGATTACGTCAGAACTCTCAGCCTTGAGAAACGTCTGCTCGAACAGATCGAACTGTCCGATGAGCGTCTCTTCGGCGGACTCTTTGCCTTTCGTGTTGGTTATGCGGGGCTGGAACTCTTTCGGGAACCGATCACTGAACCCATAATGTGAATCGGTGGTAAAGCCAATGACGGGCAACGCAGCGGCGCTGATCGCTCCTGCCCAGTATCGGAAGGCAGCCGATCGAGAGTCGACACACTCGAGCGCAACGCTTAGGACAGCTAAGTGCTCAAATTGGTCAAAAACGAGTGGGTTATCAAAAGGCACTGTCTCGAGGTCGACCACACGGTAACCTCGCGCTTCTACGAATCGGACTACCCCGGTACGAATCGATGCGTCGAGGGCAGACATCCCCAGCACACCGCATCCAGTCTGCTCCGTGCTGGGTTGGTAACGGATCGGCGGGGGTTCACCCATGTAGGCTTTCAGGACTTTGAGACTTTGAACATGGTCTCGAACCTGCCTGAAATAAGTGCGGTTGGAATATCGCTGCTGCATGACTCGCGCCGGCAACACGCCTCCTGGGATTCGTTCGTCCACAAACACAAGCACTGGCTTGCGAGCACGAAGGGCGAGCCCGATCTCGAATAGGATGTAAGGGGATGGACCGCCAGAACGCCACGTGAGCACCGCTACCATTCCGTCGCAGCTGCGGAGGTTCTGTAGAAGCTTTGATTCGTTGACACTCTTTGAAGGCGGGTCAAAATTCACGATCATTCGCCCCGCCTGCTCGATGAGGACGCCAAAGTGCCGGTTGATGTCGGTGTCCTCTTCGCGATAGCTGTGAGCCCAGTACACGATTTGCATGGCTATTAGATGGCCGTTCGACGCTGCGCTCCAGGTGTGACGCAAACTTTCACATGCACAGCCAGGCGAGCCCTGGGCGATTCCGCGAGTGCCGACGTAGGGCAGCGGAGTTTCGAGAGGGATGTCACGACCGGGTCGCGCGTCATGCAATTCGCCCCCGCGGGGGGTCAGATGCGATTGGCGTTGGCCAAGCGCCAGTAGTACCGTCCGGCTGCAGTTAGGCGACAACACTTGGACTGCACTGCGGCGTCATACATGTGGTCCACTCCAACCGGCACGACTAAATGCACTCGGCTCAGGGCCTGGAGTTTAGAAAAGATCTGACTCTTTTCGTCAACAACGCCCTCGGTGGTCGCTTCGTACTCCGGAGATAGCACCAAGTCCTCAGCAGGAACAGGGAAAAGGGCTGGTAGCTCCCGGAGGATTGCGGCGTCGATTGGCGGCCTGCACTTGCGGAGAGGAACAACAGTTGAAACATGTGCCTTGAAGAGCGGGCGCTGGTCCCATGCGCCCAATGCCGCTTCGACAAGTGCGTAGATCCCTGGCGCAGTAACATGGCCCAGAAGATCCGCCGCGCCACCCTGGAGAGCGTCACAGACGAGAGATGTGAAGAGCCCCGCACCGCTCTCCTCGACAGAGACCTGATCGCCACGGCTGGCAGTCAAAATTGACACGCCGTCCCGGAGAAGCGCCTTCGCATTGTCGACACCAGGAACGCTGCCCATATGCCCAGAATGGCAGCAATCCAACAGGATTACGACCTCGTCGGCTCTGGAGTCGTTCGCCATCGAGAGCACGTCCGCCATCGCAACGCCGTCGTCATATGACTCGGCGTCCTGAGTAACAAGGTAGCCGCCCAGGTTGTTCTCGGTTCCGTGTCCGGAGAAGTGCAAGAGGGTGACCTCAGCCTTGTCTCTGAGCAGTTGCTCGACGGCCCGCCTGAGCTTGGAGCGAGTCACGACATCGCGTGGACCTCCAACAGGCGCAACCATTTTGCGGCTCTCGAAGTTCGGAGTGCCGTCTTCGTGATTCGATAGGAGCGCGGCCATCCGTTCGGCGTCGGCCACGCACCCACGGAGGGAGCCAAACGGATAGAAATCAATACCGACGCAGAGCGCGCGACGCATGGTCGATCACCGTGCTCCGCCGATGAGCGCCTTGAGATTGTCCCACGTCCACCTGTACATCTTGTCGCTCGCCAGCGCAGTGGTCGGCTTTGTGCAGGGCTTGTCTGAGTAGGCAGCGAGGAGAAAATAATCTATCCGTTTCTCGCGAGCGATGGCGACCTCAGTGGCGATGCCGGTCGCTGATTGCGTCGACTGACCGCACAGGACGATCACCACATCGATGTTATCCATGCGACGACGAACCTTCTCCTTCCAGTCTCCAGTAAGATGGTCCCTTACCGAAGCGTCCGCGAAGTCGAAGGGGGTGTCTGGATGCTTCGCCTGACCGGCGAGCATCAGTTTTGCCCCCTCGTCATGGTCGTAGTCGAAGCTTATAAAAGCACGCTTCCTGCTCATAACAGCCTCCGAGCCTGGGGCGATTCTATCCCTTCTCAACTCCCGGGCCCGGATGACCCGACTGGTTACCCACGTCGCCCTTGCGTCGGAAACACGCTAGGAGCCGCGTCTAGATTGCGGACTCGCAGCAGCGAGACGTTAAGCAGTGCCGCTGTGACGTCTGGTGACTACCACAGCCTGGCTCACTCAACTCAGCACCGTGGCACGTGCTGTTTCCGGTGGCTTCCGTGACCAGTGGTGACGGCCGCGGTGCTCTTGCCCGCCAGGTCCACCAGCGGTATCTCCCTCCGGAGGCGTCGTCATGCGCTGATCAGCAGTCATGTTCTGGTTGATCGCCAACCTCCGACGCGCACCGACGGGCTCGCCGCTCGCTCCGTGCTGCAGTCCAGACACCCGACTCGCGCCATGGCGGAACAGGTCTTCTTGCCATGAGTGTGTGCGCCAAGATGTTACCGCGTGGGCACGGGTACGCGCGACCTCCGTAGCGCTCTTTAGGGTGTAGAGGCGAGGGGTCCTAAAGTGCTACACGTCGACTGCTCCTCGCCGAGCGGCACCCATCGCGCAGGCACTCGACGTCTACCGGATTCGCATTGCGAGGCGCTGGCCCAATTCGTCTCGAGTGTGTCCAGATGCATTGAGACGCCCGGGCGAAGCGTAAACGATGCCGGCGGCGGCGTCCACCGGAAGGCGAGCAAAGAAGAGCGGCAGCGCGACGACCTCCCACTTCGTCGTCATCGGCGCGATGTACATGTACCGGCCTTCATTTCGAAGTCCGTCGTACTTTGCCCGCAAGAAGTCTGCCACTTCGAGCGGCCGAAAGGCCGGTAAAGTCTCGACGGTCGCGGTTGTCGCGAATGTGTGTAGTCTTCGAGCCCGAAACGCGCACCTGTCTATGTCCTCGTCACCTGAGTCGACGTAGACGGCGGTGCAACCCTCCTGGCCGAACCGTCTCCACACCGAGTAACTGCGATCCGGCTCGAGACCGCAGAACATGACTAGGTGGGACCTCTCGTCAAACTGCCGCGGACGGCCGAACCCCGGCAACAGAACCGGCTCCTCGGCCCCCCACGACAGCGTGTCGTGGCGACCGTAACGGGCTCGCGTATATACAACCCTCATTTCCGCAACTCGATGGCTCTTCAAGCCTGCATCGACCAGATAGAGACAGTGGAGCTTCGTGATCGTTGACAGATCGACGACAACGGATGCGCCAGGTACTAGACAGTCCAAGTGCTGGCGGAACACTTCGATCGGCTCAATAATTGCGTACGGCTCCATGTGCTCATCCAGCTTGCTCTCGGCGATGCGGTCGACGAGGGCTCCCAGTTCCGCACCAAGGCGGATGGCCCTGCTGCGAATCAACGCATCCCCGCGGTCCGAGTACCTTATGCAGATCGCACTCTTCGCGCGATAGTCAGATGCTGAAGAAGCGAGAAACTCACAAAAGCCAACGCAACGCCTCTCAAACGACGAGCTGACGACTAGAAGGTCGTCGCGATCTTTACTACCGCTCGGTCGAAATGATACGAGGCTTTCAACCCGACTCATCGGCGCCTCGCTCCAAGAGCCGACGTGCGGCCAAGGTCTCGCAGCAGGTTCGTCGCGCTCCTCTCGTCGTCACCTTGAAGATCGGACCATGCCCATCGTGCACCTGGGAACATCGCCACGGGGTTCACATTGCCGTCAAGCGCCGCACTCCAGGTCATCACCGTCGTCCGTTGACCCGTGGCCGTCGCGATTCCCAACTCAAGGGCCTGAGCGTTAACGCCGTTAGTGCAATCGATAATCCGAAGTGATGCACCGCCGACCAGCTGTTGAACCACATCTAGACTTTCCGTCTCCCAGTCCCTTGCGTGCCGGATCTGAACTTCAGGAAAGAGCCGGCGCACCAACGTCGCGTACCACTGCTGGGCATCAGCATTTCTCGGCTGGAAGCTAAGGTAGGCGTACGGGGGTTCGGCAGAACTCGCCACCGAGGCGGACCTCTCCGCTTCGCCACCGTACGCAATCAAGCGCTGGTGCACACGAACAAACTGCTCATGGAAGGGCGCACTCCGGTCCCTCCACACAAGCACTGCAACTCCTCGGATAAGGGCCGGAAGCGCCGATGCGGAGAAGTCCGATGTGCCTCGCCCGTGCGCTCGGCCGTTGAAAAACAGAGCGAATGGCTTAGAGCTCCCGACCGCAAGGCCAATTTCGTAAAACACTCCCGGCGCTTGCATTGAGTTCTTGCCGATATCGGAGATATCGGCTACCAAGTAAGAGGCATCGCCAATGAACCGAGCAATCTCTGAACGAAATGCGCCTACCTGCGGCAGACAATGGACATCAACAAATGCGCGGCCGGGTCCGCCTACCCGGCCAGTGTGTTCCAGATAGAGGCGGTTAATGCTCCTGCGGAGGACTGCAGATCTGGCCTTCTTGGACAGATCAAATGGGACCGACAGGAAGACTTGGAAGTCTGTCCCGAACAGGTCTCTGGGACCGTAGTTCGCTCTCGGACTCAGGTGTGGTCGCGCGGCTAACGATGCCTTCTTGAACGCGCGGTCGAACGCTGGCCGTTCAAGAACACATCGGGCGCCCTCGCTTGGAAGAATGTTGTACTGCGGCAAGAGCAATTTGTTCAGATCAAACTCAAGGCGCGACGGAATGTCGAAGCCCGACTGAACGTCTTTGTTGACCGCATCGTCGCGGGCCGTTACAACCCGAGTTGCCAGCATGTCACGTAGGAGAGCTCGGTCTTGCGCAACACCGCCAATCTCAAACACGGGCGACCTTACAACACCACGAGCCTTGGACTTTGCTGTGGTAAGTGCGACCTCACAGAATGCGCGGGCATCGAGCTTTTGAAGCGGCACTCGCACCCCAATCTCAAAGTTCCAGAACTGCCGCGATAAATCCACCGCGGCCTGAAGGCGATGTTGTCGTAAGAGCGGCTCGAGTCCGGCAGGTTTCGTTGTAGCGGCGCCCCTCTGCAGCTCTGCTGCCTTATCGAGAAGCAACATCGCCGCAAGCACGTTGCCACTTGACAAGCGACAGAGGGAATCGAATGAGGCCAGATCGTCCGGATCACCGCCCGATCCATTAAACAGCAGAGCCACAATATCTTCGTCGCTCATGTCGGCCATCGAGGCTGGGCCCAGCTGTCGAACGCGTCTGCAGATCACACCTTGGACAATCCTCGCGTGCTCATCGTCGCTGCTCGCACGATCGAGCGACACAACATGAAAATCTCGTCGCGGCTCCAATGGCCGCGAGTTCGAGTTGCTGAACAACTCCATTAGCGGCAACGTCCGCGCTGCAACTTTGACTACCAGGGGCACGCCAGAGTCGCTCTGCAGAAGCGGACATAACGTCGCCCCTAAGGCGCCGTAGTAGTCCAGGGAGTCGAACAGCAGCCCGACCTGAGTCGGAAACCTACCTCCAACCTCGGTGGCGACCTGGTTAAAGCGATGCGCTAACTCTCGCAGTGAAAAGATTACTTGGGGTTTCATTGCGAGCGCCACATCCTGGAGGCTGCTGCTTGGATCCCGGCGGATGGCGGCAAGCACGGCGTAACGATCGCTCAAGAACCGCTCCGCAAGCGCAAGGGTCGCGTCATTCTCAGATGGTTGTGCGAGGAACGGGGTCAACACTCTCTGAAGCAGCTCCGGGGGCAGGATTTCGCGCCCCTGCAGGCACATCGCGTGGGCCACCGTAGCGACAAGAAAGTGGCCGAAGAGTTCCGTGCCATGACGCTCGTCGAACGTGACGCGAAACAGATTGATCTCATCGAAACCCATGGGAACATAGATGCCAACAAAGGGGACAACGACCGGATCGCTACGCCGACGCCACGCACCGTAGGTCAGGGCCTTCAGCGCCATCGATTTGCCGCTTCCTTTCGAGCCCAGAACCACATGGTTATCAGGTCTCTCTAAGACCTCCATCTCTGACGACGGCTCGAAGAGGCCAGCGACTTGGTCAAGATCCGTGCGTTCGCCACGGTCGCGCCCAAATACGTCACCTATCCACATGCAATGTCCCTTCCACGGCCAGCATCGTCACTTGCGCGATTCTACCTGATATGAGAATCAGCTGGTCTGTCGGCCGGCTCACACCCGTTTCGCAGGCCTGCGTCTTTGGAGTTCTAGTCGAATAAGTCGCGTGCGCCGACGTCTTGGTCGGGAAGCGCGTGTTGTGCGGTATCTAGGAGTTCGTTGTTGGAGTTGAAGAACCCAGTGCCGATAGGCACCCACGGCATCGTAGATGATTGTCAACTCGCTCGCCACAGCGGCATGGTTGTCCTCTACTGATCAAGAGCAAGGGATTGGCGCAGGAGGATTGAGCTGGGATCAGCGCCGATACTGTGCGGCCGTGGCGTGCGCGGCCGCGACGACTCCGACGCTGCAATCGGCGGCCTGGTAGCAGTCACAGACCGTCGATTCGAGCATCGGCCGCTTGCGGATGAGGATCCGCCCATAGCGGCACCAGATGGCGTCGGCGCTCTGCAATTCGCGAAACGCCCTGGTGACGACGGGTCGGGCGATTCCAAGGGCGCGCGCGAGTGTTTCCTGGGTCACCTCGATCGGCTGAGTGCCGAGATGATCCTGGGCGGTGAGGAGCCATCGGCAGAGGCGTTGGAGTACGGTGTGGCCCTGGCGGCAGAGGGCGGCTTGGGAGACCTGGTTGAGCACGCGGCCGGCGTAGGCGAGCAGCGCGCTGTGGACCTCGCGAGTGGTTTGCCACTCCCCTTGCAGGACGCTGGCACGCACGCGGAGGGCCGTGGTCCGCGCGCGCACGACGGCGCGGTACGGGACCACCAGATCGTGGAGGACGAGGGGGATGCCGACCATGCCGTCGCGCCCGACGGTGGCGAGTTCCACGGTGTCGCCGTCGGCGCCGGCGTATTCGAGCGAGACGAGACCGGCGGTGAGAAAGAAGGCGTTGCGAATCTCATCGCCGGGGGCGTGAAGGATCTCGCCGGTCCGGAGGGAGACCGGCACGAGACGCGGACGTAGCCGTTCCTGGGCCGCCGGGGGCAGGCTGGCGAGCAAGAGGTTGTCGGGCGCCATCGCCGGAGTTGAACTAGGAGCTGCATCTAACGAGGTACCAAGTACGTTTTCGCCACATAGTCCTGGAGGCCGCGGGCCGGCGATGCGATGGCCCAGAGGATGGCCGCGAGGCCGACGACGTCCAGCCCAGCCGTGAGCGGGCGCGATCCGTGCGTGACGGCCCAGAGGTGCGCGAGCGGCCAGCTCCAGACGATGGCTGCGCGGAGGGCGGAACGCAGCGGGGAGGCTTCGCGACCATCGGCCGTGACGACAGCGATGCGCGAGGCGTAGAGACAGACGCCACTGCACAGACCGGCCGCGGCGAAGACACTCAGGCAGGCGGTCCAGACGACGCCGAAGACGGCTGGCGTGAGGTGTAGAGGGATCTGGAGCTGGTCCGCCGTGAGGTTCACGTCAGGCGCGAGGAGACGGCCGAGGACGCCGGACCCGAAATAGTAGACGAGGAGACTGACGCCGATGCCGGCGGCTCGCGCGCCACGCGCGACCTGGTCGGGCACGTCCGAGAGCGCCTCAAACGCGCGGACGAGATCGCCGAGACTGCTGACCGCCCGGCCTGGGGACTCGAGACACGCCGAGACGGGCAGGGGCAACGGCGGCCTGGGCTGAGAGCTCGTGGTGAGGGACACCACGTCGCGCACGACATCGGTGACGCCGGCCAGGTGCTTGACGTACGCGTTGGGTGACGCCGTCTCGCCGCCCGGCGCACGAAACGGGAGGATCTTGAGGCGGCCGTCCGCGGCGATCCACAAGAATTCGGTGCCGACGACGTCGAGGGACCTGTCGCTGGCGCTGGCCTCACACTCGCGCGCGATGGCGAGCAGCCACTGGCCGACGACGTGCCAGGACGGCCGCCCGGGGTCGACCGCAAACGGCTTCCCGTCCACGGCCTCGTACGCGTCCCACGAGCCGTCGATGTCAGGCGCGCGATGGCCGTTGAGCCAATGCAAGCGGGCTGGCCGGCTGACGGCGCGGGCGGCCTGCGGCAGTTCCGGGGTCTCGGATTTGTACACGTGCAGCCAGACGGAGCGCTTCAGGCGGGGGTCGAAGGCGAGGTAGAGCGTTCCCTCCCAGGTCGAGCCCAGCCGCGTGAGCCGCTCGTACGGACCCATTCGATGCCCGGACTCCTCCACCGGCGGCGCGGCTTCGATCGTCGGCGGCGCCGAGGGATTGACGGGGGGCTTTTCGACGACGCGTGTCCTCGTCAGCCAGTCGTGCAGGCCGACGAAGCCGGTGCGACGACGGGCCGTGGTGAAGACGAGGCCGAGGGCGCCGGCGGAGAGAGGCAGGGTGAGGGCGTGGGCGACGGTGGAGGGGTTGGGCATCCAGCGTGCGCCCTCGTGGAAGAGGATCCAGACGAGCGCGCATGGCAGGACCAGGAGCGCGCGGCGCAGCGCCGCGCGGCCGACGCCGTGACGGCCGCCGTGGAGCGACACGACGCGGACGCCACACAGGCTCTGGTTCCAGCTGGCACCATTCCGCCCTTCCCACAGGCTGCCGATGGCGAAAATGGGCAGGAACAGCACGCTGACAAAGGCAACGACGGGGTCGCGGATGATCCGGAAGCCGACCAGCGGCCCCATGACGAAACCGGCGAGCACGACGGGCACCGCGACGCCGATCGCCGACGCCAGGACGCGCGGGCCAACAGGCGCGGGCTTGAGGCTGGCGGAGCGGAACGGGCGCAAGGCATCTGTCAGTTCGGCGTAGGTGGCGAAGCGGGCGTCCTTGTCCTTGGCGAGGCAGCGGGTGACGAGACGGTCGAGTTCCCTCGGGACGGCGGGCTGAATCCGCCGCGCGGAGGGCACGGGCGCCGTTGAGACCTTGGTGACGAGCGACTCGCGGTTCTGGTCCTCGAACGGGGGATGGGCGGTGAGGAGGTAGAAGAGCGTCGCTCCCACGGAATAGATGTCCGCACGCACATCGAGTTTTTCGCCGCGCAGCTGCTCGGGGGCTGCGTACTCGAGCGTGCCCTGAAACGCGCCGGATTCGGCGAGCGTGGTGACGTGGCGCGGCAGGCTCGAGATCGAGAGGCCGAAGTCCCCCACCTTGACCGTCCCGTCCCCGGCGACGAAGCAGTTCGAGGGCTTGACGTCGCGATGCAGGATTCCGCCGGCTTGCGCGGCCTCGAGGCCCGCGATCACCTGCAGAATGGCGTCGACGGCCTCGGGGGGCTGGAGCAGACCGTTCGCCTTGACGTGGTCTTTGAGGGTGCCGCCGGGGAGCAGCTCCATCGTGATCACGGGCACGTCGTCCACTTCCTCGCTGCTGAAGATGTAGACCGTGTTCGGGTGGTTGACGGCAGCCGCCAACTGCCCTTCCTGGAGAAACCGGTCGCGGTCGTCGGCGCGCCGGAGGCGCTGATTCAAGACCTTGATGGCGATGCGGCGGCCGTGCTGGATGTGCTCCGCTTCGTAGACCTCGCCCATGCCGCCGCGGCCGAGGAGGCGACCGATACGGTAGGGGCCGAAGGTCTGGCCTTCCTCCAGGACCGTGGCCTCGGTGCTGGGCCGCTCTCCTATCAAGTAGGACATGGGGTCCACGGAGGACAGGCGCGACGACGACCTGCTGGCGGGAATCGAAGTAGCGTCGGCGGCGCGCTCGAAGAGGCAGGAGACGCAGTCGGTGGTACCGGGCGGCAGAACGGCGCCGCAGTTCGGGCAACGGGCAGCGGGGGTCGCGTCAGACATGAGAGGCCTCCTACCCTGTAAAAGCAACTTTTTCTGTCAAAGCGGTCGAAAAATGTTTGGCGGTGGCGAAAAAAGTTAGGTGGGGTGGTACCGGACAGCGGACGGACTTGGGGGCGGAGGGCTGGCTGCGGCGCCGGATCAAGGCCGCCAGGCCTTGGCGAGGAAGCGGAGTTCGCCGTCGATGTCCTCCTTCATGACGCCGCTGGCCGCCACGTCTTTGCGGAGGAGGTGGAAAAAGCGGCTCTGCAAGCGCCGGAGCTGCGACCGGGCGGCCTCGTCGCTGACGCCGAGCGATCCGGCCAGCTCGTGGTAGCCGCCGGGCGGCAGGTCGTGGTTCAGGTACGGACGGAGGACGGCGAAGGCGGCGCCGGCACCCGCCGCTCGCCATTCCTGCTCCAGCCGCCGGGTGACGCGGTCGAAGACCGACTGCGCATATTCCTGTTCGAAGATGCGCTCGGGCGTGTCCTGGTTGATCGGTTCGAGCACGGATCGGCCGTGGGCGAGCGTGGCGTCGAGTTCGAGGAGGCGCTCGCCCCCGCCGCGCTTGAGGCGCCGCTGGTACTTGCCGTCGTTGATGACGACGTGCGTGAGCATGACGATGAGGAACTGGCGAAAAGGGCCGCGATCGCGACGGGCGGCCTCGAGCTGGCGATGCTCGATGAGGTGCATGAAGAACGTCTGCGTGAGGTCCTGGGCCTCGTCGGGGCCGTAGCCCCAGGCACGGACGAGCGTGCGGCGGATCGGATCCCAATAGCGTGCACAGGTCTTGTTGAGCGCCCGCCGCTTGACGTCGGGGTCTTCGCTGCGGATGGCCGAGACCACGCTCCAGTGGGTGGTGTCGAAGGTCATGGGCGGGGGAATCTGGAATCTAGAATCTGGAATCTGGAATCGTCATGACTGCAGCGCCCGGAAAAGTTCCCAGATCTCGTCGTCAACGTCGTCGGGCTCGACAACGGTGCGGGCGACTTCCTCGCGGAGGCGCTGGTGGAAACCGCGTCTGAGGAGAGAGACCGGCGACGAGGAGCCAGCCGAGGTCGGGCCAAGCTCCCCTGCCGATTGCTGGCCGTCCTCGGCCGACTCGCCGACGAGCGCGTACTTCAGGCGCTCGAACTCGTCACCTCTGCCGACGGCGGTCCAGTCCTGCCGCACGCGTCGCAGGGCAAGTTCGAGAATGTTGATGGCCCAGGCTCGGTTGAACCTCGCCTCGAGGGACAGCGTGAGATCCGGCGGGGCGGGCAGGTACCTGGCCGCGGCGATCTTGAAAATGGTCGAGCGACGTAACGCGGCGTCGGCGGCTTCGGCGAGCCCGAGCTGCAAAGAGTCGAACTCCTCGTCATCTGCTGCGGTTGCCTCGTCGTCTGCGTCTTCGATCCGGTCATGCGGCGCAGTCACTGCCGCTGCGAACAGGCAGCTGGGACAGAGGCCTTCCGGGGCTTCGGAGGGGACGTGTTCGCGGCACTGAGGACAGAGTGTCCCGGCGACGAACGAAGCGTGGCGGGGAGCCATGTCGAGAAACGACGCGGTGCTATAGCAAGGCGTGTACCGATTTTTTCGTGAAAAGCCATAAAGCGGCGTAAACCGCTGTACAGACAGGCACTTGGGGTTGGCACACGATCGTGGTCAGACCGTGACGATCCTCGACGATCGATGACGAACGTGGCGGTCAAATATCAGAAACGTAATTCTGAGCGGCTCGGCGATTGGAAAAGTCTTTCCAATTAAGGACCGAATTATTCGGTCCTTGTCGGTATCAGGTTTTCCGATGTTTGCGCGCTGCGCGGCCATCGGATCGACGCGGGCCGCTCAGGTCATCTTCATCTCAGAGCGTGACAATGCATCCCGTGCGTCGTATTGAGACACATCACACAAATGTGTGCTCTTCACCGAAGTGAATGCACGGTTTATCCGAGTCGATCAACGGGTCGGCGGCGGTGAAATGTAGCGCTGCGCTCTCCAGTGTCGAGGCGCTGCGCGGCCCCTCGGGCTGCAACCTGGACGCCTCCTCCGCGCAGGGCACCAGCCGCGTTTCCTACTCGAACATGCTCCCCTGTGCGGTGTCGTCATGCTTGAGCGACTCGAGGGCTAATTCGGTGTGCCGGGAAACGCGGCGGGTGGTAGAATTCGCGACTTTCGGCGGTCAAATATCGAAACTATCGGGTCACATCCCGGATCGCACGGCAGGACACGATGGAAAGAGAGGCTTTGATGCGCGTCAGGATTTCGGCTCTGCTGACTATTGCCGCGCTCACGCTCATTAGCATGGAGTGCGGAGGGGGCGGGAACAGCAGCGAGCCCGTCATGACGCCTACGGCGCCTAGCGTGCCCAATTTACAGCCTGCCACCGTGAACATCAGCACGATCGGGAACGCTGGCTGGAGTGGGCAGTCTTCGTCCGACCAGGGCAGCGGCGGGTTCGCATTGTCAGTGACCCAGTCAGGTTCCCAGTTGACGGGCACGATTAATGCGATCGGCCACAGCGGATTGGTCGCAGGCACCATCTCGGGAAACATGTTCGCGTTCAATTTCAGTCAGACGGGCGATCACACTCAGCCCTGTGGCGCGCTGAGTGGAACCGCCACCGTGACCAGTGTGAACACGATGACCAGCAGCGGCTCGAATACGACGAACAGCATGACCGGCACGTTCAGTGGCAAAGACTGCGCAGGGAACTCCGTCACCAACGGGACGTTCACCGCCGCCTACGACATGATTTTCAACAGCGCCACGCGGTTCCCAATCGCCGGCACGTGGGCGAACTTCCTGCCGCCGACACTCGGCGGCGGGACGTGGACGTGGATTCTTGCGCAGGATGGGGACGTCAACGGCGGGAATCTCACCGGCTCAGTCACGTTCGCGAATGGCAACACGCTGGGCCTCGGAGCCGGCACGGTCACCGGCACAGTCACCAACACGTTTCCAGGCCCGCCCCAGCAGGTCTCCGCTGTTACGACTGTCTCGTTCACGGGCGCCTGTCCGGCGACCCTGACGCTGAACTGGGCATTCTCCGGACAAGACGGGCTTCACCTCAACGCGACTAGCCTTAGTGGCAGCAGCTGCAATGGGCCCTTCGATCAGACGCTGAAGCCGGGCCTTAAACGGCAATAGGGGATCCGGGGGTAATTTGAAGAGCTGCCTTTAATGTGGGGAGGCACCCTGTGGCTGTGAGTAAAGACCGCCAGCGATATTGGGCGAGGCTCGGCGCGAAGATGCAGCTGGCCGAGTTCCGACAGCAGATTGCTGAAATCCTGCGGACCTATCCAGATTTGCGGCACGCAGAAAGCTCCCCCGGCGGCAGGAAAGGCAGCCGGCGTCGGCGCCACATTTCAGCCGAAGCTCGCGCGCGGATGAGCGAGGGCATGCGCCAGTACTGGGCGAGGCGTAAGGCGCAGAAGGGGAAGGCCAAGTGACATTCTGCCAGCCGGCGCTCTCATGAGCACCAAACGCGTTCTAGCATCCAGAATCCATGCTGGCCCAATCCGACACCAGATGCTGCCGGACGATCTCGTCGCTCGCATCCGCTGGATTC
>Ga0209580_10000957_pt1 | contig 14023 bp, 12 predicted proteins | sample Coa_R1_5_FD_187153 | JGI IMG/M metagenome (GOLD analysis project Ga0209580, IMG submission 187153) | Surface soil microbial communities from Centralia Pennsylvania, which are recovering from an underground coalmine fire - Coalmine... | ecosystem: Environmental > Terrestrial > Soil >...
GCCAACCTGGCCGGCGCCCTGACCGCCGCGCTGCGCGACGAGTCGATCGAGTCGCCGCTAGGCGTCATCAAAGCCCTGGCCGTCCGCGGCGAGGCCGAGCCGCGCGAGCGCGGCGCCGTCGTCGAGCTCCTCGAGCGCATGGGACGTCAGCCCAGCTACGCCCTGCGAAGGGAAGCGGCCGCCGGCCTGACCCGCCTCGGCCGGCCCGCGCCGCCCCTCTCTCCGGCCCAGAGCCTGGAGGCCGGGACCGGCGGCGACGAGCTCCGCTCCTACCGCGAGATCGTCGAACGGACGCGCCGCCCCCGCACCGTCGAGGTGCGCACCAACCGCGGTACCTTCCGCCTCCGCCTCGACTGCCCCCGCGCGCCCCGCACCTGTCTCAACTTCCTCGACCTCGCCGGCCAGCACTTCTACGACGGCCTCCTCTTCCACCGCGTCGTCCCCGACTTCGTCATCCAGGCCGGCGACCCCCGCGGCGACGGCTTCGGCGGCCCCGGCTACGTCCTGGGCGACGAGATCAACCGCCTTCGCTACCGCCGCGGCATCGCAGGGATGGCCCTCGCAGGACCCGACACCGGCGGCAGCCAGTTCTTCATCACCCTCTCCCCCCAGCCCCACCTCGACGGCGGCTACACCGCCTTCGGCGAGGTCATCGCCGGAGCCGAGGTCCTGGGCGCCATCCAGGCAGGAGACCGGATCGAAAGCATCGTGGAGTTGCATTAATCCGAGTGCGGGCTCCCGGGGAGATAGCCGGGGTAACTGGCGCCTCGGCCCCGATTCAGTGGTCGGCCCATCCACTCTGCTCGGGCGCCACTCATTTGAGCCCTCCGCGAGCTTGCGTTCAAGAAGGCGTGGCGCCCGCTTATTCGCATGTTCGCATTGCTCTATTATTAGGCCACCCTGATTCGATGTATACTGGGAGTAAGTCCATACACAAATGAATAACATGGTGCCCGACGCAGAAGCATTCGACGTATTCTTCAGCTACAGTCGGAAGGATGTCGCCTTCGTAACCGCGGTTGCCGAGGCGATGAAGGACGCCGGCCTCCGGGTGTGGTTCGACGAATGGGAGGCCATTCCCGGACGACCCTGGCAAAGGCTGATCCAGCGGGGCATAGCAGATGCCAAGGCGACAGCAGTCTTCATCGGACCGGAAGGATTGGGCAAGTGGGAGGCAGCCGAGCTGGACGCCGCTGTCGAGGAGGCAATCAATCGGGACTGCCCACTGATACCCGTTCTCCTGCCCGGAGTCCGTCCCAACATCAGGTTGCCAGCCTTCCTGGCACGCAATAGCTGGGTCCGGTTTCTCCACGAGCCCAACGAACCGGTTGCCCTCAGGCGACTACGGTTCGGGATCACAGGGGAAAGGCCACTGACGGAAGCTAGACCAGAAGAGGGGTCGCAACACCAGGCGCCACAGCGAGACGCCGAGATCCCCGAGGCGGTCCGTAAACTGGCAGCGAAGCTCTTGGAGGGGAACATCACCTATTTTCTCGGTCCCGGGATTCCGCGGCCTGCTAGTTCTCAGATCGCACGCTTTCTCATTGGCAAGCTCGGGATCTCGGGGTCAGCGGAGGACGTAACGCTGCCAATCGAGCTTGCCGGTCTCTACTACGCGCTCAAGGAGAGCGACTCCGATCTCGAGGCGCTCATTGTCGAGCTCATTCGTGACCAGCCGCACGCCATCCCGCCTACGTATCTCCGGCTTGGCGAGTTGCTTGCGCTCCTCTCGCGTCGGCCTCTGCGGCGCGGACTCGCTGTTCCCTGTCAGCTTATAGTCACCACGAACTATGACGTCATGATCGAACGCGCCCTGCTGACGCGGGGAGTCTCGTTCACGCGAATAGTCCAGCATCGTCTTCTGCGCCGCCTGGAGGTGAACCAGTACAAGGTCAGCGCGGAAGGGGAGCAACTCTTCGTCGGCGAGAACGGACAGCGCGAGCGAATCCGGGGCGACGATCTCGACGATCTCGACTATCTGATCCGGGTGACCGGGCGCAGGGGAATAGACCTGGCTCCAGAGCCCGGGCCGGTGGCGCTCGAAGGGGCGACCTCACTGCTATCTGTCGACGAGTCGAGCTGGAGTCACAGCCCCTGCATCCTCTACAAGTACTACGGCTCGCAAGACGTACCGAACAGCTGTGCGATCTCCATTGACCAGCACCTTGAGCTGATCCGCAGAGCTGCATGGCGCGGCACCATTCCCGAGGCGATAACCGAAATCGTGAGTAACAGCCCACTCCTCTTTATGGGTTACAGCTTCTTGGACCCTGGCTTCCGGCTCATTCGGCATACGCTGCTGCGCAACCGGCTGCCCGAGCTCTATCCAGGCTTCGCGCTAAGCATGCTACCGCTTCCCGACGACGCCGATTTCGAGCGCCGCATCGAAACCACTCTTTGGGACCGGATCAAAGATGCCCTCAAGACCAAGGGCATCCGCACCATCGAATGCCATCCTGCTGCCTTCCTCGAACGCCTCGCCGCCACCACCGCCGAGAAGCTGAGAGGGAACCCGTGAGCGAGAGTGCGACGAACAGGCCCTATAAGGGACCCGAGAGCTACCAGGTCGAGGACGCCGAGCTCTTTTTCGGCCGCGACCTCGAAGCAGAACGATTGACCTCGGCAGTCCTCTCCGCGCGATTGAGCCTGCTCCATGCGCCATCCGGCGCTGGCAAGACTTCCTTGATCAACGCGAGGCTCATTCCCAATCTCGAGGCCCGGGGTTGGCTTCCGATCCGTGTCGTGCCGCAGGACAATCCCATCGAAGCCGTACGCATCGCCACACTCGAGGTCGTGGCCCCGCCACCCGCCACCGAGCTAATCGTGCTAGAGCGAGCCCTCAAAGCGCTCGGAGGTGGTGATCCGAGCCTCGCCGAGTTGCTTGGCCGTTACGATCACTTCGATGTCCGCGCTGGCCGCCGTGCCCTTATCGCACCTGTCGACAGCCCGGTCATCGCTAGCGCTAGTGCACTTCCAACTTTCGGTAAGGTGACGCCCTACATCGCGCGCCTCCTACGCAGGACCATCGAAATCGGTGCCTTCGCAGAGCACATCACCGCCACGATACCGGGTGCCGGTGCTCTCCCGATCGACGGTAGCACTCGCTGCAGCGACCTCGGCGCTCTTTTGGGCGAGCCAGCGGCGCTGCTGGCCTTCAGTGAACTGCTGTCGCGGTTGTACGTGCCGGTTCCCGGGTTGCGGCCGTTCTTCGAGAACCTGCTAGCAGTCTTCGCGACCTGGAACCGTCGGTTCGCTGTGGCACTGATCCTGGACCAATTCGAGGAGCTCTTTACTCGCTTCGTCGATATTACGCCAGTGCGCCGCACCAATGTAGACAACCTTCCCGACTGGCGCCTTCGCCCCGCTTTTTTTCGCGAGCTCGAAACCATCTACCTACCGGGTGACGAGGACCTTGGGTCGACCGTCGTGCGCCTGCCGATCCGCTGCGTGATCTCGATGCGAGAGGAGTATATCGCTCAGCTCGAACCGATTCAAGCCTTCGCCCCAGAGTTAGATGCCCGCTCCTATCATCTTGGCTTCCTCGACTTGGCCGCGGCCAAGGCTGCAATCCAGGAGCCGGCCAAGCGCTTCGGCTACTCGCACTCCGACGACTGCTACACGACGATCATCAGGGGGCTTGCCCGCTACAAGCAGTTCGTCGAGCCGGCTCATTTGCAAATCATCTGCGATCGCCTGTGGGTCGCGCTCGGCAGCGACCTGGCTGCAGAGGCACAAGTCGGTGAGGGTGCCTTGGCGGACGGCGGGCCGCTCATCCGCACCGACACCCTGGAAACGCTCGGGGGAGTGCAAGGAATTCTCCAATCATATTTGGGCCGGCTCCTCGCGGAGCTTTCGAGCGAAGGTCGCCTTCAAGCTCTCGACTTGTTGGACCTGCTGATCACTTCGAGCGGCAGGAGGAACATTGTGGAGCGACGGAACCTCACGGACGCTCCTTTCCGCGACGCTGAGCAGCGAGACGCCCTGCTGACCCTGCTGGCCAAGCGCAGCGTCGTGCGGACGGAATGGCGCCTTGGCGGATACTTCGTCGAGATCACTCATGAGTTCCTCATCGATCCGATCCGCGCAGAGATCGCAAGGGCGATACAGACCGATCCTGATCACTATCGCCTCCGCGCAACTCTTCAGGCACTCGATCGTTATAACTCGATTGATTTTCGGGACCCGCGCGAGAGGCTCCTGCCGGCGGAGGAACTCGAACTATTGAACAAAGCTCGAGATCTGGTCTCGTGGACGCCGTGGGCTGTGGAGCTGGTCCTGCGTAGCGCGCTCGAGAGCGGTGCTCAAGGGCCGGTGCTCAAGTGGTGGGCGAAGAAATATGAAAGCTTCGGAGAGACTCCGAGTGACGATCTGGTGACCGTAAAGTCGGATGGGAGCCGCCCCCGCCAGTCTGTCTTTTCTCGCGATGAGCTAAAACAGCTCGCCCGAGAGCAGCCACGGCAGCTGCCCGCGCCTCAACTCGAGGCGATTCTGCGCAGCTGCTTGATAACCGGGCTGCGAGAAGACAGGCCGGACATTCGTGATTGGACACGGAGGTTCGCCAGCCATGGGTCGTAGCGCAATCAACGTTGTCAAGGAATACATCGAGCGGCCCGAGCCGGCGATCCGGCGCAACGTCGCTGCCGCTCTCGCTGCCATTGGTGATCGAGAAGCCCTTCAGGACCTGGTCGAGCTCGCCATCGGCGACTCCGATTCCACGGTGCGGAGAGCGGCGGTTTGTGAGCTCGCCGGGCTTGATACATCGGCCGCCGCGCTGGCATATAAGGCACTGGTCCAGAGGCTTCGGGAAGGTTCGAGAGAGCAGCGGCGTGCGGTTTCCTCGGTGATGGATGAGCTCAGGCGTCTCGGCGCCTCCCTGCCGGCGCCTTCCGGAGGTATGGTAAGGCGTTTTACTCTGGCTTGGTCAACTGGGTCATTGCAAACAAGGGCCCCCGAGGCGCGATCACCCTTGCGCGCCATGATGGCCGGCTTTCTAGGTAGCGCCCCGGCCGTGCTCTGCTTGGGGCTTTACCTTTATGCAATATTCGGTAGGTCGCCATTGATCACGACCCTTACCACCGTCCTGTTGGTGGCGCTGGGCGTGGCCCCACTTCTTGCGCTGCTCGCGACCCGGCGAGCGGTGCCTTTTGGTTCCTACTATGATCGCACGGCTGGCCTGCTGGCGTGCCTTCTCGACGCAGCCGCGATTCCCTTCGGTGCCGGTGTCGTCGTGTTTCTTGCGGTTGCCAACTTGGCCCAACGGCAAGCGCCGGAGACGCTGCGGACGATCAAGGAGTTCCTACCGCCGATCTTGCTAGGTGGGTTGTGGCTTGCCGGTTTCGTAGTATCGGTTCGTCTCGCGACAATAGCCGCATCATCCGTTTCGGCGGGCAAGCCACTGCGCCATGCCTGTTCGTATCTTGCTGGTACAGCCGCCGGATTCGTCGGCCTCACATCAGGGCTCCTACTCTTTCTGAGGTGGGTCGGCAGCGAGTCGATGGAGAGTTTTGCCAAGACCTCATGGTTGTTCCTCCTGCCGGCGTGCGGCGGAGTCGCGGAAGCCTTCACTAGGATCGATCAGGCGGAGATCGCCAAGTTTTCTGGGTCACTGCGTCACCTGCTCCGCGTGGTAACGGTTCTTTTGACGGCGCTCCTTCCGGCCGCGCTGCTGGCTGGCGTTGGCAACGGGCGCAGACTCGGTTGGGGCGGATCAGCGGCCGTTCATGCTGCTTTGGAGGGTAAGGTGAAACTCCTGCGCTGGCACGCGAGCCGCGGATCACATCTGAGTCTGCATGCCGCTTTTAGGCAAAGGATTTCCATCGACACGAAGCCGTTGGAAGCGGAGCAGTCAGGCCCTAGGACTCCGTCTGAAGCGGCAAGCCGGAACCAACTGCAGTTGCGGAGCAGCACGGGGTGGGAGGTGATCAAGCCGGTTGCTGCTCTCGAGCGGGAGGAGACGAGTCGAGTTTCTAGCCTGCTCGCCACTGAGCCCTTCTCGGGCGCTATCTCGACCTCGAATCTGTTGCTCGACGCGGGTGAGTACGTCATCGATGTTGGTGATCTTCGTCTGGCCGACATCGTCGATGTCTTAAGCACGCCTCGGCATTCGGTGGTCCTTGCCGTTGTGCTCAACGCTGAGCGCGACGGGGTTTTGAAGGAGGTCAAGGCAGAAGAGGTTCTGAAGTCCTCCGGTTCTTGGAAGGTGGGAGAGGTGCCGTCCATGCTGACATTTGAGTTGCCCGCGGAATCGGACGTGACGATCCGGTTGCCGGAAGAGATAATCGCTCATCAGCGCAAAGAGAATACCTTCAGAAAATATGACTTCCTATTTGCGCTTCGCAACGCTGAAGAAAAGAAGCTTGATGAAGCTGACGACCCGCCTGAGCTCCATACACACCTTTCCCCTGGGCAATATACCATCGAGGTGGACGAGTTCGGGCGGCAACTGGAGGCTCGGGAGGGTGAAGAGGCGCGCCACGCCGCGAGGGTGAGGACGCCGGTGTTCACGATTGATCTGGTTATCAAGCAAGGAGAGCATGCCTATTCGACGCCGTCGGCGACGGACGATGACGGCATTGGACTACTGGGCTCTTTGCAAAGGGCGCGACAGAGCCTCTCTCGAGCACCGGCGACCTCCACCCGTCTTGGCCGCACGCTTGCGCCCGCCCAACGTGCTTCGCAGCGGCGTCCACCACCGAGATAAACTGCGCCGCTGCCGACCCTCCCAGGCGTCGTCCCGGTGGCTATAACTCACGAAGACGGTGGGCGGCACGGCGGTATTGTAGCGAATCCGCGACGCTGCAATGTCCCGATCCTGGTTGTCTCCGGAGTCGAACCCTCATGGCGGACATCGCCAGCGTTGCGAGAGCGTCGGCGAGATGCGCAAATTGCCGCCACGCACGAGCAGTCGAGGTCCGCGAAACCAAGGTTTCGCGGAAGCGTATTGAACAGCATGACGCCAAGCGTGACCGCCAAGAGAGGCCAGCGCTTCAGCAGCCCGGAGAGAAGGTGGGAAGGCCGCGCGATCCGCGCAGTCTCCCGCCTGCGATCGCCGGCCGTATTCCTGCCGGCTCTGCTTGCCGCGGGCCTCGTGTCCGCGGGCTGGACGAAGCTCGAAACGCCGGTCATGGCGCCCGGGAGCGACCCTGGGAAGGCCCAGGCGGCTCCACAGGCCTCCGCCGCCGGTCCCGCTCCCGCTCCGGCTCCCACTTCCGCCCCCGCACCCGCTTCCGCACCGTCTACTTGCGAGCTTCACGCGCTCGCCGGAAAGTGGGTGGGGTCCTGCGGCCGGATCCTCGACGAGACTCCCGCACTGACCCTCGCCCCCGCGGCGGCGATCACCAGCGGCGTCTGGCAACGGGGCGCCAAGCCGGAGGCGGTCTGGGCGGGCACCATGACCGTTGAGGAGGCACCGAATGCGCAGATCGAGCTCGAGGTCTACGCCGGCGGTTCGGGAGTGCTCCGCACCGTCTTTGGCTGGTTCGCGGTCTCGGGCCTGACGCGATCGGACCAGGCGCTGCGCTTCGAGCTCGACGCCTCCCGGGAGGTCGCACCATCAGAGCTGGACCGGGAGATCCTCGTGCGTGCAGCCGCAATCCTCTCGTCCGAGTCGGCCTGGAACCGCGCCGACAACCGCAAGTGCCCACCGGCGGCGACGAGCTGGAGTCTCTACTGCGCCATGGAGCGCGCCACGATCGAGGTGACGGGGGCCTTTCATCACCGCCGGCCGGCGATGGAGCTGGTGCGGCAGATCGTCGACGAACGCTCCACGGGACGTCCTTACCATCACCGCCTGATGGACTACAACAACGACCCGACGATGCGGCTCGCGGACGTGCGTAGCATCATCGCCGACGCCCTGTCGCGGCTCGGCCATTGATAGGTCGAGGTGTAAGAGGCGGACCGGTCACCCGCCGCCAACCGAGGCGACCGGATGAGCGGCTAGCGGGCGAGGGCATACACCTTTGCAAGGCGCTGCCCGACGGCTCGCGCTCTGGCAAGAATCCTGGGCGTGAAACATGCGTGCCGATAGTAGTCATTGGTTGCCGCTTGGTGATCCGCCTCGGTCCGCAGAGGCTTGCCGTGCCAGGAAGACTCCCAGTATTCCTCGGGCACCGGGAACTCGCAGTGGCCAAGCGGAGCGTGTATCTCCAGCAGGCCAGAGCCGCGCTGCGCGTAGATGTACAGGGCTGGTTCGACCGGTGGGTCACTCTGCGTGTCCCCACCGAGAAACGCCACCATCCTGTCGACGCCTGCGAGCGTCACGCCGGTCACCGGAGCGAGATAGACCGTGGCCGCCCCGGAGTCGTCGAGCCGGCTGATGGTGACATCGGCATCGACGACGGGCCGTGGACCGGAGATCATCTGGAGAAAGGCATTGCAGATGTCGCGCTCCGACGGCCGGCGGCAGAGGCTCAGATCGGTCACGGCCGCGAAGCTGCCATCGTCGGAGGAAGGAGGGAGGCTGTAATAGGCGACCGGTGGGAGCTCGGAACCCTCCTCCCAGCCTTCGCGCTCGCCCGGTACTTCGAAGCTCCGATCCAGGTGCTCCGCATCGGCGGGAACGAGCTTGATCCTGGCGAGCTCCGGCGGCAGTGGCTGCTGGCCGGGGCCTCCCTCGGCACCCGCCGCCGCGGCCAGGCCGAGGAGGACAAGACCCACCATAAAACGATTCAACATCCCCGTCGCCTCCTGCCAAGAACCTCCGCGCGCGCACTGTGAGCGTTCGCGGTGCACTGCAATACAGGATGCGCGGGCCAGGCAGCGAAAGGGACACTACCCACGTGGTAGCATCGAAACCCCGAGGATCCATCGTGGCCACGCCTTGTCCTGGATTTCCAAGGGGCAACGCTCGAGAGCCTGAGGTGTCCTGTGATCAAGGATCGTGAAGCCGCCGTGGCGGAGCTCGCCTGCAGCGTTCAGGAGCTGGAGCAGCTGCTGAGCGAGGTGCCCTTCACCAGGAGCTACGGCTTCACGCTCCACGGCATCGCGGACGGCCAGTGCAGCATCGACGTGCCCTTTCAGGCCGTGTTCGAGCGCCCCGGAGGCATCGTCGGCGGGCAGGTGTACATGGCCGCGGCCGACGCGGCGATGTGGCTGGCGATCAAGACCAAGTTGGGGCTCGCGGATCCCTCGGTCACGGCGGAGATGAAGACCAATTTCCTGGGCAGCGCCAGGAGGGAGGGATTCCGCTGCACCGCCAGGGTGCTGAAGCTCGGCCGCCGCCTGATCTATGGAGTCGCCGAGTGCGTCGACGGCAGCGGCCGCCTCCTCGCCCACCACACGCTCACCTACATCCGCACCGAGGAGTGAGAGCTGGCGCCCCGCTCGCGGCTGGACGCGCCCGCGGATTGCCGCTTCGGCTCACGTATGTATATAGTACGCACATGAAACGGAAGCTCGTCCAGGCCGGCGGCTCTCTGGCGGTGACGCTCCCGGCCGAGGTGGTGCAGGAGTTCGAGCTGAAGAAGGGGATGACGGTGGAGGTCTCGGTGCATCCGCAGACCGGCGCCGTGACGATCCGGCCGGGAGTGCGCGTCTTCGAGGGCGGCAGGACGACGAAGCGGTTCGACCGTTTTGCCGAGGACCTCCTCGAGCGGCGCAGGAAGGTGTACCGCGAGCTGGCGAAGTGACCGTCTACCTCTCGGTGGCCCAGATGCTTCGCCTCCACGAGAAGCTGATCGCGACGTTCGGCGGTGCCACTGGCCTGCGTGACGCGGGCGCCCTGGAGGCGGCCACCGCACGTCCGCAGATGACCTTCGGTGGCGAAGACCTCTATCCCGACACCGCCGCCAAGGCAGCCGCGCTCATGCATTCGCTGGTCATGAAGCACCCGTTCGTCGACGGCAACCAGCGTGTCGGCGCCATGGCGATGGAGCTGTTCCTTCTCGTCAACTCGGTGGCGCTCGATGCCGCGGACGACGAGATCGTGGCGGTCACCCTGGCCATCGCACGCGGCGAGGTCGAGGCCGAGGCGCTGGCGATCTGGCTACGCCAGCGGCTTCTCACGGTATGAACGAGATGACGGCCGGGCGCGAGGGTAAGTGCCCGCACCAGCGCGGCGGCGCGGCGAAGCGGCAGCGGCCGTCGATCGTCGCGGTGCTGCCATGGCTCTTCGCCGTGGTTGCCGCAAGCCTCGCACTGCCGGTGGCGGCCGAGTCGCCGCCCGATCCTGGCGCCGAGCCGCCGCGGAGATTGGCGCCGGACAGGGCGAGCCAGGCGAGAGACTTCTCCGAGATCGATGCCCGGCTGCGGCAGGGCAGCTGGGCGGACGCCCTTGGACAGCTGCGTGCCCAGGAGAAGCGCCTCACCGCCAACCCGGGGCGCCGCGGCGAGTGGCTGGCGCGCATGGCTCTCGCGGAGGCTGGATCGGGCCAGACCGACCAGGCGGTCTGGGACTGGGCGGTGGCGAATGCTCTGGCCACGGGCCTGTTCACCGCCGCGGAGCTGCATGACTTCGGGACGGCCGGAGCTCTCCTCGAGGGCTTCCCGAAGCGGCAGCCTGGCCAGGCACCATCCGCGATGAGCATCGAGCCGCCTGGACCCGAGGTGCAGCAGGAGATCAAGACGCGAGGGGAGCTGCCACCGCTGGCGAAGGTCTTCTGGGAGCCGCGCCCGGCGCTGCGCCTCGAGGTCATCGTCGACGAACAAGGCCGGCTGCGCGATCCGCTGGTGCTCTCGGCGCGCTCGGGAGAGGTGGCTTACACGGCTCTCGAGGCGATGCGCGACTGGCGTTTCGAACCGGCGAAGAAGCATGGCCGGCCCGTGGCGACGCTCCACTTGCTGGTGGTCGGCCCGCCGGGACAGGTGCCCCTCGACAAGCTCATCGCCCTCTCCCCGGAGACGAAGGCGATCGAGGTCATGCTGCGCCGGCAGCAGTGGAGGCCGGCGGCGGAGCTGGCGGAGCGCCGCTGGGAGAACCTGATCGACGGCACGGAACCGGGAGGTGAGCAGGCCGTCGAGCGCGCCGCCCTGGGCGTGGCCATGGCGTTGCGGGCGCTCGCCCGGGCGGGCCTGGACGGCGGGGAGCAGGTGGCGTGGGCCCGGTGCCGATGGGAAGCGGCTGAGAGCCTGCTGCCAGTCCTCCACGACCTGGACCTCTCGCCCTATGGACGGGCCGGCGAGAGCGTGGCGGCCTGGCGATGGGACAGCTTCACGGCCCCCTTCCAGCCGTACTCGGCGCGGCCGGGGACCGCCGAGCCGCACCACCAGGTGACCAAGCCGGAGAAGATCGCGGCTCCGCGTCCGCACTACCCGGACGCCGCCAAGAAGCGCCTCCTGGCCGGCAGGGCGATCCTCGAGTCGGTCATCGACGTCGAGGGCCGGGTCCGCAGCCCGGCCCTTGCCGAGCCGCTGGACGCCGGCGATCCGGTGTCCTTCGCCGCCAGCGCGCTGGACTCTGTCTGCGACTATCGCTTCAGACCGGCGGTCCTCGACGGCAAGCCGGTGAAGGTCTATTACACGCTGACGGTCAACTTCGAGGCTCGCTTCCACTGAGCTCCGCGCAGCACCTGCGGTACACTCTCGCCGATGATCAGCTCGCGTGGAACCCTGTTCGCCGCGGCAGCCCTGGTCTTCGCCGCTCCCGTCTCGGGCGCCGGCCGGGCCCCGGCTGCGCCACCGGCGGCGGCGCCTGCGGCGGCGGCCCCCGCGGCCGCGTCGGACGACCCGGAGGTCCTCCTCGGCCCCATCACCCGGGAGCAGGTGGAGGCGGCGGTGCCGGCCTGGGTGCAGGCGGGGGTCGAGGCCAAGCCCGATCTCGCGGCGGCGCGGGCGCTGGCCGGGGTCGCGCCCGGCGCCGAGGTGACGGTGCTGCTGGGGACCTGGTGCTCCGACAGCCGCCGGGAGATCTCGCGGCTCTGGAAGGCGCTCGACGAGATCGGCGCCACGGCCGGCGGCGGCGCCCGCGGCGGCCTGCCGTTCACCCTGACCTACATCGGCGTCGACGAGGACAAGCGGGAGCCGGCGGCGGCGGTGGCGGCGGCCGGCCTCAAGTACGTGCCGACGCTGATCGTCCGCCGCGACGGCCGCGAGGTCGGCCGCATCGTCGAGAGCTCGCCGCACGGCATCGAGCACGACCTGCTGGCGCTGCTCAGTGGCAAGGCTGCCGGCCTGCTGACCGCCAACCCCAAGCTGACGGCCGCAGGGAGCGCCTCTCCGAGCGCCGCCCCGCCGCCCCGGCGATAGTCCATGCCCGCCGGCCGGCGGGGCGCCGCCCCAGTGGACACCAGGTCCTCCCCCCTGCAACCTTGACATGCAGCCTGCGTATCCACCCATGAACAGGGGTGCCGTGCAGCCGAGCGACGAAGAACTGGTTGCGTCGGTTCTCGAAGGCGATCGCGAGGGCTTCGGCGTCCTGGTCGAACGCTACCAGGGCCGCCTCGTGAACTACCTGTTCCGGCTGCTGCGGAACGCGGAAGACGCTCATGACCTGGCTCAAGAGGTGCTCGTCAAGGTGTACCAGGTGCTGGACAGGTACGACCCGCAGTACAAGTTCTCGACCTGGCTCTTCAGGATCGCCCAGAACGCCGCCATCGACCAGATCCGCCGGCGGCGCCTGAAGCTGGTCTCGCTGCGGATCGAGGACGACGACGGGGAGGGGCGGGACTGGGAGCTGCCGGCGCCGGAGCGCGGACCTTACGGGGACCTGCGGAACCGGGAGCGCGCCGGCGCCATCCAGCGGGCGATCGACGGGCTGCCCTGGGAGTACCGGGAGCTCATCCTGCTCCGGCACTACGGCGAGCTGCCCTACGAGGAGATCGCCCGCTTGAAACAGATGCCGCTGGGCACGGTCAAGAACAAGCTGTTCCGGGGGCGCCAGATGCTGAAGGAGAAGCTGCAAAGCTTCCTCACCGACTGAGACACCGGAGACGATCGAGCACCACCACCAAGGACGACCCACGATGAACGAGAGGCCCGATCACACGCACTACCGCGAGCTGCTGAACCTCGAGCTCGACGGCTGCCTGAACGTCGAGCAGCGGGCGCGCCTCGCGGCGCACCTCGCCGCCTGCCCGGAGTGTCTCGCCGAGCGCGGCCAGCTGCGCGCCGTGAGCACCCTGCTGGAGCGCTCCGCGCTCGCCGTCCAGCCCGACTTCAAGCAGCGCGTGATGGCCTCCCTGCCGGCTGCCGGCTGGGAATCGCGTCACCCCCGGACCTGGAGCTTCCCGGTCGCCGCCCTGGTCGTGCTGCTGGCGGCCGGCGCCAGCCTGCTCGGCGCCGGCTCCGCGCGCTCAGGCGGCGGCGGGGCGGGATCGGCCTACGGCCTGCTGGCGGCGCTGGGCGGCCTCCTGCGGGCCGCGCTGGTGGCGGGCGTCGGCGTCACCGCCGCCTCCTGGCGCTGGTCCGAGATGTTCGTCGAGCAGCTGCTCGCCTCTCCCATGAGCCTGACGATGTTCGGCGTCTTCGTCGTCTGCCTGAACCTGGTCCTGGTCTCGCTGATCCGCCGCAGCACCGGCCGCCACGGCTCCAGCGCCGCCGCCGCGGCCCCGGGCGCCGGCCTCGGCGCCGCCGCCCGCCGCGGTTCCCACCGCGGGGGGCGCGCCACCCGCAGCGGCCGTGGCCGCTGACCTCACGCCGCCGGTGGCCGTCGTCCAAGCCCTCGACTCTGGGCGGAGCGGGGGAGGGGGCGTCCCCTTCCCCCCCGGATGGCTGGCCCGCTATGCAGGCGGCGGCCGCCCGCGCTAGATTGACGGTGTGAGCACCCGAGCACGAGTCGCCGCGGGCCTTCTGGCTTCCGGAATCGCCGTCGTGGCCACAGCCGCCGCCACGGCCGCGGCCGGGCCGGCTCCCGCCCCTGGCGCCCCGGGCGCCGGCCTGCCTCGTTCCGGCGCGCCCGCTCCGGCCATCTCCCGCACGCCTGCCGTCCGCACGGCTGCCGTCCGCGCGGCGTTGTCCGCCGGCGCCGCCGGCGCCCCCACCGTACCCGCTGCCGCCAGGCCGGCCTTGCGGCTCGAGCCGGGTGCCATCGCCCGCCATCAACTGGTCGCGGTGGCGCGCGACATCGAGGTGGACGGCGATGCGCTCG
>Ga0209580_10000958_pt1 | contig 14014 bp, 9 predicted proteins | sample Coa_R1_5_FD_187153 | JGI IMG/M metagenome (GOLD analysis project Ga0209580, IMG submission 187153) | Surface soil microbial communities from Centralia Pennsylvania, which are recovering from an underground coalmine fire - Coalmine... | ecosystem: Environmental > Terrestrial > Soil > Unclassified...
AGCGGCCGCACATTGAAATCATCGACGTGGATGTAATCGCGCAGGCAAGTGCCGTCGGGGGTCGGGTAATCGGTGCCGAAGATTTCAATGTGCGGCCGCTGGCCGAGGATGGATTGCAGCACCAGCGGAATGAGATGCGTTTCCGGAGTGTGGTCCTCGCCAATGCTGCCGTCCGCCGCGGCGCCAGCGGCATTGAAGTAACGTAAGGCCGCATAGCCCCATTGATAGGCCGTCGCGAAATCGGCCAGAGCGCGCTCCACCGCCAGCTTGGTGTTGCCGTACGGATTGATCGGCCGCTGCGGCATGTCTTCGGTGATCGGCATCCGCTCCGGGACTCCGTAGGTGGCACAAGTGCTGGAGAAGACGAAGCGCGAAATACCATGCCGGCGCATGCGCTCCATCAGATTGAGCGTGTTGACAAGATTATTCTGGTAATACTTTGCGGGTTGAACCACCGACTCGCCTACGTAGGCACTGGCAGCGAAGTGCACCACGGCTTCGATCCGGTTGGCGAGCAGCGCGTGATCGAGAAAATCCGTGTCCTTCAGATCGCCCGCGATGAGTGTCTCGGCCGGAACCGCCCCGCGATGACCCATCGACAGATTGTCGTACACCCAGACGTCATGCCCGTGAGTAAGCAACAGGCGAACGGTGTGGCTGCCAATGTACCCGGCGCCGCCGGTGACGAGAATGCGCATAATATTCTGCTCCGCCGCAAGCGGCGGTCTAGCGGTTATCCTTCAATCCAGTGGCATCGCTGACCGCGGCATGAATTTCCCGCGCGCGCGCCTCGTTCAAACCATGGTGAATCGATAAATCGGCCGAACCGTGGGCGAAAGCTAATGATACGTCCCACTTATCGGGCCGAATGACATAGTACCAAAAGAGAATCCCCGGAATGCAGCCATAGCCGAGGAGAATGAACATCATGCCCCAGCTGAACATGTCGGGCTCGTTGGACTGGACGAGCACCAGACCTTCGTGATCCTTCCAACGGATGGTTTGCGGCTTCTGCGGAATGAATGCGTAACGCCAGGTTTTGGTGATGGTAACTTTGCCCTTCGCATTGCGCGTGAGCTTCAGCGTATCGAACGTGCCCAGCAAGAACGCCTGGAGACCGATTTGCAGAAAGAGCATGATGAACGACACCGCGTAGTCACTCACAATCGTCAGCACAATGGTCAGGACCAGGTTAATTGCCTGAGCAATGAAGAACGCCGTTATCCGCTTTTGCAGCGGCCAGCCATTTTCCCAAACAAGATTCAGCGGCTGAAAGGCGCGTTTCTTCTTTTCGCCGGTCTTCAGGTTAAAGCCGCAGTGAACGCAGAAGTTTTCGCGGTAATCGATGGCTTTGTTGCATTCCGGACAGCGGCGGGTCTTGACGTCACCGGTCACACGATATGGGTTGCGATCGTCCTCTTCCGTGCCTTCGATCAAAACTTCGCGCTCCGGTTCCTCTTCTTGAGCCGTGATCGGCTCTTCTTCGCCAGCAACCACGGGCTCTTCGTCTTCCACCGGGACGATATCGTCGTCGTCCTGGGGCGGCGGAATGGAATTCCGCGCTTTCTGGATCGCCTTTCTCGAAGGAGGGGGTGGAGACGATACTGGCGGCTTGGACGCTGGCCGGGCAGGAGCCGATGGCTCGCCATTTTGATCGAGTGCCGGTGGAGATTCTTCAATCACCTTCCGCTTTGGTGAAGGGGGCGTGGCGGGCTTTGGTTTTTGAGTTTCTGCCGGCTCCAAGAGAAGGTCCGCGGCGGCATCGGCTTCGGTCTGCTTGACACGCGGCTTCGTTCTTGCCGGTTGCACCGGGGCGGGTTTTTCTTCGACAGCGGGAGCATTGCGGGCCAATTCGCGAATGTCGGGCGGAAGCTCGAAGATGACGCCGCACTCGGCGCAGCGGAACTTCGCCTTGCTGTATCCGGCCGGCACCTCCTGCCGCTGCCCGCAACCTGTGCAAAAAGCCATCACCGACATGAGTTAGCCCGCTAAGCCGCAAACCGCCGTCAATTCGTGATCCCTTTCGTGATGCCCATGAACACGTCTTCGAGATCAATTTCTTCTTCCTTCAGCATTTTCAAACGCAGGTTGCTTTTCACCAACAAGTCGGCCACGAAGGTGCCGTCTTTCACGCCGTCTTTGAGGGTAACGCGCAGGTAGTCCTCTTGTTCCTTGAATTCGACTTCTTTCACATCGGGATGGCGCTCCAGATGGCTGCGGGCCGTCGGGTTCAGACCGTTCGCCACCGAAACGAGATACACCAGGCTGTGACGGACCTGGCGAATGGCGGCCTCCACGTCGCCATCGAACAGGAGCTTGCCCCGCTCGATGATTCCAATCTTGTTGCAAATGTCGGCCAGTTCCGGAAGAATGTGGCTCGAAACGAGGATGGTCTTCCCCATGCTGCGCAGTTCTTTGAGCAGGCCGCGCATTTCGATTCGGGCACGCGGGTCGAGACCGCTGGCCGGCTCGTCGAGTAGCAGCACTTGCGGCTCATGCAGCAAAACGCGGGCGAGACCCAGGCGCTGCGTCATGCCGCGCGACAGGCTCGTCACCAGCGCATCGCGCTTGTAGCCAAGGTCGACTAGCTCCAGCACTTGCTCACACTTCTGCTTGCGTTCCGGCCCCTTGATGCGGTAGGCGGCGGCGAAAAACTCCAGATACTCGATCACCTTCATGTCGTCATACACGCCGAAGAAATCGGGCATGTAGCCGATCAGCCGGCGGATTTCTTTCGACCCGTTGTAGATCGAGTAGCCGCAGACCGACGCCTCGCCCCAGGTAGGGTTGAGCAGCGTGGCCAAGATGCGCATCGTCGTGGTTTTGCCAGCGCCGTTGGGGCCAATGAAGCCATACACGTCGCCTTTTTCCAACTTGAGCGTGAGGCGATTGAGCGCATAGAGATCGCCGTACATCTTCGTGAGATCGCGGGTTTCGATCATGGAGTCTTTCTCAAATCAGACATGCCATTTGCGGCTTCGCCGACGAATTCGCAAGCGGCCAATGGGATCATTTTTCCAATTGCACTTTCAAGAACATACGCACATAGGTTTCTTGCCGCATGGTGCCGTCGAGGGGCGTGCCGAGCTTCAGGCGGGATACACAGCTGGGCTTGCCGGCCACGTCTTTCGCCGCCCCGTGTTCCTCGGCGACCTTGGCGACCAGGATGGCTTCTTCACCCGGCGGGTTGTCATCCGTCCGCAATCGCCACGATTGATCGTACTCGCGTACGCTGCCATTAAAGAATGATCCGGACCCAGCCTTCTGCAGCGCCTCGTGGAACATGAGCGAGCGCATGAAATGGCGAGCCGGCTCCGGGTCGGCGAAGTTACCGCTGACGTTGCGATAGTTGTTGCCGTAAGCCGGCGACAAATTCGTAAATCCGGTAGATGAAGTGAGCCAGGTCCTGAGGTCGATAATATCCTTCTTGGCCACGGCGATGCGCGTGCTGTTCCCGGCAGTAAGTGTGCCCAACGGGTACACGTTTTTGCCGTGGATCAAATAGACTTCCTGCAACGTCACCGGAAGTTTGTTGCTGATCTCGCCGTGGACTTCGTTCGCTTCGCGCGAGCCAAGATTCGCCTTGAGCGGCGGATTGGCCAGGTCGATGGGTGCTTGCCATGACGCCTGGAATCCCTTGGTCGACCACACCTGGATGGGCACGTGGTCCATCCCCGCCGCTGCCGGCTCGTAGTCGTAGGAGCGCCGAAAGAGGCTCTGCCGGCCCTTGTTGGCACTTCCCATCCAGCTTACCAGCGGCATTGGCGGCGAATCCTTGCGCAAGCCCCAGCGCTCGGCCGGTTCCACGGTCACCGAGTAATTCTGAATTCGCGGGCTGAAGATGGAAAACCAGGTGTTGCCCTGCACCGTGGAAGTCTCCAGGTCAATGTCCACCAGGTCGAGCTTGTTGATCTTCTGATCGTGGCCTTTCAGCGAGTAGGCGGTGAAATAAGCCGCCGCGCTCACGCTGATCACCACGATCGGGAACGTCACCCACGTTAATTCCAGGCGCTTCACCACCTTCTTGAGCAGGAAGTAATCGAGCGGGCCGACCACCAAGATATACAGGAGAATGAAAAGCGCTACCCACCAGAACGAAATGACCGGCACGTTTTCAAACTCTTCCAGACTGCGCTGCATTTGCGACAGCAGTTCTGGATCGTTGGCGGCATGAGTCGAGCTGAAGAAGTCATCCTTCTGGACATTGGTCGCATAGGCGGGGCCGCTTTCTATCAGCAAGGTATTCCAGAACGCGGGCTGGCCCTTCCATTGCGTAAAGGGCGCTTGGTCGAGATCAAACGCGACGACCGTCACCCGGCCCAATCCGAAATTCGCCTGCGCTACCAATGGATATTTCTTCTGATGCAACAACGGAATGCGGACATTGCGGCCGGGCTTCGGTTCCATCTTCGCTATCAGCACCGGGCTTTTGCCCTTTGTGTCGGCCATTTCTTCGGTCGGTCCCGAGGTTTCCGCCCAGGCCGGCCGGATGGACGGGAAGGTAAGCGTGCCAGTTAGCTCGACGGGCAATACGGCCTTCAGGTCCGGCCGGTTGGCGAGCAACTGCTGATTGCTGCTGACGCTGATCACCAGCTTGCCGCCGCGTTGCACCCACTCAAGCAGCGCTCGCCGCCGCAGTTCGTTATCCAAAAGTCCATTCACAAACTCGGCATTCCCCGTGGTCAGAATCACGAGGTCCACCGTGTTGTAACCGAACCATTGTGTCGGCAACTCCGAGGCGTTGTCGATGGCGGCAATTTCCGATTGGCGAAATACCTTATCTTCCTGACCCGGAATGCGCAATCCGGAAAGACGCCGCCCCAGCGTCAGGTACAAGTAATCCGAAGGTTTCAGGGCCGAAGGCGTGAGTTCATACGGCTGACAAACATCTTTGCCGCCGGTGCGCAAGTACACCGTGACATTGCTATCCGGCTTCCCGGGCCGGGCATAGCTCACGACCTGAACCGTGGGGGCTTCGGCGGAGAATTCCACCGGGGGCAGCTTAATAGTGTAGTTGTTCAAGATGTCGCTGCTGTCGGTCGTTTCCACCACCAACTCGGTCTCGTCGAGCTTGCCCTTGCCTTCGATCTCGACGAGCACCGGCGTCCACATGCCGGCCTTGTACAGCGGGTAACGGCGCAATGGGTCGTCGTTGCCGGGCATCGGCCCCGGCTTGAGACCGACTTGCACGTTTTTTAGTTGCACTTTGAAGCGGCCGTCGCCGCCACCCGTGGGAGCGCGATTGCACGCCGACGCGAACAGGAGCAGGCAGCCGAGACTCGCTGCAAACGTGTAACGAAAGAGGTGACGCATGAATGACAACCGCCCCACGTTGTTTACAACTCACCACTCACCACTCACCAAAACTATGGTTTCTCCGCAGTTCCGCACACACACGGCGATCGACCGCAACCGGGGCAACCCGCACCATATTTCGCAGACATTGCCGCTTCTAAATCGACGTTGGCGATGTTCGCGAGCGTGACCAGCCAGGCCAGTACGTCGGCGAATTCCAGTACTTGCTCTTCCCGAGTTCCGCCACGCAATGCTGCCGACAGCTCGCCCACCTCTTCCATGAACCACATGAACGTGCCTTCCATGCCACGTGCGCCGTCTTTAGCTCCATACATGGTACGAATCATATCCTGAAGTTGGTTCAAGGTCATAGTGCTAAGCCGCAAGCGGCAACAGTTAATCCTGCAACAATTTCTTGATGCGGGCGGCCTCGTCGTCCTTTTTTTGCGCTTTCAGCGCTTTGAAGAGGACGTCTTGCACTTCCTCATCCAGCAAGTCGATTTCCAGCGCGTCCTTGGCGACCTTCTCGGCCTCCGCGTTGCGGCCCTCAGCGAGCAGCATCTGGGCCAGCAACTTACGCTGGTCGAATTCGTCAGCATCCGTGGCCACCAGTTCCGTCAACACAGCGATTCGCTTCGCCTTGTCGTCAGTCTTCTTGTACAGCCGGGCAAGTTCTTCGAGAAAGACCGGGTCATACGGGTCGACCTTCCGGCCCTGTTCGAACAACTCCGCAGCCTTGTCCAGCTTGCTGCCTTCCACATAGAGCCGGCCCAGTGCCAGGATCAAACCGGCATCCGGTTCGACTTTTTTTAGTGCCACCTCGAGGGCTTTGATGGCTTCGTCAGTGCGGCCCGCCTTTGCCTCCAGCTTGGCCAGCACGACCGCCGCCTTCGGGTGATCTTTTTGCTTGGCCAACACCGCCTCGGCTAGTTTGCGTGCCTCGGCCGGCTCACGGCTGAGCAGTCGCTCGGCCAACTTGGCGGCGATTTCGATATCTTCCGGATCCTTCTCGTGGGCCGCTTGCAATTCGCTCACTGTCATCGGTTTGCCGCTGGTTTTTGCAACCTTCATTCCTTTCACGACTTCATTCAGATACGCCCGGTAGCCTTTCTCGAAATCCGCCTTTTCCACCTTGCAGACTTTTTTCAGCATGGCCGCATCATCCAGGCCGTCGATGTACGCGGCCAGCATTTGGCCCACGACCTTGTCGCCGTAAGTTTTCTTGGCGTACTCGACGTAGAGCAAACTCTGGCAATAGGCCAGCGTCCATTCCAATTGATCCTTCGGCCGGACAAAGGCGAGCGTGATATTGTCCAGGTTGAGCAAGTCATTCTTGGCGACGCGCTGGGCGAGCACCTGGTTCCACAGGGGCGGCCGGGGGAAGCCTTCATTGCTCACGGCCAGCCCCTCGGTGAGCCAATGCGGAACTTGCATGTCGGTTTGTTCGAGATTGAAGATGTGCACCAATTCGTGCCGCAGGACCCGGCCCCAGTTGAAAGGCTTGCGGATGCCTCTTCCCTTGGGCGATACCATGGCAAACATGCGGCCGGTGCAGGCGCCGATCGTGTGCAAATCGGGCACGGCGATTACGCGACCGCTGAAAAACTCGTGATTGTTGAACACTTCGACCAGGATTGGCTCATTGGGCGCATAGGTGAATTGCTTGGAATAATTGTCGTAAAGCTGTTCCAGATAGTCAGCCATGTAACGAGCCAACACCGGATCGTTTTTCGGCGAATAGCGCAGCAGGAAGTGCGGCGTTTTGATCGTTTCGTATAGCTTCAGATGCTCGAGCACCTTGCGCGAGTTGGCGACGCGCACATTGAAGCGGTCCGCATTGAAGGCTTCATCCAGAACCTTGCTTGCTTCCGCCTCCTTACCCATCAACATGTACAGCAGGCCGAGTTCATCGCGTGGCCAGGGCATGTTCGGCCGCAGCGCGATCGCCTTCTTGTAATAACCCTCCGCCGTAGTCAGCAATTTGCGATGAGTGAGTGCGTTGCCGCATTCGTGGTACAGCAAGCCCGGCTTGGGATCGTAAGCCGTGACTTCTTTTTCCAGCTTTGCCAGTTCGTCCGCTTTGTGTTGAATGACATAAAGTCCAGCCAGCCGGCCCAGCACGTGCTCGTCGCGCGGGTTAACTTTGAGGGCTTCGTCGAGAAGCTCGCGCACCTTGACGAGATCTCCGGCCAATAACTGCAAATCTGCCTTGACCAGTAATGCGTCTACGAGCTTCGGGTTAATCTTCAGCGCCTGGTTTGCAAAATCCTCGGCTTCTTTCAGATCGAAGCGTTGCGAATGGGCGATCGCTTTGCCGACCAACGCTTCCGCCGCGCGCGGGTTGATCTTCAGCGCCTTATCGAAGGCAGACACCGCTTCGCCACGGTTGTATTTCTCCAGCAGCAGATTGCCAGCATACAGTTCGCCGAACCAGTAATCCTTGTCGGCTTTCAGCACGTCGGAATAGACATCATTCAAGATAAAGTTGAATTGATCCGTGATGCTATGCCAGTTGGCGTTTTCGACACCGGCCAGACCCACGAGGCAAAGTTCTTCCGGGTCCTTGATATCCTTGTCGGCCTCGCTGCGAGCAGAGTAGGTTCGCACAAACCAACGGAATGCCTGATCGGCGTCCTCGAGTTTGCCGCGATCATTGAGCACGCGTGCCTTAATCCAGCGCGCCAGGAATTGCTCCGACTTCTTTTTGATGGCAGCATCAGCCGCGGCCTCGGCTTCGTCCCAGCGCCCGCGCAGATAAAGGAGTTCCGCATTGCGGGCCAGCAGTTCCTCATTGTCGGGCCGGTCCTTCAACGCTTTCTCAACGATTTCGAGCGCCTTATCGTATTCGCCCTGGCTTTGGAATGCCCGGCTCCAGCCCACGAACACTGCCGGCTTCGCATTATCTGCTTTCGCTAGCTCCGCGTATGCGGCACGAGCCTCCTCGTAGTTGCCGTGCAACCAGCGCGCGCGAGCTTCCTGAAGCGTGGCATCCTGGGCCGGCAACGAGGCAGGTAAAGCCAAAAGCAAAACGATAGCAGACCAGCGCATGCCGGGGTTCCTCCGCACAAAAGCCATAGCATCAGGGTAGCGGGGAACATGGGCCGATGCAAGCAGATGGGCTCGCCGCAAACAAAAACGCCACAAGCAACCTTGTCGCTTGCGGCGGCCTGAAGGCGAATTCCCACTTACGGCTTCTTATCCGGCTTTTTCGCCTGGTCCTGGGGATGTGGGGGCGGCTCGGATTCGATGATGATCTTCGAGACGTACAGCTTATTTGCGTCTTCGCCCTTGGCGCCTTTCAACTTGACGAGGTGCAAGCTAACAGTCTGGCCAGTGTGCAGGTCGCTCGGGCTGGCTTCGTATCCCACGCCACCCTTGCCTTTGAGCTTCTGCAACTCTTCGGACGTATACGCGATCTTCTTTCCCTTCTCATCCAGCTTCGGCGGCAGGTGCCGTTGGCGAATGACCACGTCGGAGGTAAAGGTTAGCTCATCGTCTTGTGTGGTAGCTTGTGGGCGCTTGGCGTTGCCCTTGTACCCTTGCACTTTGATCGAGACCGAGTTGCTACTAGCCCCCGAAATGACCACCGTGACGTCGTTTACCGACACGTAGCTGGAAGCCGACGGGCTTTCCTTCGGCTCTTTCGAATCCTTCTTTTCATCAGCCGCAAAGACGTTGAAGGCAAGTCCAAGCGAGACGAGCATGGCACCCAGGAAAGAAACAGACCGCATTGCTTTTGCTCCCAACCTAAAAGAAGAGAGGATATTCCAGGGCCGGTTAGACCTATACCTATTGGACGCGTTCAAAACCCACAAGTTCCGGCAGAAGGCGACGCACGAGGCCTGCGCGAGCGGTGCATCTTAGTCAACAATCCAAGTTTCCGGAACATCTGCTAGAAGGCGCCGCTACAGTTTACTAAGTCCGCAATAGATGGCGAAAACATTAGCAAAAGCAGAAAAAAAGCCTTTTATTTCTTGGGACTGCCAAACCAATCGGGCTTGATGCGTTGGTACACCCATTTGCAGGCATGGCCGAAAATCAAGACCGTCGAAGTCAACACTGCAAGCGCCAACCAGTCGGTCCAATTCAGTCGCTCGACGCGAAAGATTGCTCCACCCAAGGTAGTGATCAAAAACTGGCCAAGCACCGTCAGGCCGGCAATCATCAGGAATGCGCGGTTTTGAAGTAAACCGGCGAAACCGCTACGGCCCGGCGTCAATGAGCGGCAATTCACCAGGTTCCACACCTGAAACCAGACGTAGGTGCTGAAAAAGACGCTTACTTGGCGGACATTCAGCGGCGCAAACTCCCATTGGTCAGGATTCGGCCCGCTGCCGGCTGCGAACCATTGGCCATATTGCATGCCCAATAGCATCCGAATCATCGCCACGACAAAGAATGCCGCAGTTGAAAAGAGCGTGAACGCCATTGCTCGCGTGACAATGTTATCGTTCTTCCGTTTCGGCTTCATTTTCATGAGGCCTGGCTGCGGCGGCTCGGAGCAAAGCGCGATCGAGGCGAAGGTGTCCATTACGACATTGATCCAGAGAAGTTGCAGGACGGTGAACGGCGGGCGGATGTTGAGAAATGGCCCCAAGAAGGCAATCGTAAGAGCGCTCACGTTGATCGTGAGCTGAAATTGCAGAAAGCGCTGAATGTTTTCATACAGCGACCGGCCCCAAAGCACCGCCTTGACGATGGTCGCGAAGGAATCGTCGAGCAAAACGATCTTGCTGGCTTCCTTGGCGACCTCGGTTCCGGTCAGCCCCATCGCTAATCCCACGTCGGCTTTTTTCAACGATGGCGCATCGTTAGCGCCGTCGCCGGTCATCGCGACGACTTCATTCTGTTCCTGCAACAACCGGACCAGGCGCAGTTTATCCAGGGGCAGCGCACGGGCCAGCACGCGGAGTCGTGGGAGCAGTTCCTTCACTTGCTCGTCGGAAAGCGCATTGAATTCCTGGCTGGTAAGCACTACAGGTTCCGCTATATCCAGCAAGCCGATCTCGCCGGCGACGGCGCGCGCGGTGCTCGGGTTGTCGCCCGTGATCATTTTCACGTCGATCCCGGCGTCGCGGCATTGCTGCACCGCTTCCGGCACGTCGTCGCGCAGCGGATCGCGAATTGCAACCAAGCCGACAAAAACGAGACCATGCTCCAGTTGCTGCCGGCGGGAGTGCAGAAGTTTATGCTCCATCGGCGTATCGGCCGGAAGAAGCGAATAGGCGAAAGCCAGTGTACGCATCGCCTGGCCGGCAGCGGCTGAAAGCGCTTCGTCCAGCAAGGCACGCGCTTCGGTCGTCCATCGTTGCGGTGAACCATCGGCATTCAGATAGTGCGTCGATTGCTCGACGACCCGTTCCGGCGCGCCTTTGACCAATACGGCCAATTTCGATCCGTACTGGATGACGGTTATCATCCGCTTGCGCTCCGAGGAAAAATGGACCTGATAAATCGGCGGAAACTGCAGCCGGAGCGCTTGATATTCCAACCCGTTTTCATGCAGCCAGAGCAATAGCGCGCCTTCGGTCGTGTTGCCGAAGGCTGCAGGCTTGCCACTTTCGGTCGCGGTCAAATGCGCGGTGGAATTGACCGCCGCAATCAGTGCGATCCAATCGAGCGGCTCACCGTTTCGCGGCCAGGGTGGGGCACTGTCGAGGACCGGCCAGCCGGGTTGGCCACGATTAGACGTTTGCCCGGCGAAGAAAAGCCGAGTCACTTGCATCTTGTTCTGCGTCAGCGTGCCGGTCTTGTCGGTGCAGATTATGGTGGCCGAGCCGATGGTTTCGCAAGCGATTAGTTGGCGAACCAGCGCGTTGGCACGCGTCATCTTGCGCATGGCCAAGGCGAGCGCTATGGTCACACTCATGGGCAGCCCCTCCGGAACCGCGACCACGATGATGATGACCGTGTACATGATGGCGTCAAGTAATTTGCCGGCCACGTCGAGCAGTTGGATGCGATCAGCCGGGAAAAAAATCTCGTGCTGAAGCAGACCGCGGACAATTAGAGCCAGGAAAATAAGGCCAGCGGCCACGTATCCGACCCTACTAATGAGACGGGCCAAATCTGCGAGTTTTTGTTGCAGCGGCGTGAGCGTTTTGGAGATTGTTAGCTTTTGCTGAACTCGATTCGCGCTGCCCTCCGCCAAGGCTTCATCGGCCGCGAGATGCCGGGCGATCTGGCCAACCATCGTTTTATCGCCGACTTCGGTCACGATCATTTGCCCGACGCCGTCGACGACTTGGGTGCCCCGATACAGACATTCCGGTTCGCCGGGCCCGTCATTCGTATTCTCTTGCACTCTTGGCGCTTTGAGTACCGGTTCGGTCTCGCCGGTGAGCAGCGCTTGATCGATGCTCAGCTCGGAAGCACGCACCACGCGGCCGTCAGCTGGAACTTCGTCACCGGTTTCCAGTGTAACCAGATCGCCGACAACGATTTCCTCGATGGGCATCGTGGTCATCGCGCCCGCTCGCGTGACTTTCACCAGAATCGCTTCTTTGCCGGCATTCAGTGCTTCGAATTCGCGGTCGCTGCGGTATTCGCTGAGAAAGGACACGCCGGTGGCGAGGATCACCGCGACCATCACGGCCAGGCCTTCATACGCCGGATGGCCCAACGCCGCGCTTTGTGCCGCGCAGAGAATGGCCAGCGCGAACATACAGGCTGGCGCCCACGCGCGGAGCCTCGGAACGGCAAAGGCCACGCCCAGCGCAACCGCGACGAGCACCAGCGCGTCGAAGCCGATGATGGAATGGGCGCGAAATAACTCAACGATGATCGAGAGGAGAGCGGCGGCGAGGAGGATCTTGATGATGGGCTCGTCGAGCTTCGCCAGGAACTTGCGCCAGGCCGGCTCACGTGGCAGGGGGATAAGTGCGTTGGCGCCGAAGAGTTGGGCGCTTTGCTGACTCGCTTCATGCGACAACCCGTACTCGAGCGAAATAAATAATTGCTGCGCGAGTTGAGAGATGGAGCGCATTCAGTGGATTCACATGCAAGTCATCACTGGTGGCTCAGCTCCAAGCCTCGCTAAGCGGCAAGGGGCAGCGCCGGTTACTGCTCCACGATCTCCGCCGATTTCTTGTCGGCCAGTTCCTCAACCTTGCCTTCGTAGGTCTTGAGCAGTTTTTGCACCTCTTCCTTGCCCTGGTCGCGCTCGTCTTCGGTCATCTCGCCGTCTTTTTCGGCTTGCTCGAAGTGCTTATTGGCATCGCGGCGGACGTTTCGGCAAGCGACCTTGGCATCTTCGGCCAGTTCCTTTACGCGCTTCACCAGCTTGGTGCGTTGTTCGCCGCTCATGGCAGGTATCTGCAAACGAATGATCTTGCCGTCGTTGTTCGGGGCGAGACCGAGATCGCTGGAGCGGATCGCTTTTTCGATCTCTTTCAGGTCGCCCACATTGAACGGGCGGATCACCAGTTGCTGCGGGTCGGGCGAGCCGATCTGGGCCAACTGCTTAATCGGCGTGGGCGAGCCGTAGTATTCCACGCGAATGTTGTCGAGCATAGCCGGCGTCGCCCGGCCGGTGCGTAGGCCGCGCAACTGGTCGCGAAAGACATTCGTGGCCTTTTCCATGCGCTCTTCGCAATCTAATAGGATTTCGTCGCTGCCCATGGGTGGGGTCTCCGCGATTTACATCGGTGGCTTGGCGAAAGCCTCCGCCGACCAGATCACCGTTCCGATCGTTTGCCCCGCGATGGCCCGCTCGATGTTGCCTTCGCGCTTGAATTCAAAAACCAAAATCGGCAAATGAATCTTCTGGCACATCTCGATGGCCGAAATATCCATTACCTTCAAATTATCTTTGATTACTTGCTCGTATGTCAACTTCTCATAGCGCACGGCGTGCGGATTGATTTCCGGCGGAGCACTGTACACGCCGTCCACCTTCGTCGCTTTCAGCAGAATGGCTGCTTCAATTTCCCGGGCTCGCAGTGCGGCGGCGGTGTCGGTGGTGACGAACGGATTGCCCGTGCCGCCGGCCAGGATGACGATGCGGCCACGTTCCAGATGGCGAACGCAACGGCGCCGAATATACGGCTCGCACACCGTGTTCATCGGGATGGCCGACTGCACGCGCGTTTCGCAATTCAGACTTTCCAGCGCGTCTTGCAGCGTGAGCGCGTTCATAACAGTTGCGAGCATGCCCATGTGGTCGGCCGTCACGTCGCGGATCATCTGGCTGCCGGCCGCGAATTGGGCGCCGCGAATGAGGTTGCCGCCGCCCACCACGATGGCCAATTGCACGCCGCGTTCGACCACCCGCTTGGCTTGGCGGGCAATGCTCAACGTCTCGTCGATGCTGATGCCGATTTTGCCGCTGGGGCCAAAACTTTCGCCGCTGAGCTTCAGCACCACGCGATGATACTTGGGCCGCAGCGAATCAACCGAATGGGAGTCATCCATGCGGAAACACCACTAGGGGAACCGATATGTTGGTATGGCGATTATAGAAATGAGCGGGACGCTGGCCAAGGCATCGATATGGGATCGCGATGAGCGAACATCGCTGAGCATCCGACTCATCGCGCCGTCGCGCCTCGTTGAATCTAACCCGAAATCAGGTATAGTCCATAATAGGAAAACGTTTGTTGGCATATACGAAAGAGTAGTGTCTTTCCGGTTATAAGGCTTGGGCCAATTCGGATGAACGTGACCCTGGAGGCGTTTCATCTTTGGAAGAGCTTCGACCGGCAAGTCGTGCTTTCCGATG
>Ga0209580_10000959_pt1 | contig 14003 bp, 11 predicted proteins | sample Coa_R1_5_FD_187153 | JGI IMG/M metagenome (GOLD analysis project Ga0209580, IMG submission 187153) | Surface soil microbial communities from Centralia Pennsylvania, which are recovering from an underground coalmine fire - Coalmine... | ecosystem: Environmental > Terrestrial > Soil >...
GCGGATGAGATGGTGCCGTTGGCGGCGGCCCTCGGCTCCTGAGCGGCAGCTTTCTTCAGGGCATCGAGCGCTCTGCGCACCTGTTCATTCGAGCGGCGCGCACGCAGCTTCTTTAGCTTTTCCGATTGCTGGCGGGCGACCGTTTCGTCGATGTAGAGAGTGTGCGGCGGTTCTTCCTCGATCGCGAATTCATTCACGCCGACAATGACCTTTTCTTTTGCTTCCACCGCGCGCTGGTACTGGTAGGAAGACTCGGCGATCTCCTTCTGCGGATATCCGCGCTCGATCGCCTTCACCATGCCGCCCATCGCATCCATTTTGCTGAAGTAGTCGAAGGCGCCGTTTTCCATGTGGAGCGTCAGGTTCTCGAGGAAATACGACCCGCCCAGCGGATCGACCGTCTGCGCCACGCCGGACTCGTAAGCAATGATCTGTTGCGTGCGTAGCGCGATGCGCGCAGCTTCTTCAGTGGGCAGGGCGAAGGCTTCGTCGTAGGAGTCGGTGTGCAGCGACTGCGTGCCGCCCAGCACCGCTGCCAGCGCCTGGACCGCGACCCGCGCGATGTTGTTCATCGGTTGTTGCGCGGTCAGCGACACTCCCGCGGTCTGCGTGTGGAAGCGCATCAGCCAGGTGCGCTGGTTCTTCGCGCCGAAGCGGTCTTTCATCACCCGATACCAGATCTTCCGCGCCGCACGGTACTTGGCGATCTCTTCGAAGAAATCGTTGTGCGCATTGAAGAAGAAGCTGAGCCGCGGGCCGAAGTCGTCGACGTCGAGGCCTCGGCGGCGTGCCCACTCCACGTACTCGACGCCGTCATACAACGTGAATGCAAGTTCCTGTAGCGCAGTCGAACCGGCCTCGCGGATGTGATATCCGCTAATCGAGATCGTGTTAAAGCGCGGCGTGAACTTGGAACCGAACTCGAAGGTGTCGATCACCAGCCGCATAGACGGCGCCGGAGGATAGATGTACTCCTTCTGCGCGATGTACTCCTTCAGGATGTCGTTCTGGATCGTGCCGGAAATCTTCTTCCAATCCGCGCCTTGCTTCTCGGCGACGACCAGATACATCGCCCACAGCACCGACGCCGGTGAATTGATCGTCATCGATACGGTGGTCTTCTCCAAATCGATGCCGTTGAAGAGGATTTCCATGTCCTCCAGAGAATCAATGGCCACGCCGCACTTGCCAACCTCGCCCTCGCTCGCCGGATGATCGGAGTCGTAACCCATGAGCGTTGGGAGATCGAACGCCACGGACAACCCGCTGCCGCCATGCTCAAGCAGATATTTGTAGCGCTGGTTGGTCTCCTCCGGCGAAGCGAAGCCGGAGAACTGGCGCATGGTGTAAAGCTTGCCGCGATATCCCGTAGCGTGAATCCCGCGCGTGAACGGCGGCTGGCCGGGGTAGCCGAGATGCTGCTCCTCGCTCCACTCCTTCGGCAGATCGGCTTGGGTGTAGAGCCGTCGAATAGGCACACCGGAGATCGTCGTGAAGCGCGCGTTGCCGTGCTCGTCGACATTCACGCCGGTGGGCGCGCCGATCGGCCGCTCCGGAGCCTTTTCGAGCGTGGGCGCCAGCGTCTTCTCTGCCCATTGCTTCTCCGCCTCCCAAGGTTGGCGGTTCTCAAACACGTCAGCGACAGGACTATCGGCCACTTGCGGCGGATTGGACTGAGAAGCTGGCTTCTTTTGCATGCAATCCCCAATTCTTCTTTGATGATAGGGAAGGGGCGTAATTGGAGCAAGGCAAGCCGCCACCCCCCCCCGATCAGAACGACCGGTCGGTCAGCAGACGCGTCCGTCGCTGTCTCTTGAGAGCAAGCTACCTTAAACAGCCAGGTCATCAATGGAACAGGTCATCAAACGAAGCATGTTCATCCTGAACCCGGCGTCAAGCCGGGTGAAGGACCGTGCGACGGTTTCCCCAGCGATGAATGCGCGAGGATTCTTTGCGTTGCGTCTACCGCGGGAAGTCCTGTTTGCCGCATCGAAGGCGGCGACTGACGTACGGTCCTTCGCGTCGGCTTCGCCGGCGCTCAGGATGACAACGTGGTTTTCTGTCGGCTCAGTTCCCACGCCTTCGCGTACTTCCAGGACACGTAGACCGCGTGGTACAGGTGCAGCAGCAGACCTTCATGTCCGTCGAGAAATCCGAGGCGGAAGAAATAGTTGTAGATGAACGTGAACATCGGCCGCAGGACGATGTTGATGAAGCCGAAGCGCACTTTCCCCTTGGCCACAGCCATCTCGGCCCCGAGCGACGAGTAACGGTTCATATGATCGATGTAGTCGGAGAGAGTGGGGTAAGAGTGGTGGATGAGCGCCGATTGCATTTCGGCCACGAGAGCCCTGAACTCGACAGTCTCGTGGACGGGGCGGTCTTCGAAGCGGCCGCTCGTTCTGTCGAATAGGCGCAATTTTGGGTCAGGCCAGAATCCACCGTGTCGAACCCACTTTCCTAGAAACATGTTCTTCCGAGGAATGAAGAAACCGCTTGGCTTCGAGGTTGTCTTGAGGAGAGCACTAATGTCTTCGGCGAGCCTGGAACTGACTTCCTCATCTGCATCGAGAGAGAGCACCCAACTGTTTGATGCTTTGTCGATCGCCGAATTCTTCTGCGCGGCGTAGCCCTTCCATTCCTCGACGAACACCTTCGCGCCGAACGACCTCGCAATTTCCACCGTGCGGTCGGTCGAGCCAGAATCGACGACGATGATTTCGCCTTTGCCATCGGCGACCAGCGGTTGCACGCTCTTGAGCGTGCGCCCGATGTTGGCCTCTTCGTTGAAAGTGATGATGACGACGGATAATTGCATGGTGCCAGAGATGACTCCGCGCTCTCTGCGAATCCTCTGCGATCTCAGCGGTTAAAGCTTCAGCCGACGAGTCCGCAAGGAAAAGCCGCGGAGAACGCTGAGGGAACTCGGAATTGTCTCATAGCCGGGTTCAACCTTGAGATGTATGCGGGCGTAACCGTGGAAGAGCGGCGCTTCAGCGCTTGCGTTAGACGCTAGCAATCTCGCGGGCTTTAGCCCCGGTAGATCTCGCGGCTTCCGAGATCAGAAACACGATCAGGATCACCAACTCCGGCTCAATCGGATGCCGATACCGTGCATGCGGAAAGACGAAGTAATACACCGTCGGATACGTGAGCACGACTCCGGCGAAGAGCCACGCGCCCGCCCGCCTCTGCCGCACCGCGCGGGCGAGTCCCCATAATGCCAAGACGGACGTTGCTAGAAATGCCGACGTGCGAAAGTCCACCAGCGAAACACTATTGCTTTCTCGGGGTACTCCGTTCCAGTAATAGAAGAAACGCTTCAGGCTGATGACTGCAAATCGCTCGGGGTGTGCGCGAATCCAGGAGAAGGCTTCCTGCTTGCACGATTCGCTATAACCAAATTCGCCCATCTGCTGGAATTTGTCCCACTCCAGTTTGTTGTGATGCGGCTGCAGGTACGGCATCAGCATACCCTCGGCGTAAGGACCATTGCCCAAGCGGAATTGCAGGCCGAAATCGTCGCGAAGAAGAAAGTGTCCAAAGACCGCGTAATTGCGGACGAGCCATGGCGACAGCGCCGCCCAGAAGACGACAGAAGCGATCACGATTCCACCGGTCGATGCCAGACCCCGGCGATATCGCTGCCGCCAGATCCAAAGCCCGCAGATGGGAAGAAATGTGAGCATCGTGGGATTGGCCAGCACCCCGATCCCGTAGAGCGCACCGAATAGCGCCCAGCCTTGCCATCCCGGCCAGTCTTGCAGTTCCAGCGCCAGCAGGAACACGCAGGCGAGCATGAAAGGCGTAAACGTCGTGTCCCAGATCCAGTGAATCGACCAGTACCACACGTAGGGATTTAGCCCCCACGCATACGCCGACCATTTCGCGACGTTATCGCCGAACGTTCTGCGAGCAATCAGAAAAATGGGAATGCACGTGAGTGTCGCGAAAAGGCTGTTGATGCTCAACAGCGCCCACGCCGAGGCATGAGTGTAAATCCCAAAGAGCTTGAAAACTCCGCCGATCAGGAAGGGATAAAGCGGCGGTTCCCATGCCGTCGGTCCGGTATTGGCGTCATACGGATTGCTGAAGCCTTGCCCCTGCGCGATGGAGCGCCCGATGCGACCCATCTCCCAGCCGAATTCGAAATTGTCATTGCCAGGACGAGTTCGATACTGATGAAAAATTCCCATCGACGCGACTTGCAGCACGAGGGAGAGAGGCAGCAGCCAGAGTAAGAATCTTGGAAGCGCGCTCCGGAGGCTGAATTCGTGGTTCTCCAATCCATGGGGCGCCAGAGCGCCAGTCTTGTCTGTCGCCATCGCAGCGTAGTGTATCAGGCAAGCCCGACCATTTTTTTTTCGCGCTCTTTGCGGCATTCCTTCGCGTACTTTGCGATCGAAGACTTTGAAACGCGAAGTTCGCGAAGAACTGCCGCGAGGGTCGCGAAAACCGGGACTTACTGCCGGCTTGGCTGGACAGGCTGGATCGACGGCGTACTCGGCTGCATGTTCGGTTGCGCATCCGGCCGCGGGGCCACATACGGAACGTTCGGCAAATGCGTGACCTGGCCCCGGGTGGCGTCGGCGATGTCGATGCCGGCATGCTCCAGCAGCAGTCCCGTCGCGCGGTCGAGTTCGAGACGCGACTTTTCGTACGCCGCCTTGGCTGAAACCAGGTTCGATTCGCCAGTGGTCAGTGTGGCGGCGTCCTGCAGGATGGTCACCTGTGTGGTGAGTCCAACCTTCAACTTCTGCTGATCCGCGTCCAGAGTCTGCCGGGCCAGATCGACTGCGGACTGCGCCGCCTGCACCGCGGTCCGATTCTGTTTCACATCGAATTGCGCGTTGCGCACTTCGATCCGCACCTGATTTTCAAGTTGGTGTTGGCGTACCTGGGCCTGGCGGTATTCGAGTTGCGCGCGCACTTGGTTCGACTGCGCCAGTCGGTTGCGAATCGGGATATTCAGACTCAGACCGATCCCTTTGTCAGGAGCGGTTCCATTGACGAGTTGGTTCAATGTTCCGCCATAGCTCATCGTATTCGCGCCACTAAAATATGGCGGAGCATTGCACGCGTTGCCTTGGAACGTGCAGTGCGAGTTCACGTCTCCGCCAATTCCGGAGCCTCCGTAGTACGCGAAAGCATTGAGCGTCGGCAGCATGGAGTTGCGTACCGCCTTGTTATTGATGTCGCGCGAATTCAGGTCAATGCGCGTTTCGATTAGCTCTGCCCGATGCTGCAGCGCTTCGTTGATCAAATCCTGGATGGGAACTACTGACTCCTCTTGGGGCACCTGCATCGCCGATGTCGGAATCACATCTGCTTCGGCCAGCATCGGATCTTCAATGCTGCGGCTCAGTGCGTTTTTCATCAGCAATTGCTGTAGCTGCAGGTTGTTCTGCGACACGATCAGGTTCTGTTGCTGCGTTGCTACCGTACTCTGCGCACTCACGACCTGAATCGGAGGCACGGTCCCGACCTGCGCCTGGCGTTTTGCGTCCTCCAGCGCCCGCTGCCCATATGCCAGCGCCTCCTGCTGCACGCGCACATTTTCGAAGGCATAAACCAGGTCCCAATAGATGTTCTCGATCTGATCGACCGTGGTGATCACCTGTAGCCGAAACGCGACATCGGAAATCTCACGGTTGTTCTTCGCAATGCGGATGAACCGCGTATTGGGTAACGTGCCAAGTCCTTGCAACAGGTTTTGTGTGATCCTGAATTGAAAGTTCGACCCCAACTGCGGCGTGAGCAGGCTGACCGTGCTGTTGGTCGCTACGTGGTTGTTATTGAAAGCGGCGGTCAGTGTTGTTCCCCAATGAAAGCCCTGCGTATACGCGATGTTCGCAGTGTATGTGTTCTGGGAGACGATTCCTCCGGGGGCTGGGCTGAAGACGCTGACCGATTCCGTATTGTTCTTGTCGAGTTGAAGAGTCCCGGTCACTTGCGGGTCGAAGCTGGTGATGGGGGATCCCAGTCCGAGAGTCGAACTCACCAGTCCGTTGGTGCCGGTACCCGCGCCGCCCGCTGCGATGGTCGTTCCGCCTGTCCCTGAGCCGACGGTACCGCCGAGCCCGCCCACGCCGCCTCCCGGGGTATTCTGCACGACACCTGTATTCACGCCGAGAATGCTGGCGCCGCCCTTGGCCCGGAGCAGATCGGCGTCGGCGATGTTCAGATTGTAACGGGCGAGGTCGAGGTCGAGGTTGTTCTCCAGCGCCAAGGCGATCGCGTCGTCAACCGAGAGATAGATTTTGCCATCCCGCATCAGCGAATCGATGCGCGCCGAATTGCCAAACGATGGTTGCGCCAGTTCTCGCGGCAGATAAGGCTGCAGCACATGAGGGAAGGCCGACCGCGGCTGTGAATAGTCGGTCAGGTTGACGGCGTGAGGCTGTTCAGGCTGCGGCGCGGCAGGCGTCGACTGCGAAGGTGGCGCTGGTGCGCTTTGTTGCGCAGCCAGCGACAGCGGTACTGCTGCAATCAGAAGAACGGCAGCCGAATACCGCACTGCCAACCTGAAAATAGAAATCAGACGCGGAAGGGACATGAGCTTCTCCTTGCTGGGGAAAAATAGCGTAAAGCATTGCAGGATCAGAAATCAGAAAGCGCAAAGCTGGATGCAGAACGCGAAAAGGCGTCTCTTCATCTTAGCGGGAGAAGTTTGCTGCGAGGCGTGGAGGATTGTAAAGAATTGTGAGGAAAAGAAAACGCCGCTGTGCGAGCACAGCGGCGTTCGAGTTTGCGAGGCAGGTCTATTGTTGTGGTTGCGCCGTGGGAGTGACAGTCGGCAGTTCCTTGCGGGGTGCAACGTAAGGCACGTTCGGCATATGCGTGACCTGACCGCGTGCGGCATCGTCGATGCTGATGCTGTTCTTATCGAGCAGCGTGCCGGTAGCGCGTTCCAGTTCAACCCGTGACTTTTCGTAGGCTGCCATCGCCGACATCAGCGTCGATTCGGCCGTCGCTAGTGCGCTGCGAGTCTGCAGTACCGCGGTGGTGGTCGAAGTGCCGAATTGATATTTCTTCTGCTCGGCATCCAGCGACTGACGCGCATAGTCGACGGCAGCCTGAGCCGATGCCACACTGGCGCGGTTTTGCTCGACCGCGAATTGGGCCTGGCGGACTTCGATGCTCACCCGATTCTCAGTCTGCTGCAGCGCCATCTGTTCCTGGCGGTATTCCAGTTCACCGCGCACCTGGAAGGCTTGGGCAGCACGATTCCGCAGCGGAATGTTGAGCTGCAAGCCGATACCCTTGTCGGGAGCAGTGGAATTGATGAGTTGATTGAGTGTCCCGCCGTAGCTGACCGGCGAAGCCGGCGTAGTCGAACAACCGAAGCCCGGATTCTCCGGGTTGCCGCAGAGATTGGTCGGATTCTGCGAGCCCCCGAGTCCATAGCCGCCGTAGTAAGCGTACAGGTCGAGTGTAGGCAACAGGGAACTGCGCAAGGCTTTATTGCTTATGTCCTGGCTGTTCAACTGAATGCGCGACTCTACGAGTTCGGCTCTGTGCTGAAGAGCTTGATTGACCAGTTCCTCGGTGGGTTGAACCTGCTCAGTTTCCGGAAGCTCCATCGTGGAGGTTGGAACCACATCAGCGCCAGCAAGCATCGGATCGCGAAGAGTGCGGCTCAACGCGTTCTTCATGATCAGTTGCTCGAGTTGCAAGTTTGTCTTGGCAACCGTTAGAGCCTGTTCATCGGCGGCGACTGTGCTCTGTGCGCGTACCGCCTCGATGGGCGCCAGGCTGCCAATCTCAACTTGTTTCTTTGTATCGGAAAGCGTCTTTTGAGAAAAGGCTAAAGACTCTTGTTTCACTCGCTGATTTTCGTAGGCGTAAACCAGATCCCAATACATGTTTTCGATCTGATCGACCGTCGTGATGATCTGCAGCCGGAACGCAACATCGGAGAGTTCGCGGTTATTTTTGGCAATGCGGATGAAACGTGTATTGGGCGCGAACCCGAATCCCTGAAGCAGATGCTGCGTCAGTTTGAACTGGAAATTGGAATTCAACTGCGGGCTCAATGGTTGGAAAGGAGCGTTACCGACCGAGGTCCGACTGTTATTGAAACCAACCGACAAATTGGTTCCCCACTGGAATCCCTGAATGTACTGAAAATTGGTCGTGGTTGTGTTCTGCGGCGAAGCAGGGCTAAAGGTGCTGGAGGGAAGGATGTGGAAGTGGTCGCTCTGAAACGTTCCGGTCAGAATTGGGTCAAAGCTTGTGATGAGCGGCCCGTAAAAGCCTCCCGCGGTCGAGCCGACAATTCCCCCCGCACCGGCTCCTACGCCGCCAGCACCCAGAGTCGTACCGCCGGTGCCGGAACCTACCTGTGTTCCGATTCCGCCCACGCCGCCGCCCGGCGTGTTCTGCACGATGCCGAGAGGCACACCCAGAATCTGAGCCCCGGCCTTGGCGCGCAGCACGTCGGTATCGGCGATATTCAGGTTATAGCGCGCGATCGCGATATCGAGATTGTTCTCCAGCGCCAGGGCGATTGCGTCATTTAACGAAAGATAAAGCTTGCCCTCGCGCATCAGAGAGTCGATCCGCGCCGTGTTCGCCAGATTTGGCGGGTCAACCTGCCGCGGGGTATAGGGGCCGATAGGGTTGGGAAAGTGCCTCACCGGCGTGCTGTAGTTCAGCGCCGGAACCGGCTTGGCTTCGGGAGTATTCTGCGGCGTCGGCGCGGCGGGCGGTTCCTGTGCCCAACAGGCCATGGTCAGCATAGCGAATAGACTTGCCGTGGCGGCGAGCCGGATGGTCGAGGTTATAGGTGCAAATGGCATCTACTCATCTCCGATCGTAAAAACCACGTTGATTAATGCTTGGTTACGAAAAAAACAGGTTCTGCTCGCTGCAGTCTTCCTGAAACAAAATCTCTACTCAGGCATTGGTACGCAAAGGAACGCCGGAAGGTTCCGGAAAGCTGGAGCAATGACCTTCCTTGTTGCCTTCGGACTTGCGGACTGCAGCGTTTCGAGGCCGAGCTTCGACCGAAGCGTCCAAGATCGAAGCCAGGTTTCTGTGGAAACCGTTTAGTATAGCTGACCGAAACACGAAATCGCTTTCGCCGCATCCGTTTAACGAGATCCGTGCATGGATTTAAATGACTTCGATGATTCGAAGGCGCCGCCGGACTCTAAAGTTCGCCGGCGCAATCTCAAAGTGATCCTCTCCTATGATGGGGCGGAATTCTCCGGGTGGCAGGTGCAGCCTGACGCGGTGACGGTGCAGGGGACACTCGCCTCAGCCATTGGACGAATCACCGGTGAAAAGGTATTGCCACAAGGCTCGGGCCGCACTGACGCGGGAGTGCACGCGCTGGCGCAGGTTATGACATTTGTCACATCGTCGTTGGTTCCTACGGAGAATTTCCTGAAGGCTCTGAATGATGTTCTACCCGCCTCGATCCGCGTGCTCGAGGTGAAAGAAATGCCGGCGGAATTTCATGCGCGGCATTCAGCGCGCGGAAAGACTTATCGCTACCGGATCTACCGGGAGACGATCTGCCCGCCCTTTCTGGCGCGATATGTGTGGCACTATCCGTATCCGCTCAACGAGGAAGCAATGATCGGTGGCGCAGGCTTGGTCGTCGGAGAGCACGATTTCACGTCGTTCGCCGCAGTCGATCCTGAGCGGGGACGGGAAGGCGAGCCGGTCTCAAATGTGCGGACGATCTTCTCTTCAACATGCGAACGCGTAGGAGCGGAATTGGTTTACACGGTAAGCGGCTCCGGATTTCTCCACCACATGGTACGGAATCTGGTGGGAACATTCATCCTGGTCGGGCGCGGCACGCTGCAAGCGGACGACGTGACGCGGATTCTGGAAGCACGTAACCGGTCGGCAGCCGGAGCGACCGCACCTGCGTCGGGTCTGTATTTGATCCAAGTCGATTATTAGGGGCCAAGAATTTTGTGGAGACAGCCGCCTTCGGTTGTCCGGCCGCGCCAGCGGCCGTCTTTGCCCCCTGCACCGAAAATTCAGTGCTGAGATGACGAACCCAGCGACTACAAGGAACTGCTTTCATTGGCTTTTCCCGTGAAGAAGCGTCCAGACGAGAAACGTAGCCAGCTGCGTTTCTGGGGAATACCATTAACTTCATGGCGACCGATCTGCAAATTGCGGTTCGAAAGATTTCGTCTGTGAATCCCGCTACCGGCGAAGTGCTGCGGGAACTGGATTGCGCCGGCGAAACCGAGGTTGGCGCCGCTGTAGAGCGTGCGCACACCGCGCAGACAGCATGGGGCGATCTCGGTCTGGAGCACCGCATCGCTATGCTGCGAGAATTTCAGAGAAAACTTTACTCGAGGAAATCAGAGGTGGCGGCGGCGATTACCCGGGAAGTGGGGAAGCCTCTGGCGGAGGCGCTTGTCACCGAGGTGCTCGTCGTTCTGGACGCGGCGCGATTTCTCATCCAAAACGCATTCAGTTTGCTGCGCGATGAACCCGTCCCCCACGGCAATCTGGTTACCAAGCTGAAGCGCGGATGGTTGGTTCGCGAACCACACGGCGTAATCGGAATCATCTCGCCGTGGAACTACCCGTTTTCGATTCCGGCGACGGAGACGCTGGCGGCGCTGGTCGCAGGGAACGCCGTGGTGCTGAAACCGTCGGAGCTAACGCCACTGGTGGCGCTGGAGTTGGCTTCGCTTCTGCACGCGGCCGGTGTGCCCGAGGACGTGTTTCAGGTGGTGGTGGGCGAAGGGCTGGCCGGAGCGGTTCTGGTGCATTCACCCATCGACAAGCTGGTATTCACGGGGAGCGTTACTACCGGGAAGCGGATCGCGGCCGCCGCGGCCGAGCGCCTGCTGCCGGTGGTGCTCGAGCTGGGCGGGAAAGATCCTATGCTGGTGCTCGATGACGCCGACGTCGACGTAGCTTCGAGCGCCGCCGTGTGGGGAGCTTTCGTCAACGCCGGACAGGCCTGCCTATCGGTCGAGCGTTGCTACGTGCATCGCAGCTTGTACGAGTCGTTTGCCCAGGCATGTGCAGACAAGACGAAGAAGTTGCGCCTGGGCAACGGCATGGATCCACATACGGATGTAGGGCCGATGATTCAGGAGCGGCAGGTCCGGATCGTGGAGTCACACGTGGAGGACGCGAAGTCACGCGGAGCGCGGGTTCTCACAGGTGGTACGCGGATGCCCGAGTTGGGGCCAAATTACTACGCTCCCACGGTATTAGCGGACGTGACGCACGACATGCGCATCATGCGCGAAGAAACATTCGGTCCCGTCCTGCCGGTAATGGCGTGCAACGATGTCGACGAAGCTGTGCGGCTGGCGAACGATTCCGAATACGGATTGGCGGCCAGCGTGTGGACGCGCGATCCGAAGCGCGGAGAGCGTGTGGCCCGCCGCATTCATGCGGGCACGGTCATGGTGAACGACGTAATTTCCTGCTTCGGCATCAGCGAGGCGCCGCACGGTGGCGTGAAGGCCAGCGGTGTGGGCCGCACTCACGGGCGTTTCGGACTGGAGGAGATGGTGCGCGTGAAATATCTGGACACCGATCGGCTGCCGGGGATGAAGAAAGTCTGGTGGCACGGATATGGCGAGGATTTCCGCCGCCAGATGGAAGGTTTCCTGGATATGCAATTCGCCAGCGGGCTGACCACGCGTGTGCGTGGCGCACTGCGCGCGACCGGAACGATTCTGCGAAAGCGATTATAAGTAGCGCCGGCATCCTGCCGGCTGTGGTGAGGACGTTCCGCCCTCACGACCGTCGGGCCGACGCTACGAAACCGGTACCTCAAACTTATCCCCGTGACTTGGCGGATGCGAGATCACCAGCAACCGCAATGGGCTCGACGAAGGATTGCGAATCTGGTGGCGCACGCCCGGCATAATGCGAATGCCGCTTCCCGCGGGCACCAGCACAGGATCTCCGTCCACTTCCATGATCGCCTCGCCTGAGAGGATATAGAAAAACTGCTGCGCCTTCTGGTGATAGTGCCGCACCTCCGCCGCGCCCGGAGGAATGAGTTCCTCAATCACCGTCAACTGCGGATCTTTGACCAGATGCCACGCATCGCACTCATGTCCCCAGCGGTAGTGCTCGGCGTTGACCCGGCTGACAGCGCCCGGGCGAGCCACGAGTGATTTTTCCGGGCCGGCCTCTCCCGAAAGACTTGCCTTCTTCCCCATGTGTTGCGCCCTCCACGCTTCAGTGTAAGCTGGATGGCCATGAGCGAGCCGACCGAATTCCACGCCCAACGTCATTTATTTCGCCACACCTTAGCCACGCTTGCCTACCGCTGCGGGAAGACGCTGCGTAACGCGCCCGCCGGATTCGCAGAATTCCAGGCGGGCGGTGGTGCGCGCACCCCGGCGCAAATCCTCGCGCACATCGGCGATCTGATGGACTGGGGATTGTCGATGGCCAACGGCGATCGCAAATGGAATGATTCCAAGCCGCTCCCATGGGATGACGAGGTGAACAGGTTCTTCGCGGCAGTGAAGAAATTTGACGACTATCTGGCGTCCGGCGCGCCCTTGCAGGCGTCGCTGGAGAATTTGTTTCAGGGGCCAGTTGCCGATGCGTTCACCCACAGCGGGCAAATCGGCATCCTGCGACGGATGGCAGGCGCCCCAGTGAAAGCGGAAAACTACTTCAAAGCTGAGATTCAAGCCGGACGCGTCGGCGCCGATCAGGTCCCGCCGAAACGTGAGTTCTAGAGTTATGTGGGGACAGCCGCCCTCGGCTGTCCGGCGGAGCAAAGCTCCGCGGGGAAGTGGCGCAGCTTCTCAGGCATCCGTTTAGGTCGAGCCACTGCGATTGCGGTACAGCGATGCGTCTACCTGCTGCTTCATGAGTTCCGTGTTCAGCGGAATTCCCAGGAACTCGGCAAGTTTCCGGCTGACTTCTTCGGGGTGCTCGAGCGACTCGTGATATGCAACTCGAATCGATTTCACCTAAGGCTTCCCGTCGAGCCAGGCATAGACCTCACGCAAGTGCTTCTCAAAGGCGGCGGCCATCACGGCGGGATTCGTGCCCTCTTTGTAGGTTCCACGGCGCCGCAACATCTGATCCTGTGACGCCAGCACTTCCGGCAGCGGCCGCTGCATGAAGATCACGCGATAGTCGTGACCCGAAGGCAGTGACAGCAGAAGCCGCGAGATCACTTTCACGACCTTGCCCTCGGCCTGGGCAATGCAGCCGGGATCATTGGGAAGTTGCTTGATGCGTTCCCATTCCAGATATCCGCGAGGGTTATCGGCATCCGCCGTGCGCTCGCCATCCGAGAGCGGCGTCATGCCTCCCGCCACCAGCATCTCCATCATCAGGGAAGTGCCGGATCGCGGCAGACCGGAAACGATCGTGATCATGGAGTTATCAGCCTAGCAGATCAAAGACGACGAGCAATGAGCTATGAGCAAAGTTGGATTGTTCACCGCTCAATGCTCACTGCTCATCGCTCAGAAGTTTTCGGTTACAATGAGCGCATTAGGCCGAATCCGGCGGCGCGAAAGCCCGCTCGAATTGAGGGTATGTCCTTTGGCGACTGGCGAAGTGACCACTTCCGGCTCCGCGAATATTCCGCAGCTTCCCAACCATAAGGTGAAGATCAAAAAGCAGGGACAGCGTGCGTGCAATGAAAAGGATGCCAGAGGCAAGTTCTGCGGCGGGCATCTAAAGCTCTGGTTCTATAAGACCGACGTGGTCGAACGCGAGTGTGGTGATGTCGAGAAGGCCTGGGGTCCGAATGCCGAAGTGTATCGCTGCGAAAACTGCAAGGCGCTGTACCTGCCCACTCCCGGGGAGAGCAAGATTAACGTTGCGGGCACCGGGATGATCTCGGTATTTGGATTGACGCTGCCGCCGAAGGAAAAATAGTGCGAGCAGTGAGCAATGAGCAATGAGCAGTGAGCAAACACGCCGCTGCGCACTGGATTCGACTGGGGAAATAGACAAAGAGCACTAGGCGTGAGCTCTTGCTCATTGCTCAGTGCTCATTGCTAGCGCATGGACACCTCGGACCTCAT
>Ga0209580_10000961_pt1 | contig 13976 bp, 7 predicted proteins | sample Coa_R1_5_FD_187153 | JGI IMG/M metagenome (GOLD analysis project Ga0209580, IMG submission 187153) | Surface soil microbial communities from Centralia Pennsylvania, which are recovering from an underground coalmine fire - Coalmine... | ecosystem: Environmental > Terrestrial > Soil > Unclassified...
TCAAGCTCAGGGTGACCGAGCCGCCGGGGGCGACGTCACCGGGCAACGAGTAGGTCTGGCTGGTCAGCCAGGACGGCTGGTGGGCCGAGCCGCCGGGGCTGGTCGTGAAGTGCATGTCGAGCAGGACCGCGTTGCTCCCGCCGTGCGGCCAGGTCTGGTTGCCGATGTTGGTCAGGGTCACGCTCACGCTCTGGGTCTGGCCGACCACCCAGCTCGCCGGGCTGGTCACCGCGTAGGCGACCGACCAGTGCGAGACGCCCACGCTGACCGCCACCGCCTGTGAGGAGCCGAACCAGAACTGCTGGTTCTTGAACAGCTCGGCCTCCAGCGACATGTTCCCGCCAGTGCTCGGCGCGGTCACGCTCACGCTGACCGTGGCCGACGCGGCCGGCGCGACGTCGCTCGACAAGAGGAAGGTCTGGCTGGTCAGCCAGTGCGACTGCTGCGCCGAGCCGCCGCTCACCGTCGTGAAGTGCATGTCGAGCATGACCGCGTTGGTCCCGCCGTGCGGCCAGGTCTGGTTGCCTGTGTTGGTCACCGTGACGTTGAAGGTCTGCGTCTGCCCGGTGGTCCAGCTGCTGGGAGCCAGGGTCATGTCATAGGTCGCCGTCCAGGTCGGAGGGGAAACCGTCACGTGCACCGACTGCCACTGCTGGAACCAGAACTGCTGGTTCTTGAACATCTCCGCCTCGAGGTACATCCCGCCGGACAGGTTGGGCGCTGTCACCGTCACCGACACGGTCGCGCTCGCGCCGATCGCAACATCCGCGGGTAATGGATACGTCTGGCTCGTGTACCAGAAGCTCATTCCCGGGGAGCCGGCCGGCTTGGGCGTGAAATGCATGTCGAGCATCACCGCGTTGGCACCGCTGTGCGGCCACAGCTGGTTGCCCGAGTTGGTCACGGTGACATTGAAGGTCTGGCTCTGGTTCGCCACCCACGTCGTGGGCACCGACGTCAGGTTGTAAGACGCGTTCCACCCGCCCGCAAAGTAGGCGCGCACGATGGAGCTGCCGTTGTTGCCCGCGGCATAGACGAAGCCGCCGCCGAACGAGGGCGACACGAAGCCGTGCGAGACGGCGCCGAGCGTCGCGTCGTTGAACAGCTGTGCGCCGTTCGACTCGGCGTACACGAACAGACCCCCTCCATTGCGGTCGATCGCCCAGACCGCGCCGCCGATCACGATCGGCGCGCCCGACGTGATGCTCTGCGTCCACAGGGACGAGAACGCCGTGCCGCTCAGCGAGAAGCCGTCGAGCTCGCCGCCGCAGGGCACGAACAGGTCGGCGTTCGTGGCGTCCCACGCGTTGCCGCCGAACGACTCGCCGCCGCACACGGAGGTGCTGGCCACCTCGCCGCCGATGCCGTTCAGATAAGTGGCGCTGAGCAGGTAGCCGTTGCCGTTCTTCCCGCTCTGGAAGATGTAGGGGGTGTTGACGAGAAGCGACGGGCCCGTCGAACCGATGTCGGTGTCGCTGCAGCTGAGACTCGACCAGTCGGTGGGAGCCCAGTACTGGGCCAGCGAGAGGCTCGTGGTGAGCTTGAGGACGGCGTTCTGCTCCTTGAAGGTGGTGCTGCACTGGTCGTTCACGCCGCCGAAGTTCACCGCGTTGCCGGTCGCGATCGTGTAGTAGCCGTTCGAGATGATCCCGCCGCCCCGGCCCCACATCCCGGCGCCGTACGCCGGCGTGTGATAGGAGATGAGGCCGGTCCCATCGGACGCGTGGACCGCGAACACCCAGCCGTGATAGTCGCCGCAGTCGCCGTCGCGGCCGCCGAATGGGACGAACACCTGGCCGTTGTAGAACGTCAGCGCGCCGCGCTGGTTCTGGACCGCGGCATCGAACGCAGAGGCCGACAGCACGACCGGCGCGTAGACGGTGCCGTGGGTGTTCAGGTTGATCGCCCACAGGTGATACGTGCCGTCGGTGACCATGCCCACCGCGTAGAGCGTGCTGGTCGCCGGATCGATGACCGGCGTGCCCATGATGCCGATGAAGGAGAAGTCGTTGCCGCACGGGAGCGGGTTCGTGCCGGTGTCGTACGCCGTGTCGATGTGGTACGACCACAGGACCGTCCCGTCAGCCGGGTTGAGCGCGTACAGCCAGTCCTGCATCGTCGTGACGTAGACGACGCCGTTGAAGTAGAGCGGCTCGGCCGTGACGTCGCCGTTGAGGTTGGGAGACGTCCACGCGATGCCCGACCCTGCGACCGGCGACGCGCTGGTGTCGTTGCCGGAGTGGGTGTTGTCGTAGTGATACGTCGTCCAGTCGGCCGCGACAGGGGTGGCGAAGACCAGGGCCACGACGGCAGCCGCGACCGCACCCAGGACCTTCCTCATGCCCACTGGAACGCGCGCATCTTACAAAACCAGTGCCCGCGGAACCTGATTTGAGCGCGCTAGACTGCCGAACCAGATGACCGCGAGGATGCGAGTGCTCACAGTCGTGGGCGCGCGTCCACAGTTCATCAAGGCGGCACCCGTGTCGCGGGTCCTGCGGACGCGCCATGACGAGTTCCTGCTGCACACGGGCCAGCACTACGACGTGGAGATGTCAGCCGTCTTCTTCAAGCAGCTGCACATCCCCGAGCCCGACCGAAACCTCGACGTCGGCTCCGGCGACCACGGCGCGCAGACGGGCGCGATGCTCGCGGGGATCGAGGCGGTGGCGAAGGACTACCGGCCCGACTGGGTCCTCGTCTACGGGGACACCAACTCGACGCTGGCCGGCGCCCTCGCCGCGGCGAAGCTGCACTTTCGTGTGGCCCACGTCGAGGCCGGATTGCGGAGCTACGACCGGCGCATGCCCGAGGAGCTGAACCGCGTCGTCGCCGATCACCTGAGCAACCTGCTGCTGTGTCCCAACCAGACAGCGGTGGCCAACCTCGCGCGCGAAGGGATCCGCGAGACGGTCGAGGTGACCGGCGACGTGATGTACGACGTGTTTCTACAGAACGTCGAGGTCGCGCGGCGCGAGTCCAGGATCGTGGCCGAGCTCGGCCTCGAGCGGGGCGGCTATCACGTGCTCACCGTGCACAGGCCGGAGAACACCGACGACCCGGCCCACCTGCGCGGGATCCTGGCCGGGGTCGCCTCGTCTGAAAAGAAGACTGTCTTTCCCACCCATCCACGCACCCGGCCGGCGCTGGCCGCGAGCGGCCTCGAGGTGCCGCCCAACCTGCTGCTGATCGACCCGGTCGGCTACCTGGAAATGCTGGCCCTGGAGGACTCGGCCGAGCTCATCCTCACCGACTCCGGCGGCGTGCAGAAGGAGGCTTACTTCGCGGGCAGGCCTTGCATCACGCTCCGCGAGACCACCGAGTGGCCGGAGACGGTCGAGGCGGGCTGGAACACGCTCACCGGCGCCGACGCGGAGGCGATCCGTTCCGCGCTGCGGTCAGTTCGCCCGAGAGGCCCTCGGCCGGACCTGTTCGGCGACGGCCGTGCGGCCGAGCGGGTGGTCGCCGCGCTAGAAGCAAACCTGAGTTAGCACACGCCAGCGGATCAGGGTTCTGGCACCTGATATGCCGGAAGGCGTTGACCGGTGGTCGCATCCACGAAGTAGAAGGTGAACGTCTTGGCTTACGCGGTGATCTGGCATGGAGTCAAATCCTTCTCGTCGGACCGTCTAGCCGGCCGTCATCGCCACCGGCTGCCAGGGCATGATCCAGAACTGCTGGTTCTTGAACATCTCGGCCTCCAGGTAGTACGCGCCGGACCGCTGCGGCGCGGTCACCGAGACGGCGATCTGCGCGGTGTCGCCTGGGCGGATGTCCCGGCCGAGCGGATAGACCTGGCTCGTCATCCAGCTGCTCTGGACCGCGGAGCCGCCGGGCTGCGACGTGAAGTGAAGGTCGAGCTCGACCGGGTTCGGCCCGCCCGCCGGCCAGAGCTCGTTGCCGGTGTTGGCGACGAGGACGGTGAACACCTGGGTCTGCCCCGCCCGCCAGGCGACCGGCACCCTGCTGAGGTCGGAGCTCGCCCACCAGGTCGCGGGCGCGACCGACGCTGCGACGGGTTGGGCGACCGGGAACCATAGCTGCTGGTTCTTGAACATCTCCGCCTCCACGTAGAGCTTGCCCGCCTGCGCGGGTGCCGTGATCCTCACCGCGACCTGCGCCGTCTGGCCCGGCGCGGTGTCGGACGGAAGCCTGAACACCTCACTCGTGAGCCACTGGGCCTTGTCCGCCGAGCCACCTGGGCGCGTCGTGAAGTGCATGTCCAGCGCCACGTAGTTCGCACCGCCAGCCGGCCAGGTCGACGTCCCCGTGTTCCTGACGAAGACCGTGAACCACTGCGTCTGGCCGGCCGCCCAGCTCGCCGGCACGCCGCCGACGTCGTATCCCGCCGACCAGGCGGCCGCGCCCACCGCCACGGCGACCGGCTGGAATGACGCAAACCAGAACTGCTGATTCTTGAAGAGCTCCGCCTCGAGGTAGACGGGCCCTGACTGGCGAGGCGAGATGACGTGGACGGCGACCTGCGCCGTCTGGCCTGGCGCGGTGTCGGACGGGAGCCTGAAGACCTGGCTCGTGAGCCAGCCGGCCTTGGCGGCGGATCCTCCGGGCGAGGTCGAGAAGTGCATGTCCAGCGCGACGTAGCTGGCGCCGGAGGCGGGCCACGTCTGGCTGCCCGTGTTCCTGACGAAGACCGTGAAGCTCTGCAGCTGCCCGGCCGACCACGCGGTCGGCACGCCGCTGATGTCGTAGGCGGCGGACCACGCCGGGGCGACGTCGACCACGACCGGCTGCCACGAGTCGAACCAGAGCTGCTGGTCCTTGAAGAGCTGGGCCTCGAGGTAGTAGGTGCCGGCTCCGGACGGAGCCGTCACGGTCACGGCGACGGAGGCGCCCTGACCCGGCAGCACATCGGCCGACAGCGGAAAGACCCTGCTCGAGAGCCAGCTCGACTTCGCGGCCGCGCCGCCGGGCTGCGGGGAGAAGCTGACGTCGAGCTCGACCGGGTTGGCGCCGCGGGACGGCCACGCCTGGTTGCCCGTGTTCTTGAGGTTGACCGTGAACGTCCGCGTCTCGCCACCCTTCCATGACGTGGGCGCCTGGTTCAGGTCGTAGGTGGCGAACCACAGGACATGCGCCACGCGTGCCGGCACAGATTGAAAGGACGCGAACCAGTAGAGATGGTCGCGGAACATCTCCGCCTCGAGCCAGTAGGCGCCCGCGGCCGTCGGGGCGGTGACCGTGACCGGGACGACGGTGCTCTGCCCGGCCGCGACGTCGGCCGGCAGGCGGAAGACCTGGTTGGTGAGCCAGCGGCTGCTCATCGCCGAGCCTCCCGGCGCGCTGGTGAAGTGGAGGTCGAGGGCGGCGAAGTTGGTGCCGGTCGACGGCCACGCCGCCGAGCCTGTGTTCGTCACCGTGACGTTGAAGGTCCGGGTCTGGCCCGGCTGCCACCCGGCCGGCGCCTGGCTGAGGTCGTAGCTCGCGGTCCACGAGACGAAGTGGGCGGAGAGCAGGTTCCACAGCTCGGGGGCGCCGCCGCCGTACTGGAGCGCGAAGAGCCCCACGCCCCGGAGCCCGTCGCTCTGGACCAGGTCGTACTTGCGACCGAGCGAGTACGCGTCGTCCCAGTACAGCTCGCGCGTGCAGTGAAGCGACGCGTTGTACCACGTGTCCCATCGCTCGGTGCCGTCGTACACGTCTCGATGCACGACGTAGCTGCCCGCCTGCACCGAAGGATCAGTCGCTTCGCCGGAGGCGCTCAGGTAATCGTCGGCGACGACCGACGACGTCGGCAGCGCGTTGTGCGTCGCGCTCGCCACGCACGCCTTGCGCCCGTAGTAGGGGACACCGAGGATGACCTTGCCCGCGCCCGCCGCCGCGACGTACTGCGCCATCACCGTTGTGTCGTTGTAGTAGTAGGTGCTCAGCGGCGACGTGGGGCCGAGACAGTTGAGGGACTGGATGGCCGGGCAGCTGAGCGGCGGGTGGTGCTGGTTGGAGTACTCCATGTCGTACGCCATGACGAAGAACGAGTCGACCGACGGCGCGATGGCGGGGATGTCGAAGAAGTTGAATGGATCGGCCGCCGACCCTCCATACGTGTCGACCGCAATATAGGCGCTCGGCAGCGCCGCGCGCATCTCGGCGGCGAGGCTCGTCATCTCGGCACGCGTCGTGGGTCCGTATGCACAGGTCGCGTTGAGACCTTCGAAGTCGATGTTGACGCCGTCGACGTTCATCCGCCGGATCTGGGCGACCGTCTGCGCGACAGTCACCTTGCGGTGGAGCGGATGCAGGGCCGCGCACATCGTGCTGACCGGGCTGCCGTTGAAGTCCTGCAGGTTGATGGAGAGCAGAACGCGCGTCCCGTGCGCGTGCGCGATGGACACGAGGTTGGTCAGGGTCGAAGAGTTCCAGGTCGACCACGCGGCCCCGCTCTGGACGATCGTGCCGTCCCAGTTGATGTCGAGCCCGAAGTAGGCGACCGTGGAGAGCAGGTTGAACGACCAGCTGGGGTAGCCGTAGGTCGGATCCGCGAGGCTGGCGTTGCCGAAGGCGAAGCCGAAGACCTCGCGCTGGAGGTGGCCACCCACGGCGGCGGGCGGCGTCGCTACGGCGGGTACACCGTTTCGCGAGAGCGATTTCGTGATGGGTGTGTGTGCGTTTGGCGCCGGGCCCGATGCGGAGACGTCTACCGGCATCAAGGCGGCGCCGAAGGAGAGCGTTGCCAATAGCGCTGCTAGAGCGTGGAGAGTTCTTGACTTGAACATTGGCGGGACGAACTGCACACTCTAGCCAGCGGACCCAGGCTAGTCAATTCAGATCCGACCACGGTCACCAGGGAACCTACGGTTTCCCGCCCGGCGACATTGGAAGACAGAGTCGCGGCCGGATTGAATCGGGCCGCCACCGCAGCGTCAGCAGGCTGACCGTGAACGTGCGTGCACATAAGATGGAGTGGAGGTGGACACTCTCAAGAAGATCTCGATCGCCGCGCCGCAGATCGGCCCCGAGGAAAAGAGCGCGGTCATGGCCGTGCTCGACAGCGGCCAGCTGGCGCAGGGACCGGTCACGGCGGAGTTCGAGCGCGCCTTCGCCTCCTGGTGCGGCGTGCGCCACGCCATCGCGGTGTCCTCAGGCACCGCGGCGCTGCACCTCCTGATGCTCGCCCACGGGCTGAAAGAGGGCGACGAGGTCATCACGACCCCGTTCACGTTCGCCGCCTCGGCCAACGCTGCCCTGTTCGTCGGCGCGCGTCCGGTCTTCGTGGACGTCGAGCCCGAGACCGCGTGTCTCGACCCTAACCTCGTCGAGGCCGCGATCACGCCGCGCACGCGCGCGATCGTGCCGGTCGACCTCTACGGTCATCCAGCCGCGATCAAAGAGCTAAAGGCGATCGCGGACCGGCACGGCCTGGTCCTGATCGAAGACGCGTGCCAGGCGCACGGCGCGACCGTCGACGGCCGTAAGACCGGCGCGCTCGGCGTCAGCGCAGCCTTCTCCTTTTACCCGACCAAGAACATGACGACCGGCGAGGGCGGCATGGTCACGACCGACGATGACGACCTGGCCGCGCGCCTGCGCCCTCTGCGCGAGCACGGTGCGCGTGAGCGCTACAAGCACGAGACGCTGGGTTACAACCTCCGCCTCACGGACATCGCGTCGGCGATCGGACTGGCCCAGCTTGCGAAGCTGGACGCCTTCAACCAGGCGAGGCGGCGCAACGCCAGGCGCCTCACCGCGGCGCTCACCGGACGGCATGGCATCACCGTGCCCGTCGAGCGGGCCGGCAGCACGCACGTCTATCACCAGTACACCGTGCGCATCCGCCGCGACCGAGACGGCGTGCAGCGCCGGCTTGCCGAGCTCGGCGTCGGGTCTGCAGTCCACTATCCGATCTGCGTCCACCGCCAGCCCTTCTACGTAGGGCTCGGCTACGGCTCCCTCGAGATGCCCGTGGCGGAGACGCTGGCCGACGAGGTCCTCTCCATCCCCGTCCATCCGGGGCTGAGCGACGAAGACCTCGACCGCGTGAGCGCGAGCCTCGTCGAAGCCGTGCAGGGGTGAAGATCGCCGTCATCGGCCTCGGCCGGATGGGGCAGAACCACACCCGTGTCCTGAAGGAGATGGAGGGCGTCGAGCTCCAGGCCGTCTGCGACCAGAACGGCGAGGCGGTCGCGGCCGTGTCCAGCAGGTTCGGCGTCAAGGGATACGAGTCCTGGCGCGAGATGCTCGAGCGCGAGAAGCTCGACGCGGCGATCGTCGCCGTGCCGACCCGCGGTCACCTCGAGGTCGGGCTGGGAGCGCTCGCGCACGGTCTCGACGTGCTCGTCGAAAAGCCCATCGCCACCAACCTGTCCGAGGGACACGCGCTGGTCGAAGCCGCGCGCAGCGGCAAGCGCCGGCTCGCGGTCGGCCACGTCGAGCGCTTCAATCCCGCGGTCCGTGAGCTGAGGCGGCGCATGGACGCCGGCGACATCGGTCGCGTCTTCCAGGTGCACGGCCAGCGCCAGGGACCTTTCCCGGACCGCATCCGCGACGTCGGCGTCGTGATCGACCTCGCGACCCACGACCTCGACGTCATGCGGACGGTCCTGGGCTGCGAGGTCGAGCGGCTGCACGCCGAGACGGAGCAGCGCATCCACACCGAGCACGAGGACATGCTCAACGCGCTGCTGCGTTTCGAGAACGGAGTCGTCGGTGTCCTGCAGGTCAACTGGCTGACGCCGACCAAGATCCGCCGGCTGAGCGTGCTCGGCGAGGGCGGGATGCTCCACGTCGACTACCTGAAGCAGGAGCTCACGCACTACAAGAACGCCGACGCCGCCGCGATGGACGGCGCCCGCCACCTCGGCGGCGTCAGCGAGGGCGAGGTCGTCCAGCACACGATCGCGAAGGGCGAGCCGCTGCGGCTCGAGCTCGAGTCGTTCCTCCGAGCAGTGAGGGGCGAGGGCGAGATCGAGGTCGACGGCGAGGACGGCCTGCGCGCGCTGCACCTCGCGCAGGCGCTCGTCACCTCGGGCCAGGAAGGGCGGACGCTCGGGCGCGAAGAGCTCGGCGCGCTATGGACGAGCTCGGCCCGGTCCGCCGCCGGCTGACGTCCTCAGCGCCGCGCCGATCACCGCCAGCTCCAGCGCGGCCAGGATCCAGAACTCCGCGCTCATGTCGTTCTTCCAGTAGGGCGAATCGACAAGACCGTGCACGGTCCAGGCCACCAGCGCCGCCAGGACCCCCCACAGCACCGCATGGTCGAAAGCCGACGTGCGCGCCAGGGCGCGAAACGCCCTCCACATCTGGCTGAAGAGGATGAAGCCGAACGTCAGCACGCCCAGCAGCCCGAGCTCCACCCAGAACGTCAGCCAGATGTCATGCGGGTAGACCTCCGGAAAGTAGTTTCGGAACTGGTAGCTGAATCCGCCCAGACCCACCCCGAAGATCGGGTTCTGGCGCAGCATCTGGAAGGTCGCGGAGAAGATCTCGGCTCGCCCCGCGATCGATCCGGAGGCTTCCGCGACTCGCAGCGAGATGAGCGGTACGCGCCCGAGCGCGAACGCGACCACGATCAGGGCGGCCAGCACTGGCACGCGCCACCTCGGCACGCCGACCACCACCATGATCCCGACCGCGGCCAGGGCGACATAGCTGCCTTTTGAGAAGGTGAGGATCAGCGCGGTTCCGGTGATGGCGAGCCAGACGGCACCGACGAGCCTCCATCGTGCCGAGCCCGCGTAGAGCACGAGGCCGGTCGCGAGGGCGACGATCGGGTCGAGGTACATGGCGACGTAGTTGGCGTCCATGTAGAGCGCGTTGGGCGCCGCCCCGACGTCGACCGCGTGATGGACGAAAGCGCGGATGAACACCGCGATGTTGAGCAGCGCGAAGAGCGACGATCCGATAGCGAAGGCCGCGGTCACGCGGCGGAAGTCGTCTGTCCTGCGCCACAGGTCGGCCCCGACGTAGAACAGCGCGATTGGCTCGATGAAGTAGGCGCGGTAGAGACCGAGCGCGCCGCGATGGTCCTTCGCGACCACGACCGAGATCGCGCCTGCCAGGAGCAGCAGCACGATGGGGACGTCGAGCTTGGTCCGCACCGGCCGGCGCCGGCCCGCCCGCCACGCGCCGACCACGTACAGGCCGACCGTGAGCAGGATCAGGTTCTCGAGCATGGTGGTCGGCAGCGGGCCGTATCGCCAGCGCACGGTGTAGAGCCACAGGCCCCCGACCGTGACGAGCGCCGCCCACCGCGACGCGCGAAGCCAGCGGGACTCGGACTGCTCCGCCACCGCGGCCGTTGCTGTCGACACTCGGGCGATCATATCGGCCGGAGATGAGCCCTTTAGACTTCCCGATCGTGCCGGATCGAGACCTGCCGAGCCGCGCGCTGTATCACGGCCGCGACCGCGCGGGTGCGCGCTCATTCCTGTACGCGATCGGCCTGACGCCCGAGGACCTGGACAAGCCCTTCGTCGGCGTCTCCAACTGCTGGCTGGAGACCATGCCCTGCAACTTCGGCCTGCGCGAGCTGGCCGTGCCCGTCAAGGCGGGCATCCGCGCCGCCGGCGCCAACCCGATGGAGTTCAACACGATCGCCATCTCTGACGGGATCACGATGGGAAGCGAGGGGATGAAGACCTCGCTGGTCAGCCGCGAGGTCATCGCCGACTCGATCGAGCTCGTCGGCCGGGGGCACCAGTTCGACGCGATGGTGAGCCTGTGCGCCTGCGACAAGACAATCCCCGCGTCGGCCATCGCGCTGGCCCGGCTCGACCGCCCCGGCATCCTCCTCTATGGGGGCTCGATCATGCCGGGGCGCTTCCGCGGCCGCGACGTGGCCGTGGGCGACGTCTACGAGGCGATCGGCGCGGTGGCCGCGGGGAAGATGAGCGCGGACGACCTCGCGGAGCTCGAGGCGGTGGCGTGCCCCGGCGCCGGCGCGTGCGGGGGCCAGTACACCGCCAACACGATGTCGATGCTGATGGAGGTCATCGGCCTGTCGCCGTTCGGCTTCAACTCCATCCCCGCCGTCGACCCTGCCAAGCCGCGCGCGGCGGAGGCCGCGGGGAGGCTGGTGCTCTCCGTCCTCGACCAGGACCTGCGACCCTCGAAGATCCTGACTCGCCGCGCATTCGACAACGCCATCGCGGCGGTGGCCGCGAGCGGCGGCTCGACCAACGCGGTGCTGCACCTGCTCGCCCTCGCCCAAGAGGTGGGCGTCGAGCTGGACATCGACGACATCGACAGGATCAGCCGTCGCACTCCGCTGCTGTGCGACCTGAAGCCGGGCGGCCGCTTCGCGGCGGTCGAGCTGCACCGGGCCGGCGGCATCGGCGTGTTGACGAGCCGCCTGATCGAGGGCGGCTTCGTGGACGGCGACGCGCTGACCGTGACCGGCCGCACCCTGGGAGAGGAATGCGCCGGCGTGAAGGAGACGCCGGGCCAGGAGGTCGTGGCGCCGCTCTCGTCGCCGCTGCGCGGCGAGGGCGGGCTCGTCGTGCTCCGCGGCTCGCTCGCGCCGGAGGGTTCGGTGGTCAAGGTCACCCACCACACACCGACCACGCACCGAGGGCCGGCGCGGGTGTTCAACCGCGAGGAGGACGCGTTCGCCGCGGTGCTCGCGGGCACGATCAAGCCCGGCGACACGGTGGTGATCCGTTACGAAGGTCCGCGCGGCGGCCCGGGGATGCGCGAGATGCTCCAGGTCACCGCTGCCATCGTCGGCGAGGGACTCGGTGAGTCGGTCGCGATGGTCACCGACGGCAGGTTCTCGGGGGCGACGCGCGGCCTCATGATCGGCCACGTGGCTCCCGAGGCCGCGGTCGGCGGCCCGCTCGCGGCGCTGCGCGACGGCGACATGATCGACATCGACGTCGAGGCCCGCCGGCTGGCGGTCGAAGGCGTCGACCTCGCGGCCAGGCTCGAGGGCTGGTCGCCGCCCGAACCGAACTACCGCAAGGGCGTCCTGGCCAGGTATGCCGCGCTGGTCGGTTCCGCCTCGGAAGGCGCCGTCCTGAAACCCTGACCTTTCGTCAGGGGACCCACGGTCCCCAAATGTCGGGGCGGCTCAAGGGCCCCTCTACCCTCCCTCTGGTTCCAGGCAAGGCGTGGCGACGAGATCCACAAAGTTGCGGCCGGACTGAATCCGGCCGACATCACCGTGTCGGTACGAGGTCCATGGCGCAGGGCGTCTCAGCGGCCCCGAAGTCCCAGCACCGTGACCAGCGTGATGCTCAGGATCTGCAGGTCGAGCCGCAGCGAGCGGTTCTTGATGTAGTAGAGGTCGTACTCGAGCTTCCGCTTGATCTCCGGCAGGGTGCTCGCGTACCCGCCCTTGACCTGCGCCCACCCGGTGAGCCCCGGCTTGACGAGCAGCCGGGAGCGGAAGTGCGGGACCTGCTGCTCGAACAGGGACACGAACTCCGGCCGCTCCGGCCGCGGGCCGATGAAGCTCATGTCGCCGCGGACGATGTTGAACATCTGCGGCGCCTCGTCGAGCCTTGTCGTCCGCAGGACTCGTCCCACCCTGGTGATGCGCGGGTCGGAGGGCGTCGCCAGGCGCGGTCCGTCGGCCTCCGCGTCGTGCGTCATCGTGCGCAGCTTGTAGATGTCGAACTGCCGCCCGTTCTCACCGACCCTTCGCTGCTTGAGGAAGATCGGCCCAGGCGATTCCAGCCGGATGGCGAGCGCGGCGAACGGCAGCAGGAGCAGGAACGGGATGGCGGCGAGCGCGGAGAGCAGGATGTCGGCGATCCGCCTCGCCAGCGCGTACGGGCGGGCGAGCAGGTCGCTTTCCGGCAGCCCCAGGTACCAGTGCACGTCGACCGAATCGAGCGGGACCAGTCCCATGTAGCGCTCGACGAGGTCGTTCCCTGAAACGAACCGGACTCCGTGCGTGAGGCACTCCTCCGCGAGGCCGGGCACGAGGCGCAGCTCGTTGTCGGTCACGATCAGGCGATGGGCGCGGCTCTCCTCGATGAGCCGGGTCAGCTCGTTGAGCAGCTTCGAGGGGTCGCTCTGCTGCTCCGGCGTCCGCACGATGGTCGCCATGACGCGGCATTCGAACCTCGCGGCGCGAAGTGTTTCGGCCAGCTCCGGCGGCACTGCGTGGTCCGACAGGAGCACGGCGCGAACGGCAAACGATTCGCGGAGCAACAGCCTCGCCACCGTGATGCGAACGAGGATCAAAAGACACGCGCCGATGCCCAGCGCGAGCAGGATCACGGGCCGGTTCAGCACGTAGGGCTGCACGAAGAAGTTGGCGACCGCGAGGAGGGCCGCCACCGGCAGCGCCTTGATCACCGCGATCCCCGACTGCAGGCGGCTGACCGGGACCAGGAAGCCATAGCCGTCTGTGAGGAGCAGCGAGGCGACCCAGAACACGCCGAAGAGCAGGGGCTCCATCACGGGCAGAGAGTGGAGGTGGCCTCGATGGATGGCGAAAGCCAGCCAGCATGCGAGGCCGCCGACTATGAAGTCCCCGATCGCGATGACACCGCGCCGTTCCCGGTCGCTGAGCGCCACGTCCCTGACGCCGGCGGGCGCGATGGCAGGAGCCGGAGCGACGGCTGCGGCGCGGGCGGTCTGGTCGGTTTCTACGACATGCATTACACGGTCATGTGCGAGTTCGGTTGCTTCAGCGGGCGCCTGCGCCGGTTTCCTGTGGCCGCGGGGGGCATTGCGGGCCACCGGTTTCGATCTTAACCTCGCGTTCACGATCGGTCAATCGAAGGCGCGGGTGAGGACGGCTGTCCTCCCCCGCGGTACCCCCTCCTCCCCCGCACATGGCCAGGAGACGTTGCTGGCACGCCTGGGGACGGCCGGAATAAATCCGGCCTGGGCGCGACCTCTTCTGAAATCGACGGCTCGGGCCGCCGGCGCAAGGTGGGGTCCTTCCGTTTACCCTGAAAGACACGCGCTCGAGGCGCGGGTGAGGACGGCTGTCCTCCCCCGCGGTACCCCCTCCTCCCCCGCACATGGCCAGGAGACGTTGCTGGCACGCCTGGGGACGGCCGGAATAA
>Ga0209580_10000962_pt1 | contig 13964 bp, 9 predicted proteins | sample Coa_R1_5_FD_187153 | JGI IMG/M metagenome (GOLD analysis project Ga0209580, IMG submission 187153) | Surface soil microbial communities from Centralia Pennsylvania, which are recovering from an underground coalmine fire - Coalmine... | ecosystem: Environmental > Terrestrial > Soil > Unclassified...
CCTACGGGACAAATCGGTCCGACGGGGCCCACGGGACAGATCGGCGCAACTGGGCAAGGCATTACCGGCGCCCAAGGGCCGACAGGGCCGCAGGGACCGACCGGCCCCTTTGGCGGGCCCGCAGGACCCACGGGGCAACTGGGACCAACCGGTCCTGCCGGTGGACCTATCGGCGCGACAGGCGTCACCGGACAACAGGGAGCGACAGGCCCTACAGGACAAATTGGCGCGACGGGCGCCACCGGACAGTCGATTACCGGAGCCCAAGGACCCACAGGACAGATCGGGCCGACCGGTCCAACTGGTCCCGTCGGCGCGACAGGTCCCACTGGGCAATCCATTACCGGCGCCCAAGGACCCACGGGGCAAATCGGCGCAACCGGTCCCACCGGACCCGCGGGAGGTCCCGTAGGACCGACCGGACCGCAAGGACCCACGGGTCCGGCCGGCGGAGGGCCGACGGGTTCGCAAGGCGTCACGGGCCCTGCTGGACCAACGGGGCAGCAGGGACCAACCGGCGTTACAGGCCAAGCAGGTGCGCAAGGCATTGCTGGACCCACCGGCGCTGTAGGGCCGACCGGTTCGGCTGGGCAGACGGGGCCTACGGGTTCGCAAGGCGCAACCGGAACCACCGGCCAAATCGGTGCGACCGGTCCCACCGGACAGCTTGGGCCGACGGGGCAGCAGGGCGTTACGGGCGCTACTGGAGTCACAGGACAAGTCGGTCCGACAGGACAACTTGGTCCTACAGGCAGCATCGGTGCGACCGGCCTCACGGGTCAGCTAGGCGCCACAGGAATCATCGGAGCAACCGGAGTCACGGGACCCATCGGCGCCACGGGCGCACAAGGGGCGACCGGAGCGACCGGTGTTACAGGGCAAATCGGACCGACCGGACAGCAAGGCGTCACCGGACCCACGGGAGCGCAAGGCAATCAAGGCACAACCGGTGTCACCGGCCAGATCGGTCCCACAGGCTCTCAGGGAGCGACGGGCGCAACCGGACCCACCGGCGGCGTGGGTCCTACGGGACAAATCGGGCAGACAGGACAAATCGGCGCCACAGGCCCTGCCGGAGTCACCGGTCCCACAGGTCAGCAAGGAGCGACCGGCGTTGGCTCGACCGGCGCCATCGGTCCGACAGGTCCTCAAGGTCCTACGGGCCCCTTTGGCGGACCCGCAGGTCCCACCGGACCTCAAGGACCGACCGGACCGGCTGCTGGACCGCAAGGTGCAACGGGCGTCACCGGACAACAGGGAGCCACAGGCCCTACCGGTCCCCAAGGCGCAACGGGCGTTACCGGACCTACCGGTCAGCAGGGAGCCACTGGACCTCAGGGCGTGACTGGACCTACGGGGGCCGTCGGGCCAACGGGTCCCATCGGCGCGACAGGCGCTACCGGTCCCCAAGGATCGACTGGCGCCGGAGTGCAAGGCGCCACGGGACCTACGGGCCAACAAGGAGTGACCGGTCCGACGGGAGCCGTAGGTCCTGCGGGGCCGACAGGGCAATTGGGATCGACCGGCCCGACGGGACCCGTGGGACCCACCGGACCTCAGGGACTGGGCGCGACAGGACCCACGGGGCAGTTGGGATCGACTGGACCTACTGGCCAGCTTGGACCCGCCGGACCGACAGGCCCCTTCGGGCCCACAGGACCCACGGGGCAACTGGGGCCGACCGGCCCAACCGGAGGCGTGGGCCCTACGGGTCAAGTCGGTCCGCAAGGACCCACAGGACCCTTTGGCGGTCCCGCAGGCGCGACGGGCGTCACAGGTCCCACAGGTCCCGCAGGTGCTCAAGGCGTTGCTGGACCGACAGGAAGCATAGGGCCTACTGGGCAGCAAGGACCCCTTGGGCCGACGGGGCCTTTTGGAGGTCCTCAAGGCACCACCGGTGTTACCGGTCAGATCGGTGCTACTGGTCCCACAGGACCGCAAGGAACGACAGGACCGCAAGGTGTTACCGGACCCTCGGTTACCGGCGGACAGGGACCCACCGGTCAAATCGGCGCGACCGGCGCTACAGGGCAATCGATTACCGGCGCTCAAGGACCGACAGGACAAATCGGACCTACGGGTCCCACAGGTCCCGCGGGTGTCACCGGTCCCACGGGGCAATCGATTACCGGCGCCCAGGGACCGACGGGAGCCGTCGGAGCAACCGGTCCCACTGGACAAATCGGTGCGACGGGACAAGGCGCTACAGGCGCCCAAGGACCGACAGGACCCCAGGGACCCACCGGGCCCTTTGGCGGTCCAGCAGGACCTACCGGACAGATCGGCCCCACGGGACCTGCCGCAGGGCCTGTCGGCGCGACCGGCGCAACCGGACCCACCGGACAAATCGGCGCCACCGGTCCTACGGGTCAGATCGGTGCGGCCGGTGCGACTGGAGCCGCAGGTCCTACGGGCCAAATAGGTCCAACCGGCCCGACGGGTCCCGTCGGTGCGACCGGCGCAACGGGGCAAGCCGTTACGGGCGCTGCCGGACCTACGGGACAAATCGGTCCAACGGGACCCACCGGGCAAATCGGTGCCACTGGCGTCACTGGACAACTCGGCCCTACGGGAAAGGTTGGTCCAACGGGACCGACAGGTCAGCTCGGGCCGACAGGCGTCACCGGGGCACAAGGACCTACGGGTCAAATCGGTCCTCAGGGACCCACGGGTCCCGCCGCTGGACCGCAGGGAGTAACCGGCCCTACAGGACAACTCGGACCCACCGGTCCCGCGGGGCCTGCGGGCGCAACCGGAAGCGTGCCCAATGGGCCTGGCGTTCAATCCCAAACATTTACCTCCAATGGCACGTTCACCATTCCCGCAAACGTTTCAGTTCTCTTTGTCGAAGGCTACGGCGGTGGCGGCGGTGGCGGCGGCGGAAGCGCTGGAGTCCTCGGCGGTAGCGGAAACGCAGCCGGAGGCGGTGGTGGTGGCGGAAGCGTCAAGACCGTTGAGACGATCGTTTCGCTTGCCTCGGGAGCACCCATCGCTGCGGGGCAATCCTGGTCCGTATTGGTCGGCGCAGGCGGTGCAGGGGGTGCGGGAGGCGGCGGCAATCTTCAGCCGGGAGCCAACGGCAGTAACGGCATCGCAAGCGCTGTCGTTGACTCGGGCGGATTTGTCGTTGCCACGTTCTTCGGCGCGTCTGGTGGACAAGGGGGTGGACAGAGTTCTGCGTTTGCAGCCGGCAGAGGAGGCGCGAGTTTCACCGATGCATTTGCCAATTCCATCTACGGAGGGCTGAATACCACCGCCGGTCCCGAAACGGGCCTGATCGGTCAAGCGTACGGAGGCCTGGGCGGAGCTGGCAATCAGTCCACTTCCGTTACGGGACTCTCAGGAAACCAAAATTTCGGAGACATCAATCACAATGGCATCGCGACCGGAGGCGCTGGTGGAGCCACCAACGCAGGTCAGCCGGGAGGATCCGGCGGCGGTGGCGGCGGTAACGGCCCAAGCGCTTTCGGTGGGCAGGGAGGAACCGGCGGAGACGGCGGCGCCTCCGGTGGCGTATCCGGCAGCCCAGGACAGAACGGACACAACGGTGTTCTACTCAACGGCGGATCTGGCGGCGGCGGCGGTGGCGCGGGTGGCAATTGCTCGAGCGGCGTCCCCGGAAACGGTGGAGCCGGCGGCAGCGGCCAGAGCGGAAACGTCACTATCTACTGGTTCGTCGGCTCTACAGGACCCGCAGGTCCCACCGGACAGCAAGGACCCGCGGGAGGGCCGCAAGGGCCCACCGGGCAGATAGGACCCACCGGCGCCGCGGGAGCAGGACCTGTAGGCAATGTCGTTCAGCAATCACAATTTCTTACGAGCGGCGCGTTCATTGTTCCCTCGGGCGTCAATTTCGTTCTGCTTCAAGGCTACGGCGGCGGCGGTGGTGGCGGCGGTGGACAGGCCGGAAATTCGAGTGCTGGAAACAACGCTGCAGGCGGTGGCGGTGGAGGAGGCGGCGTCCAGCGCACGGTCATGGTGCCCGTTACGCCGGGCGCCACGTACCCCGTTACAATTGGCGGCGGCGGAGCCGGCGGTACAGGTGCAGGCGGAGGCGGCGGCAATCCCGGAGGAAGCGGAAGTCAAGGCGGACAGACCAGCTTCGGTAGTGGCGGCGTTTCTTACACCGTTTTCCCAGGAGGAAATGGCGGAGTGGGAGGCGTCGGGGCCACCTTCTCCGAAGGAATTCCTGGAGGACTCGGAAGCGTAGGAGGGACGCCTGGATTCAATACCAACGAGGCAGGGGCAGGGATTTTTACTCCGCCGAATACAGCGCTCGTCGATTTCGTCGAAGGCTCAGGCGGTTACGGTGGGCTCGGAGGCCTCAGCGGTACAGGTGCCAGTGGTCTTGGAGGCTTCGCGCAGCATGGGGCGGGGTTCGCGGCGCCGTCAGTCGGCGGAACGGGCGGAAACGTTGTTAGCGGGTTTGCCGGCGGCTCGGGCGGAGGTGGCGGCGGAACCGGCGGCGGAGGTCCTGGCGGTAACGGCGGACAAGGCGGCAACGGCGGCGTCAACGGAGGTGTCGGCTTCACCCCGCTCAACAACACCGGTGGCGGTGGTGGTGGTGGCGGCGGCGGCGGCAATGGTGGAGCTGCAGGCGGTATCGGAGGCAGCGGCGCCAACGGTCAGCTCACCGTCTTCTGGTTCCAGGGCAGCGCAGGACCGCCGGGACCGCCGGTCGCATTTGTGTGGCAACCGGGTGGACCTTCGCAGCAAGGAAACCTGTACACGAGTTGGTCCGCGCTCATGGCGGCGGCCAATGCAGTTCAGGGTATTAGCATCGTGCTTGTGGACAACACGTTTGCCGCCGCGAACGTGCCTGCCGGCACATGGAACGTGGACAATGTCCAATTCTACGGAAAGACAACGTCAACCGGCGTCTCTCCCGTAATGACGTTCTTGGATGGCGCAAAGGTGACCTTCAGCACAGTGTACTTTACAGACATTATCGTAAAATCGTCATCCACCAGCCACGTCGCCACCTTCAACGGCGTAGGCGGCTTGATGTCTCTCACCAATGCCACACTGCTCTCCACTTCGACAGCGCCCTTCGTTCAGGTAACCGGAGCAGCCGGATCCAATTTCAACCTGATTACTCAAGGTGGAGAATGCGATATCGGTGACGGGACCCACTCCACCATTCAAGTAGACTCCCCCACAAGCATCGAAACCGACCTATCCAATCATACGATTCTATTTGCCAACGCAACCAGCGGCACCGGAGCCATCCAGTTGGTCTTTGACGACAACGTGACTCTGCAGACGCCGCAAATGGCGGGAATGGTATTTTTTCCACAAGGTCAAGCGACAAACGTGACCTATGCGCCGGCCTTGGTCGGAAACTGGAGCGGTACCGCACCCACCAGCGTCGCCAACGCGCTTGACCGGATCGCGGCGAAGATTGGTCCGATTCCGTAGCCAAACGATTGGAGCCGTTGGGCGTATGGACCATTGACGATTGACGTCCGCCACCCGACTCCACTACCATCGCCAGTTAAGTCGATCCCTCGACGAGCTCAAACGACCCCCGTGAGAGTTGACTCCTCTTTCCGGGGGTTGTTCTTTTAAGAAGCGGCGAACACACGGCGACGTACGCCCTGTAAGCCCTTCTCTTACAGCAAATTCTAGCTTTCGTTGCGAGCTCGTGCGGGAGTAGCATCAGTTCGTTTCGCCCCAAGGGGGCCTGCAAAAGGAGTCATGCACATGCTGCATATGAAACCGCTCTGCGGTGTCGGGCGACTTATTTCCGTGAACATACCAAAAGGCGTTATCGTCTGGCGGCCTACCGAGACGCCTACCACGTGGCGGATGCTCGGCCGCTCGGTGAAGTGGACTCTCCGGCTCAATCAGGAACCGTAGCCCCGTGGTCCTGCCGGACCCGACCGGTAGTTTCGGTCTCCAAGAAATCGACACCGCCCTCTCCAGTACCGACGCCGCTTTCGCCTATGCAAGACAGGGGCTGAAAGTCACCTGGGTGCATGCGCCCGTCTTTGGCGAAGAAGGCGTCATTTGCACATGCAAAAAAGTCTGCAACTCGCAGGGCAAGCACCCTATCGCGAAGAGTTGGCAAAAAATAGCGACGTCAGACCTAGATGTACTTCGCGACCAGCTATCAAACTTGCGCGTTTCAGAGCCCAACGTGGGCGTTGTCTTGGGAGAGCAGACAGGCGGCCAGTACCTCATCGCCATTGACATTGATTCAGAGGAACGATTCGCCGAGCTCTCCGAGGAGCTAGGAGAGCTACCCGATACCGTTCAAAGCATTTCCGGTTCGGGTCGCGGCTACCATCTCTTCTTTGAAGCACCCACTGAAGTGGCTCCAGGCGGCATGAGCAATGGCGTCATCGGAGATGCTCCTGGTGTTGATGCAAAGGTTCGTAATGGTCAGGTGGTCGTCGCGCCATCGATCCACAAGAGCGGCAAAAAATACGAATGGAAACAGTTCGGCGCGTTCGCGCGACTGCCAGTGACTTGGGCTCTCTCGCTCGTCAAGCGAGAACCGCCTAAATGGATTCATGAGTACACACCGCAAACCATCCGAGACAATACCAAGGCAAAAAAACGAGCCGAAGGCTACCTCGAAAAAGCAGTCACCGAAGACTGCTGCGCGCTCGCGTCATGTGGTGAGGGTCTCAGAAACAATCATCTTTACGACCGAGCAATTCGCCTTTTCTACCTGTGTGGACAACTGCTCATTGGAGCGCGATGGAGCTACGTCCATGACGAGCTCTTTCGGGCTGCCACCGCTTGTGGTCTCAAGCCACAAGAAGTCCGCAAAACCATAGACAGTGCAGACAAGGCCATCCGAGCGAAAAACGTCGTTCGAATGCCGGTCGCTCTCGCGGACCCGCCGTCGGGAACATTCTCCGCGGCGCCGCCAGCGACGCTGTCCTCCGACGATCCACTCTCATCGATTCGATTGCAAGACGACCGAGGATCCCCTGCGAAAACCGCAGGCAACGTCGCCATTCTTTTGGCGGAACATCCCGTGTGGGCCGGCGGACCCGCGTTCGATGCTTATTCGCAAACAGAGATATGGCCCGAACCTATCCCAGCGCCCATCGCTTCCATTCATCGTGCTGAGCGAGAGATTGTCGATGCTGACCATGCTGCAATTCAGGAATGGGTGTTGTCTCTTCCCGTCAGTCATCGCGTTCGTGCCGGACTCGATGTAGTCGCCGTCGGAGTGCACTTGGCCAGCGCAAGGCGTCGCATCGATTTACTACGCGAATGGGTCGAGGCGCTCCCAAAGTGGGACGAAAAACCTCGCTTGGATACGTGGCCATCCATGTACCTTGGATGTGAAAAAAACACCTACATACAGGTCACCGGTCGCGCTTGGCTCACTGCAGTCATCGAGCGCGCGCTGACCCCTGGTGGTCTTGTAGACGTAGCACCCGTCCTGGAAGGGCCGCAGCGTTCAGGAAAGAACCGGGCACTGGAGACGCTTTTCGCGGGGGGGCCCTCTTGGGCCCCATGGCTGTGCGGCGTGCGCGGAGACGCCATGGACAGCGACAATGCCAAGCGCATCGCGTGCAGTCGATGGATTCTGCAGGACGACGAAATGCGCGCGCGCGAGCCCAAATACCTCGACGCCATCAAGTCGTGGCATTCCAGAACGCAGGAGACTTTCCGACTTCCGTACGCACGAGAAATTACTGTAGCGAAAAGACGAGGTCTCCTTATCTCGAACACCGACAAGCGTCATTACTTGCACGATGAAGCCGGGAATCGTCGATGGTGGCCTTGGCGAACCGGACGCATCGCTATCGAGAAGCTGTCCAGAGATAGGTTGCAATTGCTCTCGGAGGCGTTGGTGGCGGTCCGGGGAGGCGCACGATGGCGCGATGGAGTGACCGATACGGTCTATCTGGAGGCTCTTCGTGTGTCCGATGAACGACGTCTAGTGGATCCTCTTCTTGAGCAAATTCATACTCTTATTGAAACTGGAAGCTTTCGCGGAATACAGAAGCCGTCGGTGCTGACGACTCAAACCATTGGGACCGCACTCGGGTACGGAATCGACAAAATCGATCGTGCTTTCGAGACGCGCGTGGGGGCTGCGATGCATGAGCTAAAGTTTATTGCTGTGCGTCAAACGATTGGGGAGAAGATGCGTGTTCGGGCGTATGTGCCTGAAAACGTTGGACAGGTAGACCCCACGTTGGACGAAGAAAGATTAGCAATTGCCGATGAATAGCCAACCTGTCCAACCTGTCCAACCTCTTTTATAAGAAAAGGGGAAATTAAGAAGGACGGCCAGGTATGCCAGTGAGCTCACCTGGGGAGAGCGCACACACGCGTGCGTGAGAGAGAACTCACAGGAAGTCTTTGGAAATCGGTTGGACAGGTTGGCCAGCACGTAAGCTTACGTAAATATTATGCTTATTCGTGGCCAACCTCCGAAATGGAGAGGGTCCGAGTGTTGGACAACGTGTTTTTCTGCCCAGTGTGCGGTCACAAGTCATGCGATAAAATTGGAATTGTATGCTCAATGTGTCGCATTCAAGCCAAGGTTGGTCGACAACCGGGCGGCTACCGCATCCATGAAGTTTGCTTTTACTGCCATCGGGAGACGGTGGTGTGCGTCGACCACGTGGTCCCGATCTCTCGTGGAGGTCCCGAAGAGGAATGGAATCGGGTTCTGGCCTGCGTTGAGTGCAACCAGAACAAGAGCGACAAGCTGCCGAGCGAGTGGTGTCCAGACAACGAGCGAGCGCTGGAGATAGAGCGTCGTGTTCCGGTTGTATTTCCTCGCATGCGCAAGGGAAAGCTGTCGGGTGACAAGAGCGAGGCTTACGCGAGAGTCATTTTGATTTGCGAAGAGTTTTTGAGCTTGCTCAGTAGAGAAATAAGCTCTCTGCCTGGGGCCGACAGCGTGTCTTCCGTAGGAGATACAGTTCGTAAGCACGTGCACAAATTGCGTCTCAAGGCCATGGCCCGACTGAACGATGAGAAAGCGAAACCGCCACCTCAACCGTTCAGACCATCCGAGTAATCCGCTCCCGCACTTCCCCGCACCACCGCTTCACCGTCTCCGGAACCGCTTCCCCGCTCCGCGCCTTGAGCACCAGGTGCGGAATCGCCCACTCGAGGCAGAAGTCTTGCCAGAAGAGCTGCTTGGGCGACAGGCGACCGGTCGCCGTCTTGAGCTCGAGCTCGATGTGCAGGCCTCCGCGGGTGATGCCGTAGAGGTCCGACTGACCGCGGATGCCGACGGGAATGGTGCGGTCCGGGTCGAGCGGCCGCACGCGCATGACCTGGCGGGTGAAGAGGCGCAGGTTCGGGAGCTCGCGCGGGGCGGCGAGAAGGAGGGCGGATTTGAGATCGCGCTCGAGGGTCATTTGGATAAATAGATCTTGGATTTCGGATCCTTCAGGATGGCGTCGGCCATCAGAACCGCATCTCGACACGCTTTCTCGCGGGTCGACGAGTAACCGGCGGCGATGGCTTGGCTTGAGCCCTTACCGAGCTTGGGCGCAAACCAGTAGGGGCTCTTGGTGACCTTCTCGAGCTCGATGACGAACCATCGCCAAGAACGAGCGCGTTTGATGTTGGCCACTTGAACGCGTAAGAAGAGTTTGCCGTACGAGCACTCGAGCTGCGTCGGTTCCCATTCTGGATCGCGCTCGAGGGTCATGGGCGGCGGCGGGAACGCTTCCGCAGGGCCAGCGTCACCATTTACGGCGTGTCATTGTTGTAACTGTATGAATTTATTATTGTTCCACGCGCAACCGTCACACCGCGTCATGATCCCACTTCCCTCTTCACCCACGCGCTGAACGTCTCCGATCCGTCCTCGTAGACGTCGAATGGCTCTGCGTTTTGCTCGAAGTATTCGTTCGCTGCTTTGTCGAATTCTTCCGCCTCTTTGAGCGTGTCTGTCTCCACATCCTCGGCCACGGACCCCGGCGCCATCTCCGCGGGGTCGACCCCGACGCTCAAGGAATGGTCTTCGGTCGTCGCGTCCCAGGCGGCTTCTTCTTCCGCTTTGGCAAGCAATCTTGACTCCAGACGAGCCTGCCATTGCGTGTCGGTGGCGAATTCCGACTTGAGGACGTCGCTCCAGGCCGATGGGGGCCACTCGCCGTAGTGTTCTTTGTGCTTTGCAGAGGCGAAACCGGGCTTGAAACCGCGGACTCGGGCGATGGTGGCCATCCGGTTGAAGAACTCGCGGCGCACGTGGTCCGGGGCGTCGGAGCGGTACACGAGCTTGTCAGCGGTCTCTCGCGGCGGCTCGCGCATTTCTTGCGCAGTGAATGCGTATTTGCAATACGGGCATATATGTAAGCTGAGCTGTACGTATGCGAAGCAGGCGCGGCATAGCTTGTAGGGCTTGCTGGAGGACTTACGGCCGACGACGTTGGAGAGCGACCAGACGCGGTCTTCGTGTGGCGGGCCGTGCCGGTCCCAGTTGCCAGCGTGATCGAGAATGAGCGGCGGTACCCACATGGGGGTGGGGTCGTTCGAGCCGTCGAGTGTGCTGCGGGGAGCGCGCCAGGGGCGAAGGATGCGGCCGACGCTTTGCAACCACAAAACCAGCGACTGAGTCGGCCGCGCGTGCACGACGCACTTGACCTCGGGGGCATCGACCCCTTCCAAAAGCACGTTGCAATTGGAAATACACTCGAGCTCTCCATTACGCAGCGCCAAGAGCATCGCCCGGCGCTCGTCCTCGGGAGTGGTGCCGTCCAGGTGCGCGATGCGGACGCCTGCTTGGGAGAATCGCTCGCAGATGGCCTTGGAATGCCGGATGTCGACGGCGAAGATGAACGTGCGGCGCCGCTCTCCGGCGGTCGTCTCTCCTATACAACGGCTGCCTCGTAGAAAAACCGGGTAGCGGTGCGCGAGCTCTAGCCAGTGGCGGAGCAGGTCTCCGACCAGCCGGTCTTGGCTCATGACTTCCGCGAGCGCCGGCTCGTCGTAGTCGCCGTGTTTGGTGGCGACGCCGGACAAGTCGGCGCGGACCGGCGACGAGTAGCAATCCGGGGTCGCCATCCACTCCGGGCGCTTCAGGAGCTCGGAGTACGAGGCGACGGTCTCGAGCACTTGCCACACTTCGCCGAGCGGCCTACCGTCGCTGCGGCAGGGCGATGCGGTGAGGCCGATGATGATGGCTTCGGGGTACGCGTTGAAGACGTGTTCGACGTACGTGTCCGCCAGCGAACGATGGGCTTCGTCAATGAAGATGAGCCCAGCGGGAGGCTTGTTTCGTCGCGCGAGCGTTTGAATCGATGCGATCTGAATTGAGGCGCTTGCGTTCTCTCGCTCGTCGTCGCCGCGCAGGACTCCGATGTGGGTGATGCCTTGCCTGGCGAGTTGTTCGACGAGTTGGTCTAGGAGCTCCATGCGATGAGCGACGAAGAGCACCGGCACGGTCGACCGACGGATGACCGAGGCGACAATCACCATCTTGCCCGATGCTGTCGGAAGCGTGAGCAGGATGCGCTTTTTGCCCTGCTCGATGTGCATGGCCGCCAGGCGCACTGCGCGCTCCTGGTAGGAGCGAAGCTCCGGCGCCGGGGCGTCGGTGAGGGTGGGGCCGGAGGGAAAGAGGGGGAGAGAGCTCATGGAATGGAGAACGGTTCAGGGTCTGAGCAAGAGAACTCGGTAAGCTCGTGCTTGCCGCACTTAGGGCATCGGTTTGCGGGCTCCGGGAGGAATTGCGGCGGTAAGACGTCGTCGAGCTTGGGCTTTGGTGCGGGGAACATCGGAAGCTGCTTCGCACGCTTCGGTTCGATAATTTCGCAGGTCTTCGAGAGGATCTTCTCGAGCGTCTTGCGACGCGTCCGGCGCCGGCCGTTCCAGAAGTATTTGATGGTGAGCTCGTCGAGATTGAAAATATTTGCCAGACGCCGAGCTGTAAGTACGCCGAAGCCGAGACAGACGGGACACTGGCGCGGCGGCCAGGGACCGGGAAGAACACCGCGGTTGCACTGGTCGCACTCGGTGAGCGCGTGGACGCCGGGCTCGTTGAGTCTCATGGAGGAAAGCACTCTCGGCAGAACTCGAACTCGTCACACGGTAGTCCCGGAATATTGGTGGCGGTTCCGGAGGATCGAGCAAAAAGATTTTTGCCCTTCAGCTCGTACACGCCCCACGATCCGTACTTGACGACCTGTCCGCACCCGGTGACCGCGCGCGCTTCGGGAGCGCGATAGGGCTTGTGAAGCGTGCTCGTACCGCATTGCTGCGCGACGATCATTTGCGTCGCCTCTTGCTGTTCTCTTTGTTCTCGATCGCCTCCTGGAGCAGATGCTGGACCACGGCGGTCAGCGACACATGGATGGGCGAAGCTTTCTGGATCCTGACGATGGCGTCGTGGGTTCGCTTGGGCACACGCACACCGAGATACAGCATCTGTTCCGCGGGCTCTTCCATGTTTTTTCTTGTACAACGAAACAAAGTGTTTGACAAGCGGTGGGCGCCTGGCCTATTGGTACCGATGCCGTGAGGAGACTGGATCTGACAGGAAAACGTTTTGGGCGATTGGTGGCGGTTTGGCGATTTTCTAGGCGAGGTCAGACTCGATGGTGGTGTTGGTGTCGGTGCGGCACGCTTCGCTCATTTTCGATGGGAAATTTGAGAAATGGTGCCACAAAATCTTGTGGCTGCCTGCGGATAACTCATCACTTAAGTAGGACTCCGACGCATGTTGTTTGGATTGCAATGCGGAAACGGGTTCGCGGCACAGCTTGCGCGTCCGGATATTTTGATCGCGGTATTGTGTGTTGCAAGCGCTGGCTCAAATTCGAAAACTTTTTGGCCGATATGGGGGAACGTCCGGCAAGCAGAACGTTAGGTCGCGTCGACAACGACGGCCCATATTCTCCCAAAAACTGTCGATGGGAGACGGCGAAACAGCAAGCTCGAAATCGTCGCAGCGGTCATCTGGTAACGGTCGACGGAAAAACGGCGACTGTTGCTGAATGGGCAGAGAGGTTCGGCATTCCTTACAACACGCTTTTGTGCAGAATCAATCACGGTTGGTCGCCAAAGCGAGCTGTTACCCAGCCGGTGAGGTCATGACACCGGTCTACGTCAAGGAGATCAAGACGACCGCAGAAGAATGCGGATACGCGTCGGTATACTTCAAGCGGCTGTCCATTGACTTACAAATTAGCGTTTATATGCAGGCGGCCCGCTCGCTCGGGTACGATTGTCGCGGAGTTTTGTACGATATTTTGAGGAAGCCTGCGCATCGCCCGTCGCAAGCGAAGTCGGAAACGCCCGAAGCGTATGGGCGGCGTGTTCTCGAGGCGATCGTCGAGCAGCCGGACAAATATTACGTTCGGGGGGTTATCGTCAGGCTCGAGTCCGAGCTCGACGAAGCGCGCGCCGACGTATGGCAGACGGCGACGGCGATTCGCGACGGCCGGCGGCTCAAGGTCTTTCCCCGGAACGCCGATAGTTGCGTTCAATGGTCGCGCGTCTGCGACTACTTCGCGGTCTGTTGCGGCGAGCAGTCGATTGACGATCCGGTGCTGTTTCGTAGGCAGGACAAGAAACACGTCGAGCTCGATGCAGACACGGTGCCGGTGCAGGACGACGGAACCGCACGAACTTCTCTGGAGCTCCTCACCCAATCGTCCTTGCGCGCCTACCGCTCCTGCCCGCGCAAGTACTTCTACCGCTACGAGATGCAGATGCGACCGCTGAAAGCGGAAGCGGAGCCGCTTCGCGCCGGCAAGAGTGTGCACGCGGCGCTCGAAGCGTGGAGCAAGTCCGGCGGCGATCTCGAGCTCGCGCTGACCTGCTTAGACAAAGAGGGCCCGTACAAGTACGCGAAGGAAGCGGCGATGGTAACCGGCTACCACGCGCGGTGGGAAAAGCCGACGGGCGTCATCGCGGTCGAGAAGGAATGGCAGATGGAACTCGTGAACCCGGAGACGGGGGCGGCGAGCAGAACGTTTCGGCTCGGCGGCAAGATGGATGGGGTGGTGGAGGTGCCGGAGGTGCCGGAG
>Ga0209580_10000963_pt1 | contig 13963 bp, 12 predicted proteins | sample Coa_R1_5_FD_187153 | JGI IMG/M metagenome (GOLD analysis project Ga0209580, IMG submission 187153) | Surface soil microbial communities from Centralia Pennsylvania, which are recovering from an underground coalmine fire - Coalmine... | ecosystem: Environmental > Terrestrial > Soil >...
AACTTTTCAATCAGTTCCCCTGGCTTGCCGCTGTGTGGAATTTCCGTAATGGCCAGCTTGTAAACGGGAATACTTTGCGTGCTTAGAGCCGACTGTACTGCATCGCCCAACCCTCCATGAGCATAATGGTCTTCCACGGTGATGACCAGGTTCCCAGCGGCACGAGCAGAAGTCGCAAGCGTTTCGCTATCAATGGGCTGAATGCTGAACAAATCCATTACCCTGATCTCGATGCCGCTGGCCTTGAGTTCGTCGTAGGCTTTCAGTGCCTCGAACAGAGTTATTCCCGCAGCAACAACCAGCACCCGATCATTCTTCCCCTGCCGGATTACCTTGGCCCTGCCGATCTCGAACTTCTCCTCCGGTCCGTAAATGACGGGATTGTTGGGACGGCCCAGGCGGATATAGGTGGGACCGATGAGTTCCGCAGCCAGCATGGTCGCCGCCCAGGCGCTGGTTGCGTCACTGGGGTAAAGCACGGTGAAATTGGGTTCAGCCGCGAACATCGCAATATCTTCCAGACCCATTTGCGACGGACCGTCCTCCCCAATGGAAACGCCTACATGGGTGCCGCCTAACTTCACATTGAGGCGGCTGATAGCGGCCATGCGGATGAAGTCATAGGCGCGGGAATGAAAACACGCGAACGTGCTGGCGAATGGAATTTTTCCACGGGCCGCCAGTCCCATGCTCATTCCGAGCATGTTCTGTTCGGCTATGTAGGCTTCAAAAAATCGCTCCGGCGCTATGGCGAGAAACTCTTCGGAGTAGGTAGAGTTCTTCACATCTCCATCAAGCGCCACTACGCGAGGATTGATCTTTGCAAGCGCCTGAAGCGCGTCACCAAACGCTTTGCGTGTGGCCACCTCCTTTTCGCCGGCGATGTACGGCGACCTTGGCGTAGTCCCCACAGGGACTGGTCTGGGGCTCGGGTTGCGCCTTTGCGGAAGATTGGGAGTCCAATGGTCGGATTCTCCAGTCAAGACGCTCTCGAGAATCCTGACAACGCGTTCTGCCTCTTCCTTCGACAGCGCCTTGCCATGCCAGCCATCCTTGTCCTCATAACCGTCCATGCCTTTGCCTTTGAGCGTTTCAGCGAGAATGATGGTCGGTTTACCCCTGGTATCCTCAGCCTCGGCAAATGCCTTCAGCAGCGCCGAAACATCGTGACCGTTGACAATCATTGCGCGCCAGCCGAATGCTTCCCAGCGCCGCCGGAAGACCTCCATTTGATGCTGGAGCATAGTGGGACCGCTTTGACCAAAGCGATTCACGTCTAGAATCGCGCAGAGATTGTCAATGCCATAGTACGATGCAACTTGGGCGGCTTCCCAAACAGAACCTTCAGCAGACTCCCCATCGCCCATCAGGACGTAAACCCGCTGATCGCTTTTTTCCAGCCGTGCATTCAGGGCAATGCCGTTGCCGACAGACAGTCCTTGCCCCAGCGAACCGGTCGCCACATCAACGTAGGGAAGCCGTGGAGTGGGATGGCCCTCAAGATCGGAATTGGCTTGGCGCAAAGTCAGCAAATGGTCTCGCGGGAACAGCCCCGCTTCTGACCAAGCGGAATAAAGGACCGGAGCAGCATGTCCTTTTGAGAGCACGAAGACATCATTCGCCGGGTTGCGCGGCTGCTTCGGGTCATAACGCATGACAGAAAAGAAGAGAACAGAAACAATCTCAGCGACCGAAGCACAGCTTGTCGGGTGCCCGCTGCCCGCAGCGGTGGTGGCACGAATGCAGTCGATCCGCAAACGTGCGGCTTTGTCTTCAAGGATTTTGATGAGATTGATGTTCGCCGCTGTTGTGACCATGGATGTCCTCCCGGAGATCTAATAATTTTGATTGCTGGACCGCGACGAAGTGCTGCACCATTTTCATCAACACTTTGCATTCTTCCACGGCATCCCGGGGCCCGGTATACCTGTTTTGTCCCTAAACGATCATTTACTTTATACATTCATCCTTGTTTTTGGACTCAATACCGGATATATTACTGGATAGATCAGAAGTTTTTGAAGATGAGCAATCCAGCCCAAAAACGAGCCATCAAGAACTATAGGCGTCGCCTTCAGAAGCGAGGCGTAGCGCGTTTCGAAGTACTCGGCCTCAATGCCGATCGCAAGTTGATTCGCTCACTCGCGAAGAGGCTTGCGGAAGATGACACGGAGGCAAAACGCATTCGCTCAGAAGTCACGCGCGCTGTCTCCGGCGTTCCTCAAAAGGGTGGAATCCTTGCGGCGCTGCGGCGTTCACCACTCGTTGGTTCCGACCTGAAGATTGAGCGCCCATTCGATGCAGGCAGGAACGTTGACCTGTGACACGGTATTTGCTGGACACTAACATCATCAGCAATACCATCAAGCCTCTCCCCTCCGAAGCGCTTCTTCAGTGGATGGAGGAACAGACAGACGATTCGTTGTTTATTTCGTCCCTTAGCCTCGCAGAAATCTGGCGCGGGATCTTGGAGAAGCCTGCAGGAAAGAAGCGCCTGGAACTGGAGGCATGGTTCAGTGGACCGGAAGGTCCGCAGGCCCTTTTTTGGGGGCGGGTCCTGCCATTCGACGAAAATGCCGCACTCATTTGGGGCCATCTCATGGCGGCGGGCAGCACTGCTGGTCGCCCGCGCAGTGCGCTCGACATGGTCATCGCCGCAATTGCTCAGTCAAACAATTGCATTCTTGTCACCGATAACGAAAAGCATTTCCCGACCGTTGACGTCTTCAATCCCCTTCGCGGCGCAAGCGGCAAAAGAAACGACTGAAGGCTAAGCCCCTGGCGTCTATATGCGAACCTCATCATCTGAATGCCAATTTATACTTCCCGCAATGCCCGACCATGGTATTGGAACCGTTCATCCCAAAGGGAATGGTGCTGATGGCGCCGAGAGGATCATCGGCGGTTTCATCTATGAATCCGTGACCACTCGAAGAAAAGTAGTTTTCATAGACTCACCTTGTAAAGAGATTCTCATTTGGTAGTTTCAGCACGATTATTTCCAAGCCGCTGCTGAGAGAAATTGAAGAATTCAGACAGGCACTCGCAGTCTTCAAGGACATAAATGTGGCACATGGATTCCAAGAGTTGGCCGGGCGGAGCTACTTGTCAATGGGAGGCCAGGTGCTGATGTTTCGACTGGAGTGGGCAGCGGCGTTGCGTTCCACTGGATGGAAGAAATTTGGCCCGGAAGAGATTTCAAAAGTTCAGGCTGTTTTGCGCGCCCAGATTCGTGCAATGATGGCAGAATAGTTGGCCTCACAGCATGAATAGCCACGGACGCCACATTGAGTAGTCCGGCGATGCGATCTTCACGGCTCATTCGCGGTCGCTACCGCTACTTTATCTTTGATACTTTTATACCCAATGCACCCCTGGCCGCTCACGTCCATGACGATGCCTTGGACGCGCGCTTATTTATGAAATCGCATTACGTCATAGACATGGCCTGCATCTCACCTAGAAAGGTTGAATACCTGCTCTATGCCGCTACGTCTGCCCAGAAAGATTGGCTACGAATTTAAGTGGAGTTCTGGCCGGAGAAGGTTCTCTCGCCAAAGGTATTCCGCCTTCATGCGTACATAAGGCGGGAACGATTTTGGCGACATTCGCAGCACGCGTAACAACAGCAGCGCAGATCACGGTGGCCGTCGCCGCAGCCTTGGCGATCGTCTATCTTGGCAAACCCGTTCTGGTCACCATTCTGGTATCGGGATTCATCGCTTTCATGCTGGAGCCCGTGGTCGGGGGCCTGGAACGAATCCGGCTGCCGCGGCCTGTCGGTGCCTTTATTGCCGTTTTCCTGTTATTAGGCGCTGCTTATGGCGCCAGCTACTTCTTCTATAGCCGCGCCGTGGATTTCGTCAACGATTTGCCGAAGTACACGGCCCACATTCGCTCGATGGTTGTTCGCTTCGAGCAGCAGACCAAGCGGTTTGAGCAAACCAAAGAAAAAATCGTGCCTCCGGACGATAAAAATGCCGTTCCGGTCAAAGTGCAGGACAACAGCAGTCCTCTGGTCCACTACGTCAGCGCAGCCACGGAAGCTGCTCTGACCATCAGTTTCATTCCCTTCCTTGCCTATTTCATGCTCAACTGGCACCATCATGCGCGAAGAAAAACCGTCAAGCTGTTCTCCCCGGAGAACCGCGAGGCGGCACAGCAGGCGCTGGATGAGATTTCTTCCATGATGCGCAGCTTCATCAGCGGCAACTTCATGGCGGGAGTGGTCATGAGCATTTGCGGCATCGTCGTCTTTGGCTTGCTCAAACTTCCTTATTTCTATTTCGTAGGAATCATCAGCGGCTTTCTGAGCCTGATACCGTATTTTGGCCTGATCCTGGCAGTGATGGCGCCTCTGGTCATGGGACTCGGTACACTCACCCCCACGGGCATTGTGATCGTAGTAGTCACGGTTACGACGTTACATCTGGTCGCGCTGAATGTGCTCTATCCAAAAGTGATCGGCAGTCAACTCCAGTTGAATCCTCTGGTGGTGACGCTCGGCCTCCTGGTTTGGGGATGGATGTGGGGCGCCATGGGCTTCCTGCTTGCCATCCCTTTGCTCGCATCCATCAAGATCGTCTGTGATCATGTTGGGCCCTTGCAACCGATTGGTGATTGGATGGGAGAATGATTAGAGAATCTGCGCCAGCTCAGGCCGCCAGATCGCCTAGCCGCACCAGCAGATCTTTGGGGTGGACCGGCTTGGACAAGATTTCCCAGTCATGGCCCGCCTGACGCGCTTTCGCCAGCAAGCCAACAGAAGATGCGCTGCCGGAAAAGAGAAGGATTTTGCAACCGGGAAGTTTTCCGCGAATCTCTGTAGCCACTTCAATTCCATTTTTGTCCGGCATCATCACATCACTGAGCATCAGGTCGGGAACAACTTCTTCGGCAAGCTGGATGGCCTTCCGTCCGGAATATGCAGTGTGGACGTCAAATCCGCTCTTCTCAAGAATGGCCGCCAGACTGTCAGCAATGGAAGGTTCGTCGTCAACAATAAGGATTCTGTATTTTCTAGTCATGGGACCTCCTGGGGCTGAACTTGCGATCTGCTTGAGAAGAGCCTGTTCTTTCATTGTAGGTCAGCAGATGACTGTTACAGGACGTCAACTTACGCCAATCATTTTGTGGAAAAGTCCCATCTCGGGTGGGAAACCAACCGCAGAGAAACACAGCGTAGCGGAGCCACAGCCAAAAGCAGATAACCACGAAGGACACAAAGAAAGGCGAAAAATAACACTTTCAACCACAGCGCGGCAAGCCGCAACGAAGGGTTCAATACCCAACTGCATGGGTACCAACCATACCTTTAATTTAGAAGAGGAAAGAATCTTAAGCGATCATTCTGTCCAACCACAAGCGGGACTTATCGAACACTAAGAGCAGAGATCAATAAGATCATTCTCACCCAGTTGCAAACCCGCGAGAACCACGACCAGGAACATTTCGGAAAGATGCAGACGGCAGCAGAAAAAGCCAATTAATTTTTTTGGGTCTATGCCATCCCTGAAACTGCTATGCCGCGAATTCACGCGAATAGACGCGAATGAAACAGCAGGAGCAGAACCGCTCTTTACGGCATCTTCAAGAACTCGGTCAAGTGATCGGCGGCGCTTCCGGTGGCCCTTGCCAGGCTTAGTTTGGCCAGATTGTGGGCGAAGACGCTGTTGATGTAGTCGAGGTCGGCGGAGGCCAGAGAGGCCTGCGCCTGTACTACTTCTACACTGTCCGTCACGCCCGCTTCGAAACGCTGGCGAGTCAGGTCCAGGCTCTCCTGGTTGACCTGAACGTTTCTCCGGGCAACTTCTACCTGGCTGGAGGCTGCTTCCAGATCCAGGTAGGCGCTGCGCACTTCGGCCTGGATTTCGCTTTTCAAATCATCCAACTCGGCGCGGCGTTGACCCAATGCGGCATGGGCCTGCTCGATGTCGCCCTCTGCGCGTCCACCCTGCCAGATGGGTACGCGCAACGTTCCGCTTACAGAAAATGTTCCATGGGACTGTGCAGGATTCGTGCCGATCACTCCGTAGTCGCCGGCCAGAGCCAGGGAGGGCAAACGCTCGTCGCGGGCAGCGGCGAGGGCGTGCTCGGCCGCGCGTATCTGTGCCTCCGATGCTTTCAAGTCCGAACGCTGCGCCAGCGCCTGCTGCATCGCATCTGCAAACGTCATGGGCTGAGCGGATGAGTAGGGAATATCATCTGAGATTTCGTATTCGTCCGTCGGCGGGAGGCCGGTCAGGCGGGCAAGATTGATTTTCTGCTTTGCCAGATCATTCTGCAGCGATACCAGTCTTTGTTTTTGTGTCAACATCTGGACTTCGCTGCGATCAACATCGATCTGCGCCAGCAATCCGGCCTTGCGCTGCTGTGAGGTTTGCTCATAGAGCGCGGTAGCAGTCTCAAGTTGGACGCGGGCGGATTGCACACGGGCCCCTGCCGCAATCACCTGGAGATAGGCGCCGCCCACGGCCAGCACGACCAGGTCACGGGCATCGCGCATGGAGAGCAGGCTGGCTCGCGCCAGATCGGACGAAGAGCGGTAGTTGTTCCACGCCGTGAAGTCAACCACACTTTGAGAAAGACGGGCGCGCAGGTCAAAGAAATTGAATGGGCCAACAATACTGGGAACACCAAAGCCCGGTATTGGGGACTTGATGCGAACTCCGTTGGCCTGCAAGTTCAGTTGCTCCACCGTCTCAGCCAGAGTACCGTTCACGTTCGGCATGAGGGCGCTGCGCGCCACACGATTTTGGCCGTGGATTTGCTGTGCTGCCTGCGACAGGCTGACTGCGCCCAGGTTGTAGCGCAGCCCGCGCTGAATGGCATCTTGCAATGAAAGTTTGCCGGAGAAGGGTGGGCCGCTCACGCTGCCGGTAAATGGGCCCTGCACCTGAATGCTGGGATTGAGAGTGTTCACGCTGGTAGTAGTGCCGGGCACCGCAGACTGTGTGGCAGCAACCGTTCCGTTCTGTCCGGAACGGCCAGACAGCGGAAGCTGGGCGGCAGTGCTGCCTTGGGAAGAACTTGCGGGAGGGCCGAGCTGTGCAACGCCGCTGGAAGTAAGCGTGAACCACGCGAGAGCAATCGTCACTGCGGGCCTGATGTTCCGGGATGAGAATATTGCCGAAATTTTCATAAGAATTGTTTGAGACCAGACCTTTCTTCAGTTCTGCCAATTGCCAACATGAGCCTGCGAAAAAATCGGACTATCGTGCGAGACCTGTTTCTTTTCAACTGAGCTGCTTGCGGAAACGCCAGACGCTGAGCGTGACCAGCGCCAGAGTAAACAGGAGCAGCGCCAGAAAATTAGGCCACAGCGCAGTAACTCCGCTGCCCTTCAGCATGCTCGCCCGCACGATAGTGGCAAAGTGATGAATGGGATTGGGAACCGTAAACGGTTGAAGCCAGTGCGGCATGGCTTCAATCGGGTTGAGCGCTCCGGAAAGCGAATTCATGGGCGGATTGATAAAAAAGCCGGTAAGCTGGGCCTGAAGCGCAGATTTGCTGAAGGTAGCCAGCACTGTGCCCAGGCTGATGCCGGAAAGAATGCAGAGCGCTCCGGCCGCTACTACCAGCGGCAGGCTGCCGTGGAAAGGAAGTTGAAATACGACTTTCAGCACGGCCAGTGCCAGGAACATCATCATGTTGAGCAATACAAACAGTGGCACCATTTTGGCAATAATGATTTCTGAAGTGGTCGCGGGTGACATCAGGAGTTGTTCTATGGTTCCGGCTTCGCGCTCGCGTGACATGGCGGCGGCTGAGATGAGCGAGCTGTTCAAGAGCAGCAAGAGTCCAAAAATGCCTGTTGCGATGAACCACGAATCAACCAGCCCAGGATTGTAGAGAAAGGCGGGCGTCAGCTCGACTTGCCCGCGACGACCTGCGTCGGGCGCGGCGATCTGCCGCAGGGTGGCGTGAATGCCTTCACCACGCAATCCGGCCGCATAATTCTGGATCACGCCTTCCGCATAGCCACGGCTGATGGTGGCGGAATTCGCGTCAATGGCATTCAGGAGAAATTGCACCGTGGTGGGCCGTCCACGATATAAATCGCGAGCATAGTCATAAGGAACCACCACTCCGGCAACAATCTTTCCCTGGCTTACTGCCTTGCCCAGTTCATCCACGGAGGAATAGTAGCCGGTCAGGCGGAAGCTCTTGCTCTCCGTGAGCAAGGCGATCAACTCGCGGCTCTCCGGGCTCTTACTGTCGTCAACCACTCCCAGACGCACGTTAGAGACGGTGGCGCTCAACGCGAATCCAAAAAGCGTCAACTGCAGGAGTGGCGGCAGGATCAGGGAGATGGCCAGGCGCCGGTCATGGCGAATCTGGCGAAATTCCTTGAGCACCAGGGCCCGCATTCGCTGATCGAAAAGTCTCTGAAACAGCTTTCTCATACCTTCACGCTTTCAATTGCATGCGCCTCATTCCGCGCCATCCGAGAAGGAAAAAGATAGAGCCGATGAAGCCGATCACCACCACGTTGAACCACAGTGCAGCCCAGCCGCCACCCTGCAAAAGGGCGTCGCGCACAATTTCGATGTAGTAGCGGCCCCAGACAAAGTTGGAGAGCCAGCGCAGCCCAGCCGGTATGTTGTCTATGGGAAAGAGCAGGCCGGAGAGCAGAAACACCAGCAGGAAACCTCCCAACGCGACTGCCTGCAGCGCGGCAGCCTGGCTGGGAATGCGCGCTCCTACCATCACGCCAAACGAAGCCACGCAGAAGGCATAGAGAATTGTGGATACAACAAAAGGAGTTGGATCGCCGGCAAAGCTCAGGCCAAAGTAGGTGAACAGCCAGAGCAGCATCACCACGCACTCCGCCAACGCAACCGCCATGAAGGCCAGCACCTTGCCCAGCAGGAATTCAAAGGCAGAGATGCTGGAGACGTAAACCTGGAGAATGGTTTTCTGTTCACCTTCTTTAGCCATGGCAAGCGCGGCCAACAAAGGTGGAAACATGGACAGGCCCAGAACAAAGACGCCCGGGCCATAGAATTTTTTCGAGGAGAGCCCGGGGTTAAACCACAAGCGCACGGCCGCCTGTACCGCTGGAGGATTGGCCGCGCCCATGCTGCTGTTGTAAGTCTGGGCCACCTGGGAGGCGTAGGCGGAAGTCAGCTTGGCGGTGTTTGCGTCAGAAGCGTCTACCAGGAGCTGCACCGGCGTGGCTGTGCCGCGAGCAATGTCCCGGCCAAAATGCGCGGGAATAATCAGAACGGCGCGCGCCTTGTTGGCCACAAGTGCCTGCTCCGCGTTCTTGGTGGTGGGCCAGGAAACTACATTGAAGGTAAGGGAATTGCGAAAAGCGTCAATGAAATCGTGGGATGCCGGGGAGTCGTCAAAGTCCTGCACCACTACCGGCAGATTGTTTACGGTGAGCGAGATGGCAGTGCTCATCAGAACCAGCAGGATTTGCGGCAGCGCCAGCGCCAGGGCCAGGGTCCGCCAGTCGCGGGCGATCTGGATGAGTTCCTTCCGGACTTGAGCAAAGATGCGCCGCATTCCTGCTTCTCCTACTCCTCAACGCTGTACTGGCCGCGCTGACGCGCTTTTTCGACGATGCTGATGAATACGTCCTCAAGGGAAAAATGCTCTTCGCGGACGCTGCGCACGCTAATGCCATAGCTTTCCAGTCTTTGTTGCGTTTGCTGCCGTCCGCTTTCATCTTCCGTAATCACGTGCAGGCGATCGCCAAAAAGAGAGACTCGCCATCGCTCCATGTGAATGCGCAGGAGGTCGGCTGCGCGCTGCGGCTGGTCCACAATGAATTCCCACAAATGTCCGTGTTCCCGGCTTTTAATGCCGCTCGGCGTGCCTTCTACTACCAGGCTGCCGGCCACCATCATGCCCAGTCGGTTGCATTGTTCGGCTTCTTCGAGGTAGTGAGTTGTGACCAGCACCGCGGTTCCGGCATCGGCAAGGGAGTTGATCATGGTCCAGAAGCTGCGGCGGGCGAGAGGATCAACACCCGAAGTGGGCTCATCGAGAAATACAATGCGCGGCTCGTGCATGGTGGCCGCTCCAAAGGCGACGCGTTGTTTCCAGCCTCCGGGAAGGCTTCCGGTAATCTGGTGCTGCTGGTTTTCCAAATTGGAAAACGAGAGCACCCAGCGGATCTTTTCCTGGCGCTCGCTTTCAGCCACGCCGTAGACTCCGGCAAAGAATTCAAGGTTTTCCTGGATGGTCAGGTCGTCATAGAGCGAGAACTTCTGCGACATGTATCCGATTTGCCGCCGCACGGCTTCTGAACGGAAGCCGCTGCTTTCTCCCGCAAGCTGCATGGAGCCGGAGGTGGGCGCGAGAAGACCGCATAACATTTTGATCGTGGTCGTCTTGCCTGCTCCGTTCGCCCCAAGCAAGCCGTAGACTTCTCCATAGCGCACGTCCAGGCTCACGTCGCGCACCGCGGTGAAATCTCCGAAACGCCGCGTGAGTTGGTCCGCGCCAATGGCAACCTGGCCACGAAGAGAGCGATGATCACGGCGTCCTGGAAACGGGTTTTCATGGGTCTGCTGCTGCAAATTGCGCAAAGTGGCGACGAAGGTGTTTTCCAGCGTCGGGTCGCCAACACGAATCTCTTGAATGGGAAGCCCTTCCTCTCGCAGCTTTGCTTCTACCGCGGTCCGGGCCGAGTTCGTGTCTTTTACCAGAAGATCAATGCGGTCGCCAAAACGCTGGACATCCAGCACGTTCCGGTCCGGGCCGCTCAATTCAGAAAGAACCTGCTCCGCCCGGCTGAGATTGGATGTTCGCAATTCCAGCCGCCGGGCCTTAAGACTGGCGCGCACCTCCGCAGGAAGGCCGCTCTGATGGATTTCTCCCTGGTGGATCAGGGCGATGCGGTGGCATCTTTCGGCTTCATCTAAATAAGGAGTGGCGACAAGAATGGTCAGCCCGTCGGACGCCAGGTGGGCCAGCGCATCCCAGAATTCCCGGCGCGAAACCGGATCTACTCCGGTAGTCGGTTCGTCCAGCAGCAGGACTTTTGGCTGAGGCACCAGAGCGCAGGCCAGCGCCAGTTTTTGCTTCATGCCTCCGCTCAGCCGTCCCGCCAGTCGCTGCGTGAAGCGTTCCATGCCAAACATGCTCAAGTATCTCTGAGCCCGCTTTGTGATCTCGTCCGGAGGAACCAGGCGCAGGTCGCCCACGTAACGAATGTTTTCCATCACGCTCAGATCGGGATAGAGGCTGAAGCTTTGAGTGAGATAGCCGGTCTCCGAGCGTGCTTCCCGCGCAGGACGATCAAAGACTTCGGTCACTCCGCTGGTCGCTTCCATCACGCCGGCGAGGATCTGGAAAGTGGTGGTCTTACCGGCGCCATCAGGGCCGATGAGACCAAAGATTTCGCCTCGGCGCACGGCGAAGCTGATTCCGCGGACCGCTTCCAACGCGCCGTATCGCTTGTGTAGGTTCTCAACACGAATCGCGATTCCGGCGGGCGTCTCTGCCGAATGCTGCGGAAGCGGCGGATCGGCAACAGCGGTCCTCATCTTCTCCACCTGCCTTCCGGCCAGCGGTCCCCGCTTACCAGGATTTCTCCGTCGGCGGGCATGCCGGGCTTGGCATAGCCGAAACCAGCTTTGAGTTGCAATTTGAGTCCCACGACTTGCTTGACGCGGTCATCACGAAAATAGGTATTTTCCGGGGTGAAGGTAGCTTTGGGATCAATCCGGGACACCTGGGCGTCCAGCGGTTGATTGGGATTGGAGTCCAGGTAGATGTGCGCGGGCTGGCCCAGCTTGATCTTTCCGATCTCGCCCTCGGGAACGAATCCGCGCAGATACACCAGATTGAGATCAATGAGCGTGATGATGGCAGTGCCGGCGGTGACAACTTCTCCGGGTTCAGCCGCGCGCGTGGCCACAGTTCCGCTGAAGGGAGCTTTGACGATGAGGTCCTGGCGGTTCGCCTGGGCCTCAACAAGTTGTGCGCGCGCCTGCTGCGTGGTGGCATTGGCGCTGGCGATTTCTGCGTGCTGCTGCGCAATCTGCATCTGCACCACAGCCACGCGCCGGCGGGCCGCAGCCAACGCTGCTCGTTGCTGCTCCGCAGTACTATCAGCCTGTTTGCCCTGGCGTTCTGATACGGCGCCGCTTCTTGCCAGACGGCTGTAGGCTTCCGCATCCCAGAGCGCCAGCTTATAAGAAGCTTCCTGCTGCGCTACTTCCTCTTCGCCCTGGCGAAGCTGTTCCTGAAGAACATTGATCTGGTCTTGCGCTGATTTGGAGCGCGCCAGAGCTTGCTGGAGTGCTGCGGTCGCTTGCTCCTCGCGGGCGCGTACCTGCTGATCATCCAGGGTGGCGATGACATCGCCGGCGTGGACAGAGTCGCCTTCACGGAAGCGGACTTCCAGAATGCGTCCTGTAGTTTTGGAAGCGACGGCGGAGTCGTCGCCTTCAATCCGGCCGCTTAACTCCACAATGCTGTTCGGAACCGGCGGCACGGCAAAAAATCTTTTCCACACAAAGTATCCGGCGGTGCCCAGGACGAGCAGCACGAGGAGAACAATAAGAGGACGTCGCGAGCGGCGGGGCGGCGGGGTAGATACTACTCTGGGCTGCGGTTGCGGTCCACTTTGCGCTGGACGCTGCTCAACTTCGGGCAGTTGCGGTTGTACGCTCATGATTCCTCAGTAGCTAGCAATGAGTAATTAGCAAAATCAAATGCAACCCCAAATTCAAAAGCTTGCTGTTGGTATTGGCTTTACTAATTGCCAATTGCCCATGACTCCATATTTACCGGCTTTCCGCCGCTGACCAGAAATCGTAAAAAGTTTTTTCAATCCATGCATCCAGATCGTCTTCTGATTGCATGGCCCAGAGCAGCAGCGTGCCGATTGTATTGCGCTGAAATGTCATGGCCAGGTCTGCGGGCTTGCGGTCGCGCCGGATCTCTCCGCGTTTCTGGCCTAACTTTATGATTTCTCCCAGGTTCTCCCGTCCACGCGCCATGGTGTTGCGGACAAACTGGCGCACCTCATCATTGGAAAGGAATGCAGTCATCAGGCTGCGCGTGAGCGCCTGGCTCTTTCCCGGCTCCTGCGCGATGCGGTGCATGAGTCCATGCAGCACGTCATGGATGGAGGCTTTTCCCGCTTCCGCCTCTTCCCGCGCATGGGAGATCTTCTCCATTTGTTTCTCGCTGAGTACCGTCAATACGTGCTGCTTCGTGGGGAAGTAATTAAAGAAGGTGCCCTGGCCGACATCTGCGGCTTCCGTGATGTCTTCCGTTGTGGTTTCAAAAAACCCACGTTCAGCAAAGAGCTGCATGGCGACGCGGAAAAGCTTCTCGCGGGTCTCCGTGCGTCGCCGTTCGCGCCGTCCAGGGGAAGCAGCAGGGACGGATTTTCGGAGCTGGTGGGTGGCGGTCATTTAATTATGACTTGCACTCAAATATGATTTGTACTCATTTTTGAAGTAGATGTCAAGCCTGCAAAAATTTTTAAGCGAACAGGATCGTACAAGCGCTGTCATTCCATGAAGCGCGCAAGGTCTGGTGCCTACCCATACCCTCAACCCTTTGCCCTTCCGACAGAGCGTAAGCGAGCGCGCGTTAACTAGGGGCCCGCATTCCGAAGCGAAGCATAGGAATGAGGGAACGTGCGCGCTCGTAGCGACAGAGGAATCTGCTCCGCCGAAGGCTGAGGGTCACGAAACTGCTTGCTGCTGTATCCCCTGGAAAATCTTTGCGAAACAGAATAAATTTGGATCATAAGTAACACAGCCGCCGGGGTTCCCTCCGCGCACCGGTCTTGCGCGTGGTGAGTGGATGTGCCCTCGGCTGTCCGGGGCTACGTCTTCTCTTTTGCTTTTCGATCTTCCTCCGCGTTCCTCTGTGGTTGCAGGTGTTGCTCCTCTTCGTGCCCTTTGTGGTTATCTGGTTTCTGTTGTGGCCTCACTGCTCCCATCCGCCACCCAGAGCTTGATAGAGTTGCACCAGGGCTATGAGTTCG
>Ga0209580_10000964_pt1 | contig 13950 bp, 9 predicted proteins | sample Coa_R1_5_FD_187153 | JGI IMG/M metagenome (GOLD analysis project Ga0209580, IMG submission 187153) | Surface soil microbial communities from Centralia Pennsylvania, which are recovering from an underground coalmine fire - Coalmine... | ecosystem: Environmental > Terrestrial > Soil > Unclassified...
GTGCATTCGTTCGACTACGACCCGGACAGCGTGAGTTGTACGACGCAGACCAGACAGCGGTACGCCCCAGCGGCCGACGCCTGGACGGTCGAACGCGGCAGCGTCCTCGACGACCAGTACGTCGGGGGGCTTGGCGCCTTCGACATCGTGTATTCCTGGGGCGTCCTGCATCACACCGGCGACATGTGGGGGGCGATCAATCGGGTGACCCGGCTGGTCGGGCCGGGCGGGACGCTCTTTCTCGCGATCTACAACGACCAGGGGCTGCCCTCACGGCTGTGGTGGCACATCAAGCGGATTTACTGTCAACAGGCTGTGCTCCGGCCCGTTCTGGCCGGGGGCTTTGCGTTCTACTTTGGAGCGCGAGGCGCGTTCGGCGATCTGGTCGCCGGCAGGAATCCCATCACGCGATATGTCGAGCCGGCCGGCGTGCGCGGCATGAAGTTCTGGCCCGACCTCATCGACTGGATCGGCGGCTTTCCGTTTGAATTCGCCAAGCCCGAGGCCATCCTCGACTTCTGTCTAACGCGCGGTTTCACGCTGCGGCGTCTGGTCACCACGGCCGGCGTTGGCAACAACGAGTTTGTCTTTTCCCGGGATCGACTGTTGGGGTCGAACCCGTAGGCTCGCCGACCCTCGCCACGATGCCGAAAGTTCTTCACGTCATCACGGGGCTCTCAGTGGGCGGAGCCGAGCTCATGCTGGCGCGCCTTCTCGAGCGGATGGACCGGTCGCGGTTGCCATCGGCGGTCGTCAGCTTGACGACCGGGCCGCCGCCGGGCGCTTTCGATGGGACGCCGGTCCATACCCTCGGCATGCGGCCCGGTCTGCCTGATCCGCGGGGGCTGGTGATGCTCGGGCGCATCGTGGCCCACGAACGGCCCGACGTCGTCCAAACCTGGCTCTACCATGCCGACCTAGTCGGCTTGCTGGCCGCCAAATGGAAGAGCACCGCCGCGGTCGCGTGGAATCTGCGCTGCGCAGCGCTGACGGTCCAGGAGTCGTCGCGGGCGGTCGTGGCCGTGCGGACGGTGCTGGCGCGCCTGTCGTCGTTTCCCGATGTGGTCGTCGCCAACTCGGACGCGGGCCGAATGGCGCACGAGGCCTACGGGTACCACCCGCGCCGCTGGGCCGTGATCCCCAATGGGTTCGACACGTCCGTCCTGCAGCCCGACGAGGCGACGCGCGCGCGCACACGAGCCGCGCTGGGCGTTGGCCCGACAACGGCCATCATCGGCCTGGTCGCACGGCTCCACCCCATCAAGGATCACGGGACGTTCTTCGAAGCCTCCGCCGAGCTCATCAAGACGTATCCCGACGTGGTGTTCCTGCTGGCTGGACTCGGCGTCGAAACGGGAAATCCGACTGTCGCCGCATTCTTCGAACGGTTCGGCCTCGACCCGGCGCGCTACCGGCTGCGCGGTACGCAGGATCGGATCGACCAGCTCTTGCCGGCCTGCGATGTCTGCACCCTGACGTCGACGTCCGAGGGCTTTCCCAACGCAATCGGCGAGGCGATGGCCACCGGAGTACCCTGCGTCGCGACGGACGCGGGCGATTGCCGACGGCTCATCGGTGACACGGGCCGCGTCGTGCCCGTTCGGGAACCCCGTGCTCTGGCGGAGGCGTGGCGATCGGTGCTCACCCTCGAGCCGGCCGACCGGGCGCGACTCGGGCGGCAGGCTCGGCAGCGTATCATCGACACGTTTTCGCTGGACCGGATCGTCGCGCACTATGTCGCCCTCTATGAGGATCTGGCTGCGGCGGCCCGCGAGCGACACGCGTGAGGGTTCGCTAGCGTGACCGTAGGCCGCTGTACATGGGAGTCCTGATCGGTCATGTGATCGTGGTCGCCCTGGCTCTTGCGGCCTGCGGCGTCTGGTGGACCAGGGCGTCCGCGGATCGGACCGTGCGAACGATCGTGGCGGCGGGCTTGCTCCTCCGCGCCGGGCCGGGCGTGGTCCTTTTTTGGATTTCGGCGCATCGGCTCCCCATCGGTTCCTCCCTCCAACTCGAGCCGGGGTTTTGGTTCTTCGGACTCGACGCCGAAACCTACTACGGCCTGGCGGTGGCGGCGGCCACACGAGGCGTGGGCGCCATTGCCGCGCTCGCACCCATCCTGCCCTCCGTCTTCTACATCAAGTCGCTTGCGGCAGCACTCTACCTGTTCGGCCCGTCACCGGCGACGTCCCTGCTTTTCAACCTCCTCGCCTATGCCGGGCTCGTCAGTTGTGCCATTCGCTGGCACACGCGGAGCGGGTCGGCGAAGATCACGCTCCTCGTTACCTTGAGTGCCGTCAGCCTGGCGCCGAGCTGGATCCTCTGGACCTACCAGCCGCTCAAGGACACGTACTTCCTGTTCTTAGTGGGCCTGTGCTTTTACGCCGCCGACCGTTGGTACCGACGCCTGTCGGCCGACGCGTGGTCATGGGCAGCGGCGCTTGAAGTCCTCGGCGCCCTCGGCGTCCTCATCTACGGGATCGCCGGCATCCGGTGGTACTTCGCGCTCGTCCTGGTCTCGATGATGCCCCTTGCGCTCCTGACGGTGCTCATCGGCCGGCGGCACGGGTTCGGGTGGCGGGCGATCGCAGCGGCCTTCTCGGTCGCGTTTCTCGTCGAGATCGCCGTGTGGAGCGGCGGGCCGGCCGTGCCGCTCTGGCTGCGGACGGTCGTGCGGCCCACGAGCGTCTACGCGCTGCTGGAAATCCGGCGTGTCCCGGCCGAGGCGGCCGGCAGCGTGCGCAAGGCCCATGCGGCGGGTGAGAGGGTCGGCGGCGCCACGCGGATTCAGCCGATGCGCGACGAGGGAAGCAGTCTCACGCCCATGGGCGCGGCGGCGGACGCCTCAGCGGTCGATCTGATGCGCGGCAATCTTGCCGCGATGCTCTTGCCACGCTGGCTCGCCCTGCGCATCGGCCGTGTGGCGATCGGGGGCGGTCGGGGCCTGTGGGCCTTTGCGGATCTCGATACGGTGTTCTTCGTGCTGACGATCCTGGCAAGCGGCTGGGTCGTTCGACGTCAGCTCGGCCGGGGCGACTGCCTCGGTCCCGCCTTCTGGCATGTCCTCGCTGTGACGGTGGTCATCACGCTCTTGCTCGCCTATCAGGCTTCGAACTTTGGGACGCTCTTCCGGCTGCGATCGATGATTGCCCTTGGGATCGCGCTTCTGCCGCTCACATTGCGGCGGCCGGGGATCCGGCGCCGCGCGTCGTGATCCGGGCACGCCAGTCGTCGCGCCTCGTCGGACGGGCGCATCGGCCGACTCGGTGCCACGGCCGGTTTATGAGATGCGGTTCTAGCGCGAGAGGCGCGCGATCGCATCCGTGGCTGCGTGAGCCACGCGGTCGTTGTGGTCTTTGAGGAACGGCTCGATCACCGGGACGGCGTCCCGTCTGCCGACGAACCCGAGCACATGAATGAGGTCGGCCCTGAGCCCGTTGTCGCGTGTGGCGCCGATCGTCGTCTCGACACCGGATGCGGCGGCCGGTCCGAGCTCGAGCAGGTAGTCGACGGCCTGGCCGTACGTCTCGGCCGAGGCCACGCCTTGGGCGAGCGTGGGCACATCCGGCTTGTCGAGGCACCCGATCGCAAACGTGACGGCCAGGCGCACCGACGCGGAGGTGTCCTTTTGGAGCCGGGCGGTGATGGCGGCCCGGGACTCGGCGTCGCGCAGCCGGCCCAGGCCTTCGATCGCGGCGGCGCGCATCCCCTCGTCGTTGTCGTTCACGTGGGCCCGAAGGGCGCCGCGGGCCGACGCATGGCCAATGCGGGCGAGGGCCAGGAGCGTCTCGGTCGCCAGGTCGCCCCTCTTGTAGAAATCGAGGCGCTCCAGGAACGAAGCAACCGCCCGCTGTTCCTTGATCAACCCGAGCGCCTCGGTGGCGTACTTCTGTTCGAGCGTGTTCTTATCGTTGAGCGCCGCGATCAGCTTCACGCCGGCACTCGTCACGCGCAGCCGGCCGAGGACGCGGGCCGTCGCGATGCGGGTCGTCGGGTCGGCCGAGTCGAGGCCAGCGGTGATGGCCTCGGCGGCGTCCTGGCCGAGTGGCGGCTCGGCGATCACGCCGAGCGCGTGCAGCGCGTCGAAGCGAATCCGCGGCGCGTCATCCTGGAGGGCGTGTGCGAGCCCATTGATCACCGACAACGGTGCGACGCCGGCGTTGCGCACGAGGGGGCCGGCATCGAACGCGTCTTGCGCCCGGCTGTGCTTCGGGCTCTTGCCGTCCGTCGCGGCGGCGCCCACCGATTCGTTCAGGAAGAACGTCAGCTCAGCGTCAATCGCGGCGTAACGGACCTTCGTGTCGGGGTCCGCCATGAGGGGCGCGACGGCGTCGGCGGCCGCGCCATAGCCGGCCAGGTTGAGCGACTCCACGGCCTTGAGGCGAGTGTCCGCCCGGCGGTCGTGGAGGTTGCTGATCACGTCCTGCCACGTTGGCGACTGCTCGTACGAGGCCGTGGCGGTCGCCGTGAGGGCGGCCACGAGGGCCACGCTCACGACCGCGTAGGTCAGGCGTCGACGTGGCGTCTGGATCATGCGAGGGTGTGATTATGCGAGGTCCGCATAGGCGTGCTCGCGGCCGGCGGCGAGCACCCGCCGCAAATATCGGCCCGTGTGCGAGGCCTCGACAGTGGCGACGTGTTCCGGCGTCCCCGCGGCCACGAGGTACCCCCCCGCGTCACCGCCCTCGGGGCCCAGATCGATGATCCAGTCGGCGGTCTTCAGGACGTCGAGGTGGTGCTCGATGACGATCAGGCTGTGACCGGCGGCGATCAGCTTCCGGAAGGCGGCGAGCAGCTTCACGATGTCGTCGAAGTGCAGGCCGGTCGTCGGCTCGTCCAGCACATAGAGCGTCCGCTCGCCGCTTTGGGTGCCAAGGTGCGAGGCGATCTTAATCCGCTGCGCTTCCCCGCCTGACAGCGTCGTCGCCGGCTGACCGAGCCGGAGGTAGCCGAGGCCGATCTCATCGAGCACGTGCAGCCGGCGCAGCACTTTGGGCGAGCCGGCGAAGAAACCGAGGGCTTCACGCACGGTCAGGTCGAGGACCTGGTCGATGTTGCGGCCGCGGTAGCGGACTTCGAGGACCTGGGGACGGAACCGCTTGCCGTCGCATTCGTCGCAGGGCACGAAGACATCCGCCAGGAACTGCATTTCGACCCGAATGACGCCCTCGCCCTCGCACGTTTCGCACCGGCCGCCTGGCACGTTGAAGGAAAAGTGGCTGGCGGTGAGCCCACGCGCGCGCGCGTCCTTCGTCGACGCGAACAACTCCCGGATCGGATCGAACGCCTTGAGATAGGTGACCGGATTCGATCGCGGCGTCCGGCCGATCGGCTGCTGGTCGACCAGCACCACGTCGCTCACGAACTCGGCGCCTTCGATCCGGGTGTGCGCCCCCACCTTCCGCTCCCGGTCGCCTTTCGCCCGCTTGACGCCCGCATAGATGACGTCGTGCACGAGCGTCGATTTGCCCGATCCACTCACGCCCGTGATGCAGGTCAGAAGGCCCAGGGGAATCTCGACGTCGATGCTCTTGAGATTGTGCTCGCGCGCGCCGAGGACCCGCATACGCTGCACGCCCGGCCGTCGCCGGGGCGATGGAACCGGGATCGCGAGCTCGTCGCGCAGGTACCTCGCGGTGAGCGACCGCGTGTCGTCGAGCAGGCCCGCCAGGGGACCGGCGTAGATGATCCGTCCACCCTGCTCGCCCGCTCCCAAGCCCAAGTCGACGATGACGTCGGCCACGCGGATCATGTCGGCGTCGTGCTCGACGACGATGACGGTGTTGCCCTGGTCGCGCAGTTGCCGCAGGATCGCGATGAGCCGTTCGTTGTCGCGCGGATGGAGACCGATCGACGGCTCGTCCAGCACGTACAGGGTGTCGACCAGCGCCGACCCGAGCGACGTCGCGAGGTTGATGCGCTGCGCCTCGCCACCGGACAGGGTCGACGAAAGGCGGTCCAGCGTCAGGTAGTCGAGCCCGACGTCGGCGAGAAAGCCCAGTCGCCGACGGATCTCGCGCAGCACCTTGTCCGCCACGGTGGCGTCCCGTTCCGAAAGCTGGAGTTCGCGGAAGAAGTGCGCGGCGTCGCGAACGGTCAGCGCCGACACGGTGTCGATCGTGCGATCCCCCACTCGGACGTCTCTGGCTTCGCGCCGCAGCCGCGTGCCGCCGCACTCCGGACAGATCAGGTAGCCCCGGTAGCGGCTGAGAAACACGCGCACATGGACTTTGTACTTCTTCCGCTCGAGGCGCCGGAAGAACCCCTGGACGCCCTCGTACTCGCCGTCGCCGTCGATCACGAAGCGCTTTTCCGCGTCGGTCAGGTCGCGCCACGGCACGTCGAACCGGACCGTGCCGGCCTTGGCGGCGCGCTTCAACTGCGCGAGGCAGCTCCGATAATGCGGCTTGCCCCACGGCTCGATGGCGCCGGCCGCGACGGACTTCGTGTCGTCCGGCACGACGAGCGCCAAATCGAGTTCGATCACGTTGCCGAAGCCGTGACAGGTCGGACACGCGCCGAAAGGGTTGTTGAACGAAAACAGACGCGGCTGCGGCACCTCGTACGTCAGGCCGCAGTTGCGACATTCGAAGCGCTCGCTGAACCGGTGCACGCGCCCCGCGCAGCCACTCTCGTCGACCTCGATGGCGAGGGCGGCGCCGTCGCCTTCGCGAAATGCCGTCTCGACTGCTTCGACGATCCGCGCGCGGGCCTCGGGTTCGACGCGCAGCCGGTCCACGATGACGGTGAGGGTCGAGGCGCCACGCCACTGGTCGACGGCCGCGGCGGCCTCATCGACGCTCACCGCGCGCCCCCCCAACAGGAGTCGTCCGAACCCCCGGCGCCGCAGGGCATCGATCGCGACGAGCACGGGATCGCCGGACGCGCCCCGGGGATCGGCGTCGACCATTGCGTCGAACATGTCTTCCGCTCCCGGGGCGCCCGTCCCCTGGTCGTCGTCCCGTTCGACCTCGACTTTTTCGCCCGGCCGTGCCGGAAGCGGCGCGCCCAAGATGGGCCGATCGAAGCCGACGAGGAGACGCGTGCCTGGCGCAAGCGCGAGGAGGGCCGTCGCGACGACGTCGGGCGATTCGCGTTCCACTTCGCGACCGCACTGCCGGCAGAGGGTGCGGCCCACCCGCGCCCACAGCAGGCGCAGGTAGTCGTGAATCTCGGTCGTCGTGCCGACGGTCGACCGCGGGTTTCGAATGCTGTTCTTCTGCCGAATCGCGATCGCTGGCGCGATGCCCTCGATGCTGTCAACGTCGGGCTTCTCCATGCGCTCGAGGAACTGGCGGGCGTAGGCGGAGAGGGACTCGACGTACCGGCGCTGGCCCTCCGCATAGATCGTGTCAAAGGCCAGTGAGGACTTGCCGGACCCACTGACCCCGGTGATGACAATGAGCTGCCGGTGCGCCAGACTGACGTCGACGCCCTTCAGGTTGTGGGTCCGGGCGCCTCGCACGACGAGCGCCCCGGGACGGCGGTCGGCCGTAGCCGGCGTGATGTCGGACATGCGGTTCTATGGTCGGGTTTCTGACCGTCCGGTCAAGCAACCCATGTTACTACCAGTCCGCGGCCTGGTGCTCTTGATCCTGATATGTGCTATCCTGCCCGACGTCCCGGATCACCAGCACAGCCCATCCGCATAGCACCCCTCACGCCAGTGGATCCAACGTTGTTCCCGAGTGCGTACGCTTTGGAGACAGAGAGTGGCAGTTCGTCTGTTCGTCGGTAACATGCCCTACGGGGCCACGGACGCGGATCTTCGCGCCCACTTTTCAGGCGTCGGAGAGCCGTCCCAGGTCGTCATCCCCGTGGATCGCGAAACCGGTCGGCCGCGCGGCTTCGCCTTCGTCGAGTACATCGACCGGGCGAAAGCTGAAGAGGCCATCGCGCGATTCAACCAGCAGCCGTTCATGGGCCGCAGCCTCTCGGTCAGTGAGGCACGGCCCCGCGAGGAGCGCGGCCCCGGTGGCTTCAGCGGTCCTCGGCCGAGTGGTGGGTTTAGCGGTCCGCGGCCCGGAGGCGCGGGCGGCGGATTCGGTGGGCCCCGCCCAGCAGGCGGACCAGGGGGCTTTCGTTCGGGTCCGCCGATGTCAGCGCCCGCCGGCGGCCGGAACTTTGGACCGCCGAAGAAGAAGGGCGACCAAGGCGTCAAGCGCTGGGAGGAAAAACCCAAAGGGCCGATCAAGGAGCGCTACACCGGACGGCTGGGCGGCCTGTACGACGACGGCGACAACACGCCGATCACCGACTTCGACGACCCCGCGTCTTCTGCCGGCAAAGAGGCCATCAAGGACGACGAAGAGTAGAAGAGCAGAAGAAAGAAATCGCAGGCGAGCGGTCAGACGAGGCCTCGGGTTTGACACTCACCACGGCGCGGCCTACGATCCGCTCGACAGCCTAAATCGACGGCTTCCAATCCGTCGATACGGGGGAACCACGGGGGCATTGGGCCCCGGGGGCTTACTCACGAGAGCGGGACCTTCCAATCCCGAGCCCGGCAGCTAACCTCGTCGGCGATTGGAAGGTAGCGTGTCCCCGTTGCACGAAGAGGGTCTGGGATCGCTCGTCAAGCGCTGGCTCGTCGGGCCGCCCATTCCGTCGCATCTCGCACATCACGAACGTCTGTCGCGCGTCACCGGCCTGGCGGTGCTGTCCTCGGACGCGCTGTCGTCGGTCGCCTATGCGACCGAAGAGATTCTGCGCGTGCTCATTCTGGTTGGCGCGAGCGCGCTCGCCTTCTCGAGCCCCATCGCGATCGTCATCGCGACGATTCTCGCGACCGTCGTTTTTTCGTACCGGCAGACGATTCGCGCCTATCCGAGCGGCGGCGGCGCCTACATCGTCTCGCGCGAGAACCTCGGCGAGTTGCCTGCACTCATCGCGGCGGCTTCGCTGCTCATCGACTATGTCTTGACCGTGGCCGTCAGCATCGCGGCCGGCGTCGCCGCGATCACGTCGGCCTTCCCGGAGGCCTATCCCTTCCGCGTCTCGCTCACTCTGGGATGCGTCCTTGTCCTCGCGGTCGGTAATTTGCGCGGCATTCGCGAGTCGGGGCGAATCTTCTCGGTGCCCACGTATTGTTTTGTCGGGGGCGTCGCGGTCCTGTGCGGTCTTGGCGCGTGGCATTGGGCCACGGGCACCATCGTGCCGGTGTCGACGCCCGATGCGATTGTGCCGCTCGGACGACCGCTGACGCTCCTCCTGCTGCTCACGGCGTTCTCCAACGGCTGCACGGCGATGACCGGCGTCGAGGCGGTCTCGAACGGCGTGCCGGCGTTCCGCCCGCCCGAGGCGAAGAACGCGGTCGCGACGATGGGCACGATGGCGGTGCTGGCGATCGGGATGTTCCTCAGCATCACCCTGCTCGCGCAGGCCTATCACGTCGTGCCGAGCCCGACCGAGACGGTGCTCTCGCAGCTCGGGCGCGGCATCTCCGGCGGTCGCAGTGTGCTGTACTTCGCGGTGCAGGCGGGGACGACGCTGATTCTCGTGCTCGCGGCGAACACGGCCTATGCGGACTTCCCGCGCCTCGCCTCCATCCTGGCCCGGGATCGCTTCTTGCCCCGCCAGTTCATGAACCAGGGCGACCGGCTCGCGTTCTCGAACGGGATCCTCGGACTCAGCGCATTTGCGGCCGTCCTCCTCATCGCGTTTCGCGGCGACACGAATGCGCTCATCCCGCTCTACATGATCGGGGTCTTCGTATCGTTCACGCTGTCGCAGGCAGGCATGGTCGTCCACTGGTGGCGCCTGCGCACGCCCCGCTGGCGCCTCAGCGCGGTCGTGAACGGGGTCGGCGCGGTCGTCACGGGCCTCGTGCTGGTCGTCGTGGCCGTCACGAAGGTGCTGGAGGGCGCCTGGATCATCCTCATCCTCATCCCCGTCCACGTGTGGCTGTTCCGCGCGACCAAACGCCACTACGATCGCGTGAGCGCGCAGCTCACCCTCGAGACCTGGACGCCCGACGTCGATCGGACCGAGAATCTGGTCGTCGTTCCCATCAGCGGCGTGCACCGAGCGGTCGTGCAAGCGCTCGACTACGCGAAGACGCTGTCCCCCGACGTGCGGGCCGTGTACGTCAGCCTGAACCCCGCCACAACCGAGGAGATTCGGAAGAGCTGGGCGGAATGGGGCCGCGGCGTGCCGCTCGTGGTGCTCGAGTCGCCCTATCGGTCGTTGATGGAGCCGCTCCTCGAATACCTCGACAACCTGCGGATGAGCCGGCGCGCGTTCATCACGGTCGTGCTGCCCGAGTTCGTGCCGGCCCGCTGGTGGCACGCCGTGTTCCACAATCAGAGCGCGTTGCTCATCAAAGGCGCGCTGCTCTTCACGCCGAACACGGTGGTGACGAGCGTGCCCTTTCATCTCGCCCGCTGACCCGGGGTTCGCGGCCGGTCGTGCACGTCGGCCCGCATTCGCCAGCCGCTGCATCGGCTGGCTCGGTGCAACGGCCGGCGTCACCACCGGCTGCTAGCGGCGAGCGACGACGTGCCAGTAGGGCTGGCTGTCGGAGAACCGAATGTCGGTCAACCCGGCCCGTTCGAGCATGCCCTGAAGGCCCTTCCGACTGAAACGCTTCTCGAGCGGGGTCCCGAAGCGATCGAGCGAGTCGTTGCGAATGATCTTCCACGGCTTGTCGACGTAATACGCGAGGGGCACGTTCATCCAGGCGCGGGGACCGGCCAGGCGAACGATCCGCGCCAGACCGACGAGCGGCAGGTAGACGGTCGCGGCGAGGATGTCGCAGGCGACGAACTTGACTCGCGAATTCAGGCGCGAGACCACGCGCCGGCACACATCGGCGATCGGCAGCAGGGCGCGGTAGGCCGCGCCCCTGTTGTCGAGGTCGTAGTAGACATAGAGCAGGAGCCAGCCGCCGGGCTTCAGCATTGCCGCAGCCTCTCTGATCGCCCCTTCGGTGTCGGGCACGTGGTGGACGACGCCGATACTGAAGACGAGATCGAAGGTGCCCGGTCGAAACGGGAGCCCGCCGTACCCGGCTTGGGTGACTCGAATGTTGCCGAGGGGGCGCGTCAAGCGGACGGCGGCGCGGACGGCGGCGCTCGGGTCGACCGCCTCGACGAATTTCACGCGGGGCGCCACGTACCGGGACCAGCGACCCGTCCCGCAGCCGATGTCGAGCGCCACGGTGCCGGCGTGCGCCATCTCGGGCGTCAGCAGATCGAAGATCTCGTCGCCGGCACGCCGCGTCTCTTCATCGGTGAACGACGCGAACCGCGTCCACTCCTCGCCAAACGACGAGACCGTCCTCGCGTCGGCGTTGACCTCGTCACCGACGAATGACGCGACATCGATGTCGTCGATGCGGAGCACGCGGCGCGGCGGCCGCACGTACGGCATCATGGGACGGGTGGTCGAAGGGATTGTACCGCGCGGCGGCGGCCGCTACCGCGCGTCCAGCCGGCCCACGGTCCCTCGAGGCCCGGCGCCCCATCCCACGCGACCAGTTGGCGAAAAACTGAACGTGTGAAACCCCGGGCCCGGCAGGGGCGCCCACGAATGGCCATCATCGGTCGACCAGTCGGCGCCCTGCGGGCCGACGGCGATGAGCGTCGCGGCCGCGCCTGGCTGGTAGGCAACGACGGAGCGGAAGCCGGACAGGCCGTGGTCCCGCACGAGCGTCCACGTCGATCCGCCGTCGCTCGTCACCGCGACGTTGTCGGTGGCGTCCTGTTCCTTCCGGTAGTCGCCCCCGACCACGACGCCGTGCCTCGAGTCACGGAAGGCGACAGAGAAGACCCCGGCGGAGGATCCGGCCACGAGCGGCGTGGTCGCGACGGTCCACGTCCGTCCGCGGTCGCGCGTGTGCAGAACCCGCGCGGTCGCCGCGGCGCCCGTCCCGATCCACGCCTCCCGGCCGATCGCGGCGATGTTGGTGCCGCTCGCAGCAAACGCGCCCTCGTTCGGCAGCGCAGCCGGCAGGGCGCTCTCGGGCACACGCGACCACGTGTGCCCGCCATCTTCCGTGACGAGCAGATCGAACTGTCCGTCGATCGAGTCGCCCACCACGACGCCATGCGCCGCATCCCAGAACGTCATGGCATCGAGAAACACGTTCGGGTCGTTGGTCGCGAACTGCTGCGTCCAGGTCACGCCGGCATCAATGGTCTTGTAGATGCGGGACGCCGGGCCATTGCCGATGCTGAGCACGTAGGCGGTCTCGGCGTCGACCGCGTCCACGTCCCGAAAATCCACGCGATCCGTCGTCACCGCGATTCGCTGCCAGGTCCCGCCGCCATCCGCCGTGCGCAACACCGTGCTGCCCGATCCGCTCGCCCAGGCCACGCGATCGCTCGCCGCGCTGACCCCGCGCAGCGTCGCGGTGACGCCGGACACCTGGCTGGTCCACGTCGGCGCGAAGGGCAACAGAGTCAAGAGCACGAACGCGTAACGAGGATTGACGGATCTGGTCATTGACGGAGATTGACGATTGAGGGTCGTCAGTTCATTCTCTTGACGATCACTCCTGCCTTCATCACGAGCTTGACCTTGTGTAGGACCGACAGGTCCTTCGCCGGATCGCCGTCGACGCCGACCAGATCGGCCTGCAGGCCTTGCGTGATGCGCCCGATCTGGGCCTCGAGGTGCAGGACCTTGGCATCGACCGAAGTGGCGGCCTTGAGCGCGTCGAGGGCTGGCATCCCATAGTTCGCCATCAGCTCGATTTCGCGCGCGTTGTCGCCATGCGTGAAGACGCCGACGTCCGACCCGCTCGCGATCGTGACGCCGGAGTCGAGCGCCATCTTGAACATCTGCCGCTTGCGCCCGACGGCGCCCGGCTCTGGCTGACCCGCGCTCTTGTTCCATCCGGCGTATTGGCTGGTCGCGTCGGTCGCTGCGAGCGTCGGGCACAACGCGATGTTGTGGTCAGCCATCATCTTGAAGAGCTCCGGTGTGCCGCCGTCGCCGTGCTCGATCGTGTCCACGCCGGCGGCGATCGCCCGCCGCAGGCCTTCGGTCGTGCTCGTGTGCACGGCGACCGGACGTCCGAGGCTGTGGGCCGTCTCCACGGCGGCGTTCATTTCCGCCTGCGTGAACGTCGCCTCGGCCTGCCCGTTCGGGCCGGCGCGATAGTCACCGTAGAGCTTGATCCAGTCCGCCCCTTTGCCGGCCTGGTCGCGTACCGTGTGCATGATGCCCTCGACGCCGTCCGTTTCCTCGCCGCCCTGCGGCACTTGCCACTCGGCGGGAAACCCCTTGGGTCCGTAGGTGCCCGTCGCGACGATGGCGCGGGTGACCACGAGCATCCGCGGACCTGGAATGATGCCCTGGTTGACGGCCTGTTTCAGGCCCACGTCCGCATAGCCCGCGCCTTCGGTGCCGAGGTCCCGGATGGTCGTGAAGCCGGCCTCGAGCGTCGCCTTGAGCGAGACCGTCGCGCGGGCGACTCTCAGGGCGAGCGGCTCATGTTCGACCTGGTCGTTCCACGTCGTCTCGTTGTACGGATGGAGCAAGACGTGCGAGTGCGCCTCGATGAGGCCAGGCAGGAGCGTCTCGGTAGGAAGGTCTATCGACTCGGCGTCAGCCGGCGGCGTGATGCTCGCCGCCGGTCCGGCGGCCTCAATCCGCTGGCCGCGCACCACGACGACCCAGCCATCGTGGAGGGCGTCGCCGTCGAAGACGCGAGCGGGCCTGAGCACGTACGTCTTCCCCGGCTGGCCGTTTGGGGCGGCGGCTCCCCCGCCGCGACGGCCTTGCGCGCCGACGACTGCCGATCCAGCCACCAGTACCGCAACCAGACCGACGACGACGGAACGCGCCATGGAACGGACCCTCCGGGGCCCTGATTCTATTCTTGGTCGGCGGGGACCCCTGCACCCCGCCAAGCTCGCTCCACTCCGTGGGGCCCCGACACCCACGCCGTTCCGCTCGCTCTTGGTTGGCGGGGACCCCTGCACCCCGCCAAGCTCGCTCCACTCC